>Ga0308160_10005123_pt1 | contig 13783 bp, 17 predicted proteins | sample PhyFR1_FD_201036 | JGI IMG/M metagenome (GOLD analysis project Ga0308160, IMG submission 201036) | Phyllosphere microbial communities from UC Gill Tract Community Farm, Albany, California, United States - DLSLF.R1 | ecosystem: Host-associated > Plants > Phyllosphere > Unclassified | place: USA...
CGGAGGTCTCTCCGTTTTTTTATACTCAAAACTGAATTAATGTTAACCAGTAATATAATAAATATGACATTCTATTATTATTTAAAAAGTAGCACTCTTACTTTTTTATAAATTAAAAACGTTATTTCATTTATATTTTTTACAATAAAACCATTAGTTATTGGCTCTCCACTTTTGGCAACATCATAACTACTCTTTAAAGTTATTAAAATTCCAATAAATAGGAAGCTATAAAAAAACAAGTCACTTTTTAATACCTCAACAAAAATATTCATAGTTTTATCCTTCTACTTAAAAATCTATATACTTATAGTTCTATTATAAAAAAAATGCAATCTTTTCATATTTAAATCTTTTTAAAATAAGTATTTTATATTTTTAAAGCTTTAAAGTAGATAAAGACGAAAAAAAGCTTGCATCCCTGATTCAGACCTGGTACTATTACTTCATCGAAACGAAACATTGATTATAAACCACCATATAAGAAGGTATCTACTATGTCTAATCGCACTTTTGAAAGCAACCTTATTACTCCTGCTGTTCTGGCTCTGGCTACTGTTTATTCTAAGACAGGTGATCGTAATATTAAAAGTGATGATTTCCGTTCTACTCTTCGCAACATGCTTTCTACTACGTTGTCAGAAGAAGACAATGCTATGAATACTTCCCGCAAAGAGTATAGTAATGGCAAAACTGATAAACGTATCGATCAGATTATCCGTAATCTTATCTCTCATCGCAAACTGGATAAAATGGGCTTTACTGAATATAACCCTATGACTCGCACTATGAAGTTTAAAATCAAGGGTATGCGTATGGCAGAACAAATTCTTTCAGAAATTGCGACCAGTAATGCAGAGGTTGAAGTAGCAGCCTAAAAAACATTGAATTCAATTACTCATTATAATATAATAGCCCTTATTTACCCATAAGGGCTTATTCATTTAGAGGTTATATATGACAGTTAAAGCATTAGTTAAGGAAGTTGAAAGTATTGATGATGAAATTTTAGCTATTACTTTTGAAAATTACACCCTTGATGGTGAAATTACTGATGAAGAAAAGGATGCTAAACTTCCGAATAAGGTTCAGGCATTTTATGCTTACAAACCAGAACTTATCGCTTTAGAAGGCAGACAAGTAGAAAATCCACCATATCCTTCAAAAGGGGATATTAGTGGCACTGATTATAATACATCTGTTATTCATTTTGGTAAAAAAGAAGATATTGAAAAACATCTTGAAAAACAGATTTTTGAAATCAAGAAAAATTATACTCGCAACCTGTTAGGTCAAATTGAATATTTCGATTCAGGTGAAGATCTAAATCTTTTTGATTGTGTGATGTTTGCACAATGGAATTTTCCAGAAGATTATGCAATGAGTGTAATTTCTGTAGATTGCTTCTATTCTGATATTCCTGAAAGTGTTATTCTCGGATCTGATATTGGTAAATTCGCTTACTTTCTGTGCGGAGGCGCTTATGATGATAATGATATTTATCAGGATATTGCCCCCTGGCTTTTAAAAATCGGTAAGGGCATTAAAGTTCCACAAGTCTCACCTGACTTTGTTGAGGAAGAGATGGGGATGGATTTAGAAGAAGTTTTTCAGTATGATTCTCTTATTGAAATGGAACGACATATTAAGAAAAACAATCTTTTGGATTTATATATTCGTTTCCTTTTCATTTATATGGATAATTTCAATTATGTTGATGGCGACCATGACGTATTTTACAGACATCTCTTAAATACTTATTGCAAGATTAAAGAGATTGAAAAAAATTCAAACCTTATTGAAAGCTTTGAATTGAAGTTTGAATTTGGTAATTCAAATAAATTTTATAATGCCAAACTTAATGAAAATGAAATTACTTATGAATATGGCCGTATTGGTGCGGGAAAATCAAAACAAGATGTAAAATCATATTCATCAAAAGAAGTTGCACATAAAGAAATGATTAAGAAACTCATTTCTCAGATTAAATCAGGATATTATTTTAACAGTTAATCAATTTATTGACATCCTCCCCGCCCTAAAGGACGGGGTTTTACGGCGAGGATGGATAAAAAAGAGCCTAACGGCTCTTTTTTATATTCTTTTTTTCATATTATTATTTATATTTTTATATAGCCCTATTTCTTCTTCTATTTTTTCTTTTTCTTTCATAATCCATAGACTCTGCGACAATTCATTTATTTTTGATAAACTAGTTTCATATCTTATATTTTTTTTCATATCATCTTCTAACGAATCTCTTTTAAATTCTTTACCTGCTAAAGTGGTTAATGTCATTATTTGTTGAGTGCTACTGAGTTTAAAATATTTTATTATATTTTTTACTTTTTCTGCTATTTCTATATGATTATTTTCTTCATAGTTATTTAATTGAAAACAACCAGCAGGTACTTTTTTTATTCCGATAAAATTGTAATTTTCATCATAATCTAATTCATATGAATGCCTGTCTGGAAATTTTATTTTTTCTAAAGTGGGATTTTTATCAAATATATCAAAGATATTCCAGAATAAATATTGAGCAGGATAAGAATTGATAGTATTTACTGCTTCCCAAATTCTTTTATTCATTACACTTTTCCTGAATTTTCTTTGCTCGTCTTCATTTCGAAAATATTCTGGCATAGTTAATTTATTATATTTTATATTCCCAGGCTCTTTATTATTTAATAAATTATTCATTTTATTTTTATCTACTTTATTGCCGTGACAAAAAGCACTGAACTTTTCTAGTTTATTTTTATTCGAAATATTATCAAGGCAATCTAAAGAAAGATCATAATACCCATGATCTTCACCTGGACTTCTATATTTAGCGACTAAATCCTTAATATCATAAGATATGTTTTGAGATAATGACTCTAACTCTTTTTTTATTTCTATACCTTCTACATTTTTACCAATAATATAAACTTCTATATCTTTACCATCATTATAAGAATAACTGTCATCTGATGAATAAACTACATTATCTTCCAACTCTATATTAATTGAAATATTTTCATACTTTGTTAAAATTTCATTTATTATTCTTATAAAATTAAGAAAATCTACATCCCTCATTCCTTTTTCAAATGTTTCCCATTTATTTCGATCAAATTCATCTAATTCTTCTCTGCTTAAAATACTTTTAATCATTATCTTTTTCCATTAATTATTTTACTCTTATATTATAATTGATGTATGAAAATAAAAAAGGAGCCTAAGCTCCTTTTATTATTTATTTGTATTTACTTACTTGTTTGTATCACTTTTTTTGAATCTTCTTTTTTTACTTTTTCTGTTTTCTTATGTTCAACTTTTACCTTATGTTCTTTTTTTAATTCTTTGGCAGATTTTTTTTCATGTTTAATATTATCTTTTTTCTGAACTTTAGCCGAAGCAACATCTTTCGAAGTTGTATCTAACGTTGCTGCAAAAGATGATACAGAAAATACTGAAGCTACTACTGCTAATACTACATACATTGATTTATTCATAATAATTTCCTCTTATTTTTTTGTTTGGTGCCTTTGCACAACTAAACTATATTATAAAATAATATAAAAACAATATATAAATCAATGTATTATGTTTCTTTTTGTATTCAAATATTACGAATTGTACAAAATATTATATTCTATTTTTTCTTGTCATAGAAGGTGTTTCATATTTACATAATTGACTGCTTAGTAATACTCTCTCCACTATCGGATCTATATCTTTTCTTTTTTCAATATGATTAAGCAATGCTTTATTTATTTTAAAACTGTCTTTATTTTCTACATTTTTTTTAAATAATTCTATTTTAGATAATATTAATTCATCTTTTTCTTTATCCTTATTATTAATATAATCCCTGTTTATTAACTCAATAGCTACTTTATTTATAAAATAGAAGTTATCTAAACGACCTTCTTCTGCAACTATTCTACTTTTATTTATCAACATAAGTAAATCTAACAATTCAATTATTTGGCTTTCTGCATAACTTTTTTTCCATAATTTATTATATAACAATCTTGATAAATTAGAATTATTTTCTTCATTATTAATATCACCAATATAAAAACTTGGACCAACCTTTTTATCAACTAAATCTATTACTTCTGATACTATATCCCATTTTTTATTATAGTTATAAATGCAATGAGAACTATCTTTTATATTACCTTTAATTGTCTCAATCCATTTATCTAAGTTTTCACATTTACTTAAGTCTGTATTTAATTTAATTGGAGAATTTAAATTAATAATAGAAGATATCACCATATGAGATATTCCCTTAAAATCATCTTTATATTGATCTTCTATATCATCAGGTGATATATCAATAATGATAGATTCACCAAAATAATTGCTTATTGGTCTTAAAATATCCTTCCTTTCTTGTATGCTATAATTATACTTATTATACAATATTATATTTTTAGCTATTTCTTTATATTTATCATTATACAATTGTAGAATTTCAGACACTTTTCGGCATTCTTCCATTCTATTTAGATCTTTTTTAAATTCTTTTAAGCTTTCATCAAAATTCATTTATATTTTCCCTGTATTATATTCTTTTTCTTGAAGGACTTGTTTCAATATTTTTAGTAGAACATATATTATTTTCAAGAATAGCTTTTTCACGACCTATAGATAACACTTTATATAAATTAGGGAATCCACAAAACATATCTTCTAAATGAGGATATTTAAGTTCACCATTTTTTCCAATATTTTTATATTTTTCTATTTCTGAATTTTCCAGTTCACCCATCCATTGTTGTTTTAATCTTTTTTGTTTTTTTTCTTCCGTTATAAGGGGAGTGTACTGCATGTCATTTAACCAATTATTAATAATACCAGCCCTTGATAATAAAAATAAAGTTCTGTCCATTATTATATTTGCTTTTTCATTATCAGGATCTTTATTGTCATATGTTAAATTTCTTTTTTCTTCCAGTATCTTGGAAATTAAACCATCCCATTTAACATCTTTTTCTGTAAAATTAACTCTTTCAAATAAACTACGAATTACATCCTCATTATTTTTTTTCATAAAATAGGACCAGGCAAAATCTTTTTTAACTTTATCCTTTAATTCATTATTTACTGTCATATCTTTATCAAGTTTATCCAGTAATATAAAAAACATTTCTTTAGAAAATGATGTATAACTATAGCTGGTTATTTTATCTTTAAACATAAAATTCAATTTTGTAGTTTGCAAATCATCTTTAATATTCCTTTTTTTTATGCTATCAGAATTCATTACATAATCATAAAACTCTTCTATTTTATTTTTATTCTCTGGCATTTTTTCATATATAACATTTAAAAAATTTGCGACAGAATCATGTTCTCTGTAAAAATCTTCCCACGACTGTAACTCTTTTCCTAAAGAAGGCATATTTTCTGGACTAAATCTTTTTATAACTTCCATATGATTTTCGAAAACATTGAAAAAATCATTTTCCAGTATTTTTGCATAAAGACTTTCAAAAGAATCTTTGCTGTTTTTTAATTCTTTTTCCTTATATTCCACCTCTCTTGTATTATTATTTTCATCATTATCTACAATAAGATCATCTAAACTGGTATCAAAATTTTGTAAAGCATCATGCAACTCATCAAAAACGTCATTGTCAGGAATTTCCATTGCATTATCAACAAACTCTATTTCCTCTTCGTTTTTATCCTCCTGTAGTTCATTTTGCTTTTCCTGTATTAATTTAATTAACTCTTCTTTTGATAATGAATTCAAATATTCTGTTTTCATTTTATATTCTCTTTTTTCTTAAATAAATTAATTATAATCTATTATTTTTAATTAGAAAATATACAATAAAAAAAAGCCCCGAAGGGCTTATTTATTGGAAGCATCAAATTTCTCTAAACACTTTAAATACTTTTCGAATTTTCCATAAAATAAAGTCATCAAAGCTTCAAAGTATTCTACAATCTCTTGATGATTATTAAGAATTTTTTTAGGGAGATGATAAGTATATTGAGCATTATAATCAAATGTAATCTCTTTGCCTTCCTCTAAATAATGATATAACTTTGCTACAATAGTTCTTGCTTTATCAGCACTGCAAGCCATGCCTTCATATTTTGTAAATAAATTAGTTAAATGATTATCTACAAAAGAGTGCTCTTGAATAAGAAAGATTGTTCTTTCGTTTTTCACTCCTGCATTAAACAACAAACCTTCGTCAAGTTCTTTAAAAGGATAAGTTACTGCAAAAAAATGTTCATCAGGAGGGTTTGGTGATTCCATCACAGATTGATATTTTTCTTTTACTTCATCAGCAACATTGCTTGCATTATTTACATTTTCTTCTTTTAATCCTGAAAGCATTGAATTAAGAACATTTTTCATTGTTTCTTGATTGATTTTTGACATACCAAAATCCTCTATTAAAATATGACTTATTTTAACACAGTTGTTTATGAACATCTATGATTTTAAAGAGGCTAAGTAAATATTTTTTTGCATTTATGAAATTTCAAAAAACATTTTTTAATACTAATTTTGTTAAAACTCAACCAATTTATTTATAAATATGGTATAATTAAATGATATAAATGATTAAAAACAGGATATGACATATGAATAAAGAAATTATAAAAGGTATGATTCTAAACCCTAAAATCACAAAAAATGATATAGAACAACTAGTAAAAGATAATCATATAGAAATCAATGAATTTACTTCTGTTAGTTTTTTACACCCTAACCCACCTTCTATCAAATATTATTCTGGCGTTAAAAAAAATCTATATTCGGCTACAGCATTAGCTTATTTGTTAGGAAATAAAAATCTTTTTGATTATATTACTTCACAAAAGCCATTCACGAATAACACTATTTTATACAAAAGCTTTTCACCCAGCTTAAGTATAAATTCTCGTGACAGGTATGATGATAAAAATATATTCGCATTAATATCATTAGGAGACTTGTTTAAAATCAATTCGGATTCAATGAATATTCTTATAGATTATGTTAAAGATAAGCCAGATTTGTTCCTGATTAATCATAATTATGCAAGTGAGAAAAGCACATATATGTTTAATAAAGAACATCGAAAACCATTTAGTGCATTTATACTACAAGGATTTCTTGAAAAAAATGAGGTTATTATTGCTTCTGCTTTTCACGCATACAAAAAAGATTTATCAGAGTTCTTAGATTTTATTGCTAAAAGAGGTGATGTTGATAATCTTAAAAAGTATGCCGAGATTGTGGAAGCAGAAACATATAATGGCATTATTTATGATAAAAAAACTCATAATTCAAAACCCTCATTGCCTGTTGGCTATTCTGAAAAATATTTGAACAATATTTATTCACCTTTAACACTTCATTCTATTGTTATGGGGTTTTCTAAAAAAAATGAAAAAAATACTATAGACAAATTAGATTATATTTTTAGTTTAAAAGACAATCAGCAGATTATTAATCAACTTGAAAAAACTGCCACTGACATTATAGAAGTCAGCGATATACAAAAATATATATCTTCTAATAAAACCTTCCCATTTGCTTTATCTTTAATTAAAGGCTATGAGTCAGTTGCTTTATATTTTTTAAATAAAGGTTATAAACCTAATGAAAAAGAAATTAGTTTAATTTTATCAACATCCTTTAAACATAATCTTTTTAAATTTATTCCTTCTGTAGTAGTAGGTAATGACCATGATAATGACTCTCTTGTTGCAGAGGTAAAATTGCTTCTTTCTAAGGCAAATAAGACAAATTTAATTAATCTTGAGAAAACTTTTAATAATATATCAGAGCAGGAAAAAAATAGCGTTTTTAATGCATTAAAACAAGAAGATATGCAAAGTTACAGGAGTTTAAACCCTAATATATCCCCTGAAACTACTCAAAAATCTATAACTGAAAACAAAAAATTATCTCTTGTTGATTCTCTAATTTTATCTTGCAATATTGAAGCACTTAATATTCTTTTAAAGCATGGCTACGAATTAAATAAGAAACAATATGCTTTATCATGGTTTGCTTTTTCTAAATATAAAACTATTGAAAATACAGAAAGTCAAAACGATATTACATTTAATGAATTTGCTAATTATTTATCTAAATATGACAGTAATCATAAAAAGTACCTATTTATGACATTCATTGATTATATGTATAATATGAGAGAGCTAACAAAATCACCTTTAGATTATACAGGTAAAACGTTATCTCATTTTTGGCATGTCATATCCAATAGTGAAAAGTTGGATTTTTCGAATAATGAACTTGATTTCATCACTGGTTTTATTTCTGATAAAAAACATAATGCTTTTAATATAGATCATTATCTGGTAAATAATTATTTTGATTATATCAATGAAAACTTTGACATTAATTCTTCTATTATACTTCCAGCATTAAGTAATTTATCAGCATCAGCTAATTCTACAAAGAATGTAGAGCAGGAAAAAATTATTGATTTCCTTATTATACTCCACAAACAAAACATTAATCCTTCTTTGATTTTAGTAAACAAAAACACACCACAAAACTTTTTGGAATGTATTAATATGGCTAATATAAAGTATGAAAGCGAAGAAATTAAATCATCACTAAATCTTGATTTACCTCAGAAAACAAATATTACTAAAAGATTATAATTATTATTGCTACTAACTTTAAAATCCCGTTCAAAAGGACGGGATTGATGTCAGATTCACATTCTTCTTTTTTTATTATCAGGCACTGAATGACCATCTATTAATACATTTTCAATATATTTTTTCTCATTTTTTACTAAAACTATTTTGTAATACTTTTCTATTTTTTCTAATATAGATTTATTATTATTGTCAATTATGTAAGGATCTGCCCCACAATTTATTAATAACGGGATATATAACGATGAAGGTGATATATTTGCTATATAACTTAATATAGTTTGACCTTCATTGTTTTTTTCATTTATGTTAATTGTTTCTATTATTTTCTTAACAAAAGCTTCATTATGTTCATTTAGAATCTCTGGATTAAACTTTAGTATTTTAATAAGTTCAACAGTTTCTGATTCTTTCTTTTTCATACTTTTCAGGTATAAATAATCAGCCAATTGACTTATCGTTAATATAAACAAAAGAATACAATGAATAAATAAAAAAGCAAAAAAACACAATAACGGGTTATAGAAAACCATTTTTATTACAACCATAACAAATACAGGTAAGCCTACTATCCAAAAACTACCTATTGCATTAAATAAACCTATATATGGTTTTAATGTTATAAAAAAAAGGATATCTTTGAACTTAGATAGAACCTTTTTGCATTTAAACATATTATACCCGCTTCTAATATTTTTCAGATTTAATAAATGACATTAATTGTTTTGATTCATCATCATTAGAAATAAAAATGTTGGCAATTTTATTTCTATCAAAAACAGAAAAAATCTCATTTTCATTAAATTCGTCATAATTTATAATATTGTGCTTTTCAAGTTCATATAAGTAATTATCGAATTTAACATCATTTTCAGTATTAAAAACAATAAACACTCCTTCTGGACACAAATCATCCATTTCAAGCTGCTGACCAGATGAAAAATAGTTAATCTTTTCATTTTTCAATATACTTAAAAATTCACGAAATGAAGCATCAAAAGTTTTTTTTGGCCACCACATAATAAAACCGGGCTTTTCTAACATACTACTATTAATACTATTAATACTATTAAATAGATTTTTTTGTTCTGAATTCATATTTTTATCCTTATTAATTAACTGCTGCAACCACCACCACAAGAAGAACCACCGCATGAATTAGTATGATTATTCGTTGTACTAGAACAGCTATGATGATTATTATTTGAGTTTCCATTATCATTGCTGACATCATTACTATGTTTTACCCCATGACTTAATGACGGATTTACATAAGGATCAGCTACCGAACCACCAGAGGATTCTTTAGGCGAAGTTGGTGTTGAGTTCATCATAGTCATAAGCAAAAATGGATTTAAATCACTACCATTATAAGACTCTTTATTATTTAAATTTTTTTTTTTTGATGGCTGGATGTTGAATTTTTCTTTCGCTTTTAATAATAAACTTAAAATATTATTTTTATTATCAAATTTATTTTGACTGTTAAAGAAATCATTAACTCTATCTACATAAAAGAAAACATATGTTTCATGGAAACGACCTGTTAAAACATCAGCTTTAAAAAGACAAGGTAGAGAATTATAAGCAGCAGGATTTAAACTTTCGTTCTGGCAACATAACAACCAAAGAGCCAGAAGTTGCTCTTCTGATTTTTCTTTAGTTTCTGTATTTTCTTCTGTTGGAGTATGGTGAAGATAATAACCAAAGAATTCATTACAAAATTCGTGATAATATTTAGTATGCAAAATCAATTCATGCCAAATCAAGTCTACAGATTCAGATGGCATAGGAATAGTTTTTCCTTTATTTTCTTTACACAAAGTGAAAAATTGCTTCAATCCATTAAAAATAGTCTGATATTCCTCATCATCTAAATCAGGATACGCCAATTTTAAATTTTTAATAACTTTTGGAGGCAAATCTGTAAAATTTTCAAAGTTCATACTGCGTCTCCTTTTATAAAATTAATAACATTTTACCTATTAATTACCTTTTAATCAATTTATTTTTTCATATCAATTATAGTGTTTTTTTAAATAAAAACTTTACTTTTATCAGCCAAATAGAGATAATAATACAAATTTAAAAGGAGAACTTTAATGCAACAATCTATTGAAAATATTGATATGAAGTTAAAAATTGTTTCTGATTGCCTGCCTCGTTATACAGGAATGCCTTTGAACGAATTCGGACAATATATCCTGCTTACTAACTTTTTTAATTATGTAAAAATGTTTGCCAATCAATTTGATGTCAAAATTTATGGTGAAGAAAAGTCAATGCAAGCAGCCACTCATGGCAAAATCACTATTATTAATATTGGCATGGGGACGCCAAATGCGGCTTTAATCATGGATCTTCTTCCTGCTATTTCCCCACAAGCTGTTATCTTCTTAGGTAAATGTGGTGGAGTTAAAGACAATCTTAAGTTAGGTGATTATATTCTTCCATTAGCTGGTATTCATGGCTCCAGTGTATGTCATGAATATGGTATTGATGAAAGTGTTCCATCACTCCCATCGTTTGCTCTTCAAAAAGCTATTTCAGGCACCCTTAGTGAAAATGGCTTTGATTATTACACTGGAACCATTTACACTACAGCAAGACGTATCTGGGAGCATGACGAAGGCTTTAAATGTCATTTAAGAAAAGTTAGTGCTATGGGTGTTGATATGGAAACTGCTACTTTATTTACAGTAGGTTTTCATAATCACATTGTTAACGGAGCACTTCTGCTTGTATCCGATCTTCCTATGCGCCCTGATGGGGTAAAAACAGAAGAAAGCGATAAACAAGTTACTGAATTATATGTTTCAAACCATTTAAAAATGGGCATTAAATCTCTTGAAGAAATTATTCATGATGGAAAAACATTAAAACATTTGAAATTTTAAATAATAAATAATAAATAAAAAAGGCTCTCACGAGCCTTTTTATCATTACTTTAATTTTATACATTTGATCTTCTTATTTTTGGATTATCTATTAAATAACTTATTCCCACACTAATCAAGGCAGCAGGCACACTAATTAAAAATACACCTAAATATAGATCTAAATAAGTTGTAGTAGGAGACATTGCTATATATTTATTTCCAGCCATCAACACTGGCAAAAAACATAATAAATTAAAACCTAAAATTGCCCAACATATACTATCTAAAAAAAATTTTTCATTTTTCATTTATTTTTCCTATAAAAAAAGAGATACCAGATCTCTTTTTACACTACTTTTTTTATACTTTTCAAATTATTGTTCTATTAGTTTAGAGTAACCTTTAATTTTATAATTCTCTTTTAATTTATTATGAAAACTTTCTTTGTATTCCATAGAATCTATATTAGACGGCCACTTCACACCAGCAACATCAATAGCGAATAAATCCATAATGGCAGCTCTGTCAAGTGAATCAAGTTTCAACAAATCAAACATACTGTTTATATTATATTTATTTAGAATTTTTTGCTCAAAATCAGTTTCATTTATTAATTGCTCTATTTTCTCTTTTGTTGCTGTAAAATTCATGTAAGAAAATAATTCGTTAACTTTTATTAAAACCTGTTCTTTTAGAATAGTATTGTTTATCATTTTATACTCTCTTAATTATTAATTTAACAATTTGTTAATATAATTATATACCTAACAAAAAGAGCGTACAATCATCAATGTGTGATACTCATCATATTATATCTAAATATATTACAGTCTTTTTTTATTTTTTATATCACTCTCGCTAAAGATAATCTCTTTATTTATTGACTCTTTCTCTTCTCTAACTTTTAAATATTCGAAAAAACCACTAGGATCATAAAAAGTACCTTTCGTGCTAAATAACTCTTTAGCATAAGCATCATATTTTTTCATACGACTATTAAAATCACCATTAATAACACAATATTCATTTCCATACAATATTTTTAAGGCAGGGTTTTCCATAATATAAAATTTTTCTATTAAAGAATTTTTTATAAACAGATTTCGATAAGTATCCTTTTCATTTTTAAATTTTATATCTATAACACCATCGTCTAACAAAAACTCGGTAATAATATCTTTTTTAAAATAATCCTCAAGATTTAAAATAAAACTTTGCCTGAATAAATAAAGAAGTTGTAAATACATCTCTTTTATATTTTTTCTACCTTTTCTTATTTTTTTTATATCTTCTATGTCATATTTATTATTATGAATTAGTCCACTATAATTTTTACAATAGGGTTCTCCATATTTATCAATAAACTCAAGGGGGATATTTGTATAATTATCTAAATAAGAATTATATACACTCTCATTATGTGGATTTAATTTTTTATAGAAATCTATTCTTTTCTTTTTTTCTATAAATTCACCTTTTTCAATAGATGAACCATAACATGTATAGTCACCTATATTTGTATGAGAACCTCCTGCACATTCTTCAAAATTACAATCAAGAGCTATAAAAGTTAAACTATGGCTAAATATCTCTTTTTTGTTTTTTTGTTCTATCATTAAATATTCAGCATCAGGCTTATTTACAAATATTCTTTCTATAGACTCTATGATTTCAGATCTAATTATTTCAAAAGCATCTTCCTTTACTTCCGTAGCAAGTTTTAAAAAATCTTCATTATCTACATCAGAGGGGGTAGTTATAATTTTTGGAAATAACATTATCTTTACCTATTATTATTTTTATTTACCTCTATTATATCATTTTTCATAAATAAAAAAAAGCACCCGAAGGTGCTTTCTTAAAGCAAATAGATTATTTAGTAAGTGCTACTATACCAAGTGTAACACCTGCTATTGCTGCTGCTGTCCCTGCAACTACACCAGCAGTTGCCCAGCTATCAGCGTTCTGAGCTTCAGCAGATGGCACATAATTTCCATTTGCGTCATAATAACCTTTTTCTGGCCCTGTAGCACAACCAGCCAATAAAGCGGATAATGCTAATACTGCTATTGTTTTTTTCATATATGCTCCTAATTATATTTTAATTAAATTGTTTTTCCCCTACTTGTTAAATATATACCATTATTATTTTTTTTATCAACAGTTCTAAAAAAAAATGTCGTTTTTCTTCATTATTTATAATAAAAAAGATATACATCGCCTAATGTATATCTTTTGTTGATTTTCTTTATAATTTACAGAAT
>Ga0308160_10005124_pt1 | contig 13782 bp, 11 predicted proteins | sample PhyFR1_FD_201036 | JGI IMG/M metagenome (GOLD analysis project Ga0308160, IMG submission 201036) | Phyllosphere microbial communities from UC Gill Tract Community Farm, Albany, California, United States - DLSLF.R1 | ecosystem: Host-associated > Plants > Phyllosphere > Unclassified | place: USA...
CCCCATACACATTCACAGGAAGTTAGCATGACTATCGCGACCCCAGACACGGGCACCATCGCTCCCAACAGCTCCTTTGCCGGCGCCATCGAAGCCGATGCCGTGATCATCGGCGCGGGCCCGGTCGGCCTGTTCCAGGTGTTCGAACTGGGCCTGCTGGAAATCAAGGCCCACGTGATCGATTCGCTGCCGGCCGTCGGCGGCCAGTGCGTGGAACTGTACCCGGACAAGCCGATCTACGACATCCCTGCCGTGCCCGTCTGCACCGGCCAGGAACTGACCGACAACCTGCTCAAGCAGATCGAGCCGTTCGATCCGACCTTCCACCTGGGCCAGGAAGTGACCACCGTGCAGCGCCGTGAAGACCACCGCTTCAACGTCGAGACCTCGACCGGCACGCAGTTCATCACCAAGACCATCTTCATCGCCGCCGGCGTCGGTTCCTTCCAGGCGCGCACGATCAAGGTCGACGGCATCGAGAAGTTCGAGGGCAGCCAGCTGCACTACCGTGTCAAGGACCCGAGCATTTTCGACGGCAAGAACCTGGTCATCTGCGGCGGCGGCGACTCCGCGCTGGACTGGGCCCTGAACTTCGTCGGCAAGGCCGAATCGGTCGTGCTGGTGCACCGCCGCGACGACTTCCGCGCCGCACCGGCCTCGGTCGCCAAGATGAAGCAGCTGTGCGAAGAGTACGAGATGCAACTGATCACCGGCCAGGTCACCGGCTTCGACGAAAAGGACGGCAAGCTGTCCGAAGTCAAAGTCACCGGTGCCGACGGCGTCACCCGCCGCGTGCCGCTGGACATGCTGATGGTCTTCTTCGGCCTCTCGCCGAAGCTGGGCCCGATCGCCGAATGGGGCCTGGACATCGAGCGCAAGCAGCTCAAGGTCATGGACACCGAGAAATTCGAAACCAATGTGCCGGGCATCTTTGCCGTGGGTGACATCAACACCTACCCGGGCAAGAAGAAGCTGATCCTGTCGGGCTTCCACGAAGCCGCGCTGGCCGCCTTCGGTGCCGCACCCTACATCTTCCCGGACAAGAAGATCCACATGCAGTACACGACGACCTCGCCGAAGCTGCACAAGATCCTCGGTGTCGAGACCCCTGTGTTCGACTGAACGGCCCGGCGGTCCGGCGCTCCGGCTCCGGCGTTCCGTAACAGTGTCGCAACGAAAATGCCCCGCCAGTGCGGGGCATTTTTCTTATGTAGGTCACTTAACTGAAGCCGTCACACGATCGTGATACAAGTGTTGCATAACGATATGTTTAGATGGAATGTACGAATTTTGATGTTGCCTAATGCCAATCTGTTTGACCATAATTGATGAATCTGTTGCGCAACCCTTGATCTGACGCACAGTATGGGCTTCGGAAACGTAGTAGCACCAGGATTGTGAAGCCCACAATCACGAAGGAAACTATATGCTTTACCAACTGCATGAAATGCAACGCTCCTTCCTGAACCCGCTGATGCAGTGGGCCGATGCCTCCGCCAAACTGTTCTCGAACCCGGTCTCGCCCTTCGCCCACACCCCGTTCGCACAACGTATCGCCGCCGGCTACGAACTGATGTATCGCCTGGGAAAGGACTACGAGAAGCCAGCCTTTGAACTGAATTCGACCCTGATCGACGGCCAGACCGTCGGCATCATGGAACGCACCGTCGTCAGCAAGCCCTTCTGCAAGCTGCTGCACTTCAAGAAAGACATGTCGGACGCGGACTTCGCCGCGCTGGAGCAACCGACCGTGCTGGTGGTCGCGCCCCTGTCGGGCCACCATTCGACCCTGCTGCGCGACACCGTGCGCGCGCTGCTGCCGGGACAGGATGTCTACATCACCGACTGGGTCGACGCGCGCATGGTGCCGCTGTCCGACGGCGCCTTCCACCTCGACGACTATATTTATTACGTGCAGGACTTCATCCGCCACCTGGGCCCGGACGTGCACGTGATTTCCGTCTGCCAGCCGACCGTGCCGGTGCTGGCCGCCATCTCGCTGATGGCCACCACCAAGGACCCGAAGCTGCCGAAGTCGATGATCATGATGGGCGGCCCGATCGACCCGCGCAAATCGCCGACCTCCGTGAATGACCTGGCGATGGAAAAACCTTACTCGTGGTTCGAAAACACCGTGATTTATGCGGTGCCGGGCAATTACCCGGGCTTCGGCCGCAAGGTCTATCCGGGCTTCCTGCAGCATGCCGGCTTCATCGCCATGAACCCGGGCCGCCACGCCCAGAGCCACCGCGAGTTCTACCAGCACCTGGTGCGCGGCGACGACGATTCGGCGGAAGCGCACCGCAAGTTCTACGACGAATACAATGCCGTGCTCGACATGCCGGCCGAGTATTACCTGGAAACGATCAAAACCGTGTTCCAGGATTGCAGCCTGCCGAAAGGCACCTGGACCGTGGGCGGCCAGCTGGTGCGCCCGCAAGACATCGAGAACGTGGCCCTGTTCACCATCGAAGGCGAACTCGACGACATCTCGGGCGCCGGCCAGACCCAGGCGGCGCACGATCTGTGCACCGGCATCCCGGCCGAGAAACACCAGCACTTCACGGCACCGCAGTGCGGGCACTACGGGATTTTCTCGGGGCGCCGCTGGCGCGAGATCATTTGTCCGATGATCGGGGAGTTCATTCGGAAGAATGCCTGATCGGTCGTGCATGCAATAGGTAGCACATTCAATAAAAATGCCGCGGAATCCGCGGCATTTTTATTGGATTACTTTATTCGAGTCACCTACCGGGGCCGTCCCAGCGAACGGCCCTCGGACTCAGCGACTGTTGATGATCAGGTCCGCAATCACACCGGTGGCAATTGCCGCCAGCACATAGTCGCCGCCGGTCTGCACCCAGTGGTAGCCGCGCGGGGGCTGGCGCAGGCGATGGCCGCGCCAGTCGTCGACCACGTACTGGCGGTTGCGGTATTGATCCGGCAGGCGGCCGCCGCGGCGCAGGTCATGGCGCGGGCCGGCGCCGTCCCAGTGACGGTCGTTGCTGCGGCCATTGTAGTCGCGGCGGTCATCATGGCGGTCGTTCCGGTAATCGCCACGGCGGTCATTGTCGCGTTGGCTGTAACGGTCGTGGTCGCGGTCGCCGCGGTGGTCGCGGTCCTGGGCAAAACCGGTGGCCGTCGCGCTCAGCAGCGCAGCGGCCAGGGTCGAGACGATCAAGTGCTTTTTGTTCATAAGATCCTCCTTGAGGTTCATTTCCTGTATCCAGTAGACCCCAAGCGCACGCTGCATTCCGTTAGTTGCATCACCTTCGGCGGCAATCGGCTTGCGAGTTCGACGCAAACGTGAGTTGGCTCACGCAAAGACCGGATGGGCCGGTGCTTCGACGCCATCCGCCTTTTCGCGGATAATGCTGGTTTGGCAAACGCTAAACTTGTACCAGACTACGCCGTGACCAAAACGCTCGCCGACCAGATCGAAGACCTGCTGCCGCAGACCCAGTGCACCAAATGCGGCTATCCCGCCTGCCGCCCGTATGCGGAGGCGATCGCGCACGGCGACGCCGACATCAACCAGTGCCCGCCCGGCGGGATCGAAGGCGTGGCGCGCCTGTCCGCGCTGACCGGGCGTCCCGTCATCCCGATCAATCCGGCGAACGGCATCGAACGTCCGCGCCCGGTCGCCTTCATCGACGAAGCCCTGTGCATCGGCTGCACGCTGTGCATCCAGGCTTGCCCGGTGGATGCCATCCTCGGCGCGGCCAAGCAGATGCACACCATCCTGCCGAGCCTGTGCACCGGCTGCGACCTGTGCGTGGCGCCCTGCCCGGTCGACTGCATCAGCATGGTGCCCGTCACCGGTGACCGCACCGGCTGGGACGCCTGGTCGCAACCCCAGGCCGATGCCGCCCGCGCGCGCCACGACTTCCGCAGCGAGCGCCTGAAGCGCGAAAAGGCAGAAAACGACGCGCGCCTGGCGGCCAAGGCACTGGAAAAGATGCGCGCCGTCACCGCCGAGCAGGCCAACAGCGCCGAGGAACTGGCCGAAAAGGAGCGCAAGCGCGCGATCATCGCCGCCGCCATCGAGCGCGCGCGCCAGAAAGCCGCCACGCCGCCGCCCCCGCCGTCCGGGAACAACGAAGACCAGTAAATATCGACCAACAGCGATGAATCCCGCCAAACGCCACGCCATCTTCACCCGCCTGAGAGAAGCGAATCCGACGCCGACCACCGAACTCGAATACACGACGCCGTTCGAACTCCTGATCGCGGTGCTGCTGTCGGCGCAGGCCACCGACGTCGGCGTCAACAAGGCCACACGCAAGCTGTACCCGGTGGCGAATACGCCGCAAGCCATCCTCGACCTCGGCCTGGATGAATTGAAAACCTATATTTCGACCATCGGCCTGTACAACACCAAGGCGAAAAACGTGATCGCCACCTGCGAGATCCTGGTGAACCAGTACGGCGGCGAGGTCCCGCGTTCGCGCGAAGCGCTCGAATCCCTGCCCGGCGTGGGCCGCAAGACCGCCAACGTGGTGCTGAATACCGCGTTCGGCGAACTGGCGATGGCGGTCGACACCCACATCTTCCGCGTGTCCAACCGCACCAAGATCGCGCCGGGCAAGAACGTCGACCAGGTCGAACACAAGCTGATGAAATTCGTGCCAAAGGAATTCCTGCAGGATGCCCACCACTGGCTGATCCTGCACGGCCGCTACACTTGCGTGGCGCGCAAGCCCAAGTGCTGGAACTGCATCATCGCCGACCTGTGCGAGTACAAGGACAAGACGCCGGCACCGGCAGGCCTGGTGCCGGCCGCGGAAAGCGGCGCCTGAGCGCCGGCGCTTACTGCCGGATGCCGTACAGCGAAATTCCGAGCCGGCGCGCATCCTGGGCGATGCCGTAGTCGATCGGCCGCAGCGGCCGGTCGATCGTCAGCACGATGTGCTGAAAGGCGCTTGCCCCCGATCCCAGGTCGAGCGTGACGCGGCGGCGCCGTTCGGTCGGGTAGAAGGTCCAGTTGCCGGCCACCCTGCCGTTGACGACGGCCTGCACCCCGATCCGGGTGCCGTAGCCGGGCACGAAGCTGCCCAGGTCCAGCGTCAGCATGCGGGTGCGCTGAGGATCGGGCGGCAGGCGCAGTTCGGCGGCGGTGCCGTCCGACCAGACGAAATCTCCCTCGATCACCGACCAGCCCGGCCCCAGCACCTGCCGGAACCAGGCCGGCTGCTCCTTGACGGTAATGTAATTGGGCGGCCGCGCGGCTGTCCCCGGCATGGTACCGGCACGGTACAGCGACAGGCCCTGCCCTTCGGCGTCGGGCTCGCCGCGCAGCGGATCGGGCGCATCGGTGAAGCGCACCGTGTAGCGCCGTCCGCCGGCCACTTCTTCGGGGCGGCAGCGGTTCGGGCGGGTGAACGAGATGTGCCAGTTCTCGTTCACGCAGGCCAGGTCGACACCCTGGCGTTTGGCATAGGCCAGCAGCCCCAGCGTGTTGCCCCAGACTTCGCCCCAGGTCTTGGGATCCGGGTCGATGTCCAGCACCACCCGTCCCGTGCCGGGCAGGCGGCGCACCTGCTCGTACAGGGCGGCCACGTTGGCGTGGTTGTAGAAATAGGCGTAGTCCGGCGGCACCCGCAGCCAGTGCCACGCGCCGGCCATGGCCAGCAGCGCCAGCACCCCCGCGAGCCTGCTCGTGAGGGCATCGCCGGCGCGCCGGCGCAGCGACTGGCAGCCGATCAGCACCAGCAGCCCGGCCGCCAGCGCCGGCACCGCAAAATAGAATTCCGCAATATAGATCTGGTCGAGCATGTCGACCCCAGCCTTGGCGTAATACAGCACCGACAGCGTCGCGGCGAGGAAAACGATGCCGAGCGCCCGCGCATCGCGCGCGAAGGCGGCCGGAGCGTTGGGCGAGAAGCTGGACGAGCGGCGGCGCAGGCTCGCCAGCAGCAGCACCGCCAGCGCCACGCCCCAGACCAGCGCACCGCGCGCCGGCGCGCCATGGCCGAGTCCCCAGTAGACGCCGACGTAGCGGGCCGCTTCGCGCAGCGTATTGGCCTTGTTGGCGTGGCCGAATTTCACGTAATCGTAGAGCGGACCCGGGAAATCCCTGACGGTGGCGACGATCAGCGGCACGAAAAACAGGAACAGGATGCCGGCCGCAGTCAGCAGCGCGCGCCGGTGCCGGGCGAGCCAGGTGCGGCTCGCGATGCGCAGTCCAGGCTCGCGGCGCGCGAGCACGGCATTGGCGCCCAGCGTCAGCAGCAGGATCACGCCCAGCATCGGCATGAAGGCGACGTGGCCGTTGACCAGGAAGCCGGCGGCGACGGCGAGCGCCACCAGGCCGTCGGTACTGCCCTGCACCAGGCGCGCGGTGGCCAGCAGCAGGGCCGCGTACGGCAGTACGAACAGGTGCGGGAACCACATGCCGCCGATGATGGCGCGGTCGCTCCAGGCGAACACCAGCAGCGTCACCGCCACGAACAGCAGCGCCGGCATCCAGCTGTCCGTCATGCAGCGTGCCATGCGGCGCACCAGTGCGACGATCACCGTCAGCCAGGCGGCTTCGTACAGGTCCACCGCCAGCAGCTGGCCGGAAAACGGCGACGGCACCAGGTGCAGCAGGTCGTGGAACAGCATCTCGCCAAAGGCCAGCACGTACAGCAGCGCCGGGCCGGGGTGGTTGAAACCGACCCGCGAATAGTGGCCGTAGATCAGGTGCAAGCGCTTGGCATCCAGCACCAGCAGCGTATTCGCGGCAAAGTCGCTGGATTCGTGGTTGACGGTCTGGATGGCCTGCCAGTTGACGCAGGCCAGCCCGACCGCGAGCAGGATGAACAGCAGCGCAAACGGCAGCACGCGGGTGTGCAGGCGCGGCATCCGTACCCGCACGCGTTCGGCTTCGAGCGTGGCGTGGGTCGTCATTCAGATACTCATGCGGTTGAAGACAAAGGCCGGCAGGTGGCGGATCACCAGCATGACCGCGCCCCACTTGCCCGGTGCATAGACGACCGGGGTGCCGGCTGCGGCGCCATCGACGATGCGCCGTGCCACGGCTTCGACCGGCGCCAGGCCGCGCTGCGGCAGGTGGGCCGTCATCGGGGTCGCGGTCGGCCCCGGCTTGACCAGCACCACGCGCAGCCGGCTGCCGCTGCCCGCCAGGCGGTGCTGCAATCCTTGCGCATAGCGCGTGACCAGGCCCTTGGCAGCGCCGTAGACGTAGTTGGAGCGGCGTCCGCGGTCGCCCGCCACCGAGCCGATCAGGGTGATGACGCCGCCGCCCGGCTCCATGTGGCCGGCAAAGGCCTCGGCAAACAGCACCGGCGACAGCGCATTCACCTGCAGCGCATCGAAGGCGGCGCCGAGGTCGCGCTGGCAGGCCTGCTGGTCGGGCAGCGCGCCGTGCGCGATCAGGACCCGGTCCGGCATCCCTTCCTGCACGATGGCGTCGACCAGGGTGCGGATGGCCCGCGCATCCAGCAGGTCGCCGCTCATCACGCCTACGCTGGCGCCGGGGCTGCGCACGCGCAGGTCGGCGGCAACGCGCTCGAGGCGGCCGGCATCGCGTCCGACCAGGGTCAGGGTCGCACCGGGCGCGGCGGCCCACAGCCGTGCGCAATGCTCGGCGATGGACGAGGTGGCACCGATGATCACGATGCGCGAATTGCGTTGCGGCGAATCTGGCATCTCAGCTCCCCAGCAGGCGGCGCGACATGGCCGAGCTGATGCCCGGGTCGCGGTAATGCAAAAATTCGGCAAGGCGCGGGTAGCCCGCTTCGAACAGGCCGCGCGGCATGCGCGCATCCTTGGCGGCGTACAGGCGGCCGCCGGCTTCGCGCACGATGGCGTCGAGCCGTTCGAACAGGCGGACCGTGGACGCGCCGCGGTTCGGAAAATCCAGCGCCAGGGTGACGCCGGGACGGGGAAAACCCATCATGCCGACGCTCTTGCGATCACCGAAGGTTTTCAGCACCGCCAGGAAGGAGCCCTGGCCGGACGCCTTGATCGCCGCCAGCATCGCGCGGGTGACGGCCTGGCCGTCGGCGCGCGGCACCACGCTCTGGTACTGGTAAAAGCCGTGCGGGCCGTACATGCGGTTCCAGTCGTGCAGTTCGTCGAGCGGGTAGCCGTAGCGCTCGAAATGGGCGACGGCGTGGCCCGCCCGCCTGCGGTTCATGCGGAAATAGGCGGCATTGAAGGGCTGCAGCGACAGTCCGTTCACCAGCGACACCGGCGGCACGAAGGGCATGCGCCGCGGTGTGCGTCCCGTTTGTGCTTCATAGTCCGGAATGGCTGCCGGATTGGCGCGCAGGAACAGGCCGCGGCCGCTGTTCGAGAGGCAGTCGATCCAGGACACGGTGTGTTCCCAGCCGGCTTCCGAAGCGTCGGCCAGCGGGAAGAATTCGTCGAGCGCGCCGTACGGGACGGTGTCGGTCACCAGCCATGGACCGCTCACGCGGCGCAGCTGCAGCTCGGCCTCGACGATCACGCCGGTCAGGCCCATGCCGCCGACGGTGGCGGCGAACCAGCCGGCCTGCTGGTGCTGCCCGCACTCGATCACGCTGCCGTCGGTGCGCGCCAGCCGCAGCGACAGGACGTGGTCGCCGAAGGAACCGAGCGCGTGGTGGTTCTTGCCGTGGACGTCGTTGGCGATGGCCCCGCCGACCGTGATCAGCTGGGTGCCGGGCGTGACCGGCAGCAGCCAGCCATGCGCGAGGCTCATGCGCTGGATGTCGCGCAGCAGCACGCCGGCCTCGCAGCGCAGGCGTCCGGCGGCCGCATCGAAATCGATGAAGCGGTCCAGCCCCGTGGTGCGCCACAGGCGCCCGCCCGGGTTCAGGCAGACGTCGCCGTAGCTGCGCGCATTGCCCTGGGCCAGGCCGGCACTATGGCCCGCGTTGCGCGCGATCTGGTCCGGCACCCGCGCGCGGTCGTGCAGCGCCACCAGCTCGTGCTCGTGGCTGCCCAGCCGTCCCCACGACGCGACTTTTACCATGGCCATCCGAACGCACCGATCACGAGGACCGCGCCGAAGACCAGGCCGGCCAGGCGGCTGGTGCGGTCCTTGATGGCAAACACCACCGGGTCGTCGTGCATGTGGCCGCGGTGGGCCTGCATCCAGATCCAGCTGATCCAGAACAGCAGCACCGGCACCGTGCCCCACACGGCTTCCGGCCAGCGGTACAGCACCGCCACCTTGTCGCTGTTCAGGTACAGCGCCAGCACCACGGCCGACGCGTAGCCGGCGGTGACGCCCAGGTTCAGCACCAGCGGCTCGTCGCTGGTGTAGTAGCCACGCCCGTGCACCTTGTGCCGGCCGGACAGCGCCTGCGCCTGCAGCTCGGCATGGCGCTTGACGAAGGCCAGCGACAGGAACAGGAACACGGAAAACGCCAGCAGCCAGAACGACAGCGGCAGCGACAGCGCGGCGGCGCCGGCCGTGATGCGCAGCGTGTACAGCATCGCCAGCGCGATGCAGTCGAGCAAGATCATCTTTTTCAGGCCGAGCGAATACACGCAGGTCACCAGGAAGTACGACAACAGCCACGGCAGGAAGGTGCCGCCCACGCGCGCACCCAGCGCCAGGCTGGCCGCGAGCAGCAGCGGCGCCGCCAGCACCCCGTGCCAGACCGGCACCGTTCCCGAGGCGAACGGGCGCAGGCGCTTGCGCGGGTGGGCGCGGTCGCTTTCCAGGTCGAGCAGGTCGTTGGCGATGTAGACGGTCGAGGCGCACAGGCTGAACGACAGGAAGGCCAGCGCCAGCGTCAGCCAGTGGCCGGCGTCGAACACCTGGTGCGCCGCCACCAGCGGCACGAACAGCAGCACGTTCTTGAGCCACTGGTGCAGGCGCAGCGCCCTGCGCCAGGCCAGGAGCGAGGCCTTGAAACCGCGCACCGGCGCCGGAAATTCGCGCTCGACGCCGCACAGCGCGGCCGCCTTGCCGGCCAGCCCCCTGGCGCCGTTGACCACGATCGCCTTGCGCGCGCGGCGCCAGACCTTGAGGTCGGCCGCGGAATTGCCGGCGTAGTCGAAGCCGCCGTGGCCATACTGGCGCGCCAGCACCTCGGCCTTGTCGTGGCCGACCAGGTGGGTGCTGCCGTCGCCGGCCAGCACCTCGTCGAACACACCCAGGTGGGCCGCGACCGCATCGGCGAAGCTGCGGTCGGCGCCGGTGCACAGCACCAGGCGGCGGCCGGCGGCGCGCTGTTCCTTCAGCCAGGCCAGCAGCGATTCGTTATAGGGCAGCAGCGCGGCATCGACGCTGCCGCGCCCGGCCAGCTTGCGTTTCAGCACCGCCTTGCCTTGCAGCAGCCACAGCGGGATGCGCAGGACGTCGAACGGCCGGTCGCGCGAAGCCCGCAGCGCGGATTCGTGCAGCAGGTCGGTATGAATCAGCGTCCCGTCCAGGTCGACGATCAATGGGGCCATGGTCACGATGAGATCCTGCAGAAAAAGCGCGTCCGACAAGCGAGCGCGGCCGTATTAATGCAAAATTAGCAACATCAAAGTTAAGCATTATAGGTAAGCACCATGGGTCATCTTTTGATCTGTCGCGCTATCGCTGCCGTTTTTCGGGCATCTGCGCCACCGATCTCGTGCTTGCCTTTTGTATACTTCTCGGCAACACTGTGTGACCCATCCCCGGACTCCAGCCATGCCGATCCGCACCGCCGCTTCGCTGTCGCTGCCCGCTTTTGCCGTGGCCTGCCTGGCCGTGTGCTACCTGAGCGGCCATGCCTTGCGCGCCGGCCTGCTGAACGCGGATGCGCTGTACTTGCCGACGCTGTTCGACGACCTGCTGGCGCGCGGCGGGCGCCTGTCCGACTGGTACCTGACGCCGGCCCCCTACTTCTTCCCCGATTACCCGGTCTACCTGGCGGCTTACGGGCTGGCGCCCACGAGCTATTTGCAGATCATCGTGTTCGGCATCATCCAGTGCGCGCTGCTGTTCGCCGCGACGGCGATCCTGGCGCGCACGCTCGGGAACGGCGCTGCGCTGCCGTGCGCGGCCTGCAGCCTGACGCTGTTCGCGTGGCTGGCGGCATCGGGCCGGGAACCCTTCGTGCTGCTGCTGTCGAATGCCTCGCACTTCGGGGGCTTCCTGAGTGCGGTGCTGCTGATGGCGGCCTGGCTGCGCCACCAGCGGACCGGTTCGCGCGGCCCGCTGTGGACGGCGTGCGCGCTGGCTTTTCTCACCACGCTGTCGGACAGCCTGTTCCTGCTGCAGGCCGCACTGCCGCTGGCCTGCGCCGCGACGGCACGCGCGCTGCTCGAGCGCGGCCCTTTCATGCCCCGGCAGCTGGCCCGGTGCTGGGCGCCGCTCGGAGCGGCGCTGCCCGGCCACTTCGGCTACACATGGATGGTGACGCATCCGACGCGCTACCAGGCGCAGATGGACCTCTCGCACCTCGCATCCAACCTGCACGACCTGTCCGCCATCGTGCAAGGCTTGTGGCATGCGCTGCCGCCGGCGGTGCTTGGCTGGCTCGCCTGCTTCATCTTTGCCCTGGCCTGCGCGGCCCGGCTGGCACGGCGGCGCGACCCCTTCGGCCTGCCGCCTTCCCTGGCCTGGCTGCTGGTGTTCTGGCTGGTCTCGCTGGCGATCACGCTGGCGGTGTCGCTGCTGGTCTACAACCTGCCGCTGGCGGCGCGCTACTTCATCCCGGCGGCCTGCTGGCCGATCCTGCTCGCACCGCTGGCGGCGATGCACCTGTTGCGCGAACGCCGCGCGCCGGCACTGCTACTGGCGGGGACCATCGCCTGCACACTGGGCATCGGCACGGCGACGGCCCGGCAATGGCAGGCGCACCCCCTCGAGTACGATTACTACCCCGCCGACACCGCCTGCCTGGACCAGGCACTGGCGGGTCCTGACCTGCATCACGGGATCGCCCAGTACTGGGACGCCAAGCCTTTCCAGCGCTTCAGCCGCCGCGGCATCGTGCTGGCCCAGCACATCGCGTCGCTGGACGAACTGCCCTGGATCACCAGCCGGCGCTACTTCCGGCCGGCCTACGATTTCGCACTGGTCGGCCCGGACGCGCCGCCGCCCCATCACATCCCGGCGGCGCGGCTGGAAGCGATCAACGGTGCGCCGGCGGCGCGGGTGCGCTGCGGCGTCTATACGGTGCTGCTGTACGGGCGCGATGGTTTGAAGGTACATTGATGATGGCACAGGGCCGCATGCGCGCCCGTTCAGTACGGGTGTCGGTATATGCTGAACGGCGCGCGCATGTTAGGCTTGCGGCCGCAATCCAGCACGCCATCTTCGATCACCATGTATTTGCCTGACCTGCGCCCCTGCGCTGCCCTGTTTGCCCTCGCTTCCCTGCTCTGCGCCTGTTCGGGCAAGTCCCAGCCTGCTCCCGACCCGGCCGAGGCCAGCCGCAAGGCGATCGAGGCCGCGCGCCTGGAAGCCGCGGCGGTGCAGCGCAAGCTGGCCACGGTCACGCCGGCGTGCACGCTGGGCAGTGCGAAGGAAGAGAAAGGCAGCTGGACGGACGCCCCGCACGCCGCGCCCCAGCCGGGGAACAAGGATGCACTGGAATTTACGCTCGACGCGCCGGTGGAAGCGCGCGCCTTCCAGCTGGCCTTGAGCGCCCAAGCCTTCCACGATCTCGACAAAGTGGAAGTACGCGACGCGAAAGGCAGCTGGCACCTGGCCTGGCTCGGCATCCAGCTGAGCGCGCCGGCTGGCTGCGACTACGTCCGCCTGGAACAGTCGATGCAGAACGTGCGCGAAGTCGGCGCGCTGCGCGTGTCCTTCCACCCGGGCATGGGCCTCGCCACGGCCGGGCAGGTGCGCCTGCTGCGCGATGCACCTGAACCCGCACCGACGCCCGCGCCCGCGGGCTGAGCGGCGTTAGACCAGCACCAGGTTATCGCGGTGCACCAGTTCGGGCGCCTCGACGTAGCCGAGGATGCCCTCGATCTCGCTGGACGCGTGGCGCATGATGCGTTTGACTTCGCTGGCGGTGTAGTTGGTGAGGCCGCGCGCGATCTCGGCGCCGTCCTGGCCCACGCAGGCGACCAGCGCGCCGCGTCCGAATTCGCCGCGCACCGCGACCACGCCGATCGGCAGTAACGATTTACCTTCTTTCGCCAGCTTCTGCACGGCGCCGGCGTCCAGCACCAGTTCGCCGGCCGTGTGCAGGTGGTCGACCATCCACTGGCGGCGCGCGGTCAGGCGCGCGGTCGGCGCGCTCAGCTGGGTGCCGATCGCCTCGCCCTGCGCCAGGCGCACCAGCACATTGTCTTCGCGGCCCCAGGCGATCACGGTATGGGCGCCGGAACGGGCGGCGCGGCGCGCGGCCAGCACCTTGGTCAGCATGCCGCCGCTGCCGATGCTGGAACCGGCACCGCCGGCCATGGCTTCCAGCGACGCATCGCCGGCCTGCGCTTCTTCGATCAGGCGCGCCGATGGATCCTTGCGCGGGTCGGCCGAGTAGAGGCCCTTCTGGTCGGTGAGGATCACCAGCGCGTCGGCCTCGATCAGGTTGGCGACCAGCGCGCCGAGGGTGTCGTTGTCGCCGAACTTGATTTCGTCGGTGACCACGGTGTCGTTCTCGTTGATGATCGGGACCACGCCCAGGCGCAGCAGCGTCGTCAGCGTCGAGCGCGCATTCAAATAGCGTTCGCGGTCGGCCAGGTCGGCGTGGGTCAGCAGCACCTGCGCGGTTTTCACGCCGTGGGTGCGGAAGCTGGTTTCGTAGATCTGGGCCAGGCCCATCTGGCCGCAGGCGGCGCAGGCCTGCAGTTCGTGGATGTCGGTCGGACGGCTGCCGAAGCCGAGGCGCAGCATGCCTTCGGCGATGG
>Ga0308160_10005125_pt1 | contig 13780 bp, 16 predicted proteins | sample PhyFR1_FD_201036 | JGI IMG/M metagenome (GOLD analysis project Ga0308160, IMG submission 201036) | Phyllosphere microbial communities from UC Gill Tract Community Farm, Albany, California, United States - DLSLF.R1 | ecosystem: Host-associated > Plants > Phyllosphere > Unclassified | place: USA...
TCCCAAGGAGAAGAAGGGAAGGTACGTTCCTGGATCTGGAAGGAACTAGGCTGGAGCAGGGATGGGCTTGTAGGTTTTGTAGGATTGAGATGGATCTCATTCATGACACTGCTGGCGAGTGGGTGTACTGTATGTTGGTGGACAGTGGATTGACCGGGAAGCGAACCTGAGAAGAACTCTTCATTGTGGTTGAACTTCTGCGTTTTGACCGTCTTGCCAATTGTGCTGAGCTGTTCTCCTCTCTACGCTGTCGGTCCTCTCACTAGAAGTCGCTTGACGCATCTCAGCCTTGACCTGCGGAGAAGAGTGGATGCCGGATCAAGCCGTTCAGTCCGTGCACGCGCCGCGCCAAGCGCTTGAATCAACTGAACTCGACTCCCTTTGTTGCATCTACTATAGACACATTAAGCAAGCAATGATCACCCGTACACATCTCATATGACCTCGAACCTCCGGTACGAGCTTATGCGGATGCGATGGAAGCCTCAAACTTCTTTTCTCGGCTGTTGAAACAACCAAAGTCGACAGAGCAAGTATTGGAAGTGGATGATATTGGTGAATTTGATAAAGCATGGCGTAACATACAGGTCCGTCCATTCAAGATTTAGCAGACGTGGAATGGGCTGATCTGTAGGATATATTGGAACACCCTGATGAAAGGCAGTTGATTAAGTAAGCTTATATACACCTATTGGGCTGAGCTGACGATGAAGGGGAATCCAGTCGACGGAAGTTCCAAAGAAACTAGCTCATATAGTCGATGCTCTCGTCCACGAGTCGAATCAGATCGACGAAGAGTGAGTCTTGCTTTCCATATTGTTATATCAGAAGAAAAGCTGATGCACAAGTACGCTAGGAGGATGTATGGAGTATTTCGTAAATCACGACCTCCTTTCCAACCTCGAAAGACTGTCCAACCAGGACAAACCACATGGCATAAAATGTGAGCCCCTCCATACCCCGTTTTTCGAAGCCATCAAGAGCTGATAGCTAGCGGAGGTCCTAAAAGCCCTAAACAACCTAATAGTCCTCCTACCAGACCGATTCCTAGTGCACAATTCAGTCCACAGGCCGTTGAGGAGATTATTGAGATCATGTATCGGGGATCAGAAGGAAGATGAGGAGGCTGTCAATGGATCTGCAAAAGCATTAGGGGCAGCTGCGCTCGAGGGGCGAGGTGGGGAGGTGGAGGAGGATTTGGTTGATTTGATGTGTGTCTTGTGTTCTAGGATGAGGGCTTAGTACGTTGTTCCTTCTTCTCTTGGGTGCCTCGAATTGAATCGGATGGAGGGACTGGGCTGATGGGCTAGTCCACCTTTATTGTTGATCTTCTTCCACGATAAAGGTTGGCTCCAACTCGAGCACGCCTCCGAAACGACCTCTCTCGCCCCCACTACGCAATCTCTCTCGACCCGACCACCATCCACATCAACCCGCGGCCGTAACTTCGAGTTCCTCCTATTCTCCTACCTACTCCGCTTCATCCATCGAGAAGGCAAAACAGGAGATTTCGCCCGTGCAGGCCTATTATTCCTATTCGATATCGCTTTCCATACCAATTCAATACCTACCGCCATGAGGAAAGCCAGTGGAAATGTGGATGATGATTCCCTACTTGATGCCAGGAGGGCTCTGGCGGGGTATATCCTAGATGGGGATTTCACGGATGTTATGGCTGCTAGTCTTGGAGCTGTATGGAGCTTGTTGCCTAGTAAATTGAAGGTTCCGACTCTAGGAGAATTGGGGGAAGATACGGAAGGTGTGGTCAGTTCGGGTGGCATGGTACTTGGCGCCCATGCCCTTGATAGAAAAGAGGAAGACATGGCGAGATCATCGGCAGACCAAGATGTCCAAGAACAACTTGGGATGTTGATAAACCTGTTTGGGTTCTTGCAGGATACAATGATACGGTGTTTCCCCATCATATCGGACCAAGGCGGGTTTGATACGGATTCGGATCTGGAATCGGATTCGGAAACAGGATCAGGCCCACCAAAACCCACACCGATCATTAAAATCGGAATGGCCCTAATACACTCGGCGTCGAACTCTATCCGATCTTCATTCCTCGAAAACGTCCTCTATCCCTCCATACTCGAATGTTCACCCCAAGATGGATCTTCGGTTGCTATAATGACATATCTCGATATACTGTTTGCCAACCTCGATGATGGACCTTTACAAGAACGACTCTTGACATTCCTACTTCCCTGGAACCAGATGCGAGTCGATCAGGACCAAGACATGGAAAGGTTTACCATGCGAGATTTGATTGTTGATAATATCCAATCTGGTCATTCGCAGGCTTCGGCAGCTGGATTGAGGTTGTTGAAGACGATGATGACGGAACATTGTTCCGCGTCTACTGGGCGGTTGTTGGAAATGGTCCCACCTGATTATACGCCCGATCAACGAATTCCGACCAACTCGAACGAAGAGGGAATGTACAGCTCCCTCATTACTCAACTCGACCCATCTTGCCAACTGGACAATTCGACATCCTACGCCTCCTACCTAGCCGATACACATTCTACAATATCATCAGACGACTGTTTCGGACGCTACCAATACGTCAGGTCCGGGATCGATAACGGTCCGCCGACAGGCAAATATCGGTTCGAGCCTGATAACCCCATGCTCCAGATCCTGTTACGGTCACTTGGTCGGATGTTATGTCAAGGGCCTGATGAGAACGTCGCTTTGACTGGGGTGATTGTTACGATGGCGTTATGTCCTTTCAGATCTTTGGAGGGATGGTTGACTTGCGAGGTAGAGATGGAGTCACTGGCGGGCCTGGATGCTACAGAGGATCCATTCATTTCCACCGAGAAGGAAGCCGAACCGGCGATATTCCAAATCCTATCCTCTCTCACCTCACAAATTAAGGCTTTCAAAGAACGGATACCGAACTTCGACACTCTCCTCTCCGAACGTCGACAGGGATTACTGTATACGGACAATATCGACGAAGCTATGAATATCATGCTTGACGTCGAGTCAAGTTCGGTATTCGGTTCACCTACCCCAGCACTACCCACAACGCCCCAACCGAAAAAGAAGGGTGTTATGGGGACTCTTGCATCGTATCTTACGCCTGTCCGATTATCTTCGCCTTCGACCCCAAACGGGAACGGTTCCAGACCTGGAGTTGCACCAGCTACGCCTCAACGACGAGCCGAGGCGACTACGGGGAACACGGAAAGTCCTTACAAGACTCACTATGAGTCATTGATAGGTCAAGAAGTTGAAGCTGTTCCAAGTCCTATTCGGAATGGGCTTTGGGCTTCCCCGCTTCCGGCACCGTCAGTGGGATCATCTCTTAAAAGGCCGGGTTCATCCGTGTCCAGTCGCCCAGAATCATCGCTTGCCAATACAACCAACACCACAATTACCACCAATACTGGTCTATCCGATCCGATCACACTCGATAAAGATAAAGATAATGATAATGATGGAGAAGGTGAAAGGCAAAAGGAGAAGGAGAAAATCAAAATCAGTCTGAGTGATACGCTGGATAATTGTATTATCCTAGAGGAGTTTATCAAGGAGTTGGTCAGCGTCATAGCGGCTAGGAAGGCGTTAGGGATTGACCCTGTTTCCTTCTTGTGAACACACACTGAATCAAGCTAGAATGGGTCAGGGGGACTCAGATATAACGATAATAACGAATTTAATTCATGATCATCATGTCGATGTATACCTAGCATGATTGGGTTTCATCTAGGCTGTGTACTGTATGTCTGCGCATGGATAGCAATTGCGCTGTTCCTATGAAGCGGTGGAGTCGTTCTGGTGATTAGCTGTGGGCATGACGTACCAAAGCTTCTAGTCTAGGTTGAGGCTATGCCGAACTCTAAAGAAGCGCTGTGCACAAACAGACAAGTGTTTGTAGACTATATATCCGACTGGAATCAAAAGACCGTCCTCGCTCTCGTTCTCGTCCCGCCTACTCTATCATCAACTCACCTGTAACAGCATGTTCTCGATACTCAAAACATTCAGGAAGGGCAAACATCACGATGAAGGTTTATCTTCCATCCCAGAGATGGGTCGGCCTAATCCGATAGTCAACCATCATGTAGAGGCAGAACCGCTAAGGGTAAGAGGAGGATGTATGCAGTAAGCCCACTCCCTTTTATCTTGTCTGCTGAAAGAATTCGAGCTGAGGAAAGGGATCCCTCGGTACCGAAGAGAAAGAGAAGGAGAAGGAGGTATTACGGTGGATACGGCGGAGGGGACTCAGGTGGGGGAGGCGGAGGGGGTTGTTAGTAGAGTACTCTACGGGTATATGTGGTTTGACTGAATGAATTCATTTCATACCATACGGCGAGGGCTGCGGTACGATTGGAGTGCAGGCACTATCGAAGGTTGACTTGAGATCGATGATCAGAAATCAAGTGATTAGCACTATGTGGGAGAAAGGGGTTCAGGCACGTCTGAACAGGCTGTTGAAGGTTATTGAGAGAAGCTCTCATCTGCCAGCTCTGATGACGAATAACACTTGCTGATCGGTGCGACGAGGGGATGATTTGCAGCCTATATTCTGCGATTCGATGACCCAGCATGCACAATTACTTAGTAAAAAGAACAAGAACAAACGATGCCGACCCATTGGAATTGTAGAAATGCTTCCGCTCAGGTACAGGGTCCAGATCACCGCCAGAGTCCGGAAACCGGGTTAATCTGATTGCTATTTGTTGACCGGCTTGACTCTTCTGATATATCTTTCAAATTCGACTCGGCTCTGGGATGATTACGGAGGCGGAGGATGTGAGAGTAGCTCTGCTATGCGAGTACCTCGGCCAACTCCCCAATCCAGTCGTCGTCTTATCCGTCTGTGAGGAGTTTCACGAGGATGGAAACGCATGTCGAAATTCGCCAATCGTTATATTCCACAACCACGCCTTTTCGCCAAGCGAGAACTCAAATGCGCTGAGGCATGCTGAAACCTGGAAAAATGCTCGGGTCGGCAATGGACGCTTGAAACCATCTGAAGGTATGTCTGGTGAGGAGGAGATGGGTTCGTCAGAGCATCGTGGCTTGTCGGATGACTGGACCTGGACTACTCGGACATTGTTGGGCGATACTCTGTTGGTCGTCGAAGGCACCCCGGCTTTGAAACCGAGTCCCTCGTTCGCCCGGAAAGCCGAGCCGCCAACGACTCGCAAACACGCTTCCAAATCCTCTTCTTCGCTATCTTTACCCACGCCGACCCACCCAAAGCCATTTCCCGTCGGATCCGGGCTTGATCTTACTGCCTCTTCCACCGCTACACTCGAGCACAACGCCCTCTTCCTGTCCCGCCCCTGGTCGACATCTCCCCTCGGCCCTATCGATACATGGGACGCCCAGCTGCGTGGGCTTGTCCAGATCATCATGGCCGCCCCTTTCCCCGTCCTCGTCAGCTACGGTCCGGAATACGTCTTGCTGTACAACGAACCCTACAGCAAGGTTATTGGCAAGAAGCATCCTTCTATCCTAGGTATGAAGTATGGTGAAGCATGGCCGGAGGTTTGGGATGCTTTGGAACCTGTGATTCAGGCTGGATATCAAGGCAGCGTACTCAACGTCGACTGTCAGGAGATGTTTCTCATGCGCGGCGAGAGGCTGGAAGGTACGTTATATACTTGTCCGTCCCGCTGCTTTGGCTTACTCAATAGAAACCTATTTCAGCTATTCGTTGATCCCTATCCGAGATCAGAGTGACATGGTCTGTGGGCTGTTTATACCCAATTTCGACAATACAGTCAGGATCGTGACAGAGAGGCGGATACGATCGCTTCACGACATTTCCCGGTGCATCAACGGCAGTCTCACGCAGGAACGGATGGTACAAGATGCATTGGACGGGATGAAGAAGAGCAATCCGCGGGACATGCACTTTGCGTTGTTCTACATAGCGGACAACGCAGACCGAGTGTCGTGGCCCGGAGGAAAGGCAGAGACAGGGAACGACAGTGTGGTAGATTCGGATCGAAACAGTATTCGTGGATCCCGCGGGTCCTTTGCCGGGCGCCGACCACAGAAATCGTTGCCATCCCTACGTTCAGAGTCTATCGCCAGTAGTGGGAACCAGGACAGAGGTGTAAATTTCCGCTTGGTCGGTAGCTACGGCATCGACATTCGGTCAGATAACGGCGGCATCCCCCTCGAATTCCCTTCCATACCCGATCCCGAAATCACTCCAGCCCATCCTATCAATCCCATCACACAGCTTGTCCTGCAAGTGAAAAGTCAAGATTCCGCCCTCTTCATCCCAGACCTCGACGAAATACCGTCGCTGTCATCCTTATCGAACGGAAACCCATTCGATGATCCACCTAGAGCCACGATTGTGTTGCCTATACGGTCCTCTGTCGAAGACCGCCTTCACGGAGTCATGCTGCTAGGCCTGAATACACGCGCCCCATGGGACGAGGAGTACTCCAATTATATCCAGCTGGTCAAGGGCCTACTGGCGACTGGGTTGGCTACAATCAAGCTACACGAAGAGGATCTTGCCCGAGCGCGATACATGGCAGCTCTCAATCGGCAAAAGAACGAGGAGCTACAGAGCTTACTCACACATCGAACCGAGGAGCTGAAAACCTCTGAACTCAAGTTCAGATCGGCTTTTGCAGCATGCCCTGCCGGAATCTGGATAGGAGGCCCCGACGGCGGTTTATGGGATATAAATCAGGCGTATTTCAAGATGTCTGGACTTGCTATGGATGCGCCTCTTGATGACTGGATCTACCGGTAAGGTGTCTTTGTCATTTCTGGGGAAATATCGCTGATTATGATTCAGGGTTCATCCAGATGACCTGGAGCGAGTTTACGAAGTATTCGAGCAATGCAAGACAAAGACGGTCGCTACCGAATATCGATTCCTGCCCACCGATGAGGAAATCGCTGCAGGTGTCACAGAGAGATGGGTCGAAGCTAGTGGAGGACCAGTATTTGACGATAACGGAGTCATTGTGATGCTGTCTGGTGAGTCCATTTAGCGTTACAAGAGAATCATATCTGACTTTGATCCAGGGGCCCTACTTGATATCACTCAGCGGAGGCAACACCTGATGAGTCAGACTCAGAGAGCCGATGAGGCTCTCGAATTGAAGAGGTTACAGGATCACTTTATCGATATGCTGGCAAGTGTTTTTTCTTTTGTATGGGTAGCATCCCTGACTCTGCCAGTCCCACGAACTCCGGAATCCGCTCAGCGCCATCTGCTTGAGCAGCGACGGCGTTGTTGATAGCTTGCAGACGCTGGCGCCCAGGTGTTCACCAGAAATGGCTGAAGAACTCCGTGATATTGTCAATGATGCCGGAGTAATCAAGTTGTGTACGGTCCACATGCGCCGACTAGTGGACGACGTTCTGGCATTAAGCAAAATTGGTAAGCATGCTCTGCTGTCACATGGGAATTCAAATGACGGAAATTTTAGACAACAGCATGCTCACCGTTACGCCCACAGCATCGCACCCAGAGTCCATGTGTCTGGAGGTTATGGACATTTTGCAGAGCGAAACGCTCACCCACGACATTATCTGTAAATTCGAAGTCAAGCAGGGATATCGAGCGTTGGATGTATCTTGGGCTGAGCTAGACTCGTCGAGAGTGCAACAGGTCGTAAGTGGCATCTTGACACCACTGGGCTTGTTCTCATTGTCTGTATAGTTGATCAATCTCCTTGTGAATGCTATCAAGTTCACCGCCACTGCGGAGAAGCGGATGATCACTTTGACTCTCGACGCGACGACCGCTCGACCTGGTCTCCCTGGCGAATCTCTTACCGAGCTCCCAACTAGCTTCGGCACATCCACCCGAGACGAGGCAGGCTTGGTGAATTTAGTCTTCGAGGTGAAAGATTCAGGGATTGGAATGACAGAAGCCGAAATTGAGCGGGTGTTTCAACGGTTTGTGCAAGGCTCGAATCGGACTCACCTCACATATGGAGGAAGCGGTCTCGGTAAGTTTAATGTATCTGCTCGTGATGCGCGTTCATAACAATAGGTTTGTTCATATGCCGACGCATCACTCAATTGCTTGGCGGTGAGCTGTCTTTCGTTCTGATTTCGCGTGTCTCGCTCATTCATTCAGGTGAAATATCGGTCCACTCGAAAGTCGGGGAAGGTTCCGTCTTTGCATTCTTCATTCCCGTCCACCGCTCGACTCTGCCTGTGCACCACGAAGCCATTTCCGCACCCATGCAGGTTCACCACTCTTTGACAAATCAGACAATTGCGTTGTCTGGCAACACATTGGCCAACCCGACACACCCTCTCGGCACAACGACCAATACTTCGTCTCGCCCCCGCCGCTCTTCAAGCGGTCTGCCGAAAGGTGGGAACATACATGTGTTACTCGTCGAGGACAATCAAATTTCCCAGAAATTGCTCAAGAAGCAACTCGTTCGGGCGGGCTGTAGTGTGGTTACCGCCAACGACGGTGTAGAAGCAGTGGAGTATTTCATGAGGAACGCGGCCCATAACCGTAGTGGTACAGACGATTCGGGGAATAGCGATCCCAGAATCGAACTTATCCTGATGGGTAAGTCATCTAGTTGCACGGCAGGTCAACTTTCGCTAATCCAGCTAGATATCGAGATGCCGCGAAAAGGGGGCTTAGAAGCCACTCAGGATATTCGGTCCATGGAGGCAAGCGGCATATCACCAAGCCGTATTCCAATCATCGCCGTCAGCGCGAACGCCCGTTCGGGCCAAATCGAATCAGTACGTTGTCCCACTCACACATCGAAACCATCTCGTACCAGTGCAGCAGTACTGATCCCACAGATGCTCAATGCCGGGATGAATGGCTTCGTCAGCAAACCCTTCCAAATGACAGAATTGTTGTCCAAAATCGAGGCTCTGACCGGAAAACGACCGGGTCAAAGACAAACGTAAATGTGTATCACCTAATCCATAGATAAGTCAGACATCTGTATGTAGCTTCAACGTTGTATTCACTAGTCAATTGCATGCAAATCAACCACTTCATCCACATCCTAATTGCTCTGGCTTGATTTTCTCGCTTGAGACGTCAAGTCTAGCGGGTTTCTGCCAAAAGCCATTACGCATGTCACGGCACTGGACCAATACAGGATCTACATCCTGTGGTTTCCAGTCACGTCGGGCCAAGCCCAAGATCGACGTATGGAACTGGTGGGCAGCTGGTTCCACACATGCTCGGGTGTCACAACCCTGCTCGATGGACCACTAGTGCACTCTACAGTGATATCCCTGTCGTATTTTCCTTTAGGCATTCAGTCCAGAGCACCCCGTATATCAACCTGACGCTGCTGAGCCTGTAGATTTTCCATTCCCAGCCTGCTGATAGCCGATGGATCCATCCTGTAACAGGCCGAAGAGATGGGATACGGCACAAGAGGGGATTCAGGTGGGGGAGCGGGTGGGGGCTGTCAACAGAGTGCATGTAAATAAATTCACGTCATGCTGTACCCACACGCCAGGATTCGATGGATTCTGTCCGGTCTGATCGGGCGTTGGTGCGTCATGGCACAGGTGTATCACAGGTTCAGGTACATAACGCCCCTTTCCGGTGGAGCTTTTCTTGTGCTGTGCTATCTGGAAGCAGGGAAAGGACTTGGCAACCCACGGTTATATTTAGATAAATTGCCGGCGTGCCGGTGTGCCGGTCGATCCTGTACTGTACTGGACCGTCTGTAGTTAGATAACATATATATTAGGCCCCTTTCCCATATCGGTACGACATCCCACTTGACTAGCACAACAATCACAACGATAACATAATGGTATTATCAATCTTTAAGCGATTCCAGCGTTCCAAGAATAGTAAGTAAAAGCTCCCTCAATTGCTAGAGCTGATAATTAGCCGACGAGCCAAATGCGAATGAGGTACTAAGGATCAGAGGAGGTTGTTTCCAGTACGTCCTCTATTCATCAATCCCACACGATGTATGCAGATCCCTGACAAGATGTAGAGATCCATCTGTTCCGAGGAGAGGTAAAGGCGATAGCTCCGGGGCAGGGGCTGGAGGAAACGCTATATTCGTTGGAGGGGGAGATACGTCCGGGGGCGGATATTCAGGTGGACACCATGGAGGACACCACGGTGGTGGATTCGGAGGCGATGGAGGAGGCGGAGGTGGTGGAGGATTTGGAGGAGGGGATGGTGGAGGAGGAGGTGGAGGTGGTGGTGGTGGTGGGGGATGTTAAGCTTTGCGTGAGACTATATTTGTACAAGTATGAAGTGGATCTTGGTCATGATTGACTTCTTTACGTCAAGAGTATCTGATCTGTGAGGATCGACATCGTTGCTTCACTGCACGACTGAACCTGAAGGATTCTCACTTATCAAAGACAGCGGCTTGCTGTTTACAAGAGCAATTCTCACATCTCCATAACTAGTCTATCGACATTGGTCAATTCATTTGTCAACCGGTTCATTATGGCTCCGAGCTATGCTTTGTGCTTCTTACTGCACCAAGCAACTCCAACCTCACTTGATTTGGAAGGCCCTTCGGTGTGGCCACCGGCCTCGCGGCCAGCTGTCATAGCGCTCCACTCAAAGGATGTCTACCTAAATCGCTCATCTTCTCAGACCTTCTTTACGCCGTATTCCGATAATCCCCAAATCTTTTTTCATTCATACCATCACTCACTATCGAATACGATGACATGCGCTATCTTCAAGCTGTTTGGACATGATAAGAGTAAGCGTAAGTCTGCGCCCGGCTTTACCGATTGGGCAAGAAGGCTAACGGGTATAGCCGGTAACAAACCACCGAGAAAAGGTGGATGTCTCCAGTCAGTCTACCCAAATGCATCAGCGCCAGGTTGCACGAGGCCGTTGGCACTTGACTGGCAGGCTGGCTGACAGATCAGGTGTCCGTCCGACGATAGACCGGAGAGAAGGAAGTACCATCAAGGGTATGATGGATCTGGCGATGGTGGTGGAGGGGGCAATGTGGGCGATGGGTCTGGATCAGGTGGAGGATATGGGGGTGATGTAGGAGGAGGTGGTGGGGGTGGGGGTGGGGGTGATGGTGGTGGAGGTGGATCGTAACATTCGTCCAATGAATGAACGCAGATCAGAACAGGATGTACAACTCAACATGATCCGTCCGGACGATTAATGATTGGCACGGCTAACCAAGTTGATCCGCTAATCATCAAATGACAAGAAGACTACCGGCACTCCCGCTGGCCATACATCCGCGTACGAGTCCTCGTACCTCTTTGGCACCGGTATCGTCAAGAACGTGCTTGATCTTCACCCAAAAGCCAATCCGGGTTCGGACATAGCCTGCCGATAATGGCCCTTGGCAGGCACGACAATCCGGGGTGATCGCCTCAATTGCTCGTTGCTCGTTGATTGCATCATCATCTTCTCGTACTGCTTCTCGGGTTGTAGAGTATATTCAAGTACTACTGACCGGTTGAAGAGGGCTTATGGACCGGTCCGTGATAGTCGGGGTTGTTATCTAGGCAATGCCGCTTTCGAAGAAGAGCAAATGGGTATAAGAGGTGCTTCGATCTCGTCACAATGCTCTCACCAACCCACATTTGACGAGTACCACTCACTACTCCCTCAATACTACGACATACCTTCATACAACAATATCGTATACTCGAGATGTTCTCATACTTCAAGCGACGATTCGGTTCAAACTCCAATGGTCTGTTCTTCACCTCATCTACTTCGGGCCCCGCTGATCTCAACAGACGATGTGACCCAGCCGAAGGTCAAACAAGTCAAGCCCAAGAAAATGTCAGTCACCGAGTAGTGCCAAAGCCAGACTCTGAAGCTGATACTCCTTAGTCCGAGGGTCAGAACAAAGGCTGAACAAGGCAGGAGTGGAAGAAGGAGCGGAGATACTTCCGGCGGAGGTGGTGGTGGAGGTTACTACGGTGGAGGAGATGGTGGGTGTGGTGGTGATGGAGGTGGAGGAGGAGGTGGGGGAGGTGATGGTGGCTCTTGAGCGGGATTTCCAGCTGGACGACCGAGTTCAAGACTTGATAAGAGACCGGAGTTCCCCCGGACCCACTTCTAAGATGACTGGACGCGAAGGGATAGAGATATTTTGACGAAATGTAGATATCAGACCATTGCGATGATTGGGAAGGACCTAGATGATCTCCGCTAGTAGGTAGACTGAGACTGTACATACAAGACGCCTCATGCACTTGCACTCGAGAGCCTGTCTTCCGTTTGCTGGAATCAGATTGGCATTTAGGTACCGAGTGACGTCAGCACCTTATCACATATGACGGTCATGACGGTCATCGTATTTGCTGGAATTATAACCGATGAGAAAAGGTGTGATGGGATTCAAGAGAGAAGGGAAGGGAATAAAGTAATCAACGATGAATAGATCCTTCTCTTCCTTACTTGTAACAACAGCACGATCAGCAAGACCAAGAGCTAGACTACCTCATCCCAGATACATATCATATACACTACCTAAAATGTCTGACAAGAAAGATCTCCTAACCGCCTACAAGGTATGCCTGCTCCCTGCTATGTCGTTCAATAGCTGACAAGGTGTAGGAGATCACCGACATCCCTGGCCAGCAGCAAGTCCTACCCGGACGAGATGTCGACATGGAGCCATATGCCGAGTTCACGAAGCTTGAGCAGTGGGATGAGAATGGAAACCCATTCCTTGCCGAGGTACGTACCAGGTTTATCACCTCGAGTTCAGGCTGACTGGGCAGTACAAGGGATCTGGCAAATTGAAGGGCAAGACCGCCATCGTCACTGGAGGTAAGTTGTCTTACTCAGCTTCGGGATACCGCTAATGTATAGGTGACTCTGGTATCGGACGAGCGGCCGCTCAGATGTTTGCCCGAGAAGGCGCAGATGTCACCATCTGCTACCTACCCGAGGAGGAGGAGGAGTAAGCTGATTCTCACTCTCACACGGATCGAAAGCTAATAGAAAGTGCCAAGCGAGTCAAGGAGGCAATCGAAAAGGACGGTCAGAAATGCATGACACTCGCACTCGACATTATGGACCCCAAGAACTGCGAGAAGCTCGTTTCGAAGCACATTGGGGAGCACGGACGATTGGATATCTTGGTCAACAATGCTTCCAAGCAGATCATGGAGGAGTCCATCACCGAGATCAATGTACGTTTCCTTTCCATTCATTGAAGACTTCAGCTGACGTGAAAGCTTGACAACGTCGAGAGTACTTTCAGGAGTAACATTCTCGCCATGTTCGCCATCACCAAGTACGTCACCCCTTATCACTCCACCCTTTATCAATCCACGACACAGCTAACATCCAGGGCGGCCGTACCCCACATGAAGGCAGGAGGATCCATCATCAACACTTCCTCGGTGACGGCATTCAAGGGCTCTCCCTCAATGGTCGACTATTCGTCCACAAAAGGAGCCATCATCACATTCACCCGATCTCTCGCCCTTCAGCTCGCCCCCAAGCATATCAGGGTCAACGTCGTTTGTCCTGGACCTGTTTTCACTCCTCTCCAACCCGCTTCGAGGCCCAAGGAGCAGATGGAGGATTTCCAGGTTGGAACTTTGCCTCTTCATGGAAGGTCTAATCAGCCGGCCGAGATGGGTCCTGCTTATGGTATGTCGTCATCTGGTCTGTGACGTGGAATCGGCTGATGATCTAGTCTTCCTTGCTAGTGCCGACTCTAACGCCATGACTGGACAGTGTATGCACTTGGTGAGTTTGCTCAGCATCGTTTCAAAATTCACCATTGATGATCAGAACAACGCCCAGTGGATCGGATAAATGACTCGGACGATCGGTGCACGACAGAATCAGGGAACGAAACGGAAC
>Ga0308160_10005126_pt1 | contig 13778 bp, 8 predicted proteins | sample PhyFR1_FD_201036 | JGI IMG/M metagenome (GOLD analysis project Ga0308160, IMG submission 201036) | Phyllosphere microbial communities from UC Gill Tract Community Farm, Albany, California, United States - DLSLF.R1 | ecosystem: Host-associated > Plants > Phyllosphere > Unclassified | place: USA...
GGCCTGACTTACTTGCTGTTGCTTGCCACCACCTGGTGCGCGGCATGGCCGGCCGACGCCGCCATCATCCAGCGCAGCCTGCGCTTCGAACGCATCACCAGCGAAAACGGCTTGGTGCAGCAATCGGTGCTGAGCATCCTGCAAGACCGCCAGGGCTTCATCTGGTTCGGCACCCAGGCCGGCCTGCATCGCTTCGACGGCTACCGCATGACGGTGTACAACAATGATCCCAACGATCCCGGCAGCCTGCCCGACAACTTCGTCTCGGCCGCCTACCAGGACGCGCAAGGCGTGCTGTGGTTCGGCACCAAGGGCGGCCTGGCGCGCTTCGATCCGGTCAATGGACGCTTCCAGCGCCATCGGTTGGAGCAGGTCGGGCGCAGCGCGATGCGCGCCGTGTCCCAGATCCTGCCGGCGCCGGGCGGCGCCCTGTGGCTGGCCACGAATGACGGCCTGGTACGGTTCGAGCCGGCCACTGGCGCCCATCAAACCTGGCGCCACGATCCGGCCGACGCGCACAGCCTGCGCGACAACCGCATCAGCGCGATGGCGCTCGACGCCCAGGGCGCACTCTGGATCGGCATGACGTCGGGCCTGGACCGCATGGCGGCGGGCGCGGCGCGGTTCGAGCATTTCACGATCGACGCACCGATCGATGCACCGATCGATGCACCACATGCGGCCGGCCGCAATCCCGCGCGCAACCATGTGCTGTCATTGTCGACCGGCCCGCAGGACACGCTGTGGATCGGCACCGCAGCCGGCCTCGACGCCTGGCGGATCGGCCAGCCGCTGCCGCAGCGCCAGGCGCTGGCCGCGGCCGAGCGCATGGCCGACCTGCGCATCGAGCGCCTGTATCACGACGCCGGCGGCCAGTTGTGGGTCGGCACCGACACTGGCGGACTCAAGCGGCGCGATCCGGCCAGCGGACGCTTCATCAGCTATCGCCACTCGCAGTTCGATCAGCACAGCCTGTCGGACAACCAGGTAATGTCGGTACTGGTCGACCGTACCGGCACACTCTGGGCCGGCACCTATTTCAATGGCGTCAACCGCACCGACCTGGCCAGCGGCGGCTTCGCGCGCTACGGCACGGCAGACGGGCTGGGACAGGCCAAGGTGCGCGCGCTGCAGGGCGACCCTGATGGCCGCCTGTGGATCGGTACCAGCGGCGACGGCCTGTGGCGGCTCGATCCGGCCACGCGCGGCCTGGAACGGGTCCGTGATCCGGCCTTGCCCGGCGATATCGTCACCGCGCTGGCGCGCGCGCGCGGGCGTCTGTGGATTGGCACGCCCACCGGCCTGCTGTGGCGCGACGCGGCGGGCCGGAGCGGCCGCGTGCCTCTGGGGCCGGGCGGTGCGGCAAGCTATGTGCAGGCGCTGCGCACCGGCCGTGACGGCACGCTGTGGATCGCCACCCGTGGCGGCCTGTCGGCGCTGGCGCCCGGCGCGGCCAATACCCGCAGCTGGCGCAACGATCCCGACGACCCCACCAGCCTGGGCGACAACTATGGCATGGCGCTGCTCGAAGACAGGATGGGCGTGATCTGGATCGGCACCGAATCCGGGCTCGAGCGGTTCGACCGCGGCGCCAACAGCTTCACCCACTACCGTCACGATCCGGCCGATCCGGCCAGCCTGCGCCACAGCCGCGTCTACAACCTGCTCGAGACCGAAGCGGGCGAGCTGTGGGTCGGCACCGCCGGCGGCCTGCACCGGATGGAGCGCGACGATGAAGGCGGGCGCTTCCGCTTCTTCGCGTTCGCCGCCGGCCAGCCGGCGCCGCCGGTGGGGGCGGTGCTCGAAGATGACGCCGGCATGTTGTGGGCCAGCACCACCGCCGGCATCACGCGCATCGATCCGGTGGCCGGGCAGTCGCGCAGCTACACGGCCAAGGACGGCCTGATCGACGGTTCCTATTTCGTCGGCTCGGGCTGGCGCAGCGCCGACGGCCGCCTGTATTTCGGCGGCATGAACGGCATGACCTCGTTCATGCCGCGCGAGGTGCGCGACAACCCGTTCCCGCCCAGGGTCACGATCACCGACCTGCTGGTGCTGAACCGCTCGCTCGGCGTGCACGACCTGCCGGCGCGCAAAGAAATAACGCTGTCGCACCGCGACACGGTGTTCACGCTCGAATTCGCGGCGCTGCACTTTGCCGATCCGCGCGCCAACCGCTACGCCTACCGGCTCGATGGCTTCGACGCCGGCTGGGTCGACACCAGCGCCGCGCGCCGCTTCGCGACCTACACCAATCTCGACCCGGGGCGCTACGTGTTCCGGGTGCGCGCCGCCAACAAGGACGGCTTGTGGGGCGCCGAGACGGCTGCGCTGGCGATCACGATCACGCCGCCGTTCTACAAGACCTGGTGGTTCCGCACCTTGCTGGTCGCGTCCGTGCTGGCGCTGTCGTACCTGTTCTATCGGATGCGGGTACACGCGCTGATGCAGCAAAAGCAGGTGCTCGAGCGCGAGGTCGGCGCCCGCACCACCGAGTTGCGCCAGCAAAAAGAGTCGGTCGAACGGCAGAAGGAATCGGTCGAACGCGCGCACCGCGATATCGCGCTGCTGTCGGACATGGGGCGCGTACTGACGGCCAACCTGGACAACGAGGCGATCATGGCCACGCTCTACCAGCACGTCGGCGAGCTGATGGACGCAGCGGTGTTCGCCGTGGCGCTGCTGCGCCCTGGCCGCGACGTGCTCGAGCTGCCGTTCGTGATGGCGCACGGTCGGCGCGCCGCGCCGGGCGAGCTGGCGCTCGACGCGCAGCGCCATGTGCTGGCCTGCTGCGCGCTCGAAGGACGCGAGATCCTGCTGGGCGACGTCGCGGCCGAACTGCCGGCCCAACTGCATGCGCGCGCCGGCGCCGCGCCGCCCGGCATGGATCCCCGCCTGCAGCCGGCCTCGCTCTTGTGCGTGCCGGTGACGGTGGGCGAGCGGGTACTGGGCGCGGTCACGGTGCAGAGCCTGGCGCCGCACGCCTACAGCCAGGTGCACCTCGACATGCTCGGCACGCTGGCCGCCTACGTCGGCGTGGCGATCGACAATGCCGACGCCTACCACCAGCTCAAGCACGCCCAGGCGCAGCTGGCCGCGCACGAAAAGCTGGCCGCGCTCGGCTCGCTGGTAGCGGGGGTGGCGCATGAACTCAATACGCCGATCGGCAACAGCCTGCTGATGGCCAGCACGCTGCAGGAACGCAGCAACGCGCTGGGCCGGCGCCTGCAGGACGCCACCCTCAGGCGCTCGGATCTGGACGAGTATATGGCGGCCTCGAACGAGGCCTCGGCCCTGATCGTGCGCAGCCTGCACAATGCGGCCGAACTGGTGAGCAGCTTCCGCCAGGTATCGGTCGACCAGGCCAGCGACCAGCGGCGCCGCTTCGACCTGGCCCGGGCCTGCCACGAGATCAGCGCGACCATGATGAACACGGTGCGCCGCGCCGGCCACGCGCTCGAACTCGACGTACCGGAAGGGATCGTCATGGACGGCTATCCGGGGCCACTGGGGCAGGTGATCATCAACTTCGTCAACAACGCCATCCTGCACGCATTCGCGGCCCCGGGCGGGACCATGACCTTGCAGGCCAGCCTGATCGATGGCCAGGTGCGCCTGACATTCCGCGACAACGGCCACGGCATCGATGCCGCGCACGTCGGCCGCATCTTCGATCCCTTTTTCACCACGCGCATGGGGCAAGGCGGTACCGGACTTGGATTGAACATCGCCTACAACATCGTCACCACGCTGCTGGGCGGAACGATCCGGGTCGAGAGCGCGCCCGGCGCGGGGACGGCGTTCGTGCTCGAGCTGCCACCGGTGGCGCCGGCGTTGGCGCCGCGCGAAGCGTAGCGCGCCGCTCAGACCAGGTTGCGCGGCGCGCCGCCAGCCCAGGCTTGGATATTGTCGACCAGCATATCGGCCAGCGTCTGCATCGCGCCCTTGCTGGCCCAGGCGATGTGCGGCGTCAGGATGAAATTCGGCAGGCGCAGCGCCAGCAGCGGGTTGTCGGGCGTGGGCGGCTCGCTGCTCAGGACATCGAAGCCGGCGCCGATGCGGCCAGTGCCAAGCACATGCGCCAGCGCCGCTTCGTCGACCAGGCCGCCGCGCGCGGTATTGATCAACAGCGCGCCCGGTTTCATGATCGCCAGTTCGCGCGCACCGAGCATATTGCGGGTGGCGTCGCTCAAGGGCAGGTGCAGGCTGACGACGTCGGCCTGCTGCAGCAATGCGTCCAGTTCAAGCTGAACCACGTCCGGATCGTCGACCTGCGAGCGCGACGTCACCAGCACCTCCATGCCGAACGCGCGCCCGAGCGCCGCCACCTTGCGACCCAGCGCGCCGTAGCCGACGATGCCGAGCCGGCTGCCGGCCAGATCGCCGATCGGATGGCCGAGCAGGCAGAAGCGGCTCGATGTCTGCCACAGGCCGCGCTCGACATCCTGGGCATAGGCGCGCAGATTGCGGCGCAGGGCCAGCATCAGGGTAAAGCAGTGTTCGGGCACCGACACCAGCGAGTAGTCGCGGATATTCGCCACCGCGATGCCACGCGCCTGGCAGGCCGCCAGGTCGACGTTGTCGGTGCCGGTGGCGGCGATGGCGATCAACTTCAGATCAGGCAGTTGCGCGAGGATGGCGGCGCGCAGCGGCACCTTGTTGGTGATCGCGATCGTGGCGCCGGCCAGGCGTTCAAGCACCTGATGCTCGAGCGTGGCGGCGTACTCTTGCCAGGCATGCTCGAAGGCGGGCGCACGCACCTCGGCATGCAGGCTGTCGCGGTCGAGGAAGACGATACGGTGCATGGCATTCTTTCGCTGCGGGGGAAGCCGCATTGTAGAACACCGGTTTGAACAACGCGAGGCGCCTCCGGGACGCAAATCCCGGAGGCGTATGGTGGGGCTCGAGCCGGCTTTTATGCAACCTTGCAGCCCTGAGCGGTAGTGCGGCCTGAATCGTTACTGCGCCTTGGCGGTATGGTCGGCTTTTGCTTCAGCCTTGTCGGCCTTGGCGTCGGCTTTCTTTTCGGCGTGCTTGGCGTCAGCCTTGGCTTTCTTGCCGGCGGCATCGGCCTTTGCTTCGGCGACGTCGGCCTTGGCTTCGGCGCTGGCCTTGTCTACCTTGGCGTCGGCCTTGGCGACTTCTTTGGCGTGCTTGGCGTCGGCCTTGGCAACTTCCTTGGTGGCCTTGGCGTCGGCCTTGGCTTCGGTGGTGGTCGCCGTGCTGCTGGTGGCGGCCGGGGTCTGGGCAAACACGGAAGTAGCGAACAGGCCGGCGATCAGGGTGGCGACGATTTTGCTCATGGTTTCATTCCTTCAGTTTAGTTTAAACAGATGTTGCTCAGGGGCTTACGGTAACGCGGCTTGGCCTTGTTACTGAGCTGATAACGCGGCCCCAGCCAGGCCAGTTGACTGTCATTACATCCGCTTACATTTGCATGAGTTGACCACGATTTGCGTACGTTGCCGTACAGTCCGGGCGCAGCGCGCGCACTACGCTCAAGGCTCGGGTCTGAGGAGATTTCGCCATGCCGGATGCACTTGAAGCCTACAAATCGAAACGGAATTTTGCCATCACGGGCGAACCGGCCGAGGGCGGCAAGCCCGGGCTCGAGGCGCTCACTTTTGTCATCCAGAAACACTGGGCCACACGCCTGCACTATGACTTCCGGCTCGAACTGGACGGCACCATGAAAAGCTGGGCAGTGCCGAAAGGCCCCAGCTACGATCCGCGCGACAAGCGCATGGCGGTGCATGTCGAAGACCATCCGATATCGTATGCCGATTTCGAAGGCACGATCCCGGCCAGGCAGTATGGTGCAGGCAAGGTGATCATCTGGGACAAGGGCACCTGGACCCCGCTCGAGGATCCGCAGGCCGGCTTCGCCAAGGGCAGCATCAAGTTCGAGATCCACGGCCACAAGATGCGCGGGCGCTGGGCCCTGGTGCGCATGAAGGGGCGCGGCGAAAAACAAGAGGCGTGGCTCCTGATCAAGGAGAAGGACGAGTACGCGCGCCCGGCACAGGAATTCTCGCTGGTCGACGAAATGCCCGACAGCGTGAAAAGCCTGCCGATGCCGGCGCCGGCCGAACGCAAGGTCGAGGCCTTGCGCGAAGAGCAGGAGGTGGCAGCGACGCCAAAACGGGCCCCTGCCAGCAAGACGCCGGCCAGCAAGGCTGCTGCTGCTGCAAAGCCGGCCGCAAAGCCGCCCGCCAAGCCGACCACCAAGCCGACCACCAAGCCGACCACCAAGCCGGCGGCAAAGCCGGCTGCAAAAAAGCGCGCAGAAAAGACCGCCGGCGAGGGCATCCTGGAACAGGTCGCGCTACCGGCCAGGTTCGCCCCCGAACTGGCGACGCTGGTCGATGCCGCCCCGCCCGACCCCGAGAACTGGGTATTCGAAGTCAAGTTCGACGGCTACCGCATGCTGGCGCGCATCGAGAACGGCGCGGTGCGCCTGATCACGCGCAATGCCAACGACTGGACCGAACGCCTGCAGTCACTCAAGGCCGAACTCGAGCGCATGGCGCTGCCGGACGGCTGGTACGACGGCGAGATCGTGGTGCACGACGAAAGCGGCAAGCCCGACTTCGGTCGCCTGCAGCAGGCGTTCGACGCCGCGCGCTCGGAGAATATCGTGTACTTCCTGTTCGACGTGCCGTATTTCGACGGCCATGATGTGCGCGAGATGCCGCTGGTCGAGCGCCGCCGCCTGCTCGAGCAAGTCCTGGCGCGATCGCATGCAAAGGCCAGGACGCGCTCGGAGCGGGTGCGCTTCTCGGCCGAATTCGGCAGCAAACCCGACGAACTGGTGATCGCCGCCTGCAAGATGGGGCTGGAAGGGGTGATCGGCAAGCGCCGCGATTCGCGCTACGTTTCGCGCCGCTCGCCCGAATGGATCAAGCTCAAATGCGGCCTGCGCCAGGAATTCGTGATCGGCGGCTTTACCGATCCCAAGGGGTCGCGCACCGGCATCGGCTCGCTCCTGCTCGGTACCTATGACGAGGACGGCGTGCTGCGCTATGCCGGCAACGTCGGCTCCGGCTTCAATCACGCTTCTCTGGGCGCCATCAAGGAACGCCTCGACGCCATCCTCAGCGATGACAGCCCATTCCCGCCGCGCGCCGTTCCCGGCCGCAAGCACCATTGGGTCAAGCCGCTGCTGGTGGCCGAAGTCAGTTTTTCCGAGTGGACCGAGGCCGGCGCCGTGCGTCATCCGGTATTCCAGGGACTGCGTGAAGACAAGCCGGCGACAGGCATCACGCGCGAGAAAGTCAAACATATCGAAGCCGCAGCCGAATCCGAAGCCGAAGCCGATCCTGCGCCGCAGGAAGCCGCCGATGCCGGGGCCCTGCCCGGCAAGATGCCCGCCAGCATGAAGGTCACCAACGGCGAACGCGTCATCGATCCGCAAAGCGGCACCACCAAGCTGGCGCTGATCCGCTACTACGCGCTGGTTGGCGAACTCATGATGGAACACCTGAAGGGCAGGCCGGTGTCGCTGGTGCGCGCGCCCGACGGCATCGGCAAGGAGCTGTTCTTCCAGAAGCACGCCGACGTGCGCAAGATGCCCGGCATGCGCCACCTCGACGCGGCGCTCGACCCGGAGCATCCGCCGATGCTCGAGATTGCGAATGTGGGCGGCATCCTGGCGGCGGCGCAGTGGAACGTGGTCGAGTTCCATACCCAGAACGCCACTGGGCGCGCCTACGACAAGCCGAACCGGATGGTGTTCGACCTCGATCCGGGCGACGGCGTCGCGTGGCCCGAAATGCAGGAGGCGGCGCAACTGATGCATGCCTTCCTGGACGAACTTGGCCTGGCGGCGTTCCTGAAGACCAGCGGCGGCAAGGGCCTGCACGTGGTGGTGCCGATCAAGGGCAGCCACGACTGGGATACCGTGAAGGCGTTTTCACAGGCCATCGTGCACCACATGGCCAATACGCTGCCGGAACGCTTTGCCTTCAAGAGCGGGCCGAAAAACCGGGTCGGCAAGATCTTCATCGACTATCTGCGCAACGGGCAGGGCGCGACCACGGTGTGCGCCTGGTCGGCGCGGGTGCGTCCCGGGCTGGGGATTTCGGTGCCGCTGCGCTGGGATGAGCTGGCGGCATTGAAGTCGAGCACGCAGTGGGATGTGACGAATGTGCACACCCGGCTCGATGAAGGCAATGCGCCATGGGACGGTTACGCCAAGGCGGCCAAGACATTGACCAAGGCAATGAAAGTGCTCGGATTCAAACCCTGAGGCGCTGTCACCGTTTCGTATAGATGAGTTTGACTGCAATGCTGAACAATTGTTCGACGGTAGCAATTCGGCCCAAGTCGAGCGCCCAGCGCCAGCCCAGATAATTCGGCAGATAGCACGATGCCACGCCGCGAAATGGCGCCAGCCACTGCCGAAAGCGCTGATGATAGGCATTCACGTTCTGCACGTGGATGGCGCCCGACGCACTCAAACGTACCCGTTCACCGGCGCGCAGGTTGACCCTCTGGTGGGCAATCCGGTGCTTGCCGGCGAAGGCCCGGTAAGCCGCGTTAGCGTCACTCACCAGCAGCGCCTGCGGATCGAGCTTCGGCAGCAGGTGCTGCGTCAGTTGGAGCGCCGTCAGTGCGCCGCGGCCAGTGACGGCATCGATCGTCTGGCCGCTGCGGTCGCGCGCCACCAGAATGCAGTCGAGTTCGCGCGAAATGCCACGCCGCCGTGCGCGACCGCCCCGTTTGCGCGGCGGCCGATCGAGCTTGCGCGAACCTTTCTGCGATTCGAGCAAGAACATTTCATCAGCCTCGACAATGCCAGTCAGGCATTGCGGCCGATCGAGCTTGACCCAGTGCAGGAAGCGATGACGCCAACGAAATGCGGTGTTGCGATGCACCTCGACCCGTTCGGCCGATTGGCGTATGGCGTTGGATGCCAGCAGCGCTGCACAGTAATCGAGCCACTTGCCCTTGTAACGAAGGCGCGCCAGCGGGGTGCCGGTCAGGTCGTTGAAAGTGCGCCCGCAATCGCGGCATCGATAGCGTTGCAGGTCATTGGCGTGACCATGGCGGTAACATCGGGGGCAATCGCAGCGCGGACAGCGGCGTGCCTGCGTCCGGACTTTGTCGATGAGCGCAATCACCTGCTCGAGCCCGGCTGCGGGATGCAGCGCGTGCTGAACCCGCGTGCGCTGTGGCCGAGTCAGTAACGTCAGGCCAGCAAACCATTTCTCGAACCGCGGCGCCTTCATGGTGTTTTCCTGTCGATGAGGATCAGGTTTCGACCGCAGCTCAGCTCAACAGTTCATTGCTCATCCATAGATTACGGTGACAGCGCCAAAAAAACCGCCACGCGGAACTGGCGGTCCGGGTGGCGGTAAAGGGAAATTGACTTTTTAGTCGACGTTGCGCCCCAGCGCCTTGAGCGCCGCACGCACGCCACGGCCGTATGCCGGGTCGGCCTTGTCGAAGTGACGCAGCTGGCGCTCCAGGATGTCGGCGTCGCACCCGCTCAGCGGGCCGGCCAGGTTGTCGAACAGGTTCTGTTGCGCTTGCCCATCCATCAGGCGGAACAGGTTGCCTGCCTGGGTGTAGTCGTCCTCGGCGCCGCGGAAGTCAAAGCGGCCGGCGTTGCCTTCGATCGCCAGTTCCGCTTCGCCGTGGCCCATGCCGGTGGCGCCGGCGCCGACCGGGTTGAGCGTGTAGTAATTGCGCGCCGAGCCGCCGTTGGCGATCGCCATCGCGCCGTCACGCTGCTGGTTGTGGAACGGGCAGCGCGGGGCGTTCACCGGCAGGTGCTGGTGGTTGGTGCCGACCCGGTACAGCTGGGCGTCGTGGTAACCGAACAGACGGCCTTGCAGCATCTTGTCCGGCGAGTAGCCCATGCCCGGCACCACGTTCGACGGCGAGAATGCGGCCTGCTCGACTTCGGCATGGTAGTTGTCCGGATTGCGGTTCAGTTCGAGCACGCCCACCGGCAGCTTCGGGAAGTCGCCGTGCGGCCACACCTTGGTCAGGTCGAACGGGTTCCAGCCGGTTCGCTGGCTCCAGTCGGCCAGCTGCGCTTCGGTCGCCACCTGGATCTGCACGTCCCACTGCGGGAAATCATTGGCGGCGATGGCGTTGAACAGGTCGCGCTGGGCATAATCCGGGTCGCTGCCGGCGATGCGCGTGGCGTTGGCCGAGCTCAGGTTCCTGATGCCCTGGCGCGTCTTGAAATGCCACTTCACGTAGGTGCGCTCGCCCTTGTCGTTGATCAGGCTATAGGTGTGGCTGCCGAAGCCGTCCATGTGGCGATAGCCGTCCGGGGTGCCGCGGTCCGAGAACAGGATCGTTACCTGGTGCAGGCTTTCCGGCGCATTGCTCCAGAAGTCGAACATCATGTTGGCCGATTTCAGGTTGGTCTGCGGATCGCGCTTCTGGGTGTGGATGAAGTCGGGGAAGTTGATCGGGTCCTTGATGAAGAATACCGGCGTGTTGTTGCCGACCAGGTCCCAATTGCCTTCTTCGGTGTAGAAGCGCAGGGCGAAACCGCGCGGATCGCGTTCGGTATCGGCCGAGCCTTTTTCGCCGCCGACGGTCGAGAAGCGCAGGAAGGTCGGGGTCTTCTTGCCGACTTCACCGAACAGATTGGCCTTGGTAAAGGCGCGGATGTCGTGCGTCACGGTGAAGGTGCCGTAGGCGCCCGAACCCTTGGCATGCACCACGCGCTCAGGGATACGCTCGCGGTTGAAGTGCTGCAGCTTTTCGATCAGGTGGAAATCCTGCAGCAGCAGCGGGCCGCGCGGGCCGGCGCTGAGCGAATTCTGGTTGTCGGCGACCGGAATGCCGGAAGCGGTGGTCAGGCGAGGATTGGTCATCTGAATCTCCTTCATATGTGTGTAAAACTTCAATGAAGGTGATTCTACGGAGCAACGCCGAAAAGGAAAAGCTAATTGATTTTATGGGTCCGATAGATTTTGATAGTTATTTTAAATCAGCAAATAACGAAATGATTCGATTTTACAATCGAAAAATCCGAAAGCTTTGGTAGAAGCCTCAGGATTCATTCTTGAAGATGCCACGAACGTTCATCGCCATCAGCGCCAGTTGCAAGGTGATCAGTGCCCAGGCCTCATCGTGCCAGCCCCAGATAATCCATAAAATGTTGCTGAGGATGAACATCGAAAAACCGAATACGCGCCGCTCGGCGCGTTTCGAGCCAATCAGGTATGCCGCGAACAGGGTGACCAGCATCGCCGGCCATTGCAGAAAATCGATCAATTGCCCCATCCTCAGGCTGCCTTCTTGCGGCTGGCCGGCGCCTTGGCGCTGACGGTTCTGGCGGCAGCCTTCTTCGCTGCCGGCTTGGCGGCGCTTTTTGACGCTGACGTGCGGCTCGAGCTGGCCGCCGTGGCGCTCACCCGGGCGGGCGAACGGGCCGCCGATTTGCGCGCGGGCGCAGGGTGGCTGTCGCCGTCGTCGTCGTCATCTTCGGCAGGTTTGCGCGACTTGCGTGGCGGCGGATCGTCATCATCGTCGTCGTCATCGAGCGCCGCCAGCGCGGCCCTGGCCGGCTTCTTGCCCAAGCTGGCCTGCAGCAACGCCACCAGGTCGATCACCTTGCCGCTGCTGCGTTCTTTCTTCTCTGGTTCTGGCTCGGTGATGGTCTTGGTCTGGCGCGCCTTGATCTTTTTCTTGACCATCGCCAGCACGTCTTCGCGATAGGTGTCGTGGTAGCCCTTCGGATCCCAGTCTTCGCTCATGCCCTCGACGAGCGCCATCGCCATCTTGAGTTCCTTGACGGTGACGGCGGCGGTCTTCGAATTCGGCGACGGGATCTTGAGTTCGCCCGGATCGCGCATCTCGTCCGGGAAGCGCAGCGTGTTCAGGACGATGGTGTCGCCCACGCACACCAGCGCCGCCAGGTGCTGCTTGACCCGGATGACCACCCGTGCGATGCCGATCTTGCCCGCTTCGCGCAGCGTCTCGCGCAGCAGCGCGTAGACCTTGGCGCCGCCCTTGCCGGGGGCCAGGTAGTAGGGCTGGTCGTAGTAGATCAGCGGCACATCTTCGGCCTCGACGAAGGCCTGGATGTCGATGCTCTGGGTCGCTTCCGGGTTGGCGCGGCGCAGGTCTTCGTCGGACAGCACCACGTATTCGCCTTCTTCGTACTCATAGCCCTTGACGATGTCGTCCCACGACACTTCCTTGCCATTGCCCTTGTTGTAGCGTTTGAAACCGACGGGCGAGAAGTCGCGCCGGTCGAGCATGGTGAGGTCGAGCCCCTTGCTCTCGACCGCGGGATACATATCGACCGGAATATGCACCAGTCCGAAACTGATCGCCCCTTTCCACATGCTGCGCGCCATTGCCTTCTCCTCGTTCGTCGTTATCGTTGCAAACTTATTTGCACACTTATTTGCAAGCTTATTCGCCCACCACGCCCGTCACCGGCAGCACGATGCCGGTGATGTAGCTCGAGCACGCGGGCGAGGCCAGGAACACATAGGCCGGCGACAGTTCTTCGGGCTGCGCCGCGCGCTTGAAGTCGGTGCTTGCGCCGAACTCCTTGATCTGCTCGGGCGACTGGTCGGCCGGATTGAGCGGCGTCCACACCGGCCCCGGCGCCACCGCATTGACGCGGATGCCCTGGTCGATCAGGTTGGCGGCGAGCGACATGGTAAACGCGTGGATCGCACCCTTGGTGCTCGAATAGTCGAGCAGCTTTTTCGAGCCCTTGAGACCGGTGACCGAACCGGTATTGATGATCGCCGCGCCGCGTTTCAGGTGCGGCAGGGCGGCGCGCGCCATGTGGAAGTAACCGTAGATATTGGTGCGGAAGGTTTCGTCCAGGCGTTCGTCGGTGATGTCGAGCAGCGATTCGGCGTGTTCCTGGAAGGCGGCATTATTCACCAGCACGTCGAGCTTGCCGAATTCGGCGACCACACTGGCGACGGCGTCGTTGCAGAACCCGGCGTCCTTAACGTCGCCCGGGATCGTGATGCAGCGCCGCCCTTCGGCCTCGATGCAGCGCCGGGTTTCGGCCGCGTCTTCGTGTTCGTTCAGGTACATCACGGCGACGTCGGCGCCTTCGCGCGCGAACAGCACCGCCACCGCGCGCCCGATGCCCGAATCGGCGCCGGTGACGATCGCGCTCATGCCTTCGAGCTTGCCGCTGCCCTTGTATTGCTCGGCCATGAATTTGGGCCTGAGCGTCATCTGGGCTTCGATGCCCGGCTTGGCCTGGTGCTGTTCGGGCATCGGCGGCACCGGTTGCGGGGCGCCGGTCTGCACCGCCTCGTCTTTCTGCTGATTGCCTTTTGGCGCGCTCGCATCGCGCTGATCCTGGCGGCTCTGGATCGCTTTCTGCTGGGTCGCCACGTCGTCCTGTTGTGTCATGCTGGTTCTCCTAACGTTAAGGTGAAACGTCGATTCGATCTGGAGAGTATTGGTCGCGCACGCCACGCCGACGGTGCGCTTCCACACACAGCGGCGCGTTTCACGCCAGCCACCTGCGCCCGCAATTTATGGCACACTTCGCGGGACACCATGCCTTGCATGACTTCAAGAAACAGGAGACCAGGATGCACCAAGAGGACGGCTCACGCGAGCACTACACCGGCCTGTACGTCAATCCGGTGGGGCAGCGCCGCGCCGACTTCCAGCACGACTGCAGCGGCCTGTTCGCCCAGCTGCGGGTGGCGTCCGGCGCCGAGCAGGCGGGCGAGATGCTGGCGCAGGAAGCGCCCGATCTGTTGATCCTCGACCTCGAGCGCTGCGAGATCGGCCTCGACCTGGCATCACTGGGCGCCCTGGTG
>Ga0308160_10005128_pt1 | contig 13777 bp, 14 predicted proteins | sample PhyFR1_FD_201036 | JGI IMG/M metagenome (GOLD analysis project Ga0308160, IMG submission 201036) | Phyllosphere microbial communities from UC Gill Tract Community Farm, Albany, California, United States - DLSLF.R1 | ecosystem: Host-associated > Plants > Phyllosphere > Unclassified | place: USA...
CCCCTCCCTTTTTGTTATGGTCCCCTCACTTGATTCTTTTCTTTCACTTTGTTCTTTCTCTCCAAACTGCAAACCAACTCTCTTGCCTTCCATCGGTACTCTCAACTTGTTTCGAAACGAGCGGAATTCGGAATCGAGATGGCTCGTTCTGGTCATTCGACCTCTTGCCTGACTATATCCGGCCGTACCTCTCTGAAATAACGAGATTCTAAGGTATCCCTAATTGAGCTCAATTCGAAGTGTAACGAGTGGTGGTTTTGCATTTCGCAAGATTGAAACTGATAAGATAAGAGAGAGAGAGAGAATAGTGTCCGTTCAAAGCTAAGCTCTGACGTCCTCGTCGACTGTTTGCACAGCTCGAGGCAATAGATAGATACGAGGAACCAAAAGGAAGGGAAGTCTAAGTGCGAAAATGCGAAGAGTAACGAAGGATGAAAGAGGATATGTGCGAGAGAGTAGTTACAAAGAGACCTTTCTGAATCGAGGTTCTTGAGGGAAATGAGAGGTCTAGTTGAAGAAACAGACGAGTCCGACGAGGAGTGCCGAAATCGAAAATCCAAGTTTCGATCCTCCGTTCGTATTGTTCTGACTACCCGTCGTGGGTTCGGATCCTCCTGAAGTACTCGTTGCTGATCGTCGAGTGACGGTAGAGGAGGGGTTATCGTTTGATTGAGAGCCAGAGTTGGACGAAGAGAGAGAAGTTCCTCCGATCGCTTTTGGCGTAGCGACGAGGATATCGTACGCATTCTCGCTTATTCCATAGAGGGGGCTCGTCATGTGCGAGCTAAATGACACGGGAACGATCGAGGCATCGATTACTCGAAGACCGGAGACTCCGTAGACCCTCATAGCAGAATCGACGACTCCCCCGAGCGACTAAAAACGGAGGGAACGGTCAGCAACAGCTGCTAGAGCAGAGCATAACGTAGAGACATACCTCGGGAAGGAGAGAACAACTGGAAGCAGGGTGGTACTCGGTTGAAACTGCTCCTCGAAGCCAAGTTTCCCATTCCTCTGTTTCCGACAACTCGCTTCAACGTCAGCTCAGCCCTTTCACGGTAGAGACAAGGATGCACTCACCATCAGTAGAGACGGCAGAACCAGGAGAGAGCTCAGAAATGACATATTCCGAGAAAGGAGCCGTTTGCGAAAGTCTACGAGCGAATTTGAAAGCTTCTCGGAGGACTTGAACGTCGGCGGGACTGTTCACACGGATATGATCAGCAGAGAACGAAAGAAGAAGGAGCAAGGGAAGCTTACTGGGTGAGGTAACCGGCATCAATAGCGGGAGGATCGAAAGTGCTCGTCGAATTGATGAGGACTGATCCACGAGAGAAAGGGTGTTGGATCGCAGCTTGGATCTGAACGGTAATAGCATCTCCGTATCCTCCGTAAGTTCCAGTGTTGGAGAGAAGGATCTCAGCTTGACCGACAGCAGAAGGGAGAATGTCGTTCATATCAGCGTTGTAGGTCGCTTCGTATCCTTTTTGAACGGCCGCGTTCGTCGAGTAGGCAGATACAGCAGCACTTTGATTCGCTTTGACATCTGTGATGAATTGTTGAGCAGCTTCTTCTCCGAAGAGAGTCTATAAGCGGGAATAGAACGTCAGCTCGGGAATGATATCAGAGCAGAAGGGGACACTCACGGTGAGGTTGACGTAAGCTACAGCGTTGTTAGGAGCGGTGTAAAGAGAATCGGCGCTTCCTTCTTCCCAGAGTGCGAGCTGCTCGGCGGCGAAAGTTGTGTTGGCGTTGAGCGTGTCACCACTGATTGGGAAAGTCGTGTTGAGAGTGATCGAACCGGACAAGTGATCGGTGAGGTGATATCCGACACCAGGAAGATCGTATACGACGGGGATTCCGAGGGGAGTGAGGAGATCTGAAGGGCCGACACCGGAAACTTGGAGGAGTTGAGGAGAACCGATGACTCCGGCAGAGAGAATGACTTCTTGTGAAGCGGAGACGGTGTATTTCGTATCGGCAGCTGTCGCAGCGAATTCGACTCCAGTCGCGGTCGTTCCATCGAAAATGACTTTCGTCGCTTGGTAACCCGTTAGAACGACGAGATTCGTGCGATAGTTGACGGGATCGAGGTAACCAGTCTTGGCGTAAGAGCGAGTCCACTAGAAGAGTACTTTGGAGTCAGCGCGCAATCTACAGGCGCGAAGGGAAAGAAAGAGACATTTACGTTGGTAGGATTGATCGCAGAGGTTGCGATAAAGCTTCCCCATCCTTGTCCTCCAGCAGGATCGCGAGTCTCGACACCCATGTTGGCGAGAGTCGGAATCCATTCGTACTGGGATTCGTAAAAGTATCCGGGATAGCTGTAATGAATGGGTCCATCGAGTCCGTGGAGAGATTCGTCGAGAACCATCGAAGCTTGTTCGATATGCGAATCTGTCGGTGGGGTCCAGTTCTCCGACTTCTTCAGTGATGGGTATACAGTGTCCCATCCCCATCTCTCCGTGTCGTTCGCAAGGGTCGCCCAAGAGTTCTGTTCGATCTCGCTTTGTCGAATCATGTAAAGTCCATTCGTAGCTGATGATCCTCCTAGAACTTTTCCTCTTGGCCAGTAGATCTCCCTGCCGTTCAAGTTTGGTTGTGTCGTCGTATCATACTGCCAATCGTAATCACTTCCTTTGTTTGCGATACCTGCGAAGAAAGAAAACGAAAAGACTCAGACTCGTCAAGGAGGGATGACAAGGCAGAATAGCAACATACCTGCGAGGTAAGCTTGAGCTGGATTCAGAATGGTAGACTCGACTGCGCTTCCATCGGAACCACTGCGAACGACTTTTGGTTCAGGAAGGGAATTTCGGCGCAGAATAGATCGAGAGACTCACGCTTCGATGACAGCTACCGTGATTGAGGAGTTTGCCGTCAATCGATTCGCAATAACTAATCCAGCGGTTCCTCCTCTGCATCGCGTCGCAAGAGTGAGAATCAGCGATCGAATCTTTTGCGAAAAAGATTGGTCTGGAAACTCACCCAACGATAACATAATCGAACGTTTGATCAGCTAGACTAGCAGCATCTGTCACTGTTGATCTCTCCTTCAATCTCCAGTCGAGAGGAGGTTTCTCTGCACTTGATGAAGCTACTGCGAGACTTGAAAGCAAACCAACCGCGATGGTGGCGGACTTGAGCGACATCTTTGGGTTCGGAAGAGTTCGAGGGATAGGGTATGAAGGGAAAGGAGATGTGTTGTTGCTCGTTGTGAGAGATCGAAGAATGTCGAAGGACTTGGAGTCTTGGAGAAGGTGTGAAATTTCGAGGGGTCCTTGCAGTCGTTCTCCTCTATTGTAGTGTAGCTTGTCTATTGAATAGTCTTGTCGCGAACAGTATAGGAAAGCGAGGTAGAATGCAGACCGGCGAGAGGGACTTGGTCAAAAAAAACACCGAGGAATTTTCACGAAATTTTCAGGGGATGGGAAACGCGTTTCTCTTCTTTCCTTTCTGCCTCTCACCTCATCTCGACCTTTCCTAGCTCTACGCTACGGAAAAGCTACGCGTCAACGCCTACTCGTTTGCGGATGCTTAATCATCCGAAAAAAATGTGGACTGCAGATCAATCAGCATCATTACGGCCGGCTCTTTCTTAGCCATGCCTTTCTTCCTGCTTAGCTGAGTGGACGCTTGGTCATCGATATCCCACGAGAAGTAAACCGGCGCTTTTCCAGCTTCTCTTCTTTTCTCTCTTGCTTTTCTTCTTGCTCCCACCTCGACTCATCACCATCATGCCTAGTCCTCTTGCGATCGGCTCCTCTATTACTGCACCATTGACCTACTTCGGAGGAACAAAGAATGGTTAGTGACTTTGTCTTGATCTCGTTCTCAAAAACCCCACGCTGACCCTGTCTTCTCGAACCGAAACAGGCGAGAAATCATACATTCTACAGTACAAGCACGATGTACTACCTCCAAACAATTTCACGCAAGACAAGGTCGAAGTGCCGATTTACGACCTGCGACCATCGCTCGCTGATCCAGAATTGAGGAAACAAATCTCGACCGATTCGACTGGATTCGCTTACGTCGATCCCGACCTCGCTAGAACTGAGATGGAGTACAAAGACTGGGAGGATGAGGAAAAAATTCAAGGGCATTATTACAACGAGGTCACAGAGTGAGTTCATCTCGCTTTTCAATCTTCGCACAGTTGCTCACGTTCTTCGTCTTCCCGTTGACAGGCTACTGAAGAAAGTCACGGGAGGAAGTCGGGTAATCATCTTCGACCACACTATCCGACGGGGAGACCCACCTGGAGTGACTACTCCCGATACCGCTCAATCGAGAAAGCCTGTCCAAGGGGGTGATTCTCTGTTCCTCTCCTCTCTGTTTCCGATTGCTGAACTGACCCAATATACTTCTCCTGCCAGTACACGTCGATCAGACACCTCTGTCAGGAAGTAGGCGAGTAATCCGTCACGCAAAGGAGCAAGGACTCGACGGAGAACAACTCTTGCGAGGTGAGTTTTCCGAAACTACCAATGATCTCTTGAGCTTCTCCCCGCTGACTCTTTACCGATCAGGTCGCGTACAATTGATCAATGTTTGGAGACCTCTCCGAGCACCGGCGCGCGATATGCCCTTGGCTTTCTGTGACTCCCGCACGGTCGACAAAGAGAAGGATCTCGTCTACTCTCGTCTCCTTTACCCTCCTCCAGGTCAACCAGGTCATCAAGTCGAAGGCGAAACGTTCAATGTGAAGCATAACGAGAAGCACGATTGGTATTACGTCCCGGATATGGGCCCTCAAGAAGGTGAGTTACGCTTTTAACCGTCGAAAACAACTTACTCACTCGATCCGACTCGTTTCTGCAGTGCTACTCCTCAAATGCTGGGACAACACTTCAGATACTCTCACACCTCATACCGCTTTTGCTCACCCCGAATACTATGGCAAGGAGGACGTCCCTCCTCGTCAATCGATCGAAATCCGAGCGTTGGTCTTCCACCCTGCCGAGGAATAGAATCGGTGGGATGAGACGCTGTCTGTACAAAATTGAAACGAAGTCTACCATCATTTCTAAGCTGGAGCGGGAAGACCCTTTGAGTCTTGAGTTAAAAAAAGAGAGGAAAGAGAAATTGCGAAAGGCTTTCGAGACGATTTCTGCATGTTTTGTTTACACCTTGCGAGGCGCGACAACTTCTATCGACGTATGGGGTCGATGTACTCCCTTCACAATGCCTAGAACAACGCTAAGCATGAGACTGAGAGAAATGGTTTTGCGAGACGATGACGAAGTTTCCCGAAGGGAGTAAAGCATGGAAAGTGAAAGAGATCGCTTGGATAAGTTTCGATACGACTCATGAACAGATAGACATATTAAACGAGTGTAAATACTCGATTGCGAAGTGTGGCGTGAGGTTGATCTCCCGATCTTTCGCTTCTCTCGTTTCTTCACATTTCTCAACTTTTAAAGAAGCAACACATAGACACAACAAAATAATTATGGCAAGAGGAACACCTAATAGAGGAAGAGGGAATGGATCTGGTAGCTTTACACCGAGAGGAAGGAGAGGCAGAGGAGGATCTGTGGTCAGACAGGACCACTCGATGGCAGAGTTCAACTATTCAGATTTGACAGAGACTGGTCTAGGTGAGTTCTAGCTCTTATCGGTTCGAATAGTCGGAAATCGCACGTTCGTTGACCTCATCGCTATCAGGTTTCAACCCTTCTCCTACTCCATACTTGCCGTTCGCACCAGCATCTCCCGCACAACCTTCTCCCGCACATTCTGGTACTTCGACTCCGAATCGAGGAGGAAGAAATGGCAGGGGAAGGGGAGATTTCGCAAACTCGCCTAGAAGGGCAGCGAGTTCTAGAGGAGCTGGAGCGTTTAGTCCAGCATTCAACGGACCAACACGAGGACGAGGTGCAGGATTGGGAGCTCGAGGATCCGCGACAGGATCACCTATGAGTGCGAGAGGCAGAGGAAAAGGAATCGCTGCTGGTCGAGGAGGAGCGGTAGTAGGTGGACAAGGTTACCAAGGTTCTTCAGGCCGAGGATCTTCAAACCCTCTACTCGTTCCGGTCACCTTTGTCAAAGCGACAAATCCAGGTTTCGGTACGGTTGGAGGAAAAGACGACGAGGACGACAAGGAGAACGTCAGCGGATTAGCGAAAGCTGGTGCCCTCGACCCTCGTAAGCCAGTACAAGATACGAGTCAAGAAGGTTCAGCACTCGTTGAATCGATTCGACAGATGGAGTTGGCAGATCAAGACTCGAATAAACCCAGACCTCAAACTCGATCTCGTACAGCAAAGAAGCAAGCCTCGAACGCTGTGCCTTCTGAAGCTCACGTCGCACCTCCAGTTACCGAGTCCAGCGACAAGATGGCAACGGATGAATTCGAAGAAAGAGCGCCTCCTCCCGCTTCAATTGGAGGACATCCTGGAATTGGTGCCGCTTCTTACCCTCACATCGTCCCTCTTTCGCAAGACCTCACGCCCACTCCTCCCTCTACTGATCCTGCTTCGCCCGTCGACGATTCAATCATCAGCTCCACTCGTCAAGAATCCCCTCCTCTCTTCGAAATCTCAGTCGAACGTTCTTCAGTAATCCTCGACGATTCTCTCGCACCTCCCATCATCCCGAGCAACTCTCGAGGCGAGGAGATCTCCTCTTCATCCGATTCGGAGGAAGAACAGATCGTTTACCCTCCTCGAGGTCGCGCTCAAGCCGATCCTGTCCTCGCTCCTACTCCTTCTGCTCCCGCCGTCTCTCAAGCCGCCAAACCTCCTACTATCTCACTCAACATCCGTTCTGCATCTTCCTATCCAGCTTCTACGACTCAACAGCTCGAAACGAATCCTTATCGACCACCTGGACCGAAGCTTTCGAAGAAGCAACAGAAACGAGCATCGAAGATTGCGAGAAAGAAGGGCAAGGAACACGCTAGGAGTGGTAACATGCATGCTGGAGGTGGAAGGAGGTTGGTAGGAGACAGCGATTACGAAGAAGGTGAGGAGATGCTCGCTCGAATGGGAATGGGAGCAAGTGCGGGAATCGATGACATGCTGGATGAGAGCGATGATTCGGAAGATGAGACGATTCATGATGGACAAGGTCACGTCGATGGACAACCTCGAATGGACGACTCTGATGTCGAATGGGGAACTTCAGCACCTCCGGCGCTCAAACGAGGGAAAGCGAAACGAAACGCTCAAAGACAACAAAGGAACGATCAACAAGAAGCGGAGAAACTCAACAGGTTGTTGGATGCCGATGGTACGAGAGAAGAGGTGGAATTACGATTGGCATTAGAGATGAGTATTGTCGAAGATGAACAAAGGAAAAAAGCAGAGAAGGAAAGACGAAGAAGGGAAAGAGAGAGGGAAGCAGTTCGTGATGATTACGCTGGCAACATAGGAGAGGACCTCGGAGAGGAGGATATTGCAGCGATGAAGAACTTTGCGAGGGGAGTCGCCGGAGGTCCGAACGGAGAACACGAACGAGGAGATGATGTCGATCAAGATGCACTCGAGGCTGAAGATGATGAAGATGCCTGGCATACTTCGGACGACAGTGAGGAACTCAATACCGAGGAGGAAGATTACAAACGAAACTTAGGACTCGAGAGTGAATCGAGCGAAGACGTCGATTCAGATGTCGAGTTGGAAATGGACTATACTCTCGGTGACGCTGATGGACGGTAAGCCACAAATCTCATCTGTAGTTTTTCAAATCGGACTGATCCGTTCTCTCTTTTGCAGAATTGAACACGAACTCTCGATTGAGTCCTCTTCAGAAGATTCCGATTCTTCCTTCGATTCCTCCGTCTCGACTTCGACCTCCTCTTCCGCCGAAAACCGCGCCATCGAAGCTGCTCTCCTCTCTGGTCGAACTATCCGCCTTCAATCGATGGGAACGAAGACGAGCACCGGATCTGCGAAGAAAGCGGAGAAGGTACGCAAAATCGAAAAGAAGAGAATGCGTAAAGGAAAGGGCAAGGAGCAAGCTTGGTACGCTGAGAAAGGTGGAGACAGTAGCGATAGTAGCGACGACGATGTGTTGGATTTGAGCGAGGATTTCGGGAACGGAGGAGAACCGAGTTGGGCAGAACAAGATGAGGACTTTATCGCTCGAATGCAGGTTCGTCGGTTTGACTTCATCGCTTCCTCCACTGGAACCTGACGACGTCGCAAGTCGAATGAAACAGCGAACTGTTCACATGAATGCCGATCTTCTCTCGACCGCTAAAGGAGGTAAAGAAGCTCGTCGAGCGAATCGAAAGGATCGCAACAAGTTGTTTAAGGCCATTTCGAGTGGAGATTTCGACGATGTCGAGTTCGACTACGATTTGGACGAGGCAGAAGCTATCGAACGAATGATCGCTGACGAGGAAGACGAGATGATGTATGGAGGTACGCTCGTCTCGCACTGGTCCTGTCCTTTTATTACCTCGTCATTGACTCGTCGGCGTCTTATCTAGGCGGACCGTCGAAGCGCAAGAACAAGAACAAGAAGTCTCGCGATTTCGACGGAGCGTTCTCCGAGTCTCTCGCCGACCAATGGAGTATCGATCGACAGAAGAAAGCTTCAAAGAAAGCTGAGCGTGCCGCTGCTCGAGCTGCCGCCATGGAAGCCGATTCTCGAGATGCTTCGAAATACGGCAAGAAATCGAAAGGCAAGACTGCTAGCAAATACACTCCTACTTCCGACTCGAGGAACGATGCATCGACCATGAATCAAATCATTCGCGAGTTCATCGTGTACGATTTGACTGGAGGAACCCTCGACTTGCCACCAATGAGCAAGAAATCTCGAATCGCTGTTCACCTACTCGCTGAAGTTTACGGACTCAAATCTCGTTCGATGGGTTCTGGCAAGCATCGATTCCCTGTTCTCGAACGAACGAGGAAGACTACGGTTACAGGAGTATCGGAGCGAAGGATTCGTGCGATCGTTGGAACCGCTGATGGAGAAAATGAACTTGACGATGGGTATGGAGGAGGAGGATGGGGTGGATATGGTGGAAGAGGAGGCAAGTCCAAAACTGGAAAGGTCGGAGGTCTTTGGAAAGCTCTCGAAGGTGCGAGTGGGAAGAAAGGTGGACGAGCAGGAGGAGGCGGAGGAGGGGGAACGAGAAAGAACAATGAGGGTGCAGTCGTTGGTCAAGGTGTACGTCGACTCTATTCCCTCTACTCTCTACCGCAGAGATCTGACGAACTGATGAATTGGTTTGATGCAGGCTGACAAGTTGGGATCTGACAATGTCGGATTCGCACTTCTCAAGAAGATGGGGTGAGTCTTCGCTATCCTTTCATGAATTGACACCCATTATTTGTGAGCGATACTGACTCTTTGCAATGCCGTGCGCCTAGATGGAGCGAAGGAACTCAGATCGGTCTTTCCGGTGGTATCGACGAACCTATCGCAGCTCGAATCAAAACCGTGAGTCTTCATTTTCGCTTCTCTATTTCGCTTTGGCATCGCGTGGTCGTCGTTCTTCGCGATTTCGCTCCTCTCTGCCTTGCTATATTCCTTACTCAATCCTTCGCTTCTTTCGTCAAACAGGGAAAACACGGTCTCGGTTCTGGTTTCATCGCTAGAAAATCGGAGATGTACGCGCTGGCGAAAGCTCCGGAGAGGGATTGGGATGAGTAGATTGTTGCACCCCTTGTTCAGTAGACGCACAGTACAGCACCCCTGTTTGAGCTGAAAAAATCAATGATGCGGGTTCTCCGCGAATGCAGAAAAACTGGATAGAGAGCTCCCCAAAAATTTCGCTGTTCCCCTTTCCCTTTCTCCTCACCTCAACTTTGCGCCTTGCTGGCGAGTCGCAACATACAGGATTAGCTTACAAACAACATGTCTAACTTACCACCAACTCGTCCTAGTCGTTCAACTTCACTCTCACGATCTCATCCTCCCTCTGGTAACACCTCGTCATCCACCTCAGCTCCTCCTCCGATCCCATCAAGCTACCCACCAGTCTCTTCTGCACCTTCACCTCCCCGTGCTTACCCTCAAGCTGCGAGGACGACCGAGACGGATCCCCTCGCTTTGCATCACTCCCCTAACCTAGATCAAACCTCTACTTTACCCCCTGGAGCTGCTTACGATTTCGGAGATCCAGATGCAGCATATACTGCGATCAATCTTAGTCCAGGAGGAGGAGGAGGAACGGCGATGGACGATCGATATTATTCCACTTCTCATCAAAGGGAACAATCGCTCGACCTCGTAGACTCGTATCACAATGGAGATTCGAATCAGCCTCGTGCTTCCTTGTCGACTCACAACTCGAGGACCAACCTTCGTCCGTTGCAAACCAGCACCACTGGAGGAAGCATTCTCCCAACTGGAGTCGAAGGCGACCTAGAGAAACACTACGACTCTCGACCTATTCATCCAGGAGCTAGTATTCACATGACCGGGAATCAACAATCGATTCGAGCAGAGAGACAGTACGGTTCAGGAGAGAAAGGTTCGCCAACTCCGAGCGGTTATAATTCTCCTCGAGGACACGGGAGAGGTCAGAGTAGGAGCGGATTGGGGCAATGGAGTAGTCCAGGAGGAGGAAACTCGCCTTACGGAAGGTTGGGAGGAGGCGCAGATGAAAGCGGGTTCAATTCTGCTGCGAGTTCAAACCCTAATTTGCAATTCGCAGAGGGTGCGTTTCGCTTCTTCACTCTCTTTTCGTCTGTGCATGATCTGACTCAAACTCTTCCATCGTTTAGGTGACTTCATACGACCTTCGAAGAATTGGTTCTCTCGTGCTTTCTTCGCCGTTTACAATTCGTCTTTCATTGTTCGTTGGATGTGAGTTTGTCTTTCCCTCACGAGCTTCGAGACTCGTAGCTCATGAGCGTTCTTGAACATCTTCACAGTATCTACATCGTTCCTATTCTCGCTATCATCTGGATCCCCGGCATCATCGGTTTCACTGCCGCTCCCAACGGAGCAATTTGGTCGGTACCTTTACTTTGGTGGTCAATCTGGCTCACAGTCGTATGGTGCGGATGGTGGGGAGCTGCTCTCGTCGCCAAGCTCGGTCCGAAAGTACTTCACAACACTCTAGGGGTCGTCGCGCCCGAATTGAGGCATTACATTACCTACATCAAAGCGACTCAATTCTATGTCGGAGCTGCTGGTTGGGCTCTCGGTGAGCTGATCTTCGTCTCCTGTACTTCTGCTGTCAGCGTATTGACGGTCTGATCCTTTCTCTTCACTCTTCGCAGCGAATTGGATCTCGTTCCTTCCTCTCATCAATCGCCACACTACCGCCGACAAGTCGAGCAACACACTTCGTCTCATCACACAAGGTCTCTTCGGTATCTTCCTCGTTCTCGTTCTTCTCCTCGGCGAGAAGCTTGTCATTCAAATCATGTAAGTCTCCTCTTCTCTCGATCTCCGAAGCTGACTCACTGACCCGCTGCTCGACCCTAGCGCTCACAACTTCCACAAGAAGTCGTACGAAGATCGAATCACCGAGCAAAAGTTCCAGATCAACTCGCTCGTCGCACTTTATCTCAAGTGAGTCTCTCGCTGTAACTTTCTGTTCATTCGCGAACTTAGCTGATGTGCACGATTCGTTAGCTCTCGTGATATCGGAAGGTCTGATACTTTGGACGGTGCGATGAAGCGACCCAAGAACAAGAGGTTGAACTCGGATCCTACTCTTCTCGTCAAGAAAGCAGTCAAGGGAGCAAAGAAGTGAGTCTCTGCCATTCTTCGTTGATTGGCAATCTTGAACTCATCCATTCTGGTTCCTGCAGAGTCGCTCAAACGGCTACGACTGTCATTGGTACCGTCGCATCAGAAATCGCAGGAGAACGCGTTCTTCAACCCAACTCTCCCTCTTCGATGGTCGTAACCGCTCTCAGTTCGACAAACAAGACGAAACAACTCGCTCGACGCATCTACTACTCGTTCACCCCGAAATATCGTACCGGTCTCGTCCTCGCCGATATCTCGAAATGTTTCCGAAACCGAGAAGAAGCAGACCGTGCTTTCGCCATCTTCGATAGGGATCTCAATGGTGATGCGACTCTCGAGGAAATCGAGATGGCTTGTCTTGACATTCATCGAGAGCGTCTCGCTTTGCAAAGGAGTATGAGGGATATCGATTCGGCTGTCGCTCGGTACGTTTCGGAGTTTCTCTTCACGGAGCTCGCGTGTTGACTTGATGTTGGAATTACAGCCTCGACGGTATCATCATGACTCTTTGGTGGGTTATCAGTGCTTTGATCATCGCAGGTTTACTCGATGCCAGTTTCAACGCTCTCGTCGCTAGGTGCGCATCTTCTCGTTGATCAACCGTGGTCTCAGGTACTGATGTCTTGCGTTGTTTCGTACAGTGCCGGTACTTTCGTTCTCGGTCTTTCCTGGCTCATGTTCGTTTCCATCCCTCTCTCGTTCGGTTCGGCCAAGCTGATCCCGTTTCTCGTCCTCGCAGTGGTACAACGGCACAAGAAATCATCGCATCCTCAATCTTTCTCTTCATCAAGCACGCTTACGACGTCGGAGACAAGGTCGAAATCGACGGATTACAGTATGTCGTTCTCGAGTGAGTTCTTTTCGCTCTCTCGCTCGCCGAGGATCTCGATGACTCATCGTGTTCAATGATTGATTAGAATGCACCTCCTCTCAACAATCTTCAAGAAGATCGATGGAACCGTTACTCAAGCTCCTCACTCTCTGCTCAACACGAAATTCGTTATGAAGTGAGTCTCCCTCTATTCAGTTGGTCCGTGAGCCAGACTGACCGGAGCTTCGTCGAATCACAGCTTCCGTCGATCTGGTCCAATCTGGGAAGCTTTCGTTTTCGATGTCGATTTCAGCACTTCTTTCGAAAAGGTAATCATCTCGATATCTCCTCCTACTCTCCTAATCCTTATACTGACCCTGCCTCTCTACTATCAGATTGAAGCTCTCCGCACTCGTATGCTCGAGTTCCTCGAAGCTGAGAAACGCGATTTCATTCCCTCTATCGACATTTCCATCAAAGATTTCGAAGGACAAGGCAAACTCACTTTGTCGGCTCTCATCAACTACAAGACTTCATGGCAAAATGGTGCGCTCAAGACCCAACGCAGGAACAAGTGGATTTGTGCCCTGAAGGTAGCGATGGCGGAATTGCAAATCTTCGGACCTGGAGAAGCTGGAAACCCTGCTCGTGAGTTTTATCTTTCGATCTTCGTGATCTCTTCATTCCGCTGACGGTCGCAACGTGTGTGAACAGCTGCTCCTGCTCCTCCCGCTGAATACACTCTCGTTCCTTACGAAGAATTGAAAGCGAAAGCTGCCGCAGCCGAGAAGGAGAAGGAGGCAGAAGACGCCAAAGCGAAAGCTGCTGCTCAAGCTCAACGTGACTCTGGTATTTCTCCCGCGTCACCGGGTGCGACTACGAATGATCTCGCAGGAGGTTTCACGAGCCATGACAGGATCGAGAGGGAAGAGAGTGGAGAAGGGAACGGAAGATTGAGGAATAGATTCTAGAGGAATGGAATAGAAGGAGCGCGCGAGGATATGACCTCAAAACAACACAGACACTGGATTCTTTTGCACATACTTTCTCTTGACGATTCCTTTCACCCACTTAACGATCTCTTTCCATCATCTTCTGCCTTTACGATACCGTCTCACCTTGACCACGATTTGCGCATTGTGCTGGAAACCACACTCGTTTACTCGATTTTGCCTTTGACGAGCTTGCGAGGAGTTGGCACAATAGTCGCGCGAATCATAGTCTCAACATTCCCTCTTGCGGTCAGCTCTACCTCTGTCTATCGCCCTCTCGTTTCAGTCGGAGCACGTTCGCTAG
>Ga0308160_10005130_pt1 | contig 13777 bp, 13 predicted proteins | sample PhyFR1_FD_201036 | JGI IMG/M metagenome (GOLD analysis project Ga0308160, IMG submission 201036) | Phyllosphere microbial communities from UC Gill Tract Community Farm, Albany, California, United States - DLSLF.R1 | ecosystem: Host-associated > Plants > Phyllosphere > Unclassified | place: USA...
TGGGCGGATCGGGCGGGGGATGTCAAGGCTGGGAAATGTGAGTTGCAGGTGATCAGCTAGGGCGGTGACGAGTGCTGATGAGTATGGCCTGTAGATGCGTATGTGGAGAAGAGTTATCAACCGGATACCGATGACGAAGCCGAAGGGGACGACGACGATGTCGACATGGGACAAGCCGGGCCGAGCACGACCGACAAGGGCAAGAAGAAGGCTTCTACCTCGGCTGACCAACCTGAGCCCAAATCCACCCTCGCTAAACCCGTTCAAAACCTCTTGGGTCTCCTCTTTAGTCAACAGTACCAACAGGAAGCCCTCCTCTCGTTGAATTATGACACTGAAAAGATGCCCCTCGGCAAACTCAGCAAGGGGACCATCAGTCGAGGGTTCCAAGCGCTGAAAGATTTGGCGACGATCATCAACGCCAACGTCTTCGACGCTCAACAGATCGAGCCCCTGTCCAATCGTTACTACTCGCTCATCCCTCATACGTTCGGAAGGAATCGTCCTCCCGTCATCAACACCCACGAACGACTCAAACAGGAGATTGAACTGTTGGAGAGCTTGTCTGATATGAAGGAGGCGAATGACATGTTCAAGGAGGCCAACAGGGAGATTGAGAATAATCACCTGAGCCGACTCGATCGTCAATACGAGACTTTGGGAATGGACGAGATGGAGCCGGTCGAACGGAAGAGCACAGAGTGGAAAGAGCTGGTCGACTACCTCGTCAAGACCAAAGGTGAGACCCATCATCTCGATTACGACGTCCAAGACATCTTCCGTATCCAACGCAAGGGAGAGTCGGAGAGGTTCGACGAGAGTCCGTTTGCCAAGGTCGCGACCCCCAACCGTCGTCTTCTCTGGCACGGGTCGCGAGTTACCAATTTCGCCGGCATCCTTAGTCAAGGACTTCGCATTGCTCCTCCCGAAGCGCCTGTCAGTGGATACATGTTTGGAAAAGGAATCTATCTCGCCGACATGTCTAGCAAATCCGCCCTCTACTGCGCATCCAATCAGTCGGGAGGCACCGCCTTGCTCTTGCTCTGTGAAGCCGAGTTGGGGGATCCAGTACTCGAATTGACCAACGCTTCGTATACCGCTGGGCAGGATGCGGTCACCCAAGGAATGTCGAGTACTTGGGGAAAAGGAAGGGTCGGTCCGAAAGCCTGGAAGGATGCCGGGTCGGTTCACCCTTCGCTCGCTGGGACGTTGCTGGTAAGTAGCGTTTTCGAGCTTCTGACCGGATCGCGCTGACGTTGACCTATGCGTGTATCTTAGCCGGACGTCAGTACCACTCCTGGAGACACCAAAGTCGCCAACGCCTACCTCCAGTACAACGAGTACATCGCCTACGATGTTGCTCAGGTTCGCCTTCGATACCTCCTTCGCGTCCGTATGTGAAGCAAGGGGATGGCATCATCCATACTCGCTCAGGTACAAGGGAAAGGAGTCGGACGAGTCTTTCTCTCACGTCGCCTGTTTTACGACAAGCAGCAAGATCGCTGCGTTTGCTTTTCTAGCTCTTCCTCTTATGACCTTACGCCACTTTTATGACCTCTTTCCTATGCCCTCTACTCTGACATCCACTTGCTAAGCTACCCCACGAGGCAACTCTACGGGCAATTTCGATACTTGTCAGATTGCGCATGTAATCCCATCTACAACCTCGTTTACTTGTCGGTGCAAAGCAGAATATACAATTCCCATGATCAAGCATCCTCGAAATCCCCCCCCTATCGTCCTCACTTTATGTTTCTCTCACACGACCTCCAGCTTCAATCAACCCTTGGTCATCCGAACGACCCATTCGAGACTCGGCAATATAGCTTGATTCCACCAATCCTGATCCTCCGGCCAAGTATCCCTCCCTTCTTCAGCGATCGCATGCGGCATCCCCTTGGCCTCGACATAACTAGCATCCACGCCGAGGCCTTTGAGCTTGTTGACTAGGTTGTATGATTGATCAGGCGAGATCAAGGTATCCGCCGTAGCTATGACGACGAGAACAGGGGGGAATGATGAGGAGATGACGTTGATGGGTGATGTTTCGGGTGGGTAGGGGGAATCTTGACCGCACAGCCAGGAGTTGAGGGTTTGGGTTTTGTATGTCGCTCGAGCCCATGCTATTCGAGGGGATTGTTCGGCGAAGATGTTGCCGCTGAGTGGACCCGAGAGGGAAGAGAATCGTCAAGGTCAGTCGATGTAGTTATGCATGAACGAGCTACGGCTAAGCAAGGGGGAAAACGGGATTCGCGAGGTGATACTCACATGATAGGGTACCCAGTACATAAGGGCTGAGAGAACAAAGGCTCGATCTCTGCTTTCTCTTCTTCCGTCAACCCATCGGTGTACGCTTTCATGGGCTCAGCGAGACCTGCTTCGTTATCGGTCTTGGGATACGTGGGGACGACAGCTCGGGGTAAAGGGAGGTTGTTCTTGATGATCTCATGGGTCTGCGAAGGTCGACCCGCGAGGATCATGGAATCACCGAATCTGGTCAGTCCGTATGCTGCAAACCACCAATTTTAATCAGGAGCGAAGAGTCGTGACTTACCAGTAACAACGACCCCGTCCCACCCGCACTCCAACCCATCAAACAAACCCTCTCATCCTTCTCATCCCGAACGGGCATCCCAAGCTTCCTTCTCAAATCCTTCAAAACCCAACCATACGCATCCAACAGATCTTCCACGCTATCGAGGAGCTTGGCATGTGGAGCTAGTCGGTATTCTGGAGAGACGATGATGAAGTTGTGGGCGAGGAGGTGGGTGATTTGGTCGGGAGGGAGGTGGGTTGAGGTTCCGATGGTCCATGCTCCACCGTGGATCATCATGGCTGGCGAGGTTGTGCGAGGATGGTGGTCAGGGTGCGGAGAGGATTACAGACGAGAGAAACGCGGATAGAAAGAGAATTCGCAGTCAGCTACTGGCCATCGATCATCGAAGGTCCTGCAAGCTAGATTGACCACTCATCCACTAACCAATAGGGGCGGTCTCGAGATCCTCTACCTTCCTGTCCTCCCCATTCGAAGGCAAGAACACATCGATATGACACCCGCCAGACTGGCTATTCTCAATAGGTTTGAAGAGGAACGTATGGGAGGGATTGATGCGGGTGGTTGATTTTGATCCGGTGGGGGGTGACATGGTTTGATGGCGGTTGATTGTGGTTGGAAGGGGTGGATGTTTGGTAGGTTTGTGATTAAGACTCCGGGTTGATCAGTTCAGCTTCGTCGCGCCAGGTGAGAATGTGAAGGAATCAAACGAGAACAGTCGTCAATTGTGCTCACACCCTGTTCAATCTGAGTGCAACTCAATCGAGTTATGCAAAACGCTTCGACCTCGTCGCAATCAATAACTGAGATCCCTCATCCTCCAGGATTTGCATCCGTCGGCCAGCATACCACCAGCCCGTGTGGACGCTTCCAACGCCAGTCCACCACCCGCGCTTGCGTCCACTATGATCGTGCCGAGGTAGGATCGGGTTGGCGCAGGATGGGGTGGTCGATCTTCAATCGCCATCAATAGCATAGCTGACATAGATAGCGTATACAGGGACCAAAGGAAGCGTCAGAGAATGAACCGTTTGGGATATCATAGAGTTTGTTGGTGGTCGATGGTGGTCGTTTGCGTGGGGTCGACTCACGTCGAGGATCGTGAGGTGGACGTCTCCACCACCTTGATCACCCCGCCTCAAAGTCCGTCAATTATTCGTACAGAGTGATCCTCGGCATCCCGGAAGCTGAGAAAGCGGTTTTAAGATGATAGGTGAATCGTTCGATGGAGTACAGACAGCTCAAATTGAGCCTCGAACACGTCAATCTGATCTCAGATCACAAAGACAAGATGGACCAGACGATCGTTCTTATTCCAACTGATTTCCGAATGATTCAGTTCAGGGGGTCTTGATGTACCATTTGAAGACCTCGTTCAAGGTCGGTCCGACGGTAGAGTATAAACTCTGGCTCAGCAAGGCATTCGACATTCCTCAAACGTCGAACCTTAAGATCGTTTGATCCGACGTGCATAGATCTACATTTCGTGGTTGATCCGAGAGAATTCGAGTCGCCCGTACGGTTCTTCTACTGTTGGGATATCGACTTGACGTAACAGACCTTACCATAAATAACCAAATGCAGAACCGGATCTAGATCCAGAAATGACGCTTTTCGACGAGTGCTAGTTGAAGATCTGGCTCATTGGTCGATCCGATCGTCCCGAATAAAGGACACATGTTCCAATGATTTTACGGTGGACCCAGAGTCGAGCTCGATATCGCTACCTTCTTCCAAATTCCCACTGGACCGCTAGCTACAGTTCGTTTGCGATCTCGAGCCGAGAGGGAAGTGGATCTCTGTCGCGTACGGCTACCTACCCTCGAAGCCAATATCAAATCACTTGATTACATTCAATCGATTGCATAGGGTTGTTAGTAGTTCGGTTCACAACGAGCTCGGGGGTGAAGCTGGAGGTCCGCTGGGATTGCGATTGGATGGGCGCGGGTCTGGTACACGCTCCACTTGAAAGTTTGGGTTAGCAGAGCTTCACCATCACACGAACATGAACTAGTATACGCCGGATCACTTTCATCTCTTCGACCAATACGACGCTTACGGCTTGACGATCACAACCAAAAAACCTGAATACAGAAATCGACAACGACCACAACAACAAACGAAGGCGGACGGCCGGCGATCAAGGTGGAGGTGGAGGTGAAGGTCGGGCATCGCCGTGAACAGCGCCGGGTCTGAGGTCAAGATGGACGGGACGATGGGGACATGGGTGCATTCGCATTGAGGTTGACGACTTGTTCGATTTTTGCTGCACGTTTACGGCTGTGAAGAGGATGCAGGGAGAGCATGGGTGACACTGGGGCCATTCGATGGCGGGAGTGGATTTGGGCATGCGAGTATGAAACGGCTACGAAACCCTCAATAACCCTACCCTACTTCTCTAGCTTTTTGAAGCCTAGCGTCCAGTCAATCCGGGTTTCCCGCTCGCGCTGACGTCGACAGTGGACGCCTGACTGATTCGAGGGGAGAAACGTTTAATCCGCAGCGTTCTGGTCGTTTCCGTCTAGCGCGACGAGATGATGGGGACGGCGTCAATTGTCCCGGTAATCACGGTTGTTGGATGGACCTGTTGTTCGTTTGGTCATTCCCGAAATACATTGTAGTCGGTGATCATCATCCTTGTGGAGGGTGTACATTGGATCGAATGACCCCCGCGATGGCTTAATTACTGGTCGTCGTCCTCCACTTTTCCAGTCAAACACTTCCATGTCGAGAGTCGTCCGGGGTCTTCTTTTCCGTTTCTTCGAGGGGGGTTCAAACGTTCAGCCACCTCTGTCACTGATCTCGGTGGGGCCCGGTGACTATTAGAACGACCGATTATGAATCATCGGCGTTGACCAGAATGATGGGTTCGATATCCTCCAGATCCGACCGTGACGGACGACGGATCTGAGGCCCCCGAGAAGGTGGAGGGGCGTGTAAGCTGGGGCATTGCGCCCGACGGGATGTCAACGGGAGTTGCCAATGAACAGCGTGCACTGCAAAGAACGATTGATTCGTAAGGTTGCCCCACCACGGGGGATTGTCAATTCCCTGCGGGGGACCGTGGACCTTTGATCTCTAGCGCGCATGCTAGTTCGAGGGTCGTCCGAGCAAGGGAACAGGGTGAGCAAGGTTTCGATCATTTGGTCGTGCCCTCGTGACCGGCATGACGCTCATGTCTCTCCCTCTCACACCGTCGTCACATACATTTGAAGGCGTTGGGCGATAAAATCGAACTTCTACGCTTGAGTTTTCGGGCGGACCACAGTGAGTTTAGTTTGTGCGATCGGTGTTTCCCTACCTCGAGCCTATTTTTTCAAAGCAAGCCCTTGCTTCCAAACCAGAAAACTCGGAGTATATATAGTGGCCTCAAAATCAACGCCTACCCTCGAGGAATTAGTGACAAAAGTTCTGAACCCGCATCACACCTCATCCCAAACTTTCACCTCACACAAGATGAGAAAAACCTCTGCCATTCTCGCCGTAGCGGCATGCGCTTCGGTCGCTACCTCTGCTGCTCCTCAAAAACGTTACGTTCGGGATCCTAATCAGACGGTCTCGGGTAACGAACTCGCTTATAATATCACTGCGCCTGCTTCTTCTGGAGGTCAAGCTTGGACTGATGCTCATGCTCGAGTGGTCGCGCTTGTCGATGAGATGACCTTGGATGAAAAGGTGAGTCGTGCATGGGAGGTCGGGAAACAGTTGGGAGGACATTCTTTGCTGATGTGCGATGGCACGATACTTTGCAGGTCAGCATTGTGACCGGTCAATTCGGACCTTGTGCTGGTCAAACTGCCGCTGTTGAGCGTCTCGGAATCCCTTCGTTATGTCTCCAAGGTAGGTCTTGCGAGCGGGCCCTTGGGGTCGAATCGGTACCGTAATTAACTTGCCTACTTGACAGACGGACCGGCTGGTGTTAGGCCCGCTGAGGGACACACTCAGTTCCCCGCTGGTTTGACTACCGCAGCTACTTGGGACAAGGAGCTCATCTACAACCGATCTCGTGTGATGGGTCAAGAGTTCTACGACTTGGGTAAGCCCCGCGTTCAGTCGAGGTGGGATGAAAACACGTTGCTCATCTGTGATCTTTCTCGCAGGCGTCAATGTCGCTTTGACTCCCGTCACTGGAGGTCCTATGGGAAGGGCCCCCGCTGCTGGTCGAAACTGGGAGGGATGGTACGCCGACCCTTACGCGACCGGTATTGCTGGTTACCTCAGTGTCAAGGGTATTCAAGATGCTGGTGTTATCGCCACTGCCAAGTGAGTCGGACGTAGCAAGATGTTTACCAATCGGTCTGAGGCTGATATTCCAATTTCTCTTCCTCAAAGGCACTACCTCGGGTACGAGCAAGAGACCTCCCGAAACATCTACCTCGCTCCTCGTCCTGGTGTCACTGCACCCCTGTCCAGCTCGGCCAAGCCTGCGGGTCAACTCCCCATCTCCAGCAACATTGACGACCGAACCAACCATGAAGTTTACATGTGGCCGTTTGCTGATGCCGTTCGAGCCGGTGTGGGTTCCATCATGTGTGCTTACAACCGGTAAGCATCTCTCAAAGCGTCCGCTGGGGAGTACGCGCTGAAACTCGACCTCTTCCTCCTTCCGCGCGTGTGTGTGTTTAGAGTCAACGGCACCCACGCTTGTCACAACTCGATCATCCAGAACGGACAACTCAAGGGCGAGCTCAACTTCCAAGGTTCCATCATGAGCGACTGGGGTGGTACTTGGGATTCCCAAGCCTCGATCGCAGGGGGTCTTGATTGGGAGATGCCTGGGTACAACTTTGGAGGAGCTCTCGGAACGTTCTTCGGGAACGCCACTGTTGACCTCGTCAACAACGGCACGATCGCTCAAGACAGGCTCAACGATATGGTCATTCGAATCTTGACCCCGTTCTATGCGTTGGGACAAGCCGAGACTATGCTGCCTTCGCCCAACGTCATCCCTTGGAACCGACCGACGGTCAACATCACCGCTCCCGGACCTTACCGACTTGTGACCAAGGCCGACACCTTGTCCTTGATCAAGCAGATCTCGGAGGACGGTACTGTCTTGTTGAAGAACGAAAACAACGCTCTGCCTTTGCGAGCCCCCGAGCGAATCTCCGTCATCGGATACGATGCTGGTCCTCTCACCAAGGGTGACCGAGGTTGTGGAGCCACTGGCGCCGCTTGTCAAGGTCCTCAACTCGGTGGAGGTTCCGGATGGGCTACTTCCCTCAACTACATCGACCCCTTGATGGCCATCAAGATGCGCGCTTTGCAGGATTTGAGCTCCGTAGACCATGTGCTCAACAACACCGACCTTGATGGTGCGAAATTCTCCGCTGTTCAGGCCGATGTCGCTTTGGTCTTTGTCAGCGCTTGGGCGACTGAAGAGATGGATCGAGCTCAGGATATCACCTACACCTACCCTAGCGCTATCGCATCAGGCGGTGTTTACGATGGAGAGGCTTTGATCTTGGCCGTCGCTTCCGTCAACCCCAACACTATCGTCGTTGCCGGGATGCCCGGACCTACCATCCTCGAATCTTGGATCGACCACCCTAACATCACGGCCGTCTTGACCCCTCTGGAACCTGGCGAGCAGTTCGGTCCTGCACTCGTCTCCGTTCTGTACGGTGACGTGTCTCCTAGCGGAAAGTTGCCTTTCACGATCGCCAAGAGCACCGATGATTATCCTCCCAACACGATTGTCAACACTACCGATATCAACCCTCAATCCAACTTTACCGAGGGTATCAACTTTGATTACAGGTGGTTCGACTTGAAGAACATTACCCCTCGATACGGTGAGTCTCGGGGTGATGCTTGCACGAGCGCTATTGGCTAGCAGTCTACTGACCGCTTTGAGATTTTCGTCTCTTGGTGCAGAATTCGGTTACGGTCTCAGTTACTCTACCTTTACCTACGACAACTTGGTCAAGGATGCGACCTTCCAAGCCGATTCCCTCGCTATTCAATCGACCAACGAGAAATTCGCTGGACAGGCCTCTGGAGATTCATTATACGATACTCTTGTTACCGTTCACGTGGATGTGACCAACACCGGAGATATGGTCGCTTGTGAAGTCGCTCAACTTGTGAGTCCGAAAAAGCGTGCTTCAGATGCGTATTCAATACTGTTTGCTGATATTCGATTGTGCACCGCAGTACGTCCAATACCCGGAGGGCGTCGATCAGCCTCCCAAGCAATTGCGAGGTTTCGATAAAGCCAAGCGACTCGGCAAGGGATCCAAGCAGACCTTGTCTTTCCCGTAAGTATAGAACTTCCTACTTGATCGCGCTTGGGATGGCGAGTCCCGGTTACATTCGCTGATCCGAAAGCCTACCTACTCTCTGTAGTCTTCGACGAAAGGATGTTGCCGTTTGGGATGTTGTGGAGCAGATCTGGAAGGTCCCTTCGGGAGAATTCACCTTCCACGTCGGTAGCTCTTCTCGACAGTTGCCTCTTGTGAGTACTGCGCGCGGTCAAGAGGATTGCGTTTCGTATGTTCTGACAGCTGATGGATGACCTGTGGTATCGCTTTCTCAGACCGTTACCCACTCGTTCTAAACAGTCGCAGGAGGTGTCTTGGTCCCTTGCTGTCGCTGAGAGGATCAATATCGAGTGCCGATTTGCGGAAGTGAAGGAGGAGAATTGCTAGCCAGACCTTGCCGTCCTTATGACGCGGTCTAGGTAGAGTGCCAGAACGAGAGAATCAAGAGACACATAATCGTACTCGGAGACATCAAGTCCCGTCGTATGTACATAGTCGTGAATATCATAATACCCCATCTTGTTTCACATACTGCTCAGTGTGGGAGACCACAAGACGAATACGAAAGTCCCCGCAGTATTCAGGGTTTTTGTCTGACTAGCTGATTTACGCTGACAAACATCCAGCATATTGTACATCGCCCATTATGCTTGATATCTGCGTAGGCAGGAACCCCTTGGAGGACGTACTCCCACTACCCTACGCGATGGCGTGTGTCGGCGGACAGGTATCGAGCTTTGATAGGAAAAGCGGCCGGGGTCTGCGGTCTACACTGACGTTCCTACAGTGATAGGCTCATCGGCGCCTGAAACCAAGGGTGCAGCAGGTAGATACCCATCGGTCTCGACGACTAGCAACGAATGAATGGTGACTTTCTGCCCCGTTTGACGGTTGAAGACTACTGCGACTACTCCTCGTTTCGTTTCATCCTACAGGCACCTGAATCAAGCCCTAGGACCTGAGCCAAGCGAAGGCTCCTCTTCCTGTTCGATGGTGCCTTGAAGATCTGGGATATCCCTCAGACCTTGCGTTCATTTTCATCTTGCAAGATGTGGAAGCTCTTGTCCTGCAAAGTCATCCGGCTGAATTCCGCTAAGCCCACCAGCGGGCATGTAAGATTGGTACAGATATATATATATAAGACATCTCGTTCTTGGCCCAGCCTTAAGAAGCTCAAAAGCAAAGGGCGAGTATCCTAGCAGGATTGACATTCCTTTGGAAAGATGAGGTGGATTGCCGTCTTGAGCGTTTGGATGTTCTGGTCCAATCGAGATTGGCGTGAGGTTGGGATGATCCTTTGACGGCTTGCTGGTCCAAGGTCGACGACTAGATATTGCTGTTTATATACGCGTCGCCCAATGTCAAGCAAGGTTAGGTCGGACATCACTGCTGGGTAACTCTATCGGTTGAACACACTATACTCTAGCTTGCCTTCTGAGCTTTCAGGGTCAGCTGCCGGTGAATCCAGCAGCCCACGCCTATTCTGCGTAACACATACACTATCCACCTACCTCATCACGATGTCTCACTCTAAGCGTATCAAAGCCGAAAGCTGTGAAGTCAAATCCGAAGATGACGAGAGCTACGCCATCAACTCCGACGTCGACGAGGACTACGAGACACTTCGAGAACGTCAAATCCAAGCGAATCAAGCTCTACTCGAACAACTTGGTCTTGGACCTGTTGAACCCCGTATACCAGTCAAGAGGATACCCAAGCCTAAACTCATCGAGCCTCGCCGTAACTCTCGTCGTCAATCTCAGTCGAGCTCGATCGTCTATGATGGAAGAATCCTTAAGCACCGTCTCAGTACGGGGGAATACTCGAATTCCCGTCCCAGTCGTCCACCTCCTCCCCCTTCGATCATCTACGGTCAATTACCCGGGGTACCTGTGTTACGTACCTGGGATCTTAGATGCCATATAGGACCTATGCACGATGGCGGTCTTCGTGTGCGTACGACCACGTCTCACCCCGCCGCCTCCCTCTGCCTCTACTCGATGAACCTCGGGGAACATAAAGCTTGGCAAGATTCGTTGGATTTTGGATCTCGGTTCACTTTCATCTCGGCTTATGGGAATTTCACGTTTGGGGATCGACAAGGGGCAGGTCAGGTTCGGCATCAGACGTTTGAGCACGATGTGCACAAGTCGCTCTTGCTCAACGTAGAGCAGGGGATAGAGGTCAGGGTGATTAGAGGGAGTAGGAGCTCGAATTGTTGGGCTCCGGAGGAAGGTGAGCCACCGTCAAATCTGACTATACCGTTATCTGCCTTCCCGGTCTGATCATCCCACTACCCGTGCGTGTCTCCCCCTCTTCTGCGACTTCTCAAGGCTTCCGCTACGACGGTCTCTACAGGGTCATCTCATCCCGACTGGTCATCTCTCCCGTAACAGGAAAAAAAGTATGCACCTTTGATTTCCGTCGATCACCCAACCAACCGGCTATCCCTAGACGATCGAGGGCGAAGCGAGAGAGGTCGGATCAATTGGTTTTGCCTAGACCACCGAGCGCGGCTATGATAAAGAGAATGAAGAGAGCGGAGGAGTTCCGGAGGGAGCTCGAGGAGGCGTTCAAGCCCGATTCGGATGAGGAGGATGAGGAGCTAGTGGATGTCGAATCGCAAGAACCAGAAGCGGATGATACTCGGATGCAGGAGGTGCAGCAGCAGAAGGTCAAGCGGGAGGACGACAAACAGTGGTCTATGAAGGTAGACGAGCCCGACTCAGACGATAAACTACCGGGGAGGCCGAAGTCGGAACCGGAAGGGTCTGGTTCCAAGGACGATAAGAAGCCTTTGGTGGTAGAGATTCCGATACCGAAGCGCCAGATGGCCAGGAGTAATCGAGGTAGAACAAGGCGTACTGGTTTGCGGGGTTGATGGTGCTATTGACACGGTCGTTTACGCTTTACCCCCGTCGAACGACTGATGATGAATGATGTTGGTCAAGCCGGGGTGTCGTTCTTCTTTGCGAATGATGCTTGTCGAGATGGGTAAGCGATCTACGAACGACCCTGTAGTTGCCCGCATTATGTGTGAGACATGAAGGGAAGTGACCGATGTTCAACATTATGATCGAACTGCATGCTCCCCCCTCACGATTGACTATGGAGCACTAAATACCAAATGCTCCAAATGCCTTGCCACGCCCTTCTCAAGTGCTGATAGGCTCGTAAGGAGTAGGATCAAGGAGAACGCAAACAAGTACCGCACTGTTGCCAAGTGACAATGATTTTTGCGTCGAATCGGAGTCACAATCTTTAGTATGCCAAATACGATTCAAATTTATCCATAGACGCCCTGCGTGATCCTCCATTGTAGATGTGTACAACCCATCCATCCGAGATTCCTTCTCGTCATTGTTCCGAACGATGTCGCCTTCGACAACCTGAATCATCCCCTGGCGACCGGTGATCTCGCTCGGATCCAAGGACCGTATTTCTGATGGGATCCGGGTCAATACGTGACAAGGATGGCGATCTTGACCATACTCACATAGAACAGAAATGGCGCCGGTAGGAAGGCCAGCAAAATAAACCCGAGGACTGAAGAAGCCCATCCGGATCCCAGCTTCTGATACACTGCGGATTGGGCTTTGATCAACCTCGCTGTGACTTCAACCGCTACGATTAGGGTTGCTCACTTTGCAAGGCGAACAACGGGAACACACTAGCCACCAAGAAACGGATAAAGCTAGATCGCGCGAGGGGCTTCAGCAAACGGCAATGATGGTACGATCAACCCGACCCGTTTAGCTCACTTGAAACCACTAAATGCGACCGAAACCTTGACTCCATACACGTCGGCCAGGTATGTCCTGAGAAATCGATCATTTAGCACCCTCGCCCGGATCCTTGAAGCCCTCTCACTCACATGGCCGACAACGTGAGTCCAATCTGACCGAATCCAAATACCACGCCCCCAAGGACAGGCACGATCCAGTGTATACGAGGACTCGCTGACCATCCGACCCAGAACAAGCTGTTGTAAGGCGTTTCACCGGCGATTAGTTTTCGAATGATCTTTGCCGAACGCCTTGCCCTGCGCACGAACCTTATGGGAAGCAAGACGGCCGAGATCATGGCAAAGTAAAGTCGGAGCTCAGGTGCCACCTTGCCCTCCTCCCTCAGGACGCGTTGGTATGGCTTGGCACAAAGCCCCGTAATCGGTACGGAGAGGACGAAGCCGACGCAGAGTCCCAGAAATGGCAATCCACTGTTGCCCACTATCGAGTTGGCGATACGAGGTCAGTATCGAGATTGGAATTCCCCGGACTCAGCCAGTGTTGCCACTCACAAGACCATCCACGTTGACCGCGATAGATGTAGGGAAAGGCGGTAAAGAACAAGTTCAAGATGCCGTATAAGATGGCGACTAGTTTGACCGTCGAGGTTAGCCGATCCGCCCGGAATTTGGTGTCGAAACGACCCAGAAAGCTCACTATATAGCGTCAAGACCAGCAAGATTGGCCTGGTAAGGGATATCGCGATCTCATCAGTGACGTGTTCCTACCTCCGTCATCAACATCACCGCACTCACTCTGTTAACAAATACTTGATAGGGTTCTTCAAGTACGCCACAATCTCCTTGCCCAACTTTTGCTCGCCGCCCATCTGAAGGTCGTATATCGAAACATGAACCTTTCCCGTCTCTTTCGTCAACTTCTTCGCTCGATGACGTAGGATGAACGGTTGGTACGTCTCGGGGACCTGAGCGTGTGGTCCTCGTCAGCCATGATTCATCGAGGTCGGATGGACGTAAAGCAACTCACGGCGAGGTAGATCAAGCCTGCAAATCCCGAAAAGGCCATCTATACCGCGTATAAGTGTGGTTTGAGCGCTTGTATGTATCGTCGCATCGACAGGGGGGACTGACCATGACCCAATTGATGATGCGCCAGTTACCGGTATACTGCACGACATAATTACCGATCAGAGGGCCTATGATCACGGAGTCTTT
>Ga0308160_10005132_pt1 | contig 13776 bp, 10 predicted proteins | sample PhyFR1_FD_201036 | JGI IMG/M metagenome (GOLD analysis project Ga0308160, IMG submission 201036) | Phyllosphere microbial communities from UC Gill Tract Community Farm, Albany, California, United States - DLSLF.R1 | ecosystem: Host-associated > Plants > Phyllosphere > Unclassified | place: USA...
TGGCGGCGAGCTGCTCAACTCCTCGAAGAACACCTACAACGTCACCGGCTACTTCGAAAACCAGGCCTTCTCGGCGCGCCTGGCCTACAACTACCGCTCGCGCTACAAGGCCGGGGTCGACCGCGGCGCCAGCCAGCACGTCGATGGCATGCCGTCGCTGGCGGCCTCGGTCAACGTCAAGCTAACCGAGCAACTGACGCTGACCTTCGACGCGCTCAATATCACCAACGAGACCATCAAGATGTATGCCGAGAACCAGGACCGTCCGCGCGCGTTCTATTCGAACGGCCGCACCTTCTACCTCGGCCTGCGCGGCAAACTGTAGTGGCGGCGCGCAAGCTCGAGCTCCCGCTGATCGATCTGGCCTGGGAGTGCGTCAGCAACTTCACGCGCGACGATCGGTTCACGGCCAGGCTTGCGCTGCGCAACGACGGCGCGGCGCCGATCGCACCCGGATGGGCGCTGTACTTCAACACCTGCCGCAAGGTGCTGGCGCCCAGCGTCAGCGCCGGCTACGCGATCGCCCACATCAATGGCGACCTGTTCTGCCTGACGGCGCCGGATGCTGGCGCGTGGCAGCCGGGCCAGACCCATGTCGTGCAATACGAAGCGCTGCACTGGGCGATCAGCATCACCGATGCGCCACTCGGGTTCTACCTGGTGGCGGCTGACGCTGGCGCCGCAGTCGACCTGGGCGACCCGCACATCGCGCCGTTTACGCGCCCGGAACAGCGCCAGCGCATGCGCGGCGACCTGGTGCCGACCGCGGATGCGGCCTGGCGCTTCGAACAGAACCGGGCCTTGTCGCTGCTGCCGTCGGACGCGGTCGGCCGCATCACGCCGCGTCCGCGCACGGCGCGCTTCGACGCCCGGCGCTGCAGCATCGGCCGCGCCACGCGCATCGAATGCGGCGCCGGGCTCGAGGTGCAGGCGGCCTGGCTGCGCGCCCTGCTGGCCGATCTGCCCGAGGGCGGGGGCGGGGGCGGGGGCGACAGCGTCATCGTGCTGGGTACCGGCGCGGTCGATGCCGGCGAAGACAATCCTGTGCTGGCGCGCGAAGCCTATCTGCTCGAGATCGCGCCGGGCCGGGTGCTGCTGCGCGGCGCGACCGCGCACGGCGTGTTCAATGGCCTGCAAAGCCTGGCGCAACTGGTGGACCGGCACGGCATGCTGGCGGCCGGCTCGGTACTGGACGCGCCGCGCTTCGGCTATCGCGGCCTGATGCTCGACGTCGCCCGCCATTTTTCCAGCGTCGACACGGTGCTGCGCCTGCTGGACTGCATGGCCGCCTATAAGCTCAACCGCTTTCACTTTCACCTGACCGACGACGAAGGCTGGCGCCTGGCGATCGGCGCGCTGCCTGAACTGACGCTGGTCGGCGCGCGGCGCGGCGTTGCGCGGCCGGGCGAGGCGCCATGCCTGCCGCCGTCGTTCGGCTCGGGCGCGGCCAGCGGCGTTTCGAACGGCAGCGGTTTCTACAGCGCCGCCGACTTCGTGACCATCCTGCGCTATGCCCATGCGCGCCAGATCGAGGTGATTCCCGAATTGAATCTGCCGGGCCACGCGCGCGCGGCGGTGCAGGCGATGCGGGTACGCCATGCGCGCTTGAGCGCCGCCGGCGACCTTATCGGGGCGAACGAATACCTGCTCAGCGACCCGGATGACGCCTCGGTTTATGAATCCGTGCAGCTGTGGCACGACAACGTGATGTGCATCGCCCTGCCGTCGGTCGAGCGCTTCATCGACACCGTGGTCGGCGAAGTGGCGCAGCTGTACCGCGAGGCCGGGGTGCCGCTGCGCGTGCTGCATACCGGCGGCGACGAAGTGCCGGACGGCGCCTGGGCCGGTTCGCCGGCCTGCCGCGCGCTGATGCAGGCGCGTGGCTGGCACGACCTGCGCCAGCTGCGCGCCGATTTCCAGGCACGCTGCCGCGCGATCCTGGCGCGCCACGGCGCCGCCTTCGCCGGCTGGGAAGAAACCGCGTTCACGTCAAGCCCGGACAGCGCCGGCGACGACTTCCACGTCTATGTCTGGAACAACGGCTGGGGTTCTGGCCAGGAAGATTGCGCCAGCCGCCTGGCCAATGCCGGCCACCGGGTGGTGCTGGCCGGCGCCGGCAACCTGTACTTCGACTTTGCCTACGCCAAGCATCCCGATGAGCCGGGGTACTACTGGGCCGGCTTCGTCGATACCCGCGACGCGTTTGGATTGTGTCCGCTCGATGCGGCGCTGCTGCCGGCGCGCGACGCGATGGGGCGCGTACCGACGCCGGCGCAGGTAGCCGCCCTCCAGCCGCTTGACGCGGCAGGGCGGGCGCGCATCCTCGGCCTGCAAGGGCAGCTGTGGGGTGAGAATGCCTGCTCGCCCGAACGCCTCGAATACCTGGCGCTGCCGCGCCTGATCGGCCTGGCCGAACGCGCCTGGTCGCCCGATCCGGCCTGGGGCGCGGCCGGCGGCGCGGCGGCGCTGGGCGCCGACTGGAACGAATTCGCCAACCGTCTCGGCCAGCGCGAGCTGCCGCGCCTGGACCGCGCGCGCAAGCCGTGGCGCTACCGCCTGGCGCCGCCGGGCGCGCTGCTGCAGGACGGTTGGCTGCATGCGAATGTCGCCCTGCCGGGATTGCCCGTGCATTACACTCTGGACGGCAGCGCGCCCGGCGCGCACAGCCCGCGCTACGCCGGCCCGGTGGCATTGAACGGGGCGCGCAGCGTGAAGCTGGCCAGCGTCGACAGCCGCGGCCGCGCCGGCCGCATCGTCACCTTGATCCCGGAGTCGCCATGACCACGATGCATTCCGTAACTGCGCCTGCCCCCGCAGCAGCGCTGGCGCCGCCGCGGCGCCACCCGCTGTCGTGGGTGCCGACCCTGTACCTGGCGCAGGGCCTGCCGTTCTACGCGGTGGCGCTGGTGGCCGGCCAGATGCTCAAGAGCATGGGCGTGCCGAACGAGCAGATCGCGCGCTGGACCGGCCTGCTGGGCCTGGCCTGGGCCTTCAAGGCGCTGTGGAGTCCGTTCATGGAACTGGCCCCGAGCCGGCGCATGGCGGTGGTGGCGTGCCAGGTCATCGGCGGCGCCTGCCTGGCCCTGGTGGCGCTGGCGCTGCAGTTGCCGATGTGGTTTGCGCTGTGCATGGCGCTATTGGCGCTGGTGGCGCTGGCCTCGGGCACGCACGACATCGTCGCCGACGGCATCTATATCGCCAGCCTCGACGCGCGCGAGCAGGCCGCCTACGCCGGCTGGCAGGGCGCCTTCTTCAATGCCGCCAAGTTCTTGTCGCTGGGCGGCTTGCTGATCCTGGCCGGCGAACTGGAACGGCGCCTGGGCATCACCGCGGCCTGGAGCACGGTGTTCGTGCTGCTCGGCGCCCTGATGGCGCTGCTTGGCCTGTACCACGTGCGCGCGCTGCCGGCCACGCCGCGCGCGCTGGCCGAATCGGCGCGCAGCGTGCGCGCGATCAGCGCCACGCTGGCCGACGTGATCAAGACCTTTTTCGCGCGGCCCGGGATCTGGGTCGCGATCCTGTTCATCATCCTGTTTCGCGCCGGCGAAGGGCAGATCCAGTCGATCGGGCCACTGTTCTTGCGCGATGCGCGCGCCGTCGGCGGCCTCGGCTTGAGCACCTCGGAAGTGGGCTGGGTGTACGGCACGGTCGGCACCGGCGCCTTTTTGGCGGGCAGCATCGCCGGCGGCTACTTCACCGCCTGGCTTGGATTGAAGCGGGCGATGCCGTTTTTGATCGTTGCGATGAACCTGCCCAACGCCGTGTTCTGGTATCTGAGCGCAGCGCAGCCCGAGTCGCTGGCCCTGATCGGTGCCATGCTCGGGGTCGAGATGTTCGGCTACGGCTTCGGTTTCGTGGGCGTGATCCTGTTCATCATGCAGGTGCTGGCCAGCGGCCGGTACCAGGCCGCCCACTATGCGCTCGGCACCGGCTTCATGCAGCTCGGCTTCGTGCTGTTTCGCACCATCAGCGGCGACATCCAGGCCGCGCTGGGCTACCGCGATTTCTTTGTCTGGGTGCTGGCGGCGAGCCTGCCGGTGCTGGTGCTGAGCCGCTTGATGCGGATCGAAGAGCGGCCGGCGGCTAGCGCTTCTTGACCGGCAAGGCCAGCCAGCCGCGCCAGCTGTCGCCCGCGTCGGCGGCGCGTTCGACGCGCTGGATATGTGGCCGCGTGCTGTCCAGGCGCCAGACCGACTGGCGTTCGAGCCAGTCTTCGTACATGGCGCGAAAACGCGGCCACTCGCCGCAGAAATCAAGGCAGGCGTAGCTGCCGGCCGGCAGCAGGCGCAAGCCGAGCGCCGGATCGTTCAGTGCCGCATCGGCGGCGCCGAAGTCGTAGCAGTATTCGCGTTCGCCGGTGAAGCCCGGATCTTCGTCGAACACGCCGTACCAGGGCGCATTGGCCGGCGCCTGCTGGTGCGCATGGATGAAACCGTTGCAGGCCTGCGCCAGCGCCGCACCCGACTGTCCGAAGAAACGCTGGTAGCGCAGGCGCACGGCAGGCAGGCTGCGCACGATCACGCGCGCCGCAATGCTGCCGGGTTCGGGCGCGCAGTAGGGCGCCTGCAGCGCCGCCAGGTTGCCCGGTTCGGCCACGAAGAAACTGACGTCGCTCTCGCGCCCGACCTGGGCGTCCATGTAGGCGCGCCAGCCGCCGTCGCGCCACGCCCTGGCCGACATCGCGAACTGCTGGCGAAAGGCCTTGGCAAAGGCCGCGTTGGAGGGGAAGCCGCAATCCTGGGCGATGCGTCCGACCGCGACATCGGGTTCATGGCGCAGCAGGTGGGCGGCGCGGCGCAGGCGCCGCTTGCGCTGGTAGTCGACCGCCGAGAAACCGGTCAGCTCGCGAAAGATGCGGTCGAAGTGATAGCTCGAGTAACTCGCCGAGGCCGCCAGGCTCTGCAAGGCCAGCGGATCGCCGACCGAATCGAGCATCAGGTCCATGACTTCGTACAGGCGCGACTGCCGCGACAGCGGGGAAATGCGCGTGCTTTGTGCGTCAGGCGCGTCAGGGGCGGCGCTCGCCGTGCGCATCAGGGTCATGCCGACTGCCTGGTGGACCGGCATGCGGCGTCACGCCCGCTGAATGCGAGCGCACTGGATGCGGCGAACGGGGCAGGGGTGGAGCGACTCATCGCATGCTGTCATGACAGGACTGAGTCGATTATGCGGTCAAATGCGCGCCTGCGGCTAACTATGTGAGGTTTTGACAACAAACCGGCGCCGACGCCTCGTGGCGCCGGCGCCGATCTAGCGCTTCAATTGCTTTCCAGCGCCAATGGCCTTGCCTGGCGCCCGGCCAGCGCAGCCGGCGCCGGTACGTGGTGCAGCTTGAACACCGCCAGCGCCTCCGACAACTGCCCAGTCTGGTCACTGAGCGAGCTGGCGGCCGCCGAGGCTTGCTCGACCAGGGCCGAATTTTGCTGCGTCATCTGGTCCATGTCGTTGATCGCCATGTCGATCTGCTCGATGCCGACACTCTGGCGCTGGCCGGCTTGGCTGATATCGCCCATGATCGTCTGCACCTTGCGCACCGCCGCCACGATCTGTTCCATCGTGACGCCGGCCTGGTCGACCAGCGCGCTGCCGGCATTGACCTTGGTGACCGAGTCGCCGATCAGCTCCTTGATTTCCTTGGCCGCGGTGGCGCTGCGCTGCGCCAGGTTGCGCACTTCGGCCGCCACGACCGCAAAGCCGCGACCCTGTTCGCCGGCGCGCGCCGCCTCGACCGCCGCATTCAGCGCCAGGATATTGGTCTGGAAAGCGATGCCATCGATCACCGAGATGATCTCCACGATCTTGGTGGCCGAGCTATTGATCGCACTCATGGTGGTCACCACGTTGCCAACCACTTCGCCGCCGCGGGTGGCGATATCGCTGGCCGACACCACCAGCTCGTTGGCCTGGTTGGCGTTGGCGGCATTGGTGCGCACCGTGTCGGTCAATGCTTCCACCGCGCGCGTCGTGTTCTCGAGGCGACCAGCCTGCAATTCGGTGCGGCTGGCCAGGTCGGCGTTGCCGCTGGCGATGTCGCCACTGGCCGAGGCGATGGTGTCGGCCGAGGTCTTGATGCCGGCGACCATATTGGCCAGGCGGTTGCGCATTTCGCGCAGCGCCGCCAGCAGGCTGGTCTCGTCGCCCGCGTCGGTGCGGATATCCATCGACAGGTTGCCGTCGGCGACCATGCGCGCGATGTCGCGCGCATATTCGGGTTCGCCGCCGAGTTGCTGCCACACCGCGCGCACCATGAACCAGGAGACGGCGATCAGCACCGCGATCACGATCAGGGCGGTGACGATGGTGACGGTCAAGACATTGCGCACGCTGGTTTCGCTGCGCGCGATGCCGGCCTTGAATTGCTGCTGTGCTTGTTCGTTGACCTTGGCCACGTCGGCGTTCAGCGTTGCCAGCGTCGATTGCATGCGCGTCACGACGGCCTGCGCATCGCCCTGCTCGATCTCGAGCATGATTTTGGCGGCCGACACGGCCGGGGTGTAATACTGTTCGAATTCTTCGCTCAGGCGCTTGCCGGTGGCCTGCATGCCGTCGATCTTGCCAATGCCCTCGAGCTTGGCCCTGACCTTGGTGGCCTGTTCGCCGACCTGGGTCAGGCGTGCCTGGTCGCCTTCGCTGACGGCGTCGCGCAAGCCATTCGTGACCGCCGCGATGTCGCCGGCCAGTTCCTTGCTGATGTCGAGCGCCGGGTAGTCGACCTTTTCGGTGGTGTGGATCGAACTCAGGGCATTGCCCGCAATGCTGGCGCTGATGGCCACCCCGAGGGCGAAAATGATGGTTGAAATGATCGGGAGTGCCCAGATCCTGCGCTTGATGCTCATACTGCCTGCTCCTGGAGTCAAAAACCCGCCGCAGGCGCGGCGGGGTGTACCGATGAATGATCAGGAACCGGAGTAGACCACTTTGACCGACGCGTCGACCGCGCTCTTGTCGATGTAGCCGATCGCCTTCGGGTCGGCCGCGACGGCCTTCTTGACGGCGGCGCTGTCGCCGACTTCCTTCGGCATCGTGGCCTTGCCGGTGAACACCAGCTTGGACCAGAGGGCCTTGACCTGCGACGCGTCCTTGTCCGTCACCTTCTTGTAGAACTCGTTGCGCACCGGTGCGTTTTCGGACTGGTCGACCGGGGTCATGGCGGTCGATTTACCCAGGAAGAACTGCGACACCTGGTCCTTGGTCAGCGACGATTCGGCTGCTTTGGCATTGACGACCACGACCACTTCGGCGCTGGCCGGCAGGGCCAGCAACAGGGCGCTCAGGGCGAGGCTGGCGTTGATGATTTTGCTCATATACGGATTCCTTAGAACACGAAGTCAAGCGCGACTGCGCCGACGGTGACCGGGCCCTTGAAGCCTGGCTGGGTGTTGATGAACAGGCCTTTGGTTTGCGGCTTGATGCGATCGACCTGGACCTTGATGGCGGCCGAGGTCGTGAAGTCCCAGCGCAGGCCGATGCTGTCGCTGGTCTGGCTGCCGTTGTCGATGGCCGAGGTCAGGGTGTTCATCAGGCCCGACAGTGCTGCCAGGGTCGGCGCGCAGGCCAGCGGGGCGCCGGCAGGGCAGTTGCGCGGAATGGTGTTGGTCACGCCGGACGAGATCACCTTGGCGTGGGTGTAGTACGGCAGGAACTTGCCGATACGGTAGCCGCCCATCATGTACCAGGATTTCGACGAGCCCAGGAACGAATTCGGCATCTTGCGCTTGGCATATTCGGTCAGGACAACGATGTTGTTCCAGTCCATGCTCAGGCCGGCCGAGGTGAAGGTGTATTTCCGGTTGGTGCTGTTAAGCAGCTCGCCCATGTCGGCCACCTGGCTGATGTTGAACGCGGCGGCGGTGTTCTTGAACGTCGTCACGGCTGCATCGAGTTCCTTGCTTTCGGTCGACAGCTTGGTGCCGCTGCGGCCCACGCGTACGATGAACGGGCCGTGTTCGGCGGTCAGGTTGAGCGCGTACTGGTCGCGCGACTCGGCCTTGGGCGAATTGGCGCGCTTGAAATCGCTACGGCCGTAGGCTGCCAGTGCGGTGACGGTGGTGTCGCCATATTGCTGTTGCCAGGTAACATCGACGCCGTCGATGTTGTCGATCGGCATCTGCGAATACAGTTCCTGCGGTGGACGCAGGAAGGTGTTGGCGTAGCCGACGTTACGGTATTCCGAGATCATGAAGGCGGGCATCGCCATGCGGCCGACGCGCACGCTCAGGTTGTCCGACAGCTTGGCCTTGACGAAGGCCCACGACAGCTCGGCGCCGAAATTGTCTTCGGCATCCTTGCGCACCAGGCCCTGGCCGGTGACCGACAACCACGAGTTGACGGTGTAGTCGGCTTGCAGGCCGAGATTCGAATCGACACCGGTGCGCGGGTCTTTCTTGACGCCCGAAGCCTGGTTGGTGCGCGCGAATTCAGCCTTGTCGGTATCGGCAAAGGTGAGCGCGCCGGTGCCGAAACCACTGATGCGGACGGCAGAACTATCCTGGGCGAAGGCGGATCCGATGGCGAGAGGCAAAGCGAGTGCCGCCACGATAAAACGTGTTTTCATGAAATTCCTGGGAAAGCGATTGAAATAGTGTGTGAATGCAGGCTGCGATAGCAGATAGACGGTGTCGCATTTGCTGGCCAGATTCTATCCATACAGCAATTATTGCCGCAATGGAAAATTCACCAAAACTCACATCGCAGTTAAGAAACCGACATTTCTGTTGCGAACTAATCACGCATTGTGTCTTTATGCGGCGCGTGGTTCATCATTTCGTGGCAATAAAAACAGGCCGCAACCCGCCATAAATGACAGTTTTGTTAACAAAAAGTGGGTGCGCAAGGCGAATGTTTCAAAGACGCTATTATTTTTCTGACACGGGATCTTGTCTCGATGGCGTGCTGTTGACAGCCGTGGGCAGAATGAAATGTAACTGAATCTAAACCGCGCGCTCGAGCCGGGCGGCAGCACCCGTTGCCGTAAATGCGCGCGCCAGGCAACTGTCGCCTATCGCTGTCGCCGGTTTGTCACGCTGATGTAACGGCGCCGGCGCCGCTCGCATGATCAAATAAGCATGTCTGTATGGCTGGCGCTGCTGGCGTGCGGACATCCTGCCAATTTCAGGAGTCGATCATGACAAATGCATTCAAGGCCGGCGACAAGGTGCAGTGGAAGTCGTCGCAGGGAACGGTCAACGGCAAGGTCAAGAAGAAGCTGACTGCGCCGACCGACATCAAGGGCCACCACGTGGCGGCGTCGAAGGCGCACCCGGAATACCTGGTGGCGAGCGACAAGACCGGCGCCGAGGCGGCGCACAAGGCGTCGGCACTGAAGAAGACCTGAAGCGACAGCGGGGCGCCGGTTTAAGACCGGCTTCATCTTCGCGCGGCAAGCTCGGGGGCCGTCGGCATGGCGCGGCCAACCGGTCGCACCTATACTGGCGGGCAACTCAACCCGGGCCCGTTCATGCGCATATTGCTGGTCGAAGACGATACCTCCCTTGGCGACACCATCCAGGCCTGGCTGCGGCTCGATGGCCACGCGGTCGACTGGGTGCGCCGCGGCGACTCCGCCGACAGCGCCCTCAAGACCCATCACTACGACTGCGTGCTGCTCGACCGCGGCCTGCCGGGATTGTCTGGCGACGCCTTGCTGGCGCAGCTGCGCGCGGCCGGCAACCGGGTGCCGGTCATCCTGATCACCGCCTTCAATGCGCTGGCCGACCGGGTCGATGGCCTCGACCTGGGTGCCGACGACTACCTGGTGAAACCGTTCGAACTCGAAGAGATGTCGGCGCGCATCCGCGCCGCCGTGCGCCGCGGGGCCGACCAGATCAGCAATGCGCTCAGCCATGGCGCGATCTGCCTGAACCTCGACACCAAGGCGGCGACGCTGGGCGACCTGCCGATCACCCTGACGGCGCGCGAATACAACGTGCTGTATGCGCTCATGCTGCGCAAGAACAGCATCGTCACCCGCGCCCAGATCGAAGAGTCGCTGTATGGCTGGGGCGACGAAGTCGAGAGCAATGCGATCGAAGTCTATATCCACAACCTGCGCAAGAAGTTCGGCAGCGACAGCATCGTCACCGTGCGCGGGCTGGGCTACCGCTTGAAGCACGATGCAGAATAATCCCATCAACGGCGCCTGGTCGCTGCGCCGGCGCCTGCTGCTGGCGATCGTCGGCGCCAGCACGGTGCTGTGGCTGGCCAGCCTGGGCATCGTCACCGTGATCGCCTGGCGCGAGACCAACGGCGTGTTCGACGACGCACTCGAGGAATCGGGCTACATGATCATGGCCGCCACCACCGACTGGAACGAGCGCGGCCTGCTGCGCGAACGCGGCGCCGACGGCGCGCACGGGGGCAAGGTCGACATGCAATACCAGATCGTGGCGGCCGGACGCGTGATCCAGCGCACCGGCGACGCGCCGCTGCGCCCGTTCGTTGCCGACTTCGACGACGACGACGGCTTCGCCGAAGCGCTGGTCGACGGCAAGCGCTGGCGCGTGTTCGTGGTGCGCGACGCCGCGCGCGAAGTCGAGGTGCAGGTCGGCCAGCGCATCAAACAGCGCTACGACATCCTGGAAGAACTGGCCGAATCCTTGTGGCTGCCGGTGCTGGGCTTCCTGCTGCTGCTGGCCCTGGCGTGCTGGCTGATCACGGGACGCATCCTGAAACCGCTGCGCCAGACCGCCGCCAGCATCGCGGCCAAGACCCCGGGCGACCTGGCGCAGGTGGCCTTGGGCGACCAGCCGCGCGAAGTGCTGCCGATCGTGGCCGCCCTGAACGGCGTGCTGGGACGGCTGGACGCCGCCCTCCAGGCCGAGCGCCGCTTCACCGCCGACGCCGCGCACGAACTGCGTACCCCGCTGGCCGGCCTGCACATGCACGTGCAGCTGCTGCAGCGCCAGCATCCCGGCCTGGCGCAGCCGTTCGCCAAGCTGCGCGGCGACCTCGAGCGCCTGACGGCGCTGGTCGACAGCCTGCTGGTGCTGGCGCGGCTCGACCCGCTGGCGCGCGAGCAGCTGGTGGCCGAGCCGGTGGCGCTGGCGCCCGTGCTCGAGCAGGTGCTGGCCGCATACGCGCAAGAGGCGGCGCAGCGCGGCATCGCCATCACGCTGCGCTGCACTCTCGATGCCGTGCGCTTCGACCCGCAGATGCTCGCGATCGTGCTGCGCAACCTGCTCGACAACGCGCTGCGCTACTGCCCGGACGGCAGCCGCATCGAACTCGTTGCCGGCAGGGTGGGGGGGCATGATCGGATCGAAGTGCGCGACGACGGCCCGGGCGTGGACGAGGCCAGCCGGCGGCGCCTGAGCGAGCGCTTCTTTCGCGTGCTGGGCGCGGCGCGGCAGGGCAGCGGACTGGGCTTGTCGATCGTGCGCCGCATCGCCGATCTGCACTGCGCGCAGCTGGTGTTCGGGCCGGGTCTCGACGGGCGCGGGCTGTCGGTCGCGCTCGACCTGGCAGCTTAAGATCGGTTTAATGTCCGGACGGTGTAATGCGTCCATGCCTGCCAGCCACGGCGGGCAACGACTCACTCACCAATACAAAGGACCGACCATGAAACGCTTCGCACGACTTGCCTGCATCGCCTCCCTGTTTGCCGGCTCGGCCTTCGCCGTGGCCCAGAGCCAGACCCAGACCACTTCCGTACCTCCTGCTCAGGCAAGCGCGCCGGTGAATACGCCAACTGCGACGCCAGCTGCGACGCCAGCCCCAGCCAGCGTCAAGCCAGGCTACAGCGGCCCGTCCGGCGCACCCCTGATGAGCGTGAAAGACCTGCTGGCCAAGGGCAAGGACGACCAGTTCGTGCGCCTGCAGGGCAAACTCACCAGCCACAAGGGCGATGACGACTACGAATTCACCGACGCCAGCGGCAAGATCATGGTCGAAATCGACGCCGACCGCTTCCCGCAGGGCGTCACGGTCGACCACAACACGACCGTGGAGCTAAGCGGCGAGTTCGACAAGGAAATGTTTGGCGATTCGACACTCGATGTCGAGCAGATCAAGGTCATCAAGGGCTGAGCAGCAGGAATGCGGGTTGGCCGGGTCCTGCATCGAACGTCGGGTAGATTTCAAGAAATACTTGCTTAACGTGCACTAACACACCGACGTTGACGTTCAGTGCAGGCATGATGGAACCATCAACTAGCGCACTTAAAGGGGAACATCATGGGTAAGTATTTTCTTGGCTGGCTTCTGGGTATTCCTGCTGTCGTACTGGTCATCCTGTACTTCATCTTCGGCTGATCGCGCCTCGGCGCCTGCGCCGATCTGACAAAACGCCACCGGAAACGGTGGCGTTTTGCATTGGGCCATTCAGCGCATTTCAGCTCATTTAGGCGAACACTGCGGTAGCGCAGCCCGGGTCGCCAGCAGCGACTTGCTGTCATCCGGCGACGGCGTGTTGTCGGTGAACTTGCAGCCATACTGCGGATCGGCCACCACCGCCGGCGTGAGGACGTCGTCGCCCTCCGGCTTGACGCCTTGCTGCTCCCACTTGACCATGGCCTCGAACGCCGACACCTGCTCGGCGATCGTGAAGTCGCAGTGGGCGATGCCGCGCACCGCGCGCTGCACCAGCAGGTTCGAGGTGCCGATCGCATCGGCGCGGCGCTTGTAGATCTGCTCCATCCTGAACGGCACGTACAGGTCGCCCAGCGTGTGGATGGTTACCACTGGCACCTTGATCTGCGCATTGGTCTTGGGCACCCAGCGCAGGCCATCGCGGCGCAGGCGATTCGCATCCGGCGTGGCCTGCACGCGGAAAATCGACGCGTTGTAGCCGATCTCTTCATTGCTGAGCGCGGGATCGGCATCGAGCTGGTAGACGATGCCGGTGGTGCTGACGACGTCGTCGTTCAGGATGCCCAGCATCTTGCCGTCGCGCCCGAAGGTGCCCCACACGGTGGCCTGCATCGGGCCCGCATACGCGTAGTCCCACATCGGACGCGGCCCGCCGCTCAGGTTTTCAACGATGCGCTTCAGGCGCATGCCGCGCTCGGTCGGCACTGCCGGCGCCGTCGGCGTGGCGCCGCCCGGGAAGCTGCTGAACATGGCGGCCTGCACCTGCGGCCCCAGCGTGGCCCAGTTGCGCACCGGCCATTCGGTGGCAGGGGCGGCGGCTTCCTGCATTGCCGCAGCCTGGTAGGCGGCGAAGTAATCGTAGAGTTCGGTGTCGCCCAGCACCCCGCACATCGGCACCGCGCCCTGGTAGCGCATCTTGTTGTTGGCCGTGGCGATGTTTTCCTCGTCGACGGCGGCGGCGGTGACGTGCCCGCCCATCGAGGTGCCGATGATGTAGGTCTTGCTCGGGGCGCTCACGGTGCGGCCGTTGCGGCGGGCGATGTCGCCGAAGGCCAGCGCCAGTGCGTTGGTGTCCTCGACGCCGGCGCGCACGTCGTAGTAATTGGTGCTGTAGCTCGACGCCGCCCAGGCGTAGCCCTGGCTCAGCAGATGGCGGCGGATGGCCGGCGGCGACACCGACAGGTTGGGCCCGGTGCCGGCGTAGCCGTGTGCGACCATGACCAGCATGCCGTTCCAGTTCTTCGGCACCTCGACCTGGTAACCGGCCTTGCCCAGCACACCCCACCAGCGGTCGCTGTCAGGGGCGCCAGAGAGCGCTTCGAAGGGCAGGGTCGATTCAACCACGGCGTAGACGCGGCTGTCTTGCGGACGCGCCATCTCGGGCTGGGCCTGTACCGGCGGCGCAGGTTCAGGCGGCGGCAGTGGCAGCGGATCGTCGTCGCTGCTGCCGCAGGCCGACAGGGCAAGGGC
>Ga0308160_10005133_pt1 | contig 13774 bp, 10 predicted proteins | sample PhyFR1_FD_201036 | JGI IMG/M metagenome (GOLD analysis project Ga0308160, IMG submission 201036) | Phyllosphere microbial communities from UC Gill Tract Community Farm, Albany, California, United States - DLSLF.R1 | ecosystem: Host-associated > Plants > Phyllosphere > Unclassified | place: USA...
TGGTGGCCAACCAGGCCGTGGGAGCAAAAGTCCAGGAGCTCAATGCCTCTGTGGGCACCGTCCTGACCGTCAACCCCGCCGGCGGCCAAGGCTTCGAAGGTGGCGGCGAGCCCCTCACCACCGGGCTGGCAGCCACCGCCGCGGCCGTGCCCAACGTCAGCGCCGTCGTCGGGACCTCGTCGTTGCGCCTCCGCAACGCCACTGAGGCCGCGGCACAGACCGGAACCGGAGGCCAGGGCCCCGGCGGGCAGGGGGGACCCGGCGGGCAGGCCGCAGCAACGCTGACCACCAGCCTCACCGCTGCAGTGGACGCGGGAACGCTGGGCAACCGCAACCAGCAGTCAAATGGAACCACGGGGTCCACCGGATCCACAACCACCCAGCCCATGCGGTCGCTGCCCATAACGGCTACGGGCATCGGCGCCGAGGTGGACACCACGGGCAAGGCGCTCACCATCACCGAAGGCGCAGGGCTGGGAGACTACACCGCCGAGTCCACGAATGCCCTCCTGGGCACCACCCTGGCGGAAAAGAACAACCTCACCGTCGGCTCCACGTTCACCATCAACGACCAGACGTACACCGTTTCCGGCCTCTTCGATGCCGGAACCACTTTCGGCAACAACGCCGTTTACCTCACGCTTCCTGCCGCCCAGGCGCTTGCCGGGCTCCCTGATGAACTGTCCAGCATGATCGTCACGGTTAATTCGCTGGACAATGTCGCATCCGCCAAGACCGCCCTGCAGGACGCGCTCGGCACGGACAAGGCGGACGTCACGCAGGGACAAACCCTGGAGACAGCCGTCAGCTCCCTCGGCAGCGTCAAGAACATCTCGTTCATCGCCTTCGTCGCTGCACTCGGCACCGCCGGGCTGATCATCCTGTTGATTATGGTCATGCTGGTCCGCGAGCGCCGCCGGGAAATCGGCGTCCTGAAGGCCATCGGTGCGCCCAACCGCACCATCGGCCTGCAGTTCGTCCTCGAGGCCCTGGTCCTGGCGGCGATGGGCAGCACAGCGGGTGCCATCATCGCGGCTTTTGCCAGCAGCGGCATCGCCTCCGCGCTGATCAGCACCAACAGCACGGGAACGACGACGGCAACCACCGCCGGGCGTGGCATGCCCGGCGGAGTTCCCGGGGGCGGAGCAGGCTTTCCGGGCGGCGGCGCTGGTTTCCCGGGCGGGAATCCGTTCGGTGGCGCCTCCCAGTTGCTCACCTCCGTCACTGCCAGCGCCTCCCCCGGCGTCATCGCCGCCGGCATTGCGGCGGTGTTCGGCGTCGCGATCATTGGCGCGCTGGTTCCCGCGCTGCTCACGGCACGCATCCGTCCCATCGAAGTCCTGCGAGGAGAATAGCCATGATTGAAGTCAAGAACCTGGTCCGCACCTTCAACTCGGGCGACCGCACCATCAAGCCGGTCAATGACGTCAGCTTCGTCCTCGAACAGGGCACCCTCGCCTCGATCGTCGGAAAGAGCGGAAGCGGGAAAAGCACACTGCTTTCCCTCCTTGGTGCGCTGGACAAGCCCACCAGCGGCGACGTCGTGGTCAACGGCGTGAGCCTGGCGGGGATGCCGGATGCCAAACTGACCGAATACCGCCGGCGGGACATCGGCTTCGTCTTCCAGCAGTTCAACCTGATCCCCAACCTCTCTGCAGTGGACAACGTGATGCTGCCCATGGAGTTCGCGGGAATGCGCAAGACGGCCCGCCGGCAGCGCGCCAAGGATCTGTTGGAGCAGGTCCAGCTGGTCCAGGACAAACACGACAGGCGCACCAACCGGCTTTCCGGCGGCGAGCAGCAGCGCGTCGCCATCGCCCGCGCCCTGGCCAACGAGCCGAAGCTGATCCTGGCCGATGAACCCACGGGCAACCTGGACGAGCAGACCGGGGACCACATCATCTCGCTCCTCAGCGCCCTCAGCCGCGACCACAACACCACCATCCTGGTGGTTACCCACGACCGTGCGCTGGCCAATAAGACCGACCGCAGGTTCCGGCTGCAGCAGGGAAAGCTGACGGAGGACCAGGCGCACCACCGGACCCCGCTCCCGGTGACGGCCTAGCAGAATGGGGAGGGCCGGCGTCGTGCCCTCCCCATCACCCCCTGCACCCACGGGGACCAATCCCCAACGCTCCTTCAGTCCTGTGGCAGGATGACTGAATGAGTGCCCCCATCGCCACACCATGGTTGTCCAGCCAGGCCGACACGGACCCGCGTTCGGCCACCGGCGCGCCCCTCCGCTGGGGAATCATCGCCACCGGTGGAATCGCCAAATCCGTGGCGCAGGACCTGGCCCTGCTGGCAGATGCCGAACTGTACGCCGTCAGCTCCCGGGGGCAGGCGACGGCGGACTCTTTCGCTGCCGCCTATGGCGTCGGCAAAGCGTACGGGGACCACGACGGCGTACACGGCTACCAGCGGTTGCTCGCCGATGATGCGGTGGACGTCGTCTACGTTGCCACACCCCATGCGCAGCACCACCAGATCGTCTTGGCCGCACTTCAGGCGGGCAAGCACGTCCTGTGCGAAAAAGCCTTCACCATCAACGCCCGGGAAGCGGCTGAACTGATTGAAGCTGCCCGCAGCCGCAACCTCTTCCTGATGGAGGCCGTCTGGAGCCGCTTCCTCCCCGGCATGCAGCGCGCCTTTGACATTGCTGCGTCCGGTGAGCTGGGAGAAATCCACTGGGTCACCGCCGATTTGGGTTTCCCCGCACCATACTCCCCTACCGCCCGGCTGTGGGCACGGCAAGATGGCGGCGGGGCGCTGCTCGATCTCACCGTCTACCCCCTGCTCTGGGCGCTGGGAACGCTCGGGTTCCCCCAAACCGTGAGCGCCACAGGACATGTCAACGACGACGGCGTCGATACCCAGAACGCACTGACGCTCGGCTACCACCACGGCGCCCAGGTCCAACTGACCTCATCGCTTTTGGCACATGGACCGCGCACCGCGACCGTTGCCGGAAGCCTCGGCTTCCTCCAGAGTGCCGGGTCGATCAACAACCCCCGCCAACTGATCGTGGCCACGGGGTGGGACGAGCGGCGGACCGAAACGTTCGACGTCGTGGGCAAGGGCTACACCTACGAACTACGCGAAGTGACCCGCTGCATCCAGCAGGGCATTGCGGAAAGTCCGGTAATGCCGCTGGAAGATTCGCTGAATACGATGCGCCTCTTTGACGGGGTACGGGCCCAGCTGGGCGTCAGCTACCCGAATGACGGGCACCGTTGAAGCCTCGACGCTCGTAAAATCAGAGCATCAACGACGTGACAAAACTGAATGGAAATTCTGGGCCCTTTTAGCAGGCGCCATCAATTTTCTGTCACATTCTTTTTATTGACCCTAGACTTTCGACGATAAGCAGTCTTAGGATTTTGGCATCGTCGTTTTCTAGCGGTACTGGGGGTGGTACTCATGGCTAATGCACATTCGCCGTGGCGTGCCATGCGTCCCGTGTTGCTTGCCGGGGCCGCGGCCATCGGCTGGTTGACGATGTCATCCACGGCTGCGTCGGCCGATACCCTTTCTGAGGCTTCTTCCCTCCTGGGCGGTGTCACCAACTCCGTATCGTTGTCCGTTTCCTCGGTGACAGGCAAGGTTGCCGGAACTGTTCCAACGGAATCGCAGACATCGACTACCGCTACGACGCCGTCCCCCGCGCCTGTGCCCGCCCAGCCTGCAGGACTGCTGCAGCCAGTGACCAGCCAGGTTTCGGCTGTGGCGGACAACCTGATCTCCTCTGTGCCGGTGGTGAACCGAGCGGTTCCAACGGGCACAGTTTCTGCCGTTGCAACGCCCATCGCTGAAGCCGCGGACGGGACCACTGCGGCCCTTGTTGAGGCTGTAGTTCCACCGGTTTCCGAGGCCATCCCCGTGCTTGAACCGGTGTTGGTCCCGGTGTCCGATCTTGTGACCGGCTCCGACCCGCTTCCGCTTCCCGATCTCTCCGGAACCTTGCCGCTGGAAGAACGGCCGGCCTCCGAACCGGTCCCCGCGGCCGGCACCATTGTCGTTGCGCCCATGCAGAATGCCGCCGTTGCGGTGCCGGCTGAATCGTTCGATGCGGCCAACCCGACCCCGGCAGCCGACGTGAACGTTGCGGCGCCGGCGCTGGCTGTTTTCCCGGCCTACGGTGCGGCATTCCCCGCCGAAAGCTCCGGCATGGAGCCTGCTCTTCACTCCTCGGGTGGCGGCGACGCCGGCCAGCCAGCCACTGACGCTCCCGTGCACCAGCCGGCTCAGTCCCCTGCTGTTCCGGGCACCGGCACTGGCAGTGGCGGGTCTGCTTCCGTCGCCTTTGGTTCCGCCGCTTGGCTGAGCGCCTACGACTTTGATCATTTCCTCTCCCGCGCCGTCCTGGCCCGGGAAGACAGTGAACATACCCCCGCACCGGTGTCCTTCGACCCCGGTTCTTCGCCTGACTAGTTGAGTCCCAGCTGCCCCTTGCGGCAGCGCGCGGCCATATGGGCAGCTGCATCAGCGCCCTTCATCAACTTCTTCAGGAGAAACCATCATGAGTTCCAACCTTCGCAGGGGGCTGCTTGGCACCCTCTTCGCCGGTGGACTGCTGGCATTCGGCTGCACAGCAGCGAACGCGGCGGACACCACCAACACCACCGGATCGGATCTTTCCGCATCCGCCCTGATCTCGGCGGCGGCGTCCGCTGACACGGCGTCGTTGGGCCTGCTGGGTGGCCCAACGCCGTCAGACTCAACGGGCGTCGCCGCCGTAGTGGACGTCGCGCTGAACGCCGGAGACAGCACCGCCGGAGCCGGCAGCGGGCTTGCTGCGGCCGCCGTGGTCGGCCTGGGCCTCGGGGGCGGCAGCACTGCTCCCGAGGCAACGACGGCCGACGTGGACGTCCAGGCAGATGTGAACGTCGGCCTGGGTACCGGTTCAGCCATGGCGGAACCGGCCCCCGCGGCCAACGCGGCCGATGTAGCTCTCGCCGCAGATGCAGTCGTGGACCTTGGCGGGGTCACCGGCTCCAACGACGGCCTCACCGCCGTTGTCGACGCAGCCATTGACCTCGGTCTCGGCGACGCCGGAACCGACGGCACCAACGCTGACGTTGTCGTAGATGCCGATGCAGTCGTGGACCTCGGCGGCGTCACCGGCACCAATATCGGCACCGCCGCCGTTGTCGACGCAGCCATTGACCTCGGTCTCGGCGACGCCGGAACCGACGGCACCAACGCTGACGTTGTCGTAGATGCCGATGCGGTCGTGGACCTGGGCGGGGTCACCGGCTCCAACGAAGGCACCAACGACGGCCTCACCGCCGTCGTCGACGCAGAAGTAAACGTCGGCCTCGGCCTTGGCAACATCGGAACCACGGACGGCACCAACACCGATGTTGCGGTGGACGCCGATGCAATCGTGGACCTGGGCGGCGTCACCGGAACCAACGGCACCACCGGCGACGGCGGACTCGACACAGCCATCGACGCAGCCACTGACGTCGGCCTCGGCAGCACCGGAAACAACGGCGGAGTGGATGCCGGCATCGACCTGGGAGTAGACCTTGGCATCGGCGGCATCGGCACGGAGACCCCGGGCACTGAAAACCCCGGCACTGGTACGCCCGGCACTGAAAACCCGGCCGACGGCGACACCGGCGGCGTTGGCACCGTGGATCCCGGAACAGGCACGCCGGGCACCGATACCCCGGGGACTGAAAACCCCGGCAACGGCAACGGCGCAGGGGCCGGTAACGGTACCGACACCCCGGGCGCAGGCACGGCCGGAACCAACGGCATCTCCGTAGCACCCGCCGGTTCAACAGCAGTCAGTGGGGTCATCGCCGCCGACACCACGCCGCGAAGCGCTCCTGCCCAGGGCGGTGCGGCCGCACTGGCCAACACCGGCCTGGACGGCTCCCTCGTCCCGCTGGCCCTGTTGCTCGTGGCCGCCGGGATCCTGGTGCTTCGCAAGCGCAGGACTTCCTAATACACACTCCTGCGTTGCATTCCCCCTGAACGAAGTGGGGAAGCGTCCGTGAATCGCGCCTGAAGCGGCAGCACTCCACGGGCCGTGGGAAAGGAGGACCAGGACACAGAACCGGAAAAGCACGCAAGCATGTCATCAGCACGCATGTCCTTGTGGCCGATGGTTCGGCGGCGGATGCTGGAGTTCCGCCGCCGGACCCTCGGCGTGTGCGCCGCGAAACCCAAGGTCAATCGCCGGGCCTCCCCTCCGCCGGTATGATTTGAGTACGACAGTGCCGCATCGCACCGGGAGGGACGGGACATGGTGGCGGAATCGCCCAGCTCCACCACGAACGAGATTGTCGGCGGTCGCTACCGGTTGAATGAGGTCATCGGCCGCGGGGGAATGTCTTCGGTGTACAGCGCCCGGGACGAAAACCTGGGCCGTGATGTGGCCCTTAAGCTCTTCGCACCGCAGGCCCCGGACACCGAAGAACTGAAACGCCAGGAAGCGGAAATCCAGCTGCTGGCCACGTTGAACCATCCCGGCCTCGTCACGCTTTTCGACGCTGGCATCGATACCCGGATCCCGGACGAGCCACGTCCGTTCCTCACCATGGAACTCGTGGAGGGCCAGGACCTCCGCGGCCGCATCCGCCACAGCCGTGTCCCGCTGGAAGAACTGGCCGTCATCGGCGCCGGAATCGCTGACGCCCTGGCCTACGTCCACGGGCTGGGCGTAATCCACCGAGACATCAAACCTGCCAATATCCTGCTGGTCCAGATCCGGCCCGGCGAACCCCTGCGCCCCAAGCTCACCGACTTCGGTATTGCGCGGATCGCGGACTCCACCCGTCTCACCGCCACCGGAACCATGGTGGGCACTGCCGCGTACCTCAGCCCGGAACAGGCACTTGGCCAGCCGCTCTCCGCCGCCACGGACATCTATTCGTTCGGCCTCGTGCTGATTGAATGCATCAAGGGAACCGTCGAGTACCCCGGCGGCGCCGTGGAGTCCGCGGTGGCCAGGCTGCACCGGGCGCCCGAAATCCCAGAGGACCTCCCCGCAGAGTGGGCACAGCTCCTCCGCTCGATGACTGCCATCGAACCGTTGGAACGCCCGTCCGCCGCGGACATCGAGACCGTCCTGCGTCAAGCCCTCATTTCACCCGCTTCCACACCCGGCGAACTCACACCCGAAAGCACCAGGGTGCTGCCGGCCATGCCGTTCCACCCGCCGTCGATCACCGCGGAAGAGTCCGTGGACGAGCTGCGGGAAGCGGCTGCATCGCCCCGGATTAACAAACCTGAGGACAGGGACCTCCATCCGAGGGCCCGCACCAAGCGCTTCTGGATCGCGGTGGTCCTTACGCTCATAGTGGTAGCGGCTGCGGTTGCCGCGGTGATCCTGACCCTCTCCACGCAGTCTCCCGCCGACGTCGTGCCGTATCCAACGGTCACCGGGGAACTCGGCGATCACCTGAAGGAATTGCAGAAGAGCGTTGAACCGTGACGCTTGGGCAGCACGGGGCGCTGACCGTCCGCTGGTCCGCGACGCTGCTGGCGGCCGGATTGCTCGCCGGCTGCGGGACCGGCGAAACTGGGCTCCAGCGCGATGCCGCCAGGCAGTTGCAGGCACGGGTGCTTGAGGTAACGCAGGCGACGTCGCAGAACGATCCCGCCACCGCACTCAGGGCGTTGGAAGGCCTCGAATCCGAACTCGAAGACGCGCAGTCGAGGGGCGGCATCTCGGACGAACGCCGCCGCAGCATCACCACCATTGCCGCCGCCGTCCGGGCCGACCTGACCGACGCCATGGCCAAGACCGAACAGGCCAAAGCCCGCGCCGAAGAGGAAGCCCGCCAGGCGGCCGAACAAGCAGCCGCGCAAACCCCGCCCGCCCAGGAAGCCCCCGCGCCGTCCACGGTGCAGCCCTCCGGCGAGGGCAAAGGCAAGAAAGACAACCAGGGCAAGGGCAAAGACAGCGGATAAAGGCCCACCGATGCAGCGTACGACGCCGGAAGGGACGTGGGCGCTGATCTCCACCTTGCAGACGGCACAAGAAAGAGGCGGTGCCCCGGAACAGATCCGGGGCACCGCCTCTTTGGTGAAACTGCAGCAGCAGCCTGCCGCTAGCTCAGGCTGGCGATGACCTTGTTCAGGGTGGCGGACGGCCGCATGACTGCAGAGGCCTTGGCGTCCTCGGGGTGGTAGTAGCCTCCGACGTCCACGGGCGAGCCCTGAACCGCAGCCAACTCACCAACGATGGCCTCCTCCTGGGAGGAGAGTTCCTTGGCGACGGCGCTGAATGCGGCGGCAAGGTCGGCGTCGTCCGTCTGCTTGGCCAGCTCCTCGGCCCAGTAGCGGGCCAGAAAGTAGTGGCTGCCGCGGTTGTCCAGTTCGCCGGCGCGGCGGCTCGGCGACTTGTTCTCCAGCAGGAACGTGCCGGTGGCGCGGTCCAGCGTGTCAGCCAGGACCTGGGCGCGGGCGTTGCCTGTGGTGGTGGCCAGGTGCTCGAAGCTGACGGCCAGGGCCAGGAATTCGCCCAGGCTGTCCCAGCGAAGGTGGTTTTCCTTCAGCAGCTGCTGGACGTGCTTGGGCGCGGATCCGCCGGCACCGGTCTCGAAAAGTCCGCCGCCGTTCATCAGCGGCACCACGGAGAGCATCTTGGCGCTGGTGCCCAGTTCCAGGATGGGGAAGAGGTCCGTGAGGTAGTCGCGGAGGACGTTGCCGGTGACGGAGATGGTGTCTTCGCCCTTGCGGATCCGGTCCAGGGTGAACGCGGTGGCCTTGACGGGCGACAGGATCTGGAGATCCAGGCCCTCGGTGTCGTGGTCGGTCAGGTACTCGTTGACCTTGGCGATGAGGTTGGCGTCGTGGGCGCGCTCCTCGTCCAGCCAGAACACGGCCGGCGTCTGGGAGGCGCGGGCACGGGTGACGGCCAGTTTGACCCAGTCGCGGATGGGGGCGTCCTTGGTCTGGCAGGCGCGCCAGATATCTCCGACGGACACTTCGTGCTCGAGCAGGACGTTGCCGGATCCATCCACAACCTGGACGGTGCCGGCTTCCTGGATCTCAAAGGTCTTGTCGTGGCTGCCGTATTCTTCGGCTGCCTGTGCCATGAGGCCCACGTTGGGAACGGTGCCCATGGTGGTGGGGTCGTAGGCTCCGTTGGCGCGGCAGTCGTCAAGGACCACCTGGTAGATGCCGGCGTAGGAGCTGTCCGGCAGGACGGCCAGGGTGTCGGCTTCCTTGCCGTCCGGGCCCCACATGTGGCCGGAGCTGCGGATCATTGCAGGCATGGACGCGTCCACGATGACGTCGGAGGGGACGTTCAGGGTGGTGATGCCCTTGTCCGAATCCACCATGGCCAGTGCCGGGCCGTCTTCGAGGCCCTTCTTAATGAGGTTCTGGACGCCGTCGCGGACATCCGCCGGCAGGTCCTCGAGACCGCTGACGATGGCAGCGAGGCCGTTGTTGGGGCTCAGCCCGGCGGCGGCCAGCTGCTTTCCGTAGGTGTCGAACAGCTCGGAGAAGTAAGCCTTGACCACGTGGCCGAAGATGATGGGGTCCGAAACCTTCATCATGGTGGCCTTGAGGTGTGCGGAGAACAGCACGCCCTCTTCCTTGGCGCGGGCAACCTGGGCCTTCAGGAACTCATCCAGGGCCGCGGCACGCATGACAGTTCCGTCGATGACCTCGCCGGCCAGGACTGGGAAGGCCTTCTTGAGGACCTTCACCGAGCCGTCTTCACGGACCAGCTGGATGGCGATGGTGCCGTCCGATTCGATGACAACGGACTTCTCGTTGGAGCGGAAGTCGTTCTGGCCCATGGTGGCCACGTTGGTCTTGGAGTCAGCGGTCCAGGCACCCATGGAGTGCGGGTTCTGGCGGGCGTAGTTCTTAACGGACAGCGGCGCGCGGCGGTCCGAGTTGCCTTCGCGGAGGACCGGGTTCACTGCCGAGCCCTTGATCTTGTCGTAGCGCGAGCGGACGGCCGTCTCTTCATCCGAGGAGGGGTTGTCCGGGTAGTCCGGCAGTGCGTAGCCCTGGCCCTGCAGCTCAGCGATGGCGGCCTTCAGCTGCGGAATGGAGGCGCTGATGTTAGGCAGCTTGATGATGTTGGCTTCCGGCGTCTTCGCCAGTTCACCCAGTTCAGCAAGGGCGTCACCGGTCTGCTGCTCCGGAGTGAGGTAATCGCCGAACACAGCGATGATGCGGCCGGCGAGCGAGATGTCGCGGGTCTCCACCTCCACACCTGCAGTCGAAGCAAACGCCTCGATGATCGGCAGGAACGAATAGGTAGCCAGCATCGGCGCTTCGTCGGTGTGGGTGTAGATAATCTTGGACATGCGCGGGCGTCTCCCTGAAGGTCGGCTTGGTTGTGAAACCTTTGTCTATTTCACCAAGTACAACTTACCCGAGGACACGGGTTTGAACCCTACCGGGAACGCTGGATGACCCCGCCGTGAGCAGGATTACAGCGATGGAGAAGCGTACGACGGCGGCGCCCGCCCAGGTGCCCCACCCCGCCCCGCGTCCTGCTCCTGACCTGCGGCTCCACAGCCCCCTTTCCGCTGCAGGGTAAGTCACTCCTGTTTACTTATATGTGACGCGCGCGATAAATTCTTGAAGTCGATCCGCGCCCTCTCCCCCGGGGCATTTTCCGTTCAGACAGGACAACAATGACACGCACCCGGTCCCTGGCTTCCGGCATCCTGAGCTTCTCCGCCGCAGCCGTTCTGGCTCTGACCACAGCCGGCGGCGCCTCCGCCGCACCGGCCTCCCCAACGCCCTCCGAAGACGCCCTGCTCCCCTCCGTCGCCCGCCTTGCCGTTAACAGCACTGGTGCCGAGGACTACTGGACCGCGGACCGGATGGAGGGTGCCCGCCCCGGTGATGTCCTGGCCGGGAAAGCCCTGGCAACGAGCCCCCGTTCCAATCCCGCAACAGTGGCCAAAGGAAAGAACACCAAAGTTGGCGCCAGCAAGGCCAAGGCAGCAACAACCGGTTCAGTGACCCACATTGGCAAGGTTTTCTTCACCATGGGCGGCGCCAACTACGTCTGCTCCGGCAACGCCGTGACGTCCAGGAACAAGAGCACCGTATCTACAGCCGGCCACTGCGTCTTTGGCGGTCCGGGCCAGGAGGCCACGAACTTCGTCTTCGTTCCCGCCTACGAGAACGGCCAAGCGCCCTACGGAAAGTGGACCGCCACCGACCTCTACACCACCAGCGAATGGACCGCCTCCGGCGACATCTCCTACGACACGGCGTTCGCCGTGATGGACCGCCTCGACGGCGACCTGCTGACCGACGTGGTGGGCGGCTCCGGAGTGGCGTTCAACGAGGACCGCGGACTGTCCTACACGTCTTACGGCTACCCTGCAGATAAGCAGTACAACGGCGAGACCCTGAAGAGCTGTGCGGGCACTGCCACAAACGACACCGTCAACCCGGCTTTCACCACCCAGGGCATCCCATGCGACATGACCAGCGGTTCCTCCGGCGGCCCGTGGTTCATCGGCTCCGGCCCGGATGGACTGCAGAACTCGATCAACAGCTACGGCTACAGCGGCTCCAAGGTCATGTACGGCCCGTACTGGGGTGACTCGATTGAAAAGACCTACCGCGTTGCGTCACGGTCCTAGCGAAGAGCCCGATGACGGCGTGGCCCACATCGAGGTAACCCAGACGCACGAGGAAATCCTCGAGTACTGGACCGATGAACGGATGGCGGAGGCCAAGCCCCGGGAGCTTGTGCTGCGGCCAAAACCTGAAAAGCAGCACCCGGCCGACGAGGACTAAGCCAACAAAATAACGACGGCGCCTGCCCCCTGCGAAGGGGACGGGCGCCGTCGTCAATTAAAGTCCATCCATTGCTCCGCAGATGCCCTTTTGGTGTCTCAAAACGGCATCTACGGAGCAGCCGATCAATCGGCTCAGTGGAAGAAGTGGCGCGCTCCGGTGAAGTACATGGAGATTCCGGCCGCGTTGGCCGCAGCGATGACTTCCTCGTCGCGGACGGATCCGCCCGGCTGGACAACGGCGCGGACCCCGGCATCGATCAGGATCTGCAGGCCGTCAGCGAACGGGAAGAAGGCATCCGAAGCTGCCACCGCGCCCTGGGCACGCCGGGGCGCGCCGGCACCCGTGGCGTTGGAGGCGCCGCCGGCGCCGTCGACGTCGGAATCCACCTGCAGGCCCAGCGTGTTGGCGCGTTCCACGGCCAGCTTGCAGGAGTCGAGGCGGTTGACCTGGCCCATGCCGATGCCGACTGCTGCGCCGTTGTCCGCGAGGAGGATGGCGTTGGACTTTGCTGCACGGCAGGCGGTCCAGGCGAAGGCGAGGTCCGCGAGGGTCTTCTCATCGGCGGCTTCGCCCGCGGCGAGCGTCCAGTTGGCGGGGTTGTCGCCGTCGGCGTCCACCTTGTCGCTGACCTGGACCAGCATGCCGCCGGAAACCTGGCGGAACTCCGTGGGGTAGCGGCCGTAGCCCTCGGGCAGGGCGAGCAGCCGGATGTTCTTCTTCTTGGAGAGGATCTCCACGGCCTCGGGCGCGAAACCGGGCGCGATGACAACCTCGGTGAAGATGTCCTTCACGGTGTTGGCCATGGCCGCCGTGACCGGTCGGTTGGCTGCGATGACGCCGCCGAACGCGGACACGGGGTCGCAGGCGTGGGCCTTGGCGTGGGCGTCGGCGATGGGGTCCGCGGCGTCTGCCGAACCGACGGCAACGCCGCACGGGTTGGCGTGCTTGATAATGGCCACGGCCGGCTCGCTGAAATCGAAGGCGGCGCGCAGGGCGGCGTCGGCGTCAACAAAGTTGTTGTAGCTCATGGCCTTGCCGTGCAGCTGGTCGGCCTGGGCGATGCCCACCGGGGCAGCCTTGTCCACGTAGAGCGCAGCCTGCTGGTGCGGATTCTCGCCGTAACGCAGCACCTCGGAACGTTCCAGGGACATTCCGGCGTAGGCAGGCCAGTCGATGATGCCGTCGCCGTCTTCATCAAGGAACTGGCTGGCAGTCCAGGTGGCCACGGCGTTGTCGTAGGACGCCGTGTGCGCGAACGCCTTGGCGGCGAGGCGGCGGCGGGTCTTCAGGTCGAAACCGCCCGCGGCGGCAGCAGCCACCACCTGGCCGTAGAAGGACGGGTCCACCACGATGGCGACGGCGGCATGGTTCTTCGCGGCCGAGCGCACCATGGCGGGGCCTCCGATGTCGATCTGCTCGACAACGTCGTCCTGCGCGGCACCGGACTTGACGGTCTCCACGAACGGGTAGAGGTTCACCACCACCAGGTCGAAGGCCTCGATATCCATGCTTTCGAGCGTCTCCATGTGGGCGGGGACGCGGCGGTCTGCCAGGATGCCGCCGTGGACGCGGGGGTGCAGCGTCTTGACGCGGCCGTCCAGCATTTCCGGGGAACCGGTGACTTCCTCAACCTCCTGCACGGGGATGCCCGCAGCAGCGATCTTCTTCGCGGTGGAACCGGTGGAGACCAGCTTCACACCCGCTGCGTGCAGGCCTGTGGCGAGCTCCTCCAGGCCGGTCTTGTCGTAAACCGAGATCAGGGCCCGGCGGATGGGTACACGGTCAATGGATACGCGCTCATGCTGCGTGAAGCTCACAAATGTCTCCGTCTTATCTCGCGGTTCAGTGCCGCGGTTGGTGGGGATAGGGCCAGTTTATCGCGTAGCGCACGTTGCCCCGAGTGTCCGCCGGAGTGTGAACGCCGGTGGGCGGGGCTAAAGTTTCAGAAGGAGGCGGCAATGAACACTTACACCACTGTGCCCAGCGGCGAACAGGTGGTCCAGGAACTGCCCTGGCGATGGAAAGTCCA
>Ga0308160_10005134_pt1 | contig 13772 bp, 10 predicted proteins | sample PhyFR1_FD_201036 | JGI IMG/M metagenome (GOLD analysis project Ga0308160, IMG submission 201036) | Phyllosphere microbial communities from UC Gill Tract Community Farm, Albany, California, United States - DLSLF.R1 | ecosystem: Host-associated > Plants > Phyllosphere > Unclassified | place: USA...
ATGCGGACGACGTTCGACCTCGAGATGATGGAGCAGATCGGCTTCTGCAACGGCATCGAGAACTACTCCGCGCACATCGACGGTCGCGGTCCGGGGGAGGCGCCCCACTGCCTCCTCGACTACTTCCCGGACGACCTCCTGGTCGTCATCGACGAGTCGCACGTCACCGTGCCGCAGATCGGTGCCATGTACGAGGGCGACGCCTCGCGCAAGCGCACGCTGGTCGACCACGGCTTCCGCCTGCCCAGCGCTCTCGACAACCGACCCCTCAAGTTCGAGGAGTTCCTCGACCGGGTCGGCCAGAAGGTCTACCTCTCGGCGACGCCCGGCAAGTACGAGCTCGGCATCACCGACAGCGTCGTCGAGCAGATCATCCGCCCGACCGGCCTCATCGACCCCGAGATCGTCGTCAAGCCGTCCGAGGGCCAGATCGACGACCTCCTCGACGAGATCCGCACCCGGACGGAGCGCGACGAGCGCGTCCTCGTCACCACGTTGACGAAGAAGATGGCGGAGGAGCTCACCGACTTCCTCACCGAGGCCGGGGTCCGTGTCCGGTACCTCCACTCCGACGTCGACACCCTGCGTCGCGTCGAGCTCCTCACCGAGCTCCGTCAGGGCGTCTACGACGTCCTCGTCGGCATCAACCTGCTCCGTGAGGGGCTCGACCTGCCCGAGGTCTCCCTGGTCGCGATCCTCGACGCCGACAAGGAGGGGTTCCTCCGCTCGTCGACCTCGCTGATCCAGACCATCGGCCGTGCAGCCCGCAACGTCTCCGGCCAGGTGCACATGTACGCCGACGTCATGACCGCCTCCATGAAGCAGGCCCTCGAAGAGACCGATCGGCGTCGCGACAAGCAGATCGCGTACAACACCGAGCACGGCATCGACCCGCAGCCGCTCCGCAAGAAGATCGCGGACATCACGGCGGCGCTGGCTCGGGAGGGCGCCGACACGGCGGCCCTGCTCGCCGGGCGCGACGGCAAGAAGCGGTCTCCCACCCCGAACCTCAGGCGCGAGGGCAAGGGCGCGGCGGCGGCCAACGGCATCGAGTCGATCATCGCCGACCTCAACGAGCAGATGCTCCAGGCCGCGGCCGAGCTGAAGTTCGAGCTCGCCGGGCGGCTCCGTGACGAGGTCGCCGACCTCAAGAAGGACCTGCGTCAGATGGAGGCGGCGGGCCATGTCCGCTGATCGCCTCCGAGTCGTCGTCACGGGCGCGACCGCGGGGCTGGGCTACTTCGCGGCCGAGCGCCTGGCCGCCCAGGGGCACCGGGTCGTCCTCGCCGCCCGAGACCCGGAACGCGCCGTCCGCGCGGCGGACGCCGTCCGGGAGCGCGTCGCGGGGGCGGACGTCGAGACGGTCGACCTCGACCTCGCCGACCTCTCCTCCGTGCGCTCGGGGGCGGACGCCCTCGCCGCGGGCGGCCCCGTCGACGTCCTGCTCGCCAACGCGGGGGTCGTGGGCCAGCGACGCCGTCAGACCACCGCCGACGGCTTCGAGCTGCAGTTCGGCACGAACCACCTCGGCCACTTCGCCCTCGTCTCGCACCTCATGCCCGCGCTCGGCGCCGCACGGGCCGGCCGCGTCGTCCACCTCGGCAGCATCAGCCACCGGTGGGTGCGACTCGACCTCGACGACCCGATGATGGTGTCGAGCTACTCGAGCTCCGTGGCCTACGCGCGGTCGAAGCTGGCCGTGATGTCGTTCGGCTTCGAGCTCGACCGTCGGCTCCGCGCCGCGGGGTCGACCGTCACGAGCGTCGTGGCGCACCCGGGCTTCGCCTGGGAGAGCCTCAGCGACCCCCGCCCGCCCGTCGTCGAGCCCCGCCGGCCGCCGGCCGTCGTCACCTCCATGATGCACACCTTCTCGCAGGGCAAGGAGGTGGGGGCCGAGCCGCTCGTCCACGCCGCCACGGCCCCCGACGTCGTCGGAGGGGAATACTGGGGTCCGGCCGGCTGGTTCCAGCTGACCGGAGCGCCGGCCAGGGTCCCCGCGAAGCGGCACGCCCGCGACCCCCAGGCGGCCGAGCGGCTCTGGGCCGTCTCCGCCGGCCTCACCAAGACCCACCCCGCCCTGTGACGCAGGGCACGTCCTCCCACGGAGAAGGCCGACCGGCAGTGTCGGTGGTCTCCGTAGAATGGTAAGAGTGTCAATCTCTCCCGTAGATGGTTCCTCCGTGCTCAGCGTGCGCGGCGCCCGAGTCCACAACCTCGACAACGTCGACCTCGAGATCCCGAGAGACAGCCTCGTGGTCTTCACCGGCCTCTCGGGCTCGGGCAAGTCGTCGCTCGCGTTCGACACGATCTTCGCCGAGGGCCAGCGCCGCTACGTCGAGTCCCTGTCGGCGTACGCCCGCCAGTTCCTCGGCCAGGTCGACCGCCCCGATGTCGACTTCATCGAGGGCCTCAGCCCCGCGGTCTCCATCGACCAGAAGTCGACGAACCGCAACCCGAGGTCGACGGTCGGCACGATCACCGAGATCTACGACTACATGCGCCTGCTCTGGGCCCGCATCGGCATCGCGCACTGCGCGGTCTGCGGCGAGAAGATCAGCCGCCAGACCGTCCAGCAGATCGCCGACCAGCTGATGACGCTCGAGACGGGCACGCGCTTCCAGGTCCTGAGCCCCGTCGTGTCCAAGAAGAAGGGCGAGTTCGTCGACCTCTTCGCCGAGCTCGCGGCCGCGGGCTACTCCCGGGCGATCGTCGACGGCGAGCAGGTGCAGCTCTCCGCGCCCCCCGCCCTCAAGAAGCAGGTCAAGCACGACATCTCCGTCGTGGTCGACCGGCTCGTCGCCTCGCCCGAGGGCCTGACGCGCCTCACCGACTCGCTCGAGACGGCACTGCGCCTCACCGACGGCCTCGTCACGGTCGACTTCGTCGACACGGACGCGGGCGCGGCGGGCAAGTACCGCACCTTCTCGGAGAAGCTCTCCTGCCCGAACGGCCACCCTGTGCAGCTGACCGAGGTGGAGCCGCGCACCTTCTCGTTCAACGCTCCGTTCGGGGCCTGCCCGGAGTGCTCCGGCATCGGCACCCGCATGTCGGTCGACACCGACCTCGTGCTGGGCGACCCCGAGCTGAGCCTGGCCGAGGGCGTCATCCTGCCCTGGACCAACTCGGGCAAGGGCCTCTACAACTACTTCCAGAAGCTCCTCGAGGGCCTGGCGATCGACCTCGACTTCAGCCTGCGCACGCCCTGGAAGGACCTGCCGGAGCGCATCCGGGAAGCCGTGCTCCAGGGCAACGACTTCGAGGTCACGGTGAAGTGGAAGAACCGCTTCGGCCGTGAGATGAAGTACTCGACGGGCTTCGAGGGCGTCATGCCCTACATCGAGCGCAAGTACTCCGAGGCGGAGACGGACAGCCAGCGCCAGCGCTACTCCGAGTACCTCCGCGAGATCCCGTGCACCGTCTGCGGCGGCAAGCGCCTCAAGCCCGAGGTGCTCGCGGTCACCGTGGCCGACCAGAGCATCGCCGACGTCGCCGACCTCAGCCTCGCCGACGCCTTCGCCTTCATGAACGGCCTGACCCTGACTCCGCGCGAGGCGCGGATCGCGGCCCAGGTGCTCCGTGAGATCCGCGTGCGGCTCGAGTTCCTCCTCGAGGTCGGCCTCACGTACCTCTCGCTCGCCCGGTCAGCCGGGTCGCTCTCGGGCGGCGAGGCGCAGCGCATCCGGCTCGCGACGCAGATCGGCTCAGGCCTCACCGGCGTGCTCTACGTGCTCGACGAGCCCAGCATCGGCCTCCACCAGCGCGACAACCGGCGGCTCATCGACACGCTCGTCAAGCTGAAGGACCTCGGCAACACACTGATCGTCGTCGAGCACGACGAAGACACCATCAAGACCGCCGACTGGGTGGTCGACATCGGGCCGGGCGCCGGCGTCAACGGCGGCCACGTTGTCCACTCCGGGAGCTACGAGGACCTCCTCGAGAACCGCGAGTCCTACACGGGCGACTACCTCTCCGGCCGCCGCTCGATCGAGACGCCGACGAGCCGCCGCCCGGTCGACCCCGACCGGGTCATCACGGTCGTGGGCGCCAAGGCGAACAACCTCAAGAACGTGACCGTCGAGTTCCCGCTCGGTGCGTTCGTCGCGGTCACCGGCGTCAGCGGCTCCGGCAAGTCGACGCTCGTCAACGACATCCTCTACAAGGTCATGGCCAACAAGCTCAACGGTGCCCGCCAGATCCCCGGCAAGCACCTCCGGGTCACGGGCCTCGAGGCCCTCGACAAGGTCGTGCACGTCGACCAGGCGCCCATCGGTCGCACCCCCCGGTCGAACCCGGCCACCTACACGGGCGTCTTCGACCGCATCCGCAACCTGTTCGCCGAGACGGTCGAGGCCAAGACGCGGGGCTACCTGCCGGGCCGCTTCAGCTTCAACGTCAAGGGCGGCCGCTGCGAGAACTGCGCCGGAGACGGCACGATCAAGATCGAGATGAACTTCCTGCCCGACGTGTACGTGGCGTGCGAGGTCTGCGGCGGTGCCCGCTACAACCGCGACACGCTCGCCGTCCACTACAAGGGCAAGAACATCTCCGAGGTGCTCGACATGCCGATCAGCGAGGCGGCGGTCTTCTTCGAGCCCATCTCGGCGATCTCCCGCTACATGAAGACCCTCGTCGACGTCGGCCTCGGCTACGTCCGCCTCGGCCAGAGCGCGACGACCCTCAGCGGCGGCGAGGCGCAGCGCGTGAAGCTCGCCACCGAGCTGCAGAAACGCTCCAACGGCCGCAGCGTCTACGTGCTCGACGAGCCGACGACGGGCCTCCACTTCGAGGACGTCCGCAAGCTGCTCCTCGTGCTCAACGGCCTGGTCGAGAAGGGCAACACCGTCATCACGATCGAGCACAACCTCGACGTGATCAAGTCGGCCGACTGGCTCATCGACATGGGCCCCGAGGGCGGGGCGGGCGGCGGCTCCGTGCTGGCCACCGGCACGCCGGAGCACCTCGCGACGGTGCCGGAGAGCCACACGGGGGTGTTCCTCGCCGAGATCCTCGAGCAGGGCCACGCCGCGCCCGGCCCCGCCGCCGCGAAGCGGCGCCAGGGAGCGGCCGCACGTCGCCGGGAGGCCGTCGAGGCCCGATGAGCAACACCGTCTCCTGGCGCCCCCCGGCGGGCGAGATCCCGACCGACCCCGGGGTCTACCGCTGGCGGGACGAGCGCGGCCGCGTCCTCTACGTGGGCAAGGCGAAGAACCTCCGCGCTCGTCTCAGCAACTACTTCGCGCCGCTGCCCACCCTGCACGAGCGCACCCGGCGCATGGTGCTCACCGCACGGTCGGTGGAGTGGACGGTCGTCGGCAGCGACATCGAGGCGCTGCAGCTCGAGTACACGTGGATCAAGGAGTTCGACCCGCCGTTCAACGTCAAGTTCCGCGACGACAAGACATACCCGTTCATGGCGGTGACCCTGGGCGACGAGGCGCCGCGGGTCATGGTGACGCGCAACCCCAAGATTAGGGGCGCGAAGTACTTCGGCCCGTACCCCAAGATCTGGGCCGTCCACGACACCATCGACCAGATGATCAAGGTCTTCCCGATCCGCACCTGCTCCGACAGCAGCTACAAGAAGGCCATGCAGACCGGCAAGCCCTGCTTCCCGGGCCAGATCGGGCGCTGTGGCGGGCCGTGCTCGCACCGGGTCTCGATCGAGGAGCACCGGGTCATCGTCGACGAGTTCGTCAAGTTCATGGGCAGCTACGACAAGCGCGTCATCGCCGAGAAGCAGAAGGCGATGAAGACCGCGGCCCTCGAGCAGCGCTACGAGGACGCCGCCCGGTACCGCGACCAGGTGCAGGCCCTCGAGGCCGTGCTCGACAAGTCCGCCGTCGTGCTCCGCGACTCCGCCGACCTCGACCTGTACGCCCTGGCGGAGGACGAGCTCGCCGCCGCCGTGCAGCTCTTCACCGTCCGCGGCGGCCGCATCCGGGGCTCGCGGGGCTGGGTCGTCGACAAGGAGATCGACATCTCCTCCGGCGACCTCGTCGAGCAGGTCCTCCAGGGCAGCTACCCGGCCGGAGCCGAGGTGCCCCGCGAGATCGTCGTCAGCGCCGTGCCCGACGACGTCGAGGCCCTCGAGGCCGTGCTGGGCGACGTCCGTGGCCGAGGGCGCGTGCAGGTGCGGTCGGCCCAGCGGGGGGAGAAGGCCGCGCTCATGCAGACGGCCATGCTCAACGCGCAGCAGTCGCTGATGCTGTACAAGACGCGACGGAGCGCCGACTTCGCCACGAGGTCGACCGCCCTGGCGGACATCCAGGAGGCGCTGGGCATGACCGAGGCGCCGCTGCGGATGGAGTGCTACGACGTCTCGCACCTCTCGGGCACCAACATCGTCGCGTCGATGGTGGTCTTCGAGGACGGCCTCCCGCGGAAGGACCAGTACCGCCGCTTCAGCATCCCGCAGTCCACCGACGACACCGAGTCGATCTACCAGACGCTCAGCCGTCGGCTGGCCCGCCTCGACGACGAGCTCGCCCCGGTGGAGGAGGTCGGCGAGCAGCGCAAGCGCTTCGCCTACCGCCCGAACCTCCTCATCGTCGACGGTGGCCAGCCCCAGGTGGCCGCCGCTCGCCGTGCCCTGGACGACGCCGGCGTGACCGACATCGCCCTCTGCGGCATCGCGAAGCGGCTCGAGGAGATCTGGCTGCCCGACGACGACTTCCCCGTCATCCTGCCCCGCAACTCCGACGCCCTGTTCCTCATCCAGCGAATCCGAGACGAGGCGCACCGGTTCGCCATCACGTTCCAGCGCCAGCGCCGGAAGCGCGACGTGGCGACGCAGCTCGCGGAGATCCCCGGCCTCGGGCCCGCCCGCGTGGCGGGGCTGCTCAAGCACTTCGGCTCCGTCAAGCGACTCAAGCAGGCCGACGTGGACGAGATCTCGTCCATCCGGGGGATCGGTCCGACCCTCGCGGCGGCCGTCGTCGCGCGGCTCGGGTCGACGAGCGACGCCGAGGTCGCCGAGGCCGACGAGGCGCGCCCCGAGCCGGACCAGGCCACCTCGGCCGTCTAGGATCACACCCACCCCGTGCCGACACGATCGAAGGTCACCTCCCCATGAGCGACGCGTCAGAACAGCAAGAGGTCCTCATCGTCTCCGGCATGTCCGGGGCCGGCCGCTCCACGGTCGGCAACGCCCTGGAGGACCTGGGCTGGTACGTCGTCGACAACCTGCCCGCCCAGATGCTGCGTCCGCTGCTCGACCTCGCCGAGCGTGCGGGGGACTCCCTCCCGAAGATCGCCGCCGTCGTGGACGTCCGGGGCGGGCGCCTCTTCTCCGAGGCCCAGGAGGCGGTGCGCACGCTCCGCGAGAGCATGCCCAGCAAGGTGCGGGTCCTCTTCCTCGACGCGACCGACGCCGTGCTCGTGCGACGGTTCGAGCAGGTCCGTCGGCCGCACCCGCTCCAGGGCGACGGCACGCTGCTGGACGGCATCCTCGCCGAGCGGGCCCGGATGGAGGAGCTGCGGGAGACGAGCGACGTGATCATCGACACGTCCGAGCTCAACATCCACCAGCTCGCGACGGCCGTGACCGAGCGCTTCGCCGAGTCAGAGCGGCCCGGCGTGCAGGTGACCGTGCTCAGCTTCGGCTTCAAGTACGGCCTGCCCGCGGACGCCGACAGCGTGGGCGACGCGCGGTTCCTCCCCAACCCGTTCTGGGTGCCCGAGCTCCGGTCGCAGAACGGCCTCGACGAGCCGGTCACGAGCTACGTCATGGCGCAGGACGGCGCCCGCGAGTTCGTCGACTCCTTCGCGGCTGCCCTCCGCCCGGTGCTCGCCGGCTACCAGCGCGAGAACAAGAGACACGCTACGATCGCCATTGGCTGCACGGGCGGCAAGCACCGATCGGTCACCCTCGTGGGCGAACTGGCCGCGATCCTGCGTGACCTCCCCGGCGTCGCCGTCAGCGTGAAGCACCGCGACCTCGGTCGTGAGTGAGCCGGCGTCCGCACCGACGGGCACCGGCCGTCCGTCCGACCTGACGGCCTCGCCACCAGCCCGACACCCCTCGACGACCGAGCCCCGGAGGCACGCCCCCGTGGCCTCGTCGACCATCGACAGAGACAAGGACCCGCACCTGTGGCACAGACCGCCGACGTCAAAGAAGAGCTCGCCAAGGTCGAGGTGACCCGCACGACCGTGCGCGCCGCCGAGGTGGCGACGATCCTCCGCTTCGCCGGCGGGCTGCACGTCATCTCCGGTCGCATCGCGGTCGAGGCCGAGCTGGACAGCCCCGCCATCGCTCGTCGGGTCCGCAAGGACCTCGCCGAGCTCTACGGCGCCCGCAGCGACGTCTCGATGATCGGGGCCTCCGGTGCCCGGCGCACGGCCCACTACCTCGTCCGCGTCCACGAGGCGGGCGAGACGCTCGCCCGGCAGACCGGCCTGATGGACCAGCGTCGTCGTCCCGTCCGCGGGCTGCCGAACCGGCTGACGACGGGGTCGCGTGACGACCTGGCCGCGATCTGGCGCGGAGCCTTCCTCGCGCAGGGGTCGTTGACCGACCCCGGGCGCTCCGCCTCGCTCGAGGTGGTCTGCCCCGGCAACGAGGCCGCGATGGCCCTCGTCGGCGCGGCAGGTCGTCTCGGCGTCCCCGCGAAGGCCCGCGAGGTCCGGGGCGTGCACCGGGTCCTCGTCCGTGACGGCGAGGCGATCAGCGCCATGCTCGCCGTCATGGGCGCCCACAAGAGCGTGGGGGAGTGGGAGGAGATGCGCCAGCGCCGCGAGGTGCGTGCCACGGCCAACCGCCTGGTCAACTTCGACGACGCCAACCTGCGGCGCTCCGCCGAGGCCGCCGTCGCCGCCTGCGCCCGCGTCGAGCGAGCCATGCAGCTCCTCGGCGACGACATCCCCGAGCACCTCGCCTACGCGGGCCGCCTGCGCCTCGCCCACCGCGACGCCAGCCTCGACGAGCTCGGCCACCACGCCGACCCGCCGATGACGAAGGACGCCGTGGCCGGCCGCATCCGTCGCCTCCTGGCCATGGCCGACAAGAAGGCCTCCGACCTCGGGGTCGCCGGCACGGAGGCCAGCCTGCCCTCCGACCTCGACCTCCGCTAGGGGCACGACGGGGGCGCGTCTCATCACGACGCACACGCACCCCCGGCTGGTACTGTGACAAACGGTCCGGCTCCCCGACCGCACTGGTCTGAGAGCCCTCCGAGGGCCTGGTCGCCCGCCCCCTCCACGCGTCCCCGCGACGCCTGATCAACAGGAGTTCCCTTGACCGTCAAGATCGGCATCAACGGCTTCGGTCGCATCGGCCGCAACTACTTCCGCGCAGCGCTCGCCAAGGGCGCCGACATCGAGATCGTCGCCGTCAACGACCTCACCGACAACGCGGCCCTCGCGCACCTCCTCAAGTTCGACTCGATCACGGGCCGCCTCGACGCCACGGTCGAGCTCGACGGCGACTCGATCGTCGTCGACGGCAAGCCGATCAAGGTCCTCGCCGAGCGCGACCCCGCGAACCTCCCCTGGGGCGAGCTGGGCGTCGACATCGTCATCGAGTCGACCGGCTTCTTCACCAAGGCGGAGGACGCGCGCAAGCACATCACCGCCGGCGCCAAGAAGGTCCTGATCTCCGCGCCCGCCACGGGCGACGACGCGACCATCGTGCTGGGCGTCAACGAGGGCATCTACGACCCCGCCTCGCACCACATCATCTCGAACGCCTCCTGCACCACGAACAGCCTGGCGCCGCTGATGAAGGTGTTCCTCGACAACTTCGGCGTCGAGCGCGGCCTGATGACGACGGTGCACGCGTACACCGCCGACCAGAACCTCCAGGACGGCCCCCACAAGGACCCGCGTCGTGCCCGCGCCGCGGCCGTCAACATCGTCCCCACCTCGACGGGTGCGGCCAAGGCCATCGGCCTCGTCATCCCGGAGCTCGCCGGCAAGCTCGACGGCTACGCGCTGCGCGTCCCGGTGCCGACCGGCTCGATCACCGACGTCACGCTCGAGACCTCGACCCCCGTCACGGTCGAGCAGATCAACGCGGCTTACAAGGCCGCCGCCGAGGGCGAGCTCAAGGGCATCCTGGCCTACTCGGAGGACCCGCTCGTCTCGAGCGACATCACGACCGACCCGCACTCGTCGATCTACGACTCGGGCCTGACCAAGGTCATCGGCAACATGGTCAAGATCACCTCGTGGTACGACAACGAGTGGGGCTACTCCAACCGCCTCGTCGACCTCACCGAGTACGTGGCCGACCGCCTCTAGCCGGTCAGCGCACACCCCCCAGCACGAACCCCCCGGAGGCGGTCAGGCACGAGCCTGACCGCCTCCGTCGCAGAGAAGAGAACGAGAATGACCCTCCGTACCCTCGATCAGCTCGGAGACCTGGGCGGGAGGCGCGTCATCGTCCGCTGCGACCTCAACGTCCCCCTCGCTGACGGCGTGATCACCGACGACGGCCGAGTCCGTGCGTCGCTGCAGACGCTGAACCAGCTGCTCGACCAGGGCGCCCGAGTCGTCGTCATCTCGCACCTGGGCCGACCGGACGGTCAGCCGGTCGAGAAGTACAGCCTCCGGCCCGTGGCGCAGCGGCTCAGCGAACTGCTCGGCAAGAGCGTCGGCTTCGTCGACCAGACGGTCGGCGACGACGCCACCGCCGCGGTCGGGCAGCTGCAGGACGGTCAGGTGACCGTCCTCGAGAACCTCCGCTTCAGCGCCGCCGAGACGTCGAAGGACGCGGGGGAGCGCCGCGCGTTCGCGGAGCAGCTCGCGCAGCTCGGCGACGTCTTCGTCTCCGACGGTTTCGGCGTCGTGCACCGCGAGCAGGCCAGCGTCTACGAGCTCCCGCAGCTGCTGCCGAGCGCCGCGGGCACGCTCATCTCCGCCGAGCTCGAGGTCCTGGAGCGCCTGACCGAGAAGCCCGAACGCCCCTACGCCGTCGTCCTCGGTGGGTCGAAGGTCAGCGACAAGCTCGGCGTGATCGAGCACCTCCTGCCCCGCGTCGACTCGCTCCTCATCGGTGGCGGCATGCTCTTCACCTTCCTGGCCGCCCAGGGGCACCCGGTCGGCAAGAGCCTCCTGGAGGCCGACCAGCTCGACCGCGTCCGCGGCTACGTCGCCGAGGCGCAGGAGCGCGGGGTCCGCCTCGTGCTGCCCACCGACGTCGTCGTCGCCTCGGCCTTCGCCGCCGACGCCGAGCACGCCACGGTCGCCGTGGACGGCATCGAGTCGTCGGAGCTCGGCCCGGAGGCCCTCGGGCTCGACATCGGGCCCGACACCGCGGCGGCCTTCGCGGAGATCATCTCCTCGTCGTCGACGGTCTTCTGGAACGGCCCCATGGGCGTGTTCGAGTTCGACGCCTTCGCCACGGGCACCCGCGTCGTCGCACAGGCGCTGACGGAGGTCAGCGGGCTGGCGGTCGTCGGCGGAGGCGACTCCGCCTCCGCGGTGCGCTCCCTCGGCTTCACGGACGACCAGTTCGGACACATCTCCACCGGTGGTGGAGCGAGCCTCGAGTTCCTCGAGGGCAAGAAGCTCCCCGGACTGGAGGTCCTCGGATGGTGACCACGCGCACGCCCCTGATCGCCGGCAACTGGAAGATGAACCTCGATCACCTGCAGGCGATCGCGTTCGTCCAGAAGCTCGCCTGGAGCCTCAAGGACGCCAAGCACGACTTCTCGTCGGTCGAGGCGGTCGTCTTCCCGCCCGCGACCGACCTCCGGAGCGTGCAGACGCTGCTCGACGCCGACAAGCTCGAGCTGGGCCTCGGCGCCCAGGACCTCTCGAGCCACGACTCCGGTGCCTACACGGGCGAGATCTCCGGGGCGTTCCTCCGGGCCCTCGACGTGCAGTACGTGCTCGTGGGGCACTCGGAGCGCCGCACCCTCCACTCCGAGGGCGACGACGTCGTCGCGAGCAAGGTCGCCGCGGCCCACCGCCACGGCCTCGTGCCCATGATCTGCGTCGGCGAGACCGCGGCCGACCTGGAGGAGCACGGTCCGAGCGCCGTCCCCGTGGCCCAGCTCCGCGCCTCCCTGGCGGAGGTCCCCGCCGACGCCGAGATCGTCGTGGCCTACGAGCCCGTCTGGGCCATCGGCTCCGGCCAGGCGGCGACGCCCGAGCAGGCGCAGCAGGTCTGCGCCGCCCTGCGCCAGGCGCTCGTCGAGATCGCCGGCCCCGAGCGGGCGGCCACGACCCGCGTCCTCTACGGCGGCTCCGTGAAGTCGAGCAACATCGCGTCGTTCCTGCGGGAGCCCGACGTCGACGGCGCCCTGGTCGGCGGAGCGAGCCTCGACGTCGCGGAGTTCACGAGCATCGTCCGCTTCCGCTCGCACGTCGGCGTCTGACGGAACGTCGGGTTCGGCAGCCCACCCGCGCGGGCGAGCCGCCGGACCCGACGCTCCGGTTATACTCGTCTACGGTCTCACCGCATCGAAAGGCGTTCCGTGGAAATTCTCCAGGTCATCCTGCAGGTGTTGCTCGGCATCACGAGCCTCCTGCTGACCCTGCTCATCCTGCTGCACCGCGGTCGCGGCGGCGGTCTCTCCGACATGTTCGGCGGCGGTGTCACGAGCAACCTCGGGGCGTCCGGCGTCGCCGAGCGCAACCTGAACAGGATCACCGTGTTCCTCGGCCTGGTGTGGATCACCTGCATCGTCGTCCTCGGCCTCATCACCAAGTTCTCGGCGGTGAGCTGATGGCCTCCGGTGGCAGCGCGATCCGTGGCTCCCGCGTCGGCGCGGGCCCCATGGGCGAACAGGACCGCGGCTTCCACGCCGAGCGGGTCACCATCTCCTACTGGGACGCCCTCGGCAACGAGGTCGTCCGTCACTTCGCGGCCAACGTGCCCGACGACGAGATCCCGGAGACCGTCGACTCCCCGTCCTCCGGGCTGCCCGCCGGTCGCGACAAGGAGAACCCGCCGACCGTCGCCAAGCTCGAGCCCTACAAGACGCACCTCGCCTACGTGAAGGAGCGTCGCACCGAGGAGGAAGCCGCTCAGCTCCTCGAGGAGGCGCTGCAGCAGCTGCGCGTCCGCCGCGGCAAGGCCTGACGCACCAGCGACATCACGACGAAGCCCCCTGTCCGTTCGGACGGGGGGCTTCGTCGTGCGCTGCGCCTCTGCTCTCCGGCGGCGGGCGGCACGCCCCGACGAGGAGCGGACACGACGACGCCCCGCCCTCCGAGAGGAGGGACGGGGCGTCGTCCGTGTTCCGTGTCAGTACGTGGAGGCGATGAGGTTCTCGGGCACTTCGGCGGCAGCGTCGCGGTCGACGAAGAAGACCGTGCGCTTGCGGCCCTTGACCCCGGCCACGGGCACCTGGTCGGCGCCGGCACCGGCGAGGGCGAGCCCCAGCGACGAGGCCTTCTCGGCCCCGGCGAGGATCATCCAGACGCGCTGGGACTCGTTGATGACCGGCAGGCTCAGCGTGAGCCGCACGGGCGGGGGCTTGGGGGAGTCCTCGACGACCAGGACCGTAGGCTCCGTCATCCGTACCTGCGGGGCGTCGGGGAAGAGCGAAGCGACGTGGCCGTCCGGGCCGACTCCGAGGAGGGTGATGTCGAAGCGCGGAGCGAGGTCGTCAGCCTGGGCGTGCTCGTGCAGCTCCCGGCGGTACAGCTCCGCCGCGGCCTCCACGTCGGCGGCGTCGCCCACGGCGGCGAACCGGTGCACGTTCTCGGGCAGCAGCCCGATGTGGTCGAGCAGGTCGATGCCGGCCTGGTGGTCGTTGCGGTCGGGATGCCCCGCCTCGACCCAGCGCTCGTCGGCCCACCAGATCGAGACCTTCGACCAG
>Ga0308160_10005135_pt1 | contig 13772 bp, 19 predicted proteins | sample PhyFR1_FD_201036 | JGI IMG/M metagenome (GOLD analysis project Ga0308160, IMG submission 201036) | Phyllosphere microbial communities from UC Gill Tract Community Farm, Albany, California, United States - DLSLF.R1 | ecosystem: Host-associated > Plants > Phyllosphere > Unclassified | place: USA...
TTCCTGCCACAGGGCCCTAGCTGACAACCAGTCGGAATGGTTCCGAGATGCCCTCATGGACCTCCCTCCTACATGTACCAAGATCACTCTAACGGCCATGCCGGCTGATACTACCCATCCCCCCGAATTATTGGAAGCGACGGGATCAAGTAATCAGCGTCGATATCATCGAGCGGATGTTGGGGGTTTTAGTATTACTGCAAAAGGGGATTTCGGGCAGACCGATGTAAGCTCCTTGAGTCCTTGTATTTTATAAGGCGATGTAGCTGATATGTAGCTGGATTATCCAAATGACAGAGAAGTAATGGACAAATTCGATTGTAACACCAAGATCTCGTTCAGGTGAGCTCCTCGCCTCACGTCAGAAGCTTAAGCTGAAATCTAGCTACCACGCTTCCCACTTTGCGTTCCTCGCCAGAGCTCTGCAGGAGAGTATCAAGATCTGCGTCCAGATTGAGAGAGAGGGATTCATGTGTATACAGATCATGATGCCTGTGAGTGAGGGTGTGGATATGGGGAGTCATAGTGGGATTCTAGAATTCAAGGTCAGCTTTGGTCATCGGAGTTTGTATGACCAGCTGACAATCCAGATGAACGCGTTGGAGGATGACCAACTGATTGAGTAAGACGCGGTATCGAAAGGTGCTGGAAGTAAGAAGTAAAGTGCGATGTAGAAGAAAAGAGATAGAGAAGAAAAGAGATATAGAAGAACAGAGATATAGAAGACCATCGGACATCCCAAGCATGACTCCAGCATAGATCAACCAGGACCCAAATCCTGTACAGTTGTAATAGTATCCGAGAATGTAACGATACATCATGACTAGACTGACACTATCCAACTGAGGCGTAATGTAATCGAATGACAACGAGGTGGTAGCAGGTGCAAGGAGTGATGTCGGCGAGTAACTTAGTAACCGTGGCTATTCATCAGCTACTTTCCCGATTTCAAAGAGGAGGAAAAGCTTACATGACGACGGTAGTCTTTGCCTCTTTCTCACTGACTAGCCCGGAAGAGACCAAAAAGTCCTTGACTTTAAGCCTCTGATCTCCTTGGAATTGAAGCACTCGACCGAAATCGTGAGTCTTCCCAGTAGGGATGGCTTTACCAGTAGTAGGTGCTGGGGCGGAATCATCGTCTGATCCATCTTCTGAAGCGACAACGTGTCCGTTACAGGCGAATTCCTTCTTCATGGCCTTGAGTAACTTCTTGGGGTCGTACTTGTCGGGTAGACCTTGAACGGTGGTGAGTGTTTTTCGACCATTTCGCTGTTGGAGACCTGAGTGTTGGAAGTGGCGAACGAAGAATTAAGTGGATGGAAGGTAGGTCACGCGACGCGATTTGGTCGTGCGAAAGATGAGTTGAAGGCGAGTGAAATGGCATGAAAATGTAGCGTAGTGAGAGGAAGAGAATAGATCAGCTTGATACTTTCACATGTCGTGGATGACTCACGGATATGGATCTTGTCATTCTTGGTATTATCAATAGTAGGAGTTCCAGCAGATTCCCTAGTTCCAGCAAAAGGATCTTTGGTATCGAAAGGATCTACGCGTCGTCAGCCTCCAATTCTTTTAGTGAGAATGAACATACCAGCAGCAGGACCCAAGTTTGTGACCCCAGCAGTCGAAGCCGGGGCTGCTTTAGGTTTCTTTGTAGTGGCGTCCACTTTGGGTTTGGTTGTAGCTATTTGTCAGCTTTTTCCAGACGTGGGAGCAACAGCTGAACATACTTGTAGTGCTCATCAAATGTTTAGACGTGTCTGAGTTGTTTGTTTGCTGTTATAGAGTGTGTGATGTAGAGGGAATGGAATGTATCAGAGATATGCTATCTTAAGTCATCAATCAATTCACAATAGAGGTCATGGCGGAGCCGAATGGACGGAATCAAACTATATGTATAGACGGGAATATGAGTGTGGCGACTCTGATTAAATCAATCTCTACTCATTATACACCATGCCTCGAGTCACAAAGAAGGAAAAGGAGGCAGGGAAGGGTAGACCTAAACCAAAAGGGGCATATGAGAGTAAGAACCCAAAACAGACAGGTGGGAGGGAAGGAGGGAAAAAGACTGGATTTAAAGTCGGTCCAGCTCATGCTCCTAGAGATGCATACCTAGGGAAAGGTAGCTAGTGTCCTCTGGCCTGTTCGGATCTAGCTAAACCTCAGCTCAAAAGATTAAAGCGGACTTGATCCAACGTGCAAAAGCAAAGAAGAACTATGCCAAAATCCTAAAAGAAGAAGGAATGGAATCAAACAGGTTGGGAGTAGAGAAGGAGAAAGGGAAAGGCAGGGAGAGGGTTGGCTTGGTCAAAGATCCATATGCTATGATGAAGAAGGATGGAGCTGGCTCTGATTCAGATGAAGATGAGGAGGAAGAGGAAAAGGGAACAGAGGTGGAAATCATGAAAGCTGGACGAAAGAGGGCATTATCAACTAGTCCATCACCCCCTCCTGCGCCTGCACCCGAGTCAAAACGATCAACACTCCCCGCCAAATCTACGAAAGCGAAAGGAAAAGAGAGGCAAGTCCCAAATGAACGATCTGTACCGACCAAGAGACCACAACCAGAAAGGGAAGGACCAAGGGGTCGACCTGCTCCAAGGTCTGAGGTAGAGGTAGAGGAAAAGCAACCCTCATTACGAGGATTGAAGAAGGAGGCATTCGCAAAGAGATATCCGCCAAATCATACTGCGATCCGAGGTGGGTTCGGTGGGCGGGGACGGGGTGGGCCTGTGGGTGGAGGTGCGGGTGGCTATGGGAAGAGGGGCCAACCGAATATGGGAGCTAGGATGGGTGTGCTGTTGGAGGCTATCAAGAGGGGGTCAAAGTGAGTTGCCCCTTGGCATGGGTAAGGTACGATATCACGACGTCGGTCGCTATTTCTATAATCAATGTATGCATATACCCATCATCACCATGAATTGACATCTCCTAGACCAAACGATCGCTACTTACAATCGATAGAACGCTCACAACTCGTCATTCTCTACAGCATCAACCGATAAGAACAAACTGTATCTGATCAATGAAGACCGATCAAGCAAATCAAGCAAGTGAACCATGTAGGCTAGGAGCAGGCATGTATTGCATTCATCGTCCGAGTCTATACATCGAGTTTCTGATCCATCAATCCCACATCTAGAACCACGAGAAAACAGTCCCAACGAACCCAGCCAACACAACCACGCCAACCGAAGTTCCAGCTCGACCTGTTCATCAGCTCAATCCCGATCAGTCAGACGTACTAGCACCATTCCCAGTAGCAGCAAGTCCAGCAGCGGTAGATGGGTCTGCGGAAGGCGGGGTATCTGAACTTGAACCAGAATCAGAACCTGTACCGGCGGTAGGAGCGGAGATGGAAGCGGTAGTGTTACTAGAGTAAGAGGCTGCGAAGGAAGTAAGGTCCGGTGCAGCTTTCCAATCTTTGGGCAGGGCTCCGTCGGATAACATAGCTGGGTTGTAGGATGCCATTAGTCGAGTGTATCTGATATCAGCATCTTCTTTTTTGTTTCTTCTCTTAAATTGGACAGAGTGGGAAAAGCTCTTACAAGGTGTTCTCAACAATGACCTCCTTGGTGACGGTAGTACTCAACATAGAATCCCAATCCCAATTAGATCCCCAAGCCCAAGATCCAGGAGCAGTCTTACATTGAGCTTTAACCGCGTCAATCTTCTTTTGGTTATCGGGGTTCTATGCGTTAGTTCAACTCCCTGGGTACACAGAGGGACATACGGTAAGACCCCATGAAGTTACCCAGCCGTCTACACCTGGTTTAACAGCTCCTCCTGATCCAGCGGTCGAATCGGGTCGAGGAGGTTTGGAGGTGGCCTTGTCGGTAAGTGCGTTCGAGATGTTGGAGGAGGGTGGGCTGGTGTTAGCTTTCTATCATGTCCCTTACGAATTTTGGTCTACAAGGAAGGCGCAACAAAGGAAGGGACAGGGGAAGCGAGAAGGGGAGGAAGTAAGCAAGGGGGGGAGGAAGAGAAGACTCACTTGATAATCCCAAACATCCCATTCGCACAGTGTTGTCCAACCGTACAATAATAGAAAGTAGGTCCAGTCGTATTTTTATCGTAAACAGTAGAGAAAGTAGCTGTAGCGTTTACTGCCTATCAGTCCATGTATCTCGGAGAAGATCAGAGGATTGAGAGAATGCTTACATTTCCCAGAATCGAATGCACCTGCTTCAGAGGACTTGTTGCATACATTAGTCCCATCCGACAAAGTTGCAGTATGCTGCTTATCAGCCCTTTCCTTAAGACAGTGAGGAGACGTACAGGTCCACCACCCCAGATATATTCAAGAGTATCTCCTTGTTGAGCTTTCACAGCGAAAGGAACTATTATCAGCTCAACTCTTAGGTTGGTAAAGGGGACGTACCAAATCGAAGAACACCCTGAGTAGGGGCTACTATGATGGTATGAGTCTTTGACCCAGCGGTACCATTAGCAGGCGGAGCGTGGGCGGAAGGAGCGCCAGTAGTACCAGCAGCCACGGACGAGGCAACAGAGGGGGGAGTTCCAGAGGAAGAAGGAGCAGAACCGGAAGGAGGAGCAGAAAGTCCAGCACCTCCATATTGAGCTTGACACATCTGTCCATCAGCTCAATCTCCGGGAAGTAGGAGATGGACTTACTTGATAACAAGAGTTCATATCCATAGCGGGCATAGATCCGGATCCGTGAGTTGGCATGAATGCGGTAGGGCCAGTAGTGGATCCGGCAGCGGCCTTGTCGTCAGCTCTATCTCAATCTGCAAGATTCAGGGGGACTTACGATAGTAGTAGACCAAACGACAGTAGCGGCCTATCATCAGCTCTTCATCTCTTTGCCTCAGAACCATAAAGAAATGGAGAAAGGGGACATACAGATGGATCATAAGTAGGAGCATCAGCCTCATAACCTCCCATATCGGTAATCTGATCCGGATATTCCCCATCGGCAGGAGCTCCAGCATAAGAAACAACCTTGGGCGTGGGCGAGTCCACGATCGAAGTATCGGCCGGTGGCATGTTTGGAGCTGCATGAGCGACCAGCGCAGAGAGAGTAAGGAAGAGTGTTGTGGTGTACATTCTACCCATCAGCCCCCATCTCCATCTTGTTCAAGTGGACTTACGTCGTCTAGAAATGTTGGTAGAGGCGAGTTGTGATGTTGACTTTGGCGGAAGCGATGTGAAGAATAAGAGTAAAGGAGAAAAGACTGCCTTCTTGTCGAAAGAATGGAGTCGGGTCGAGTCTACTCAATAGATAGGTATGGCGGTGAATCGAGAATCGATCTAAATCCAGTAAAAGGGGAAAAGAAATTAGATGAAAGGGAAAGATTGGATTAATTGACCAGCTCCTTATATCATCTTCGAGGCATTTAGAGAGAGAAGCATGGGCATGTCATCATTAGGATGTAGCTTGGAGGCGGTGTTTCCTTGGAAATGGTCTCCAGATGGAGGTATCAAAGGATGATATCTTGGTGATGGAAGTTGGGGAGATGTGTCTCGCATTTTTAAGGGGTAAATAGTCCGTCAACGTCTTGACAACCAGCGAGGGCGACCGTTCACCGCTAATCTGGTGGTAGTTTTAGTCCGTGATTTAGCGTACCTGTCAATGTAGTCTGTGCTTGAGCAAACTTGATGAGGTGGTCAGTGCATTCTTCACCCGAGCTTTGACCAATGTGGTAGGAATCGACTTCGCTTCACTTGACGGCCACTCTCCCACTCAAGACGACGGGCTCACACCCCGGAGCCTCGTCATGTACAACGACTGTCATTCTACTCACATGCATATCCTCTATCGTTACCCGACTACAGCACCTAATCCTTCTCTCCAACCCTGACAAGCCATTCATTCCTCTCCTCCTCTCCCATCTGCCTAAACAATCCTTGTCCACCCACTTTGCCATCTTTTCCAGGTTCATCAGGCGACGTTGATGAGATTCCAATCTCGATTTCTGAAGCTTTGAAATCAGTTGCGCAGACTGATGAAAGGCATTCGATGGCGGTCTGATATTAGCTTCCTTCCATGTCTAAAAGAGGGAGCATACTTCAATGACGGCTGCTCGATCTAGGACGGTCTTGTCTGCTTCCATTGTCTTCCACCTCTTCTCCAACTATTTGTTAGCTTTTGCGTTGTAGAGCGTAGGGTAGCTTACAAAGTTGGTAGCTTCCGTCTGTTTCTGTCCAGCGGCAGTAGCCTTGAACCCGACAAAGTAACCTGCGGGATCAAGTTTGAAGACTTGTGCTCCCCTCTCCTCATCAGGTCCGATCAAGATCATCGCTACTTGTCAGCTCTGCCTGGACAAGCAATGGCCAGCTTACAGATTCCAAGTGGTCTCATACCAGCCCTCTGGGTGTAGACCTGATTGATGTTCGCCATCCTCTTTGCGACTTTCCATTAGCTTATACAATCAAACGAGGAGTAGCGAGCTCACGGGCATCAGCAGTAATCTCGTAACCGTATTTATATCGGAATGAAGCTGCTTCAGAACGTGTTCGCTGAACCTGAGCTCGTGCATCCGCTGCCTTGTCAGCTCATTACCATCTCGCGGAAGGACAAGCTTACCAATGAGACCAGTCATGACACATCCGATAGTAGGGGTGATCTGGAAGAGATGGGTGATTGTCTCTGGGTCGAGCAACTTGTCCTACATCGTCAGCGCCTTCTTCCCAATCCTGGCATTAATGAAGAGGCGACATACCGGGACCTTTCGTTGAGTGATAACTACCGAAGTGTCCTTTCCTCGGACTGCAACAGCCGTTACTCCAGATCCAGTGATTGCCTTGAATGCATATTCTAGCTGTCAGCTAGAGACCTGCGATATCCAGGGAGCTGACATACCAACTTGATACAGCTATAAGCGGGGTTAGCTATATACACAAGCAGTACTGAGTGAATTAGCTTACCCTTCCTTCTGGTGAGAAGACTGTTAGATATCTATCTGTTAGTTTATTCTCGGAAGGGAGAAAGGACTTACCGATCATATGATGAACGAGACATTGTGATGGGTCTTTAACTTGCGTTATTAAAGTAGCTGCCTGATTGATTGGAGTCGACTGCTCTGGCCTGTCGTAGTGAAGATATCGTTACTATAAGGACAAAGAGTGATGGTATGCGGATAGAACGATGAACTATAGCTATACCTTACTGTACACTCTTAGAAGGTGCATCAGCGTTCAATTGGAGACCCCAAACGCGCGTTGCTATTACATGATTATTCTTTTATATTTCTTTACATTTTATCCAAGAATTTATACCCATTCACTACCTCAGTTAACGATAATCAATTGCAACACCACTACCACTCAACACACAATGGCAAAATCACTACGATCCAAAGTCAAACAAGCAGCAGGAAGGAAGAGGCGATCCGATAGTCATTATGCAGTAGCAGAAGCAGCTAGGATTCAACGTCTATCCGATAAATTACTCGCAAAATCAGAATCAGACAAGGAGGCCAAGGCTGCTGAAGTACCTGTTGCAGAGGAGGGAGATGACGCTGAGATGAAAGAAGGTTAGCCTTACTCTTCGTATTAGGGGATATGAGCTGATGTATAGATGAGAAGAAACCATCTACATCTGGTCTACGACGTTCAGGACGAGAGGAATGGAAGAGACAAAAGGGAATGACGACCAAGGCATACGGAAGGGGAAAGGGTACAACGCAACATGGTGGATCAAAGAACTTTAAGCCCAAGAGGAGAAGATAGTCTACGATATCTCATTGGATCGGGAGGACAGGGATTAGGGGATTTTTGGATTCATTTGCATTGTTGTACAACATTGGATTTGGATGTTACGATATGGCCACGACATCGACTACATGAGCCGTGCGTCTGTCCCAAGAAACATACACATACGACTTTGAGTGAGTACAAGAGCAGACTATTGACCGACACTTAATTGTGCACCACGAGGGCCCACCTGACGGCTCATCATGATAGCTCACACAAGATGAGATGTATTGACAATGGTCACACGCTGATCTCATCAGGTAGCAAGTCGCTTTTCACGCAGCTCAAATGCATGTCGAACACTAGATACTATATACACCACTCTGGAATCCTACACAATCCTCACACTCTCTCCTCTAGGTAGCCATTGGACCTTGTCCCCAATATCCTCGGCCTCGATCCTCTCCTTCAACTCCTTGTCGTGTTCGGCAAAGTGCTGCCATTCGGCATAGTGCATAGGAACGAGTACGTCGGGATTATGGTCCTTGACGAAATCGGCAGCGTCGTGTCCAGACATTGTGATTTGTAAATCTCCCACATGAGCGCTTCCGAGATTAACAAGGGCGATGGTAATATGATAATCGGCCAATTTCGATTTCAAGTCTTCAGTGTATACCGTATCGCCAGAGAACCAAAGAACGTTTGGTAATCCATTGGTCTTTCCGAATCCCTCGTACTCGATGATGAAACCGGTACATTCTCCTCCGGGTATATGCCGAGCTGATGTCCAAGTAAATCGGAATTCTTTACCCTCTAGAACAAGAGTTGTTGTTTCCCAGGCATTCTTGCCTTGTACAGATGGTCTTGGTGCGAGTTTCCGAGCTCCATCAACGGTAGTAAGGACATGCCGAGCGTTGAGTAATAATCGACCAGTCTCGTCGAGGTTGTCGATATGATCTTCGTGGGAGAGGAGGACACAATTGATATGAGGTAATTCCTCGAGTTGTAAAGCGGGACCTTGGTCGGTCACCAAGTCAAGAGTTGTGGGGTTGCCATCGGGACCCATGATTGGCTGAGGATGAGAACCAGCAGGTAAGAACATGGGGTCGGTAATGAAGCGAACTCCGTCGATCTCGATAATGGCGGTCGCGGTACCGATATGGGTCATGGAGACAGAGGCTTTGAAGTTGGAGGGGGCAATCATGGTGAAAGTGTTGATTGGCGTAGGAGTGTGGGACAGAGTCGGGGAAATGTGTGTTTGTGTGTGTTTGTGAGGAATAGGAGCTTTAAAAAGTCACCTATATACCTTTGATGCGATCGCTACACCTCATCACATGACGTTACAGCTTGGTCATGCTTTGTCAAGCCTTTTCTATGCTGGGCAAGGCTTGTTAATCCATAGCTACAATCCGACGGAACTTTGTCAGGTCGTAAGGTCAAGTTCCGTTGGAAGCTGGCGGAGTTGGCTGTTTTTTCCGGCGGGATGGTGATCTTGCGCTAAATGATTGCTAACAAAGACTGAAAGGCTTATGAATGAGGGGGCTGCTTCCTACGGGTTTACAATCGGCTACAAACTGGCATTAATTTTCTTTTGCCAAGTATCTTGCCCGATCTCGTATATGGACAGGATGTCCGTCGGGAGAAATATGTATCCCTGCTGTCAAGTCTGCTTTCTTCTTTGACCGAAGGCCTCTGCGAAAAAATGGAAACCATCAGTCCACTTGATGGCGATCAAGAAAAGCAAAGTAGCTCTGCGAAGTTTGCGGTACCGTCAATGTCGGATGACGGTAGTCTCCGAGGTTGGGCGGTTGTGGCGGGTTCATGGTTTGCAAGTGAGTCAATCCGAAATCTTTGCCGGATCATATTCGAGTCAGGAATTCAGCTGAATATCAGTGTTTTGTACTTTCGGCTATGCCAATAGTTGGGGGGTCTTTCAAGTGCGTCGCCTTTTCATACCTGATAATTCCCTAATCCCTAACATCTAGGCATATTACCAATCCGATGGCTATCCTGACCAAGGCGCTTCGGCCATATCATGGATCGGATCCCTCCAGCTATTCCTTCAATTCTCAGTAGGCGCCCTCGCCGGACCACTGTACGACAGAGGCTACTTTCGATACCTCATTCTGGTCGGGAGTATACTTCTTATAGTCTGGTGAGTCTTGTCCTAAAGTCAGCACCTGAACTACAGCATGTTCCTTGTCTCACTCTGTCGACAGTATTGGCAGGTCCTCTTATGTCAAGGTATAGGAGCTGGAATTGGAATTGGACTAGTCTACCTGCCCTCGATCTCGATCATCTCGCAATATTTCAGCAAGCGTAGAGCCTTGGCTATCGGTATTGCCCTCACGGGATCGTCAGGCGGAGGAATCGTATTTCCAATCATGCTCAACAATTTGATCGGTACGCACGGATTCGCCAAAGCGGTCCAATATCAGGGTTACCTCGCGCTAGGATTCTTGATCATCAGTAACCTGCTTATGAGACCTCGGCCGGTACTCGAGAAACAAGATTCGACTGAATCAGACCCGAAACCACCGGCAACCAAGATCTTGACCGAAAAGCCATTCGTCTTGTTGGTGCTATCAATATGTCTGGTTACATGGGGATTCTTTTTCCCGCCCTTCTTCCTTCAGGTATGATCACTACTTTCAAGCATTAGACCTAATTGCTCACTAAGATAGCTCTTTGCCAAAGAAAATGGAATCAGTCCAAATATCGTCAAATACATTGTTGCCATCCTCAACGCGAGTTCAGTAATAGGTCGAATCATCCCAAATTTCCTAGCGGATAAATTCGGACCCATCAACCTATTAATGATCATGTGCGCCGCAGCAGGGGTGATTGTATTTGCCTTGTTCGGAGCCGCATCTCCAGCAGGCCTCATTGTCGTCACTGTATTATTCGGAATCTGCCAGGGTGCATATGCCTCGCTAATACCCCCTGCTATCATGAGAACTTCGCAAAATCATACCGATATTGGCAAACGAATGGGGATCAATTTCCTATGTATTTCCATACCGGCCTTGACGGGGAATCCGATCACTGGCGCCTTGCTGGATCGATTTGGATATTACGCCCCAATCACTTTTAGCGCCGTTGTCATCCTCGCTGGATCAGCGTTGTTGCTTGTCACGAGGTATTTTCAGCAGAAAGTAGCAGACACTTGGCGTGTGTGAGAAGCGTGAGTTCGGTACGCGGTGTTGGGTCCGAGCTGGACGATACATTAGTGGATAATATGTGCATAGATTCACTGGTCAGTATGCATGTGGTCAACATTATACCGTCTCGAACATGTTTCCCGGGAGTGTCCCTGATAACCTGAGTTGACTGGCATGTCATCGAAAAGAAGTGAGGGTTTATGCTGTATCGTAGTGGATTATGAACTCTGCAAGCTCGATCTAGCTATTCTAGATTTACTCGGCCTGCTTGAGGTCCGCGAGGACTTCTGCCAATTTCTCCCATTCAGGCTCTCCTTCAAAGCTACTGATCAGCAACCATCCGTCCTACTCATGAATAGACTCACGACTGCCTAGTCCTTCCCATGAAAGTTCTCACAATACCCCTGGCCTGGAACCTCCAATCTCCCTTCTTCTCACCTTCCCCTCTAACTACCTTGGGTCCAAGAGCACTGAGTACAGTAACCAATTCTTCAATCTCTTCCACTGCATCTCTCCATTTCACTGCATCCCTTTCTATCGCTGGATCTTGGGCTAGACCACACCTATAAGCCCGTAGGTAGTCTTCCATTGCCCCGCTCCAATCCTCCTTCCACCTCAGTAAGCGGGCATGACATCGCCATATCCTTGGTGAATCCGATACACGGGGTAAGATGACGGAATCGAATAATCGGTCCACTATGGGAAGTAGCCCAAAGCCTTCATTTGAAGTGGTCACTTTTGGTGTTCCGCCATTCCAGTCTTCTCTTGTGACACTATCGACTAGTTTATCGAGTACTTCGGTATCGATCGCAAGCATGGGATTTGAGCTTGTTGGCATTTCTTCAATGACCCTAGTCATGGCTCGCGCTGATTCTGACAATTCCCCAACATCAATGGCAATAATCATGTAGTTTTGCCACATTCTCCAATTATGGTGAGCGTGTCGAAGGCCTTGTCGTAGTGCTCGGAAAGCTAGGAGCTTGTTGTCGAATGAAACGGGTGGAAGGGGCTATGGTCAGCTCCAGACCACGCCGATGTCAGAGACACTCACCTCATCCTTGTTCCTGCCCTCCTCGCCGATACGCAGGTATACCGCGGCGAGATTGTTCCAACCCTCTGCATCCTCTTCGTCAACATTGACCAATCGCCTAAATGCGTCCCGAGCATCACTCCACCTCTCCAATTTGACATACGAGACTCCCATCGTAAACCATACCCTAGCATATAACGGATTGATAGCGACAGCATGTTGTAAACAAGGAATCGAGGCCTCGAAATCCCCAAGACCGAACTTCAATGATCCCATCGACCTCATTGCTCTGGAAGAAGTATGTCCTGATACTTCCCATGCTTTCTCGTAATGTTCAATCGCGGTCTTCTTTGCGTTTTCGGGGTCTTTTGTAGCGTCGAAAGAGTTCAGAGCGAGATCACCAAGGAGACACCAGAGTTTTGCTTCTCTTGCTGAAGTGAGTTTATGGAGTCGATTTTCGGATAAATTGGATCGGGCTCTAGTATGAACCAGATCTGATTCGATTTTACGACCTTCCAGTAAATCCCTGACAATCTTTTCTGCTTCTTCCTCCTTCTCTAGTCGCTGTAGACATCCAACAGCATCTTCCCACATTTCCAGCCGAGAGTAAATCTCTAATGCTGACCGAATGACTCCAAGCGACATGTATCGAGTAGCGAGTTCCTTCTCCATCTCCCATTTTGAAGGTAATGGGAGTTGATGGTAGTATTTCAGTCGCTCTGTTGGTGTAGAGTCGGAAGTAGGCATTTGTTCAATGAGAGCCTGTAATTGCAATGCGGACCTTTCGACGGTTCTTGATCTTGTCGACTCGAGCCTAGAACGGAGGAGGAGGGCGGTAGTATGAACCGACCAATTCCTAGGATGGGCAACCACTCGGGAGATGAATGGCATCATTTGATTTGCGGTAAGTCCAGAAGAAGGCATATGATTGTGCTGTGATAAGCAGAATGATAATAGAAGGGATTGATCAAGTGGATGAAGAGGTGGTTGATCGGTGGGGTCGAGATGAGCGAGTCGAGAAGTCGAGGCAGGATCCCCAGAAGTGACTTTCGTAAATTCCGTATCTTCCAGTAATGTATCATCGTTAAGCAATAATGCGGTTGGTAATCCATCCTTCTCCTCTCCCTGCGTAGAACTCTCCCCATTCTTGACAACTTCATCTCCCTCTCTCCGCCTAGATTCGGCGAGTAGGATCAACTGACTCTGAGCGTTCCTCTGGAATTTTGTCTTCCTCCCTAATGCTCCACTCAATTCGAACTCCAATCCCGAAGCTTTGGCCGCCGACAAGAACTCCTTGTTGGCTGGTTTATCCATTCCAAGCGAATGGTTATATAATCCAATCTCCAAATCCAAACTCGCCAATAAATCCTGATCCTCTTTAAGAACCTCATTCTCCCTCAATGCCCTCAATGCTTCCAATGTCTTCGGATCAATGGAGACGGGCTCATCGAGGAGAGCTTGATGAACGAGGTGAAGTCGTAATTTCCACCAGGGTAGCGTTGGTATCGTTTCGTCACTCAAGGATGCAAGTAATCGAAGGGAAAGAAGGAAGAGCGAGACATGTGCCGAGAGATGATATGCCGGTTCTCCTTGTAATGTAAGGAAAGGTAATGCCGCAGCATTAATGTCTTCGGCGGTAGTAGATTGTCCAGGGAGTAAGTCGAGGGGTGTAAAATCTAGGTCGGGACCGGTCCAATTCGTCTGAACGAACGCGTGGAGTAGAGCGATAGCTACTATCAAAGTCGTCTCGGCGTCCGGTGTTGGATTGGAAATGGTAGGTGTAGGGAAGAGACCATCAAGTAGACCAGGTATTGACAATACTGCCCGAGCTTCATCCGAGGTCAAAACAGCTTTGAACTCTGTTTCCACCAGCGAAGCCGCAAGCTCCCTGTTCCTAGACGGTCCAGCTTCTCCAGAAG
>Ga0308160_10005136_pt1 | contig 13772 bp, 16 predicted proteins | sample PhyFR1_FD_201036 | JGI IMG/M metagenome (GOLD analysis project Ga0308160, IMG submission 201036) | Phyllosphere microbial communities from UC Gill Tract Community Farm, Albany, California, United States - DLSLF.R1 | ecosystem: Host-associated > Plants > Phyllosphere > Unclassified | place: USA...
CTTCACGCTTGTCGGCAACGACCTTGGCGAACATCTCTCGGATGGCAGTAGATCGAGGTGACTGTGCTTCGGATTGCTGGATGAGGACAAAGGCAAGAGCGATGAAGGCTCCCTGGCGAACGAAGTCAACTCCATCTCGAGTCATGGGCTCGAGCAGCTCGACAGCAGCCTACTCATCAGCTGTATTCGTTCGACGAACCATATTCACTCACCTCCAAACCAGTACCCGCACACGAGATACCAAGAGCAAGAGCAGCTCCATGTCGGACGTGAGGGTTGTAACTCTCGGCCAACAGTTGGACGACACGTGGGACCTGGGTGTGATTTCTAAACAGGACGAAACCAAGAGCGGTGACAGCAGCTCGTCGAACATCGTCATTGACATCGGATACGGCGACGTGTAGAAGGCGCTTGACCACCTTGTTGCTACCGGTACCGGCATATGCGAGGGCGATCGTGAACATACCTCCATATCGGATAATGGCGTTCTAACGGTTAGCCTAAGACTAAATTTGGGTTTGTGACATACCTGGTCCGATACCATCTCGTCAATAACGTGATCGGCGCCAGCTCCCTGCTCGTACATGAGGAAAGCGACACCGACAGCCAAACTTCGAATGATCTTTTCGTGCTGCGTTTCTCGAGCATACGATAGCATCTCCTCCAGAGCCTTGTCCGACTTCGATCCAAGCATGACTAGACCCATGGCGTATCCAGCTCCTTCACCAGATGTAGCATTGTCTTGGAATAGGACCGTTCGTAGTTGTTCGTAAATGTCTGTCAACGTCAGCTGTAATCCCAAGTAAGACGAGGAGTCAGCTTACCATCATTGTGAGAAGCGACAGCCGAGATACCATAACCAAGAGCGGCACCGTGTTGGACGACAGGGTCCATTCCCTCGGCCAGACCACTCCTCAATTCCTCCTCGGCACCATTTTGCCTTCCAGCGTAGATCAATCCGAGAGCGTAAAGAGCACCTCCTTCACTGAACTTGCTTGGAACAGCTCCACCAGGTAGGTATGGCTTGACGAGTCGACGACCTCTGACGATGGATCCTTTGTGGATTAGACCAAGGGATGCGGTGATGGAGAATTTGGCCCAATTGGATGCTCGAGATAGGAAGCTGAGATTATCTCTCAAAAAGGTGTCGTTGGCGGTACCGCATGATGCGAAGGCTTGTGAGAAGGTAATGGCAGAGTGATAGATGGAGTATCGGTCTTCTAGCACCTCCTGGATAATCAGTTGATGTGCAAAGAGAGGAGCGGCTGACGACATACCTTGATGTTCTTGAGAATAGTCAAATCAGTCTTGTTGTGTTTGGCCATAAAGTTCAGGAATAGCTTGGCGGTCTCTTCACCGCTCAGGATCTTTTCTAGGACGTTACGGACATCGGTTGCATCCTGCCCTATCAGCTATGCCCAAGTTGTGACAAAGGCGACTTACCAATGCCTGATCCGGTCCAAGTCCAGCATTGGCCAACCCCTGCCTGACTTCCGTGACAAATCCTTGTGGTGCGATTTCGTAGAGATCAAAAACGATCTGATATGCTTGGGCGTAATCCTTGGCCGAACATAGCTTGCTCAAAGCTTCGACCGCAGGCCCGACCGCACGAGACTGAACCCAGATGATTGTCATGCTGCTGAAATCAGGGATCGGACTTCGTTGGAAGAGCCGTAGTAGGATTTTGAATAGCTACGATTGTCAGCCAGTGGTGCAGTGAGGGGATAAGGGGACTTGCATTTGCCCGGAAATCCGCTGGCCAATTCTCATTCCCACTCGTTCCGCTGATAGCTTCACCCAAGACATATCGGAGCATCGATTCGTCGTGTTGAACTGATGTAGATGGCGCCGATGACGAAGAGTCGACTGGTGCGCGCGACGCTATGTAGAAGGTCTCGACCAAGTCTAAACGTCGGAGTGAAAGCGCAAGTCCAATGGCCTATGAGTCAGCCGACAACCCGATGCGGGTGATTGTTCATGCTTACCAGCTTTCCATGATCCGTCGTTCCCGCTCTCAATACTGCCTCGACGATAGCAGACAGACTTGCGTCTAGCTCATTGCCCTGTTTGGTCTGCTTGATCGCCATATCCAGACATCCGGCTGTTGGTCAGCTCAGCCCCCTAATGACAGGCATTCCTCACCAATAATCGTGTCCCTGTACTCTCCCTGGACCTCCTTCTCGAATGCCGATCCTGCTCTCAGAGCAAATTCGACTGCTTCCTCATCCTGTCCGATGTAATGATAGATCTTGGACAACAATAGAGCGGCATAGGGTTGATGAGCAGAGGGCAGCTCCTGCGAATCCGAGTCGGCGAGCACCTCACTGCAACGTCAGCTCATCGGGATTCGAGGACCACGAAGGTCAACGCTTACAGCCATGAGATCTTCTCGCTGATCTCCGCCCAAAATTGGGGTACGATCGTAAGGAGGTGACCTAACGCATATCCTCTAATCTCCTTATCCTCGTCTTCTAAAAGGTTCAATGACCCGGCTAGGTCGTGTCAGCTCGCCTCTCGTACAGAGGGATGTGAAGAACTTACCTGCGCTCGTTGTGACTGCTGCTACGGGCATGGTAGGTGGGGGTAGTATTGGGTGATAGAGGGAAGGGAATGGAGGTTGAATGAGGTGCCCACTGTGGATGATGGAATATCGCTGACGCTGGCGTAGCGACGGAAGTATTTTACACGTGGAAGAGAGAGGCACTTGTGCTGGAGCAGATCAGTCCAGTAGGTTGAAGGAAGGTATAACCAAGGTATACCTATGCTAGAATTGGCTGCGAAGCGTAGCAATCTTGGAGGATGAGGCGTGGTTAACCGAGTGCTAGCGTCATCGTCCTCAGCGTGTTTCTCATAGTCATATGCCCCCACACGAGGATGCTTGCCTGGGAGTCCAGAAGTACCTATCCAGCACCTAACCACCGTAGGCCCGCATGCACATGTACATCCCATGATATACTCATGTGCTCTCCTCAGCTGGCGCGATCCAGGGTGGTGCTGCACTACCCACTCAGATAGCATTGCTGCATACTGCCAAGAGAGTCCTTTGGTATTCGATCGCCGAGTCTTGACCGAGGTAACTAGGTCATGTGCTGTGTGCCTGAATCGAATGCTCTGTTTGCCGATTCACGATAGATTCATGGATGGTCAATGGGATTCTGCGAACAGGTGTACACATCATCAATCATTGCCTACTATAACGACCATAGCTACTATTCCAACATACTCGTATATCGACAGTTCAGACATCACTTCGGGCAAACAGCGTCATACATCAATTCAACCGCCGACTTTTGTAAATAACGGATCGCGGGCTAAGTTGGCCGGCATTGAATTCTGCGGTCACGAATCGCCTTGATTATATCATTCCATTCGTTTCGCATTCTCGTTCGCTGGTATCTGACGCATGACCCAGACTTCTTCGATCATGATATCAGCAAAGAGGACGCCAGTGATTACGACAAATGCGCAGGGCGGATCGAGAGATCGGGAGAGGAGGAATAAAGGCGAAATTTGGTGGTGTAGGTCCAGTGCTTGATCTAAAGTCTGTTGAAGCTGACTGTATAGCTAATGGCATATTCTTTGTCTGTAAGTACTATCATGTCTGCAAACTAAGGATAGAAACGGTGACTGACCTGTAGCTCTGCATTTATTTGCTATTGTCGGAGCTGCATACCTCTCCCCTCCATCCCAATTGAGCTACAAAACAGCGATACTTTGCTTCATAAGCTGGCAGCTAGCTAGTTTCGGGTAAGCTCCTCTCATTATTCACGTTGAAATTCGAGCTGATCATCAGTATCACAATAGGCAAGCATCCCCGCCCCATATATTGCGAACGATTACTGACCAAAAGGCTATCATCGACTATGGTCTCATCGCGCCTTCTCAGCAGCTCTTCCACTAAGGATCACATTAGCATGGATGGGATCGATGGGCTTCCAGGGAAGTATCAAATGGTGGGTCCTACGACATAGACTACATCATCGGTATGTTTATGGTTCATTTTCTCGCAATGTCGCTCATTCCAGATTTACCGATTCCCCGATCCACGACCCATACGCCGCTACCAATGGATTATGGTACTCTCACTGCGGGTGGATTTTCAGAAAACCATCCTACCCACGGATGAAGATGATTGAAAGAGGTGATCTGGAGTCGGATCCTGGTACGTCCTGATTTTAGCAACTCTAAAGAGTTGAGCTTATTGTGTAGTGGTCCGTTTCCAACACAAGCATTACGTCCCTATTGCCCTATTCTCCGGACTGGTGCTACCATGGGCAATCGCGCATCTGGGATGGAAGGATGGATTAGGAGGATTGGTTTGGGGAGGAGCAGTCGCCAGATTGTTGATCTGGTAGGTATCCTGTTTGATGTTGGGAAGTAGCTGATCAAAAGGCACACTACGTTCTGCATCAATTCTCTCGCTCATTGGACCGGTCTGCAGCCTTATACGGAAGAAGTCTCGGCCAAGGGCAACTATGTGAGTCACTGCCGTATGTTTGGGAGGTGTAAGCTGATTCAGATAGCTGCTGGCTTTACTCACTTCTGGAGAGGGCAATCACAAGTGAGTACCCCATCCTCTGTGCGCGAGCAGGATGATACTGACGTTCTAGTTTCCATCATGCGTTTCCGTAAGCCATCACCCCACTCCTGCTGAACACGACTGACCAGATAGAAAAGACTTTCGTAATGGTCCTCATCCAGCGTATGTCCCTTCTTACCTCTCCTGACAGCCGAATTGACATATTTAGCGACTGGGACCCAACAAAATGGATCATCTATATCTTGCACAAATACACCCCCTTCATCCCCTCCATAGCCCGCACACCCGAATCGGCCGTCGTCAAAGCTCGAGCGCGAATGCACATGGTCGAAGCGGACCGCTTATTCGGGACTGTGAAAGCAGACGAGATGGTCAAGGATGTCAATGAGCTTCCGGTTTGGACTAGGAGCGAGGTCGTCAGAAGGCATGGAGAATGGGACGGAAAGAGGCGAAGGGTGTTGTTATTGCTCGAGGGATGTATTGTGGATGTAGGAGGATATTTGGAGGATCATGTGAGTGATTTGTGTGATTATCTACCTGAGTAGGTCTGATAGACAGCCCGGTGGAGAAGCACTCCTCCTATCCCACTGCGTGTCCCCTCTCCCCTCTTCCTCCGCCTCATCATCCTCATCGTGCTCCTCAGACGGAGATCAGAGCGATTCATCAAATATCGATTCAGGCTACGCATCCGGTTCATCTACCCGTAAACGCAATACCCACTTGGCAGATTCGGAAATCCATTTGAGAGATGCAACGAGGTCATTCTTTGGTGGGATGAATAATCATAGTGGGGCTGCTAGGGAGATGATGAGGTGTTTGAGGGTTGCTAGATTGTCGGATGGCGATGTAGTGAAAGAGAACTAGAATCTGAGATAGTAGATTAGACAAGACATGTAAGAGCTTCGTAGCTTGATGAGCCGCTTGACATTAAGCTGTGGACCACTGTGACCTACAGTGCCGCATTCAGAGGCATTTGTTGGGACGACAGCTTTGATATCTAGAAGCTTGGAATGCAAGGCCAGAAGATGCATAGAACCCGTCTACATACGTCAGTTGCAAAACCAAGTCCAGAATTCCCTGTTTGCGTTCTAAATCGTTCTCCTGATGGCTTTATACTTCCTCTCGAAACGATGAACAAATGGAGAAGAGAAAGATATAGATCGGAAGCATTTGAGAGAGTGACAAGAATGGGAGGAAATGCAAATATCATCCATTAGGTCGGGTGAACATCGAAGAAAGCGGGTCATGGATGGATAGTCAGGAAGGTGTCAAGGGTCATGTCCTCTGGTACTACTGTGACTAGCCTTGAAACATCAAGTCAAGTTACAGATTATGGTAGACGCAGAGAAGAGACGAATAAGATGGACATGGGTGGAAAGATATATGATGGACATCTCGGCACTCAATAGGGAAAATTTGGAAACGATACGAGCAGGAGAGATCCTCTTGTTCCTCTACAATCCCTTCCGTCCACGTAAGAAAGCCCTGTTCGAGATGACGATATCGGCCCTGCTTCCCTTCAAATATAGCACACCTCGTATCCTTTCCTGCTTAATTCCAATATCTCCACATTTCCGAATCGCCAAGTCCTCCCCTTTTCCCTTTTATCATGCCTACTTCCCTAGACAAATTTTGAGAATCACATATCCCGTCATCGTCACCTTCCGTCGTCACTTGCTGCTTTCTTCCAATTTCATCGATTTCCACGACCAGTCAAACCCCATCATCCGTCCTCACGACCTTTCAATGAATTCATTTTCCACCCTTCCCCCTCCCATCCCATTCCTTGAACATGCCATCCAGACTCCTACTAATCATGCCACCAGGCAGACTCTTGATGATATCCCCAATTTTCTCATTGACGACTTCACTCTTCTCCCCAGCCTTTTCCGCGTAATCGGTAGTCAATCTATACATGGCCAAAATAGCAAGACTGACATGCGTCTGATGACTTGCGTATGGCGAGTCGGATCGAATGGAGGTCGCTAGTGGACCCCCTTGACCACCTGGTGCGGTTGGATTTCGGTCTCCACGGGTGAGGCGTAAGAGGATTTCCAAGAGATCGTACGGTTCCGAGAGGAGAGATTTCGTGAATGCTGACCGTTTATGAGACGTTCCAGAAGATGATGATGTGGACCAATTCTCCAGTATAGAAGACAGGGTTGGTGGTGGATCCGGATCCATCACCTGGAGTTTCGATCGCCAGCCATCATGTCGACTACCGAATTGCTCATAGAGCCATTCATCTGCCGAGTTGTTTCGACACCATCGAGGAACGCTCAGTGGGTTCTTCTTGTTGAGGTATACACTTAGCTGCAAGCCAGTGGCATTGGGTGAATCGGTGAAATGGCGATGAAGAGGTGGAATACTGTCGGATGATTCATCAGCCGCGTAGAGCTCTTGCAGTCTCTCTCGAGACACGGGTGCGAAACGCTGGTCTTCCTGGTTATACTCTTCCAGCTGTTCATCAGCGTCGATCCCTGGCTCAATAAAAAGGGCACTCACCAAGTAGCCCTTTGGCAAGAGCGTGCTCGTGCTCGCACTGTTCTCCGCATCATCTTCACCCTCTTTAGGTTCAGGCTTGACAGCAGGAGCAAAACAAACTTCGATCCTTCCTTCAGCCCTATAGACCTTGATCATCTCGACAACATCCGCATCGAAGCACATACGTCTCTGACTTCCCTCGTACAGAATCGATAATCGATTCAAACTAGGTGTGACCTCTGGCTGGAAGGCATTTTGGGTTTCTCTACTATCGGTAGATGAGACGGATGATCGGCGGCGTGTACGTGATTTATAGGCTGATGCGGCGTTTTCGGCAGATTGAGCGATTGCTGTTGCGGTCTCTTCGGCTGTGGCTGTGGGCGGAGCAGCGACAGCGGCAGCAGTCTCGTCGGATGTAGGTGCGTTTTCCGCGACTGCGTTGTCGGTCTCAGCTGGTGCCGGTATTGGGAGTTCGTCCTCTTTTGGCGGCTCGGGGTCAACTGGCGCCTGCTCAGCGGCTGTAGCGGGGACTCCTACGTCGGTCTCGACGACCACATCCGGAACAGGGGCAGATTCGACGTTGTCGGTCGTCTCGGCGGGACCGACTTCGGGTTGAGCATCCTCGACTGGGACGATAGCCTCAGATTCGTCGACGACCGGAATTGCTTCAGCCTCCGTGGGAGCTTCAGCAGTTTCGATGACTGGAGTATCGCTCGGTATCTCGTTCGTTTCGGGTACGGCAGTCTCCGTAGTCTGATCCACAACGTCGCCATTCTGCGCAGCTCCTTCTCCAGCCTGATCGACTTTTTCAGAGGTCTCCTGGGTCGAAGCTTCCTGAGTAGCTGCAACTTCCTCAATGGCTGGTAAATCTCCTTCTTTCTCCTTCGTACCCTCTTCAGCAGCAGGAGCAGAAGCAGGAGCAGCACTATCCTCCCTCCTCCATCTCTTGTACGGATTCCTCCTCAACGCTTGCGGGATCCGATCGGCTTCAGGAGGCGATTCGAAATAGATCCTGAACCTGTTTTGGCTGCTTTCGTGGGACGGGGCCTCGTTTGCTTTGCCGTGAGTCAGGAGGTAGGTGGACCGTTTCTTGGATGATCCCTCGTCTGTATTGTCAGCTGAGAACCCATACGAATGGCGTCTGCTAGCTTACCTGTTTCGGGAGTTTGAGCTTTACGTTTTCCGCCAGTCTTGCCTTCTGGACCTTCGAGTGGGGCGGACGGCTCTTCCTTTACCGATTGTTCGATGGGCTCGGTGGTGGGATCGGCGGTCGTCTCTGGTTCCGTGGTCTTGTCCGTCTCTTCATGATTGACGGGCTCCGACTGAACTACTTCCTCTTTCACCTGTGCCTCGGCTGCCTCGGCGGGACCGGAGTCGGCACTCTCCCCACCGACATCCTCCGTCTTGACCTCGGCTTCACCCTTTTCAGCCTTCTCCTCGTCCTCCTCGGCCTGGTTCATAGCCTCCTCACCGACCAAACCCCATTTCCACCCCAATTCCTTCATTTCAATCCCGACAATCCGGAAATCCGTCAGAGTCGTCTTGGCTTCCTTTTCCTTCTTTTTATCCTTCCTAGTATCCCTTTTCCCAGGACTGACTTCGGATCGAGCAGATCGTTGTCTTTGATGATCCTGCCTTTCTCTCCTCATATGACTAGGACCCCTCGGGGCATTCATCACCATTCCACCTCTTCCTCTTCCTCTTTCTCCTCCCCCGCGCATTGGGCCTGCGTTGTTTCTTGGTCCACCCGGAGCAAAGACCGGTGGGGGTCCACCGGTACCTAGGTGGATTGGGGGACGAGTGATGGGTGGTGGAGGTAGTGGCGCTCTTGGACCTGAAGGTGGTCTTGCTGGGATTGACCCTGTTCCCGGGCGCACGGGGAGAGACGCACGTCCAGGACCTCCGAGATGGGTAGGCCCACCACCAGGTCCTGGACCCGGTCCATCGAATCGAGGTCGTTTAGCAGGTGGATGATGTGGGGGTGTCGGTCCCTGATTCTGATTCATTGGCGGACGAGGTCCTCGAGATTGAGGACCAGACATGGGTTGTGGCTGATATGGTCTATTCTGCGACATGCCCATGGGAGCCGGTGAATGGGATGGGTTGTGTCGATAAGGTGTCTGACCGCCTGAATGAGGTGGGGTGTATGGTTGTCCACCAGGTCCAGGTCCTGGTCCATTGAAATAAGGTTGTTGAGGCCCGACTCCAGGAGGACCTTGCTGATATGTCTGCCCCTGGGGCGGTCGGTACCCTTGTTGCTGCTGTGGTCCAGGTCCTCCTCCTTGCTGTCCCCAAGCCTGATATCCTTGTTGTGGCTGACTATATCCACCAGCTCCTGGTCCAGCGTATCCCTGAGTTGGTCCTGCTTGCTGATATGGCGCAGGCGACGCATATCCCTGCTGCTGATTGTACTGATAGCCTTGCTGGGGAGCTACATTCGCAGGTGGTCGATGACCAGGAGCAGCCGTAGGTCCACCATGTAAATGAGCTTGGGCGGCTTGGGCTCCGTAGCCGTAATTTGCATATGGATTCGAGGACGCGCCGGCAGGTTGTTGTGGTCCAGCTTGAGGTTGAGCAGCGTATCCAGCAGTAGCTTGCGGTTGGCCTTGGGCCGTCAGACCTTGGGACTGTATCATCAGATTCACCCCTATCAATCAACAATAAGATAAGGGACGCACCTGGTAGTAAGCAGCCCATGCTGCCGCGTGAGCTGCTGCTGGATCTTGGGTATTGTAAGCGGGTTGCTGAGGTGCAGGGCCAGCGGGGAGTGGTGGTGCCGGTGCCGTGGGCGGTACATATGGCTTTGGAGGTAATCCAGCTGCCATTTGTCCCCTTGATTGTTACGGTGAATGAGTATACAAGTAGTGCAGGTCACACTAAATCACTTGAATCGCAAGAGGAATGCAGCAACAACCTCGAAATCGTATTTGCTTCCGTCCGTGTGGCATACCCATACATATAACCAGTACCGATACATCTATGAAAGCATTATATGAACCACCACCTCCCTCATCTAGGACAAGCTAAGATCAACAAGGATGGTAGCGATACCAAGGATGATCTCGAGAACGATAAGAACAATGACGATCCCTTCGAGTCGTTCTCCGTGGGAAGAATTGACACTCTCTTTAAGAAGTTTGAGCATATCTTGAAGAATCTATCCCGTCAGTTGATGGCCCGTGGAAATTGTGTTGAAGCCAAAAGCTTACGTCGACTCGAGCGTTGAGAAGGTCAACACGTTGAGAGATCTCAAGATATGATCTAGCGGCATTATACAGCGGTTCCAGGTCAGGGAATGACCAGAAGAATTCCTGTCAATCAGCCAAGTTCCTCCATGACAGCAAGAGACGTACAGGAGAATCAAGGATAGATCCAACGAGATTGATATTTATCCTCAAGATGAACAAATTACCAATCTGTTTCATGATTTCACTTCTTGGTAAACCGATCTTTCCAGTCTCGGAAAGGCTTCGTGGGATATCTTTCGTCTGCTCGATCGTACTACTGATGAGTTCCTCAAAGAGGGAGATCTTGACTGATTGAGCAAGGGCATGAGAGAGGGAGAGTTTCGTCCTGTTCATCAGCTTCCTGTACATCACTTGTCAGCTTACATATACGACGATCCCTTTCGGAGGGTGATGACATCGTTATATATCCTGGGTATCAGCCTGGCATTAATCGACCGAAATGAAAGGACTCACCGAGAGTAGTCGGCATAATAGAAATTCAAATCCTCCATCTCGACATCTTCCGTCGAGAGCTTTTCCAGTTCAAACTTCTTCCTACCCTGATCAGTCTCTCTTGACAGTCCGCGAGAACACGATATAGACTCACAAGCTACCCAAGAACCTCTTTTCCTCCTTTTCAGTCATTCCCCAAATGACGACCGTTCCATACTCAAACAGAAACACATCAGGTACCCATTCTTCATCATGTTCATCATCATCCGTCTCCTCCCCATTCCCATTAGAAGGTTGATTCCGAGAATGTCCACCTGGGGTTTTACTAAATCCAGTCTTTCTCCTGGTAACCTTTGGTTTATTTGTACTTGACGCATCGAGGTTGAGGAGATCAGCTTCTGGGACCGAATTCCTCTGATGGGGTTTTAGGGCTGGTGATCGATGACCTCCACCTTGATTCGTATTTGTATTTGAGGTACTAGGAGGAGGGAGGTATGGGGTATGTAGACATTCCGTGTCGAACATTCTTGGATGTGTTCGATATGCAGGTGGTCGAGCTGATAGGTACGCAGCGAGCCCTTCGAGGTTATACGACCTGTGGTTCAGCGCCGTCCCATCATTCAATCGCTTCAGTATGAACTCACGCAGCAGTACAATACGCAGTGACTCTGGGTAGTTTTGATTTCTCAGATTTCGTTAATTTCTGGGCATCTCGTCTAGCAGTACCAGCTGGAATTTGACTGAGGGGTGTGTAGAACTGATTGTCAGTGTCCACTTCCCAGATCTCGACCAGAGATGACATGACATACCTCAACACCCTCACTCTCGTCATCTGCCTTTACTCGCTCATGAGCATCCTCATCGTCCCCTTCCTCCTCAGGTATAGCAGGATGATCAGGCTGCGTAGGTAAAACCTTCAATTCTGGTTCTATCAGTATGATATACACGACTCGACTACGGTCGACGTACTCGACCCAAGTTTGGACGTTCTACAAAGTCAGCTTGGCCTTGACAATGCAGTAAACAGCCTACCTCATAGGCTGCCTGGGCTCCCTACGCTGTTGTTGCGGAATCTGGGAATAGGGGAGGGGCAACGCATTACTTCCAGCAGGTGGCATCTTGGCGTTTTTAAGCTTCTTCGCGACTGTGCTGTCGATGTCAGGCGGAAGGATCTTTTTCTGGATACACGCTTCTCGAGCCTTGTCGTCGCGAGCTGCGTGCTGAGGTTATACAAAAGTGGACTAGGGTAGATGGTGTGTAGATGTCAAGTAATGAGATCAACTGTTGAATTGAACGATGTGCTTCGCTTCACGTGGCTTGGCGCGCACAGACAGACGATCGTTAGAAGTGGCAGATTTTCGTCATACATTCTGGGGTCTGTACGAATACGTGCTCAATCAAGCGGTATCTTGCCTACTGTTTTAGAAGTGCTCAGAGCACCAGAGGCCCAAGTACGAGAGGCGGTCAGACGGTGAGGGTTTGAGTGGGTGCGGTCATGGATCGAATCTCATGGACAATATGAGATCATTCATCCGAAGCCAGACAACGACTCGCAGTCACCACACCAGCAAGCATGGTGGACCGACAAGGTCCCAAGCACTCTGATTCTCATCCAAAACCGTGCCAAAGAGCTGTACAATGCAAGAAAGGGAAGAACAAAAGCAAAACAAAAACATAACAGCACCACGTTTCGATCGTGGGACCTGTAGGTGTATATAGATGTTTATATGAGCCTACCGCTCTCCCCCTGAGCTACGCTGTTCTACCATCGCTTGGTGTTTGTGGCAGTTTTTGGGGGTATATATACCAATCAACCAAATAAGTCACTCTTCTTCTTTGTTACAGGCTGTCCGACATGCATACATCGCAGTGTTTCAGATCTGAGCATGGCGTATCCGATGAACGGCGCAGCATATTGATTTCCGGAACGTCTACTAAGCTGCCTTTGGCGTGATGATATCGTACTTGCGCACAATGTGATGATAGGCTAAAATGAAGCACCGTCCGCTTTTTTGGAGCTGTTTCTCCTCACTTTCGTCGGACTATAGAGAACTCGAGAGAGTCGTAGTCATGATATCCGCTTTTATCCTTGGCATCGTCGAGATCCTGCGATTGTATGAATCATCACCTATACAGTATACTCATGCTTGATCTGTTGAGCGGTGCTTGCACGATCTTGCGTCTCCTTCGACCAGGACTTCCTCGCAGGGCCAATGTACACTGGTCTGCCGAAAAGTTTATAGCTATGGCAGTACATCCCGGGAAAGAAAGCAAAAATACAAATTCTAGACCAAAGACCCCCTGAGCACAGTTACTGTCAGCGTGCCAGCTATAAATCTGCTACTCGGCCACCACTCCAATAACCTCGGATGACTGCTCAATCGGCCAACCGCCTGATAGTCCTCTTTTCTCTCTCTCCAATGATCTTGATGACACCCTCATCCGTCAGACCCTTGATGACCTCTGCAAATTCCGCATGATCAATGGGAATACTGGACTGCTGTTCCAGTGCTCTTATAGCTGCTGTCCATCGGAGTCCTTGTCGACCTGATTGGTCTACTAGCTGCATAATCTGTCCGTCAGCCTTATGACCTTTATTTCGGAGATGATCAGAAGGGGGAAGGTGACGTACCTCTCGCTTGAGATCACCTCTTATCCTCCTTGTGGCTGAGCCTGCTCCGGTATTGATGAGGTCGAGATCGATTTGACCAGTCAACGGATCGGTCTGGATGTCAGCTCTTGCTACTTAATCTCCGATGACTTCGGGGAAATGTATAAACATACAGCACTCTCCCTGAGGGCAGACTTGATCAAGCGATTAGCCTCTTGAACATCCACCAGTTCCACCTCCTCGCTCCATCTCATTCTAGCATGCGCCTCACTCAATCGGATCATACTCTCCAGCTGCCTCGTCGTGGCTGTAATCCTCTTCTCCTGGGTTCGAGAGTCGATACCGGCTTTACGCATTTCGACGTAGCATGTGATCAAGGCGTTGGAGGCATCTTCGGTGAGGACTGGGTGGATCTTGGCCCGGGCATAGGTGATGTATGCAGTCAAAATATCGACGG
>Ga0308160_10005137_pt1 | contig 13771 bp, 19 predicted proteins | sample PhyFR1_FD_201036 | JGI IMG/M metagenome (GOLD analysis project Ga0308160, IMG submission 201036) | Phyllosphere microbial communities from UC Gill Tract Community Farm, Albany, California, United States - DLSLF.R1 | ecosystem: Host-associated > Plants > Phyllosphere > Unclassified | place: USA...
TGGACAGGACCAAAAATCCGGAATTGTCTAAATATCCAAGCGAGTGTCGGACTTCGAACGAAGTTGTGACCAGGACCTATCACTTCTTTCGGCTCGTGTACTGACTGGATCCCGATAGCGCTGTACGGTAGTGCTTTGTCGTGTGGGTATGGTATAGTACAATGGTGAATGACCCACTACTTGCTGTTACGAGAGACACGTCGCGTAGAATGGGGATGCGGGGTAACGATGTGGCAGATCCATATCATTATTTAGGGATATGGCAGATACTCTGTGGATGTCCCGGTCGGGGTCATGCATGTGCTCTATAGGTATTCTATGACTATGACTACTGTATGCTCCCCCTGTATTGATATGAATTAAGTTCTGCCCGGTCTGAGACCTGAGGGGAATACAGATGACTGAAATATATCGTCTCGGCCTCTGGCTCCATATCGGTCCAGCAGCTTTTTATGCCTTCGACCTATCTTCGACAGAATACGTTCCATAATCCAGTCGCTCAACGCTTAGCCCTCAATTGACTGATCTCATCCAACAACTGCGCGATCTCGAATTGCCCTTTTGCCTCTCGGTCCTGAGCATCCCTCCAGAGGGTTTCGTATCGTGTACATCGCTCGTGTTCTTCCGTATATCTCTGGGATGTAAGGGCGAGGTTTGCCTGTATATCAGCTTATATCCATATCCAAGCAGGGTCTAGTGACACCACGATCGACATAGAAGAAGTGTAGATGAGGAAGGAGGATGTGGTAGGATGGAGATAAGGAGAAGAACATACCTCCAAATCCAATTTCTCCCCCCTCAACTCCCCAACCTCCTTCTCCAGACTCCCTACCCGTTCTCCCAGCTCAGCCATCCACTCGGAAGCTCTCCTTAGCTGTACACTCTTTCCAGCTTTTTCCAATTCGGGTATACCCATAATTTGGACTAATTGGTCTATTCCCTCGGAAATGTTGTTTCGGCGTTTACGTTCTACTTCTTTCTGGTATATCAGCCCTTTTCATTCATCGAGTATTCTCTTTACAAGAGTATAGAGATTAAAGGGAACAAGGACACACATGATTCTGTTTCTTGATAACTACCTCATCTTCCCCATTCCTCTTTCTTTTCCCATATGCCCCCCTCTTTCTTCCCACCCTCTGTCCCTGGGAGGGTAATACAGAATGACTAGGTCCAGGAGTTTGACTCTCACCCACAAATTCCCCTTCCCCCTCTTCACCTTCTTCGTGCCCCTCTTCTAAATGAGGTTCAAATTCCCCTTCATCAACTTCCTCATCTATAGCGTGAAATGGATGATTTGAACTTTCAAGTACACCATTTTCACCTGTGAAACTTAATTCCCCATGCCCATGTCCATGTTCATGGTCATGTTCGCGTTCATCTTCGTGGTCGTGATGATCCCCGTCCTGAGATCCTAGGATATGAGAGGCGAAATCTGTTAATCTCGAAGACCGTTGATCCTCATGCAATGAGGGATCTATATTGGTCTCATCTACTCGCCTTGTATTGTGTGAGTTTGAGTTTGAGTTCGAGTGTTGATGATGGAATAATGTTTGTGGTTCCAACTCCAAGAAAGGATCGTTATTCTCTTCATGTGGTTGATGTTGAGTAGACATCTCGAGTGGAGTGGGGGACAGGGGATGAACGTGTAAACCGGTCATGTGACTTGAATTGGGCACATCTCTGTCTTATTCGAGCCACAACTAAGGTATCATCAGCCAAGTCAACCAAGTTACGACTGAACGAATGATAGAGTCACAAGTATCAAGCATTATCGACCATGGACTCCCCACCCCAGAACCACCATCAAGAGGACCAAGCTCCAGAACCCGTATCTGGATCGCCATCAGATTTCTTGAAGAACATAGTAGGAAAGAAAGTAAAGGTCAGGATCGGTAGCGGTGTTGATTATCACGGTACGTCTCTTGTCCTTGTTCCATCGTCTTTGCCTCTTTTCTCCCAATCACCATCCTATACATATCGCTTCTCAGACTCAGCTATACTTACCTGAGCATAGCTGATATACAGGCCTCTTGACGTGTTTGGATGGATATATGAATGTTGCTCTAGAACAGACAGAAGAATACTCGAATGGACGTTTAACAGGGAGATTCGGAGAATGTTTCCTACGAGGTAACAATGGTATGTCCAATCTCCCTCAGGTCTTTTTACGCCTTCATCTTCCATATTGCCTGAACTGTACAACCTCCACTCTCATCGACCTTAATCGTTGGCAAGATCAATGTCCTCTGAAGGAAAGCTCGGAGACTGACGAGTAGTTCTATACATTTCAGCTCTGGAAGACCTAGATTAGGTTCAGTGGATGTAAGGAAGATTATGACTACGAGGAGGGGATCGAGATAGGGTCGCATGAGGCAGGGAGCTGTACCAAAATGGGTCTACCCAGATTACAAGCATCAGATACGCATGTATACAATAATACGATCCACCCCTTCATCGTTCACATGAAGTCGTCAATGATATCATGATAGAGACAGTGACAAGGACGACAGCAATAGATCATACATCATCAATACAATCCATCACCTACAAGAGAAGTAAAGAACGTCTATGAGCAAAATAGCAACTAGCAACCGGATAGTAGAGTAGGAAAGAGAAGAAAAGGAACTATAAACAGAACATCAAAACCAGTGGAGTCCGAAATAGTGTAGAATGAAAACGAGCCAAGAGAGAGTGTGTGTATTGAATAGTATTCGGTATGATTGTGATTGTCGAGTCCACCTGTACCTCGCTTACTTGGATCGGTAAGTGCAACAAGCGATCACATAGGGAATAACAGCGAGTGTCATAAGTGCAAAAGAAACCCAAGTGAGGTCTGTAATCAGCTTTCGGTCCATAAGAGTGGTAAATCACAACAGTGGGACTCACAGAGGGTTCCACCAGCATTAACCTGAATACCCAAGGCCGTTCCACCTTGAACCTTGACAGATTCGACGAAAGAGTCTTTAGCGATTACAGCTGTCCAGATTGCTGCTCCACTATCTGTCAGCTTATTATCTCGTGGAGCGATATCATGAAAAGGGAGTGAGACCTACATCATGAGTAGTAGGGCTGATAGACCAGAAGTCACTGCTGCGACTAGGAAGAAGAGCCTTGCTCTGAAGAAACCGGTAATGAGCGCGATGACAGCGAGGCACGATCCGACCTATTATCAGCGTGACTCTCTCTCGTAGGTGTTCATTTCTAAGGGGTGGGAATGGGCAATGATGGGGTGTAATGGAAGTACGTACAAAGGTAAGCAAACTAGCAGCCCTAGTAGCAGTACCATTATACCCATCATCCTTGAATGCAGTAGCATCATTTCCAATAACATCAACAGTCTGTTTCTTGAAATCTTTAGGAGTATCCGCCAACATGTTCCCAAGGGGTTCGAAGGGGTATCCGAATACTGTGGAATTGCAGGTTCCAGCTCCGCCTTTTTGGTATCCACAAGCGTCTATATGTTAGCTTCGAACGAGGTCCCGCAGGGAGCGAGTGAGGCGCGAAAGGAGGGAGAGTGAGGTGGACCTAAAGGAAGGGGGTGATTTCTCGAAGAGTGGACGACGATCGGAAGAAGAGGAGAGGAGTTGGGGGGATCATGAAATATGTGATCGACCGGCCCAGAGACTAGGTAGAAAGGGAAGAATTGCTAAAGGGAGACTCACTGTAAAGACCGTATCGGTAATACTGCCTTAGACCAGTACTATTACCCAAAGGCTTGTTCAAGTTATAGTAAAGCCCAGGGACACCTTTCTTAGAAGCAGCCTGTAGACCATTTCCATATCTATCATCAGCATCAGTCTCTTCGGCGACACGACAGATGGCAGATAGGAAGCCGGGCTATCGCCCTATACAGGATAGAAAGGCGGGCTGACGCCCTTAGATGACTCACGCCTCAATATTCAATTCAACCCAGTAAATCCCATTGGTAACAGCCCCAGAAGAGATTTGACCGATATTGGCGAATACCATCAAAATAACCGCGATGGCAGTAAGGATACTAGCTCCCGCTACACAATGTTCTCCTCTCATCTTGTATATATGTTGTTAATGTCGAATAACCTGCCAGAGGAGTGATTGTAATAGGTCTTATCAAAAGAGCGTGTATCGAAGATGGGAAGGTGAGAGTGATGGGGAGTGAAGGATGAATGAAAACGCCAAACCTGGTCCTCTTTCTCTTTGTCTTTGAATGCAGATTCAATTTACTCAGGGTAACTACCAAGGGGGGGAAAGAGAGCAGGACGCGACTGAACTGGTCTAAATTACGGCAATATACACTCTGGGGAACAAGGGATTAACCCGGTCAGGCACTCGAGCTAAGACACGCTTCACTCGTAGCTGCATAGACAAGTCATCATTTCTAGCTATTCGTCCACTTCGTGCTCATTCACACATCCTCATCTATTCTCCTCTCTCTCGTCATTCTCCGCCCACTTAATCGGCCTTCTTGTTGGAAACAGAACCAGTCTATCATCAGCCCACATCTTACCGAACTTGCTAACCGTGACTCACAGTCCTGTTGTGCTCATCAGCAAGCCTGTTGTACTCGACATTCTGCTGAGAAGCCTGCTTCTTCAAGGTTTCTACCTATCAGTCTTTTCTCAGTATGAAATGAAGAAGGGGGCGTACCAAAATCACGGTCGGTACTCTGGCTCTTGCCCAACTCGGCCTCCAAAGCCCTAATCCTCTTCCTGAGCTCATCAGACTCTCCGGCGTTACCGCTAGCCTTGGCAGATTTGGTCTGGAGAGCAGTGAACTGTTCCTGGACAGTGATAAAGTCGAGGATGATGTAGAAGACTCGGGACAAGATGAGGGAGAGGAAGAGGGTTGCTCCGGTTAGGTACACTGGGAGTCAGAGGAGATTCTCCGTACATAATGATCACCTGGACGTACAGTTTCGCTGGGCGTAGAACCTCCTTGCGGCGCTGAACGTCAGCTTATTTTCCGATCGAACCGGGCCAAAAAGCTCACTAGTTGGTCTCGGTCCTGACATCTGCCATCTCCGCCTTGCTCTTAGCAGCAGCACCTACCTATCAGCTCTGCCTCTCCTCACTAACATTAGCTGACGTACCTTCCTGGGCGATTCGGACCATACGCTGGAGAGCGTCTACGAAGAGTACTGCGACGAATCTGGTATTAGCACCTCATCAGTATAGGCGACGAAGGAGCGTACATGAATGTGATTTTCAGCTGTGATGTCAGTTACAATGCTTCCCTTCAGATGTGGCTAACTTACAGCATATTGGACTTTGGCGACCTTTACTGATCAGCTTTGTGCCAAGGAAGAAGACGATAAAAGCTTACCACAGGGTTCTCACTCAAGAAGTGGAACATCCTATACGTCAGCTTGAGTCCATGGCAGATCATGGAGCTGAACCTCGACCTCTTCAGGTGACGTGGAGGGTCTCGTGCCATTTCTCAAAAAGGAACGGGACTTACTTCTTCCTTACGGTGAAAGGCATAGGGCAGATGATTGCCGAGAAGAGGGAAAGCTCAGACATGAGGAGAGCGAAACATACTATCCGTCAGCTCGCTCTATAAAGAAGGGGAAGACTTGCGGGAGTAGTAGAGCTGTATACCAAAAGGAAGGGCATGATCAGCTGCCGTCTACCTTACCCTGTTGATTAGTGCTCACAGTCATTTTGAAATCTACTGGTTGTTATAGGAGTAGTAATAAGTATAGATATTAATATAGAAGGTATAGAAGTCTAGGTGAACGAAATGCACAGTTGGCAGGTGTCGACGACGTCATTTGTGATAGTGCCACTTTCGGTAATATCCCTCCTTAGTATGGTTATAACCCCGCTTACTCTCTTTTGACTGACAGTCATCAACACACACATACTATAGATACATAGACAAATGGAAATATGACCGATCAAGTAAGTTGGCTCCTTCTGATATCATGTCCAACATAGCTAACATCAAGTTCTCAACTCTCCTATCCGAGACGATCAACGCCCCAAGATTATCCGGTTCGAAAGTTAAAATCCTAAATGACCTCTTCACATCCTCATTGGACGTATCACATATAACGACATTCTACAAACTCAACCGTTCATTACCTCAAGGCGGTCAAGCTAGGATATCAAGTTTATATATCTTCGATGCTCTCTCTAGAGGAGCTAAGGAAGGATTGAAGGGGAAAAGAAAAGTGGAGGCAAAGAGATGTTTGGATGCTCTTGAGGCTGTTGCGGAGAGCTGGGTAGAGGGGATGACTACGTCTGGAGGGCAGGCTTGGGCGGAAGGAAAGGTACCTCCCATCACCTCTTCAAATAAGATTGAGCTAATGAAAAGAATAAAGCTAAGAAGATTATCGATATCTGGAAGAAACACGAAATCTTCCCTCCTGATACTGTCGATCAATTAAGTGCGCGACTCACGAACACACCTCTACCCGTGGCGAGCGGGAGTAGGAGTACGACACCAACCTACGAACCTGGTGGACCACCACCTATATCCCCCGCATTACCGCCTTTGGAATTAGGGAACGGGAATGTTCCAAGCGTGGATATGGGAGGGAAGGAAAAGAGATCAACAGGTGAAGGTGAATTTCCATTCCTTTATTCTCGGTGTGTGTTTCCAAGAAGGATATCAAGATTTCAAGAACAAGAACAAGAACAAGATATCGACAAGGTAATACTCAATACTACTAACCTTAGATACATTATACTCTCACTCAACACTATCCATTGTAGTCCATTTCCGACAAAAACAAACAAGCATGCATCATTGCGCTGCACGATATCTACATAGGACAGTAGGGTACGCTGCATCTTCGTTCCTGGATTTTGGATTTGGCTAGTCGCGGATCGTGCAGTCATATCCAATTCGGAGAAAGTACGAATAACGTCGCGTATGTGATGTTTAGTACGTACACTACGTGTGTGCAGGTCGGTGTAGCCCATTCTTCCTCTTTGTTATCCGCGATCCGTTATGCGAAACTGTTAGAATTTGAGCTGAGACTGTTTTTCCCCCCATCCTACCCCACCCATACCCGCTACGCACCTACAGGCACAAACACATCCCTTCCACCCGATATCCTCAAACTCCTCGGTCTCCAGGGCCAGGGCCAATCCCAAGCAGCGACGCCGAATACGAATGGCTATCCAAGGTACGTCCCCTGATACATGGAACATGACTAATAAGCAGTGCGGCACCTAGTAGTACGGGCCAAGCGGAACTGGCAGCTATCCTAGCTCGCCTACCTAGTTCCAAACCCCAAAATAGTTCTGCGCTTGGTAGTATATCAGTCGGAGGACTCAATATCGATCCAAATCAATTAGCTCAACTCGCCAATATCGCCCAGAAAATTAAATCCCCAATCAACACGTCCATGCCATTACCGACATTACCAGTTCAGAATAATGGGTATCCACCAATGCAATCTTTTAGTAATTTCCCTCCTCCCCAACCACAACAATATCAGAATCAACAACAATATCCACCTCAACAACAATACCAAGGACAAGGACAAGGACATACTTCCCCACCTCCCCCTCCAGGTCAAAGTCGGAATTATGGGAAAGTGAAACCACTCAAAAACCCATTAGCGGGTATGCCCGGTCCCTCCGGTGCATTATCTCCACCATCCCAGGGTGGATATCGACAGTCACAAGATATGGCCTCAGGATCAGGATCTGGATGGGGAAACGGAAATGGAAGTAGGAGTAACGATTCTGGACGTGAACGCGGAGGAGGAGGGTGGCAGAGGGATAGATCTAAATCACCAGAGAGGAATAGGGATAATGGATACGGACGTCGATCGGTCCCATCAGGATCAGGTTCTGGAACCGGCTATCAAAATCAAAATCAAAGTCAAAACCAACCACAAGAAAGGGAAAGGGAAAGACCACCTCCTCCATCACGTCCAGTCCCCGCGGCTACACCTAAAATCGATTTGGAGAGTTTCGATCTGACAACTTTCAATCCAATGGATCCTTCTTCATGGGCTACATTAGGAGAAGCATGGAAGAACAGTAGAGGGTCTGAACCTAGTCAGATGGAATTAATGGGTTGGATGAGTGAGAAGATGATGGCGATGGGTGGGGGGATGGGTGGGGGGATGGGCGGTGGGGGCATGGGTGGTGGAGGGATGGGTGGAGGAGGTGTTGGAGGAGGCTGGGGTGGATATTAAGTATAGAGAAGAAGGGAGAAGATCATATAACGAGAAGAGACTAGAGAGACATTCAGCATAGTATCATCCCACGAACCGGGTTCGTAGTCACATTTCCGGGTTTATATCATGTATCGCATCAATCGCGAGTTCTCTCATTCCGTATCCTGTCTCATTCATTAGTGGTGGGTCGATGCTTCTGCCGCACCATATCTCCAGTGTCGCTCGATTGCTGATTTTGTAGTCCACTGAGCTCGTTGGTTGTATCCCTGTTTGATCAATGTATTATTCCCCTTGTGCTCTCTAGCCCGGATGACAGAATCGATAACGATACATATGACCCAAGACCCTTGCGAAATGCAAAATGCTACTTCTGTATTGTGTTAACCAGCCTACACCATCAGCTCTGCATCACAACAAAACGCATGACACGTGAAGGAGACTCACCAATCAAGCCCCTCCTCCAGTCCTTCACCTTTAGTAGCACAACTACCCCTCACACTCCATTCTCTACCCTTTTCCTGCCCTGCTAAACCGAGTTTATCACTAATATCCCCTGGACTTAATGCTCCTTCTACATCTTGTTTATTTGCGAATACGAGGACTGGGACTGATTTTAATTCATCTTCTGATAACATTGTTAGGAGTTCTGAGCGGGATGTTGGGAGTCGAGAAGCGTCTGAGGAGTCTATTACGTAGATTATTGCCTGTTTGTTAGCATGCAGCCGAGCGAGAGCGAGGCAGGTCGAGGTGGACAAGTGCTCTTGTACCATAGGGTGTGAAGGGATAGAATGTGACTTGCCTGTGTATTCGCATAGTAACATCTCCAATATGGACGGATACTCGATTGACCTCCTAGATCCCAGACTTGGAAATTGATATTCTTGTAAGAAACCGTCTCGACATTGAATCCGATTGCTGCAGGTTAGCTCTCTATCCCCTCTTCCTTTTCATCTCCGGCTAGGTATGGGCCGCTTTATGGATGGTTGGACATACTTGGAATAGTAGAAACAACTTCTCCAATCTATCATTAGCTCTCTCTCTCTTTCATTTAAAGTGGACAGACTAACCTGTAATCGATACAATATAGTAGTCTTTCCCGCTGAATCCAGTCCCACCATTAATATTCTCACCTCCTTATCTTTGCCCCATACCGCCAGTGATGAGACTGATTGATAGATCCGTGAGAGGGATAGACCCATTTTGAAAAGAGATGTTTGATGACGAATCAAAGTGTGCGTCCGAATACAAGTCGTCGGATGTTCAGGATTTACTGGAACTTCAATTGGTGGGCCGAAATGACGATAGCTGCCTGCTGAAGACTGTTGGATGGATAGATGTAGACAGAGGAGTGTAGTAATGAGAGACAAGTGAAGAGTGCTAGGTCAAGAAGACGATTGCGGCATAAAGCTAGCTAACGCGTTTCAGGGTAAACTATTTCATCTAAGTTACTATACGTGTTTTGGTACATGTATCATCTATACTTTCAAGCATCTAGCAGGACCCAATGCCGGGCTCATCTGCTACAGATCTAGTAGTGGGGAAACGCTATATCAATACCAAGAATCGACAGCCATTAACTTTACTCTACATTGGCCCATTACCCCCAAACAACGCAGATGAAACAAGCGGCCCAAGCGCGTCCTCAATTTGGTTAGGGGTGGAGTATGATGATCCCTCCCACGGTAAAGGTCATTCGGGAACATACAATACTATCCAAATCTTTCAAACCAGACAAGAAGGTGCAGGAGCATTTATTAAATACAAGACTGGGAATGAATTACAACAAGGGAAGACGTTTGTTCAAGCTATAAATGAACGATATGCTCTGGGTGGGGGGATGGAATCGGTTATGCTTGGATCTTCAAATGCTGTGGTGGTAGAAGCCCCGGGGATGGATGGAGTCAGTAAGAGACTAAGGAATTTGGAGAAGTTGAGGCAGATTGGGTTGGAAGATGAATTGATTTGTGGTATCGGGGGGAGTGAGCAGGAGAGGCTTGCTTTAGGAAGCAGGTTGAAAGGTTCGTTATCCTCGATATCATCGGGCAAGAGCTGATGATAGGTGTAAAGATGCTCAATATATCGAGGAACCTGATCAAGACATGGGACGAAGTTGGGGAGATTCTGAAAGTCGTCGGAGGGATCACTACGCTCATCATGAAGTGAGATGCCGACGCGTCATTTGGGCTTGACTGACAATCGAGTGATTCGAGACTTGACCCGAAGAGCTTGAGTGGGCGATCGCACGCCCAAATCAAGGAATTACATCTCGCTAGATCCCTCCTCACTTGGTCCGAGGTGAGTTTATCCTCATATTTTAAGCGAAGCTGATCAAAGGTCGATCAAGTCGTCAGCAGATTTGAGGGATTGGATGAATTGCATCTCTCTGGAAATCTATCGCTGGCGGAGATGCATGTCGGTGGTCTAAGAAGCGAAACACTCCGGTTCCTCAGCTTGGATGAATGTGGGATCCGATCTTGGGCACTTGTAGAGGAAGTGGCGAAGTTTTGTTCAAAGTGAGCAAGCTCAATGATGTTCCGAATGTCGCTGATACATCAGTCTGGAAACACTTAATTTATCCTCCAACCCACTTGAACCCATTTCCGAACTCAGCGAAACATCCCCTCTCGAGAGACTGAAGAGCTTGATCCTCCTCGAGACCACCCTCATCTCTCTCGCATCCCTCGCTCATCTCTCCAATCGAGTCCCGCAGCTCGAGAACCTCAGATTCACTCTCAACTCTTCTATCCCTTCAGCGGAGAAAGGGTCGAGATTACGTGGATTAAGTGGAAACGATGAAGAAGATCGTGGTGTACTGCTGGTTATATTCCCGAAGTTGATAATGTTGAACGGAAACGAAGTCAGGTCGAAAGAGAGGGAAGAGGTCGAACGGCGGTTCTGTGCTCGCCATACGAACTTCGAAGAACCAGTCCTACAAGCGCTTTACGAGAGTTTATCCAAGAAACACGGTCTACAATCTTCTGCCCCCTCAATCCCAGAAAAGACGTCCCTACGCTCCAAGATGATTAGTGAGTCCTCCTCCGATTTAGCTGAACTAATGAACAGCACTCCATATCTACCCATCCTCACCCGAACATTTCACTCTTCCATTACTCCCCACGGCGCCGATGACCATGATGAAACGCAAAATCGCTAAGAAGCTCAATGCGGATATCGATCGAATCAAGTTGTGGACAGTCAAGCGCAATCAAACGGAGAATACCGATGAGAGCCAGGAGGTATGGGAGAGGGTGAAGGTCATGGAAGTAGAGGAGGGAGAGATTGGGTTCTGGTTCGACGATGGGGATGGAGTCGTCGTGGAAGTCGATTGAGGGATACATCAGCGCCAGTATTGTGCCAGATCATGAAATCCGGCTCGACCATCGCATCTTCATCCTCTGTCTATCCCGACCGATTTCGCAGTTGATGAGAGCCAAAATACATGGGATAGGCAAAGGTTATGGAAGTAGGAGTCGGGGAGATTGGGTGTTGATTCTTCGATGGGCACCATGTTGTTGTGATTGAGGGATACAATGCTCGCCAAATTCACAGGAATTGTCCCGGTTATCCCGGCGGGCTATCGGACTGTCCATCGACTCGCCCAAACTCAAAATGGTACACGGCCGCTCTCCGTTCCAGATGCGGACTATCAGGGATTGAACGCTACTCGGTGCCTGCTTGAAGATTATTCTTGACACACACAACCACATACCCGCCTCCCCCTCACCGTTTCAGCCACCCCAGGTCGAGTCTTCAATCCAGTTGATGAGCTCTGGCAGACATCTCTGCAGCTTTCGAAACATCGGAAATGACAACAACGTTCGATCTCGACACCTTCCGGGATCCGTATGCTTGACGCTAAAAGGTGGTGATATCATGTAACCATGTGACGCTGTTGGGAGTCCGCGGAGGAGTCTGGCGGGATTTATGGTTGAAGCCGATAATCGGGGCTTACCGCTTCCCTTATCTGATCTGATCCTGACTTGTTCGGTTCATGGCACCTTGAAAGTCTAAAGTACAAAAGAGGGTGATGCCCACGTCTTCAGGTCTGGAACCACCTCATGCCAATTAATGACTAAACGAAGGTAGCCAGCAGGGCAGCATGCTTGGCGGCCCCAATGTGGCGTCGTGATCAAGCGGGGACGATCAAGCCCAAAGTTACTCGCGACCCTGAAAGAGCCGATTAAACTTACATCAGAATATTACGGAAATCCAGCCACGTTCGGCATCCCGCCGGAACTGAATCACAAGAATCTAATTGCCCTCTCGGTTTACACCTAACCGGCGCGGAAGAAATAGAGTTAGAGTTTGGTGCAGGACGATCACATGTCTGGAGGAGCATGCCCACACGGTTAGTTTCAGGTCTTCAGGCACTAACAATTCCAATTAACGAGAGAACACTTACGGATAGAATCCGGTTCCTTACCACGAATGATCAAGTTCAACTTTAAACGGCCAAGCGGACTTTCACATCGCATAGATGTGAGACAACTCCTGAGTGTTAATAGGACTTGGTATTTTGGACCTGATCCACCTGTATGCGATGGTACATGAGTTGGGCCTGTGCATGAGTAGGGCTTGTTGACGATTTGTCAAAGGATGAGACATCTAAATGGTGGCTGATGGATAAGGTTCGACATCGGCAGAGGTTTACCCTCACTTACAGACACCTTCTTCTGACTTGGTGCGAGAAGTCACCGATTTTGTCAATACACGACTAGGGAGTAGCTAGTCCTTTAAGGATTCAAGCCACCTCGATCAACGCCTCTTTCAAAGAGCATCATGCAGTGAATACTCCGATACTTATCTTGTTGATCAACAGTCCTCGAGCGATTGGGACGGAAAAAAGGGCTTATAAGCCAGGTATTCTGTCTTGTGAAATCCTCATCCACTTTTCTTGATTTACCTTTTCGACTTTGCTCCTTCATACCTCTTTGGTCCTTTACACTTCTTCGAACCTTCATACCTCTTTCATCATGGTCGCTTTCCGCACAATCCTCTCGAGCTTCTTGCTCCCAATCGCCCTTCTTTCCCAGTCTGTCCAAGCTTCCGGTCTTTTCGACAGGGACCTTGCCAGTCCTCTACTACAGGAACGAGCTATCGTCAACGGAAACATTTGTGCTCGACTGAACATCACTCTTCTGAATATCAATATCGTTCAAGGGTGAGCATCTCTTGTCCAACCGCACCTCTTCTTCAGCTGACGACCTACCAGACTCTGTGTCTGTGCCCGAGCCGGTGCCCTCACTCCCGAATCGGTCGCTACTCTCGGCACAACGGTCCGTGCCAGCTCAGGTATTCTGGCTCCGGTTCTCACCCTTGTTGGTGGAATCACTGGTGCTGTGACTCGAGTTGTATCCGAAACACTGCCAATTGTACGTGTCTTCATCACTTGTTGAACACTTAACTGATCCTTTCCAGCTTCTTCGACAGGACACTTCTTGTGTATACCCAGCCAATGCTACTCCCAATGCCTGTGGCTCATGTGGCTATGGTACGTGATCTACTTGTCGAATCTGCATGAGCTCACCTTTAAGCTTGCGACTCCGGCTTGACTGATTCCGGAGGTGCATGCTGTGCCACCGGCTTCACCGGTTGTAATGGTGTGTGCATCCCCACAGGGACCACTTGCTGCCCTGCCGGCCAGAAGCTCTGTAA
>Ga0308160_10005139_pt1 | contig 13769 bp, 11 predicted proteins | sample PhyFR1_FD_201036 | JGI IMG/M metagenome (GOLD analysis project Ga0308160, IMG submission 201036) | Phyllosphere microbial communities from UC Gill Tract Community Farm, Albany, California, United States - DLSLF.R1 | ecosystem: Host-associated > Plants > Phyllosphere > Unclassified | place: USA...
GCCCATTGGCCTGGTCGATGGCGAAGTTCACCGTTTCGCCGTCGTTGGAGACCTGCAGCACGTCGTCCTTGTAGATGGCCGGGTAGCTCTCGGTCTTGGGCTTGCGGCTGAAGAACCGCGGCGTGGTATTGCGCACCATGAAGGACTCGCCGTTGCGCTCGATGTCCATCACGTCGTCCTGCGACTGCACGTTGACCCAGTGGCCGACGAATTTCTCGCCCTCCACCTTGGCGCAGCCGGCCAGCAGCATCGCCGCGGCCAGCGCGGCACCCATCCACTTCGTCATTTACAGCGCTCCGGTATTGAAGTCGGGGCAAGGATGCGCAGTGCCGGATGTATGGGAGGTCAAAATGCCGGGAGCACGCCGAACGCCGCCCATGGCACTGCGCCGAACAGCAAGGCCGGCCGCCCTGCCACCCCGTCGGCCTCGTCCACGGCACGCCCGACAGCGCACTGTCGGGGTCCTGTCGTGCCCGTGTCGCATCGCCGTCGTCACGGGATGGCGCGATGCGGCAGGATGATGGCTGCACCCAAGCCCGATGCCGAGACGCCCATGTTCCTCGATGCTGCCCGACTGCGCGCGCTGCGCACCGCCCGCCACTGGTCGCAGGAGCAGCTGGCCACGCTGAGCGGCCTGAATCTACGCACCATCCAGCGGCTTGAATCGGGCGCCAAGGCCTCGGCCGAGTCGGTGCAGGCGTTGGCGGCCGTGTTCGAGGTGCCTGCGGAGAGCCTGCTGGCGGGCCGCCCGACGCCTGGCCAACCGGCCCTCGGCGCGATCCGCGAGGGCGTGCTGCGTGGCCTGGACTTCGGCGGCACCACCGCGCGGGCGGATTTCTGGTGGTTCGCGCTCGCCGTGGCCATGCTGCTGGCCTTCGCGCAACTGCTCGCCGACGCGACCGGGCCGCTGCCGGCGCAGTTAACTGGCCTGCTGGTCCTGCTGCCCTGGCTTGCGGCCTGCACCCGCCGCCTGCGCGACGCGGGACTCAGCCCGTGGTGGCAGCTGATCAGCCTGGCGCCGGTCGCAGGCATCCTGGTCCTTCTCTACCTGCTGACCTATCCAACCAAGCAGGGCGAACCAGGCAAGGCGGTGACGAACTGAGCCGGTATCGCCGGCAGATGGGCATCGCCACGTCGTGACCCGGGCGAGGTCGGCTGGCGGCGGGCAGTGAACCTGACCGGGCGTCGTCCCATCATCGCCCGATGCGTCCCGTGGGAATGGCGACCCCATGTGCCAGGCCGCGGATGGCTGACGAGTTGGCGCCGATGGATCGCCATCGGCGCGCGGAGGAATGGCCTGCGTTTCCGTTGCACCAGCGCGGCACCTTCACTGCCGGGTTTGCTGGCGCGCCTCGATCAATTGCGGACGCTCGGGGCGTTCCGCGCGCTGCGCCATGGCCAGCAGCTTCTGGAAATAGGCGTGGGCCTTGGCGCCGTCGCCCGCTTGCCTGGCCGACGCGGCCGCACCGTACAGCGACCAGAAGCGGTTGGGCTCCTGCACGAGCGAGGCTTCGAACGCCGTCAGCGCGTCGGCGGGTTGATCCTGGGCCAGCAACATCTCGCCCAGCATTTCCCGGGCCGGCGCCAGCGGCCCGGGTGTGACCGAGGCCAATTGGGTCTTGTCCTCCAGATCGGCCGCCTGGCGCATGCCCGTCAGCGCGTCGGCGACATGCCCTTCTTGCAGCGCCAGGATCGCGGCGACTTCCCGCCGCTGGATGTCCGTCTGCTCGGCCCAATAGTCCTCGCCCTGCTTGGCCAACGTGGCGTGGAGTTGGTCCAGCGATGCGATCGCCGCGCGTGCGCCGGCGCCGTCGTGCAGATGCGCCGCGCCCAGGCCGCGGGCGAAATAGGTGATCGAATCGGCATAGGGAAAGCGGCTCGGCACGGGGTCGAGTTTGGCCGCCTGCGCCCAATCGCGGCGCTCCAGCGCGTAGCGCGCCGGAATCGCGGCGCGGGCGTAATAGGCCGCCGAGGCCGGCGCCGCGCCGTTCGCCTTGGCCGGATCGAACCGCGCGAAGACCTGCGCCGACGCCTCGGCCAATTGCCCGGCGGCCTGGTCCTGCCCGGTCTGCAGATAGCCGTAGATCATGTAGTCGCTGGCGTGCAGTTCGTCGGCCGGCTGACCTGCGGCGCGCGCCGACGCGGCCGAGGCCAGGTTGGTGTCGATGGACGCCTGCCAGTCGCCGATCCGGGTGAAGGTATGCGAGGGCATGTGCAGCGCGTGCGGCGTGGAGGGCGCGATCGCGCCATAGCGCTTCGCGGCGGCGGCGGCGCGGGATGCCAGGGCCGGCTCGTCGTAGGCGTGGATGATGTAGTGGGCCAGGCCGGGATGATCGGGATACTTGGCGAACAGCGTCTCCAGGATCGCGCCGGCCTTCAGCTGTTTCGCATAGGTCTTGTCGGTGGGATCGGCGGCCGCGGCCAGCGCCAACGCGTAGAAAATGCGCGCTTCGATGTCCTTGGGGTAGGCGGCGGCCAGCCGCGCCATCGCCTGCTCGTAGGCCAGGGTGCGCGCGTCCTGGTCCAGACGGTCGGCGTCCACATACAGATGCGCCACCGCCTCCAGATAGGCCTGCTCGCGCGGGGTCTTGGCCTTCAGCGCCCGCCCCGCCTTGACCGCGTTCACCCCCTGCTGCAGTTGCGAGGGAGATTTGAACCCGGCGAACGGATTGCTCCAGCTACTCAACGCGATGCCCCAATAGGCGATGGCGCAGCTGGGGTCGGCCTCCAGCACCGCGCGATAACCCTCGATCGCCGGGCCGAACTGGAAGGAATGCATCAACGCCACCGCACGATCGAACCGCGGCTGCGCCGCCGCATTGCACGAGGTCGCGAAGCTGACGCTGCCCAGCCGCTCCATCGCGGCATGGTCGTGCATGGGGTCGTGGGCCGATGCATCGGCCGCAACCACGATGGCCAGGAGGGATGCGACAACAAAGCGTTTGGCGCTCATGACACCTGGCCGTTGAGAGACGGAGCTCGCTGCATCTTTCCCCTGTCCTGTTCGAAAGTCCATCGCGATGCGCCTGGCAGGCAGCAGCGCCGACCCCACAGTGCGCACATCGGGGGCGGAGCACCGGAGCGCGCGCAAAACCCGCTCCTGGCGCATTGCCATCACGTCGAAACTGGCGGCAACCGGCCACGGGAAGAGCGCGCTGCGGGACACGTGGCCCGCCGGTTACCGAGGAGGCACGCCCTGCGCGGCGTCAGCCGGCGAGCGGCGTCATCGCGTAGCCATGATGTTCCAGCACGCGCCGGCACAGCGACACGAAGTCCGGCACCACCTGGGCGGGCACGCTACGGCAAAGCAGCCCGGAGACGTGCGGCCAGCGCAATGCGTTGCTCGGTGGCGTAGCGCACTTTCTGCCCCCCATACAGCCCGTCATTCGTGTAGCGCGGGAACACGTGCAGGTGGTAGTGCCACACATCCTGATTGCCGGCCGGCCCGTTGTGTTGGCGCGTGGAGATGCCGTCGCAGCCGAAGGCCGCCAGCATCGCGTGCGCCAGGCGCCGCGTGGCGCGGAAGACCTCGCGGCCCAACTCGTCCGGCATGTCCAACACGTTCTCGTAGTGGCCACGCGGGATCACCAGGCAGTTGCCTTGGATGCCGGCGTAGTGGTGCGTCGGCACCAAGGCGTACACGTTGGCATCCACCAGCACAACGGCCGATTCCGGCGCAGGCGCGGGCAGCGTGGCGGCGATACCGCAGAACGGGCAGTCGTACCCGGGGGGAGCGTGCTGCATGAGGCGCAACGGCGAAGAGAACCCACTTTGGGGCGGGAGCGGATTCTGTGGCGTGCTCTGGCTAGCCGTCAATCGGACAACGCGGGTGGTGGGCTGGCGTCAACGTCCATGCCTCCGGGCAATGGTGGCCCCGGGAGAAGTGCACTCTGCCCCCCAGCTTCTGGACCCAAGTTTCTGCCACGTATCCCGCGCATCACTCAGCAATAATTCTCAGAAACACAGATCGGAAATACTTCGGGAAATCACTCAGGACGTCCTCAACATCTGCCTGCCAGTCACGAATGGCTATTCCAACGGATTGTGCGTTGGTCAGTCGCCCCCAAACTGCCCGTTCAACCAGTTGAGCAACAACTCGATCAGAAAAACCAGCCTCAAATATTGCGACGCAATTCTGGTTTGGAAGTCCATACTTGATCTGCTTCTGGAGTGCATCGGCAAGATATGAAAATCGCCTGGTTCGGGGATTGTCTCCACTGTGGGAAATGGCTGAAGCTTTTACTGCCGCCACAATCAAGGGAATCTCGAATCCAAACAGGATTTCGCAAATTTCTACCACGTCATCGATAGTATAGGAGCGACGCGCTCCATCGCCCCACGGATGTGTTGCTTGAAGCCGGCAAATTTCAGTCAATAGAACCTCGTAAGATTTGCCAGCCAACCAAAAGTAGAAGAGATCCTCGACTGCATCCGAAGGATCGCATTCATATAATCTGTGAGTTGTCACTGACGAAATAAATAGTGGCCATAGAGTTCTGGCCAATTCCGCTGTATCGGTGCACTCAACTATCCTGGTAATTCGCTCCTCTACCCATGCGTCGACCCGCAGAGAAACACTGACGCCTAGTAGGCTCTTGCCAAATCTAATTTGGCTCAACTGATCCGGCACGGCCTCAGAAATTGACGCCGACACGCCCTCGAATAGACGTACTAGATCCGCTCGCTGGGTGTCATTGGCCAAATGATATGCCAACGTTTCGGCTGCTAAGGCTGAAGCTTGCAAAGTCTGTCCTTCCGGTACATCAATGGCGCTGGCCATAACATGGCTCTGAAGGCGTTTTAGGAGCTCGAGACGGCCAATCAGCTGTGCTCGAAGTCCGGATTCATCAAGCTTGTACCTTGATAGAGATCCCTTCAGTTGATTAGTTATCTCCCTCACACTGTCCAAGGAGGAAATTAAGTAAATCGCAATATCTACAGGTGGAAAAGCAGAAACCGATCCGCCAAATTTGTCCTTAAAGGGAAGAACTAACTGAAGGAGACTGCTCCCGACTGGGTCCTCACTATTCGGGTTAATGAGATCATTTGCTACCTGCCATCTTCGAGACCCGGACGGCGTTCTTTTTTCATCAAAAATTTTTGTATCGCAAAAAATTATTGTTCCCTCTTCATGCATTCCTGCACGTCCCGCGCGCCCCATTAGGTTCTTGAAGTCTCTTATGCGTATTGAATCTTTCCCCTGCTGTGTTCCAGTAACCAATAAGTACTTAATAGGTAGATTCACGCCCTGTGCCAAGGTCGAAGTACAAACAATGAACGAGATTAAGCGCTCTCTCATCGAATACTCGATAGCGGCCCGCACTCCTCGGGGAGTTGAACTGGTGTGGGAAAAGATTCCCAGTTTGGAGGCCTCAGTTAGGTAGGAACTATCGCCGAAGTTGATCTTATAGAGGGAGACAAACCGACTTAATTCCGCCTCATCGCAAAAAATCGCTGGCGCTGGCATAGAAGTGCCGCGCGAGAATACATCAAGCGCATATTTTAATAACGCGCTTGCTGAATCCTTTTTGCCACAGAATATCGCGACTCCGCCGTTATCTACAAGCCTCAGTCCTAGATAAAGTGCGACAGACTTTTTATCGCCTTGGACTGGGAAAGTCCGAGCTTTCTCACGAGGTTTTTTCCGGAGTTGTTCGCTCAATAAAACTCCAGGAACGGCAAAGGCGGGTTCTGATTCTGAATTTGGAACAAAATATATCTGTCCATCAGAATTTTTTGAGGTAAACCCAATCGATCTTTGAGTCTGATTGGATGTGTCAACCACAACGCTAGACTCCGATCCAAGTAGCCACTTAGAGACAACGGGAGCGTTCTGGATGACAGCAGAGATTAATAAAGTTTGTGCGGATTTGCCTATCCGTCCCTTGATCGATGTTAGCAGGAGCTCATAAGTGACACCCCGCGCTCCTGAGTCGAACTGGTGCCCCTCGTCGTAGATCAAGAGATCTATCCGCGATGCTATTTCCGGATTCTGTCTTAATACATACAATAGTTTCTCGGGTGTTATGACCACCACTTGTGGGTTTGGAGTATTCTGCACATCAGGCCCCTCCCACAGGGAATCCGAATAGTCAATTTGAATGGCGTCACCGAGGCGGTTTACGCTCACGCTGTCAATCGCCAGTGCGCTGCGAAGCGCCTCATGGATTTCATCGCACAGCGCAACGAAAGGAGCTACTACGACTGCCAGTCTAGCTCGGTTAGCAGTGAATGCAGTTCTCAGAATGATTTCCGTCGCCTTGGTTTTTCCGGCACTGGTTGGCATCTGGACCGTCGCAGAAGCGCCTGCCAGAACACCTGCTTCCCCTAGCTTTCTTTGAGATGGCCAAAGCTCATGGATCGCAGAGTCGGCCTGCAGATAGCTAATCCACGCGTCAGGTTCAGTACGTGCAAACTTATGAAGAAGAGTTCTGGAGGAATTCTCAAATCGAAAGACAACAACAGCGGATAAAAGCTCAGCTATTAGAAGAGCGTGAGCATCGTACGATGCGTAGCTAATCCTTCTCAAACTAATGAGATTATCAGCTATTTCGGACCGAGCTATCCCCGACCTGTAGTGCTTGCGCAGCGCCCGAACGAGATTGGCAACCTCCAGTAGCTCGTTTTTAAATGGAGGCTCTTGCGCCCACGGCTTTAAAAGCAGCCAGATTAGCGTCTGCTCTATATAAGAGCCAGTGTAATCTTTGGCTAAGCGAGACGCTTGAACCCAAGATACCCCGGGCATGTCGATTAGATGGAAGGCCGCGCCACTCAAAAGCATAAGGTCCTTGCGAATATCTTCGTCAATCCGGGCGTTCGCATAAGCCAATAACGTCTTCGCAGAGAATGCAACGTCATCGATGGATGTCTGGCTATGTGCGCGAACCTCACAGAATGAGGACACCCTCTCTGCTGCAAAATCTCCGAGGAAGCCTACTGCTATTGGGAAGAGCTTAGATGGAAAAAAGTCTTGCGGAAGAGGTATGAGGTCCGCGTCCTTGGAAGAATATTCATAGAGTTTGTCTCTACCCCGCACCAACCCGGCGGCACGGTTAGTTCCCGCGTCACGCCTCATCTGCAGCTAGCCTATAGAGCTCACTCGCTACGCTCATGAAGTCATCGGCTTCAATTAGCATTAGGTGCAAGACTTGAGCGTAAGGATGACCCTCACAAGTTGTTACATCAAGCTGCTTGATACTCCAGCAAGTAGATGAAATCACAGCCGCCGCACCAGGCCGATAGTCGTACGGAGTATCAGTGGCGTTCTGAAATCTCTCAATTATGTTTGCTTCTTCTTCCTTTCCTTCCTCCAAGAGACGGCGCTTTGCCGCATTGAGTGATTCAGCGCAGCGCATGTCATCCTTGCAAGAATCGTTAATGGCGTCCTGTAGCCGGCTGGATTCTTGCTCGAGCTTGCCTGTGAGTTTTCCCTTGACCTCGTAGATGGCAAGTAAATCCTCGGAAGAAATGCTTCCGGGAGAGTTGAATTTTATTGCAATGACATCGCTTCCTTTCGTAGATTCATTCCTGATCGACTTCTGGTGAAATCTGGTTCGCGGTACGTAGAAACCAAAATCTGATTCAAGCAGGTCAGCGACCAATACTTCGCAGAAATCCCCCGAGCGGACGCTTGGGCCAGGAGGATTTTTGTCGTCGGGAAATATAAGGGCGCGTAGAAATTCAGCACGTGTTTTGTGCGAAGTTCCTTTCCTGAGTTGATCGATCATGGCGTCTGGTATATAATGGGAGCAAAAATGTTTTGCCCACGTGCTCCATACCCCTGTTTCGGTTGTTGCAGCGAATTTCCAATGAGAAACCGGCCGCCCATCTGATGTGGTGAAAGTGCTGCTTGTGGCTGTCAGCCATCCTATGTGCTGGAAGTCGCTTTTTGCGCTCATAATCCGCCTGCCCTGCAATCCAAGAAAATACGGCCAATATGAAGTAACGGGGTCAGGTTCACTTATCCGGTTCCTCGACATCGCGGGAATTGACTACACCCAAGGAAGGCTTCACCCGTGCGCCTGTTGGTCCGCTGCACTAGCGGACTCCCACACTGTCGGCACATGAGCGATTTAGCCGCAGCGTCGATCGCCGGGACAAGCGTCGGCTCGATCCGGGAATTGAGAGATGCCTCAGCCGCGCCGCCGCGTTGCGCCGCCTGGATCATCTCTAACAAGCGCTTGCCACCGATCAGCTCGATCGGCTTGCCCTGTGCAAATTGCGCCGCCTCTTTCGTGTAGCTGCCGATACAAACGATCTTCACCGCGTGCGCCTGGTGATGGGCCAGTAGCCCATACATCTCGCGCACGACGCTGACGCCGACCTGCTGCCGCTTCCATTGCTTGCACTGCACTAGCGTGCGGCGACCGTCCTTGCGCAGGATCAAGTCGATACCGCCGTCGGCGCCGCCCATGCCGGTTTCTTCCACGCTGTGGTCCTGGCGGCGGAAGGCTTCGCCGACGAGTAGTTCGTATTGGCGCCAGCCGCCGGCGGCAAGGCTTTCCAGGGTGGTACGGGTATCCAGTAGGCGGCGACGATGGCGTGCGCCGAGGAAGGAGAAGAGCGCAGCGATCCAACAGACGATCAGCACGATCCACGCAAGCGGCGCGAGCGTGCTGTCTGAGTGCTGCGCGATGCCCTGCGCCAGCATGCCGCCCTGCTGGGAGAGCCACCATGCAAGTCCATAGCGCACGGCAAGAAAGCCAGCGATGCCCATGGCTAGCCCAAGCGGCCACGGCAACGCAGCCAGCGCATCAAAACCGGTATTTCCCCGTTTGCGTCCCATGCGACCCCCGTCCCAGAACCAAACATAGCGCCAGAATCAGTGGTTGTCCGCCTGGCGATTGCGCCGTCTACGAAACGAGACATGAGGTGCTTCAGGGGCAGCGGTCGAGTGGACTGCGCCGGTTCGAGGTGACGGTCACGAGGGCAATTGCGCGGCTGAAGCTCCCAGTGAATATCTGATTTTTGGATATCAAAAAGAGCGCGCTACGGTGGTTGTGCGGACACCCCGTCCGCCCACGTCGAGGACGGATGCCATGACGACTTCGAAAGCCCGCACCACCACCGCCCCGCGGCACCCCGCGCCAGCGACCACGCTGCAGCCGCAGGAAGAGCCCTTCACCTTCGGCGTCACCCTGCAGCAGCTCGACCAGTTCCACGCGCTGTTGCGCACCATCACCGCGCAGAGCGACATGGTGGCGGTGTGCAGCGGGGCGCCGCTGGACGACAAGAGCCTGTCGATCCTGGGCGAGAGCATCTTCACTGCCGCCCGCGCGGTGCGCGGGATCGTGGACGAGATCCACGCACAGCGGCTGGGCGGCGATGGCCTGGCGCCGGTGTCGCACGGGGAGCCGCGCCATGCGTAAGCCGCCTTCCCGTCCCGCCGCCACCTCGCGCAAGCGTGCGCCGCGCCAGACAGTGCAATTTCGCGGCTGGACCATCGTCGAGCCGACGCTCACGCCGATGCTGACGCCCGAGCAGATCGCCGCCGAACTTGCCGCCGAGGAGGCCCGCACGCCGCGCGCACCCCGCCGCACGCGCCCGCCGCAGCGCTGCAAGATGGGCTACGGCTATTACCCGGCCAGCAATCAGGTGGTGCCGTCGCTGCGCCTGCGTGGGCGCTGGCTGGAACAGTTGGGCTTTGCCATCGGCAGCACCTTGCGGATCGAGGTGCGCGATGGCGCGTTGGTGGTGCGCATGGCCGGGGAGTAGTGACGCGGGTGCGGCCACGCGCGGGGTCTGCGCATGGACGGTTGAACACCGACCCGGCCGGCCGCTGCGGTGTGCTCCGCTGTGCGTCGGGCCGGTCCGATGATGGCCTGGCGCTGCGGCTGCCGGGTGGGCGCCGCCGTGCTAGCGTGCCGCTGCCGAGGGTCCGGCAGTGCGAAGGGGCAGGCATGCGCATTGAGTCAGTGCCAGTGGAGCGCCGCGTGGTGGCGCCGCGCACCAAGCCGGGCGTGCGCCTGGCCTGGTGGCTGCTGTGGCTGGCCTTGGCGGTGTTCGCCGGGGAATTCGTGCACTCGGTGTACGAGAAGTACGCATCGCTGCAGTCGCCGGCCTATGCGATGTTCCTGACCCGCCGCGGCTGGCTGTGGTGCCACCTGGGTGGCGGCGCGGTCGGCCTTTTGCTCGGCGCGCTGCAGTTCGCGACGCAGCGTTGGCGGCGGTGGCCGCGGCTGCACCGCTGGGTGGGGCGGGTCTACTTCGCCGGTATGGCGGTGGCGATGGTCGGGGCGGTCGGCTTGATCGCCACGTCGCCGGCGCCGCTGTCGATCCGGCTGGCGTTTTCCGTGACGGCGCTGGTGTGGCTGGTCACCGCGTCGATGGGGTTGTTGGCGATCTTGCGCGGCCAGGCGCTGCGCCACCAGCGCTGGATGGTGCGCGCCTATCTGGCGACGCTGGCCCCTGTGCTGTTCCGGCTGGCGCTTCCCACGGCGATCGGCTTGGGCATGACGCCATCGCCCGGCCTGATCGCGCTGTTGCTGTGGGCCAGTTGGATGGTGCCGTTGCTGTTGTATGCGGCTGGTGGTGCGGTGGTGCATGCGCTGCGCCGTGGTATCCAGGCAGCGCCAGTTGCGGGAGCTGCCTGCATCGGGGGCGATGCCGGTTGATCGAGGAGCGCGTGCCGGGAGTGCGGTGGTGCGTCGCGCTTGCGCGGAAGGTCCGCGCCTTGTTGGTCCGCTTTCGCGGCACGCTGGTTCGGCCATACCCGCTAGCCGCGATGCGCGATCGCCGCATTCCGCGCCGTCATTGCCCCGGACGCTGCCGCGCCGATGGTCAGGCGCGGCAGCGTTCGCTCGCTGGCGATCGCAAGGGCATGGGGGAGGGGGCTGCCCCTGCGATTCTCTGCGGCGAAACTCAGCGGCGCTTGTCGAACAGCTGCTGGCGCACGGCGACGGTGCAGGCTTCCTTGGTCAGCAGGTGCTCGAAGGCGCTGTTGTCGCTGGGCTTGCCGCTGCCCAAGTCGAGCACGGACGCCTGGTTGCTGCCGCGGGCCTTGAACGCGGCGATGGCGGTGGTGGCGTTCTTCAGCGGCACGGTGGCATCGTTGTCCGAGCCGCACAGCAGGGTCGGGGTGCGCGGCGCCCAGTCGAGCAGGTCGTTGCGCTCCAGGTCGCGCAGGAACGGGTCGTTGGCGTTGCTGGCGAAGTCCTTGTAGAAGCCGGGCTGGAAGTACTGGCGGATCTTGTCGACGCCGGGCAGGGTGTCGCCGAGCACCAGGTCGGTCAGGCTCTGCGTGCCGGGGAACAGCGCTTCGACCTGTTTGGCCCACGGATCCTGGAACACCTGCGCCGGGTCGAGGTAGAGGTTGTGGTAGGTGTGCTGCATGCCGACGATGGCGTAGCTGCCCAGCACGATGCCGAAGGTGTTCTCGCCCACGGCGCTGTGGCCGCTCCAGCTGTCGCGGAAGGTCTGGCTGAGCGCGTACGGGCCGGAGATCGGCGCGCTGGCGACCAGGTGGAATTCGTTGGACAGGTGCGCTTCGATCTCGCGCTGGGTGGCCATGGCGGCATGCCCGCCCTGCGAGTAGCCGGTCAGCATGACCTTGCCCGACAGGGGGGTGTTGAGCCGCTGCAGCACCTGGCGCGCGGCGCGCAGGGCGTCGATGCTGGCGCTGGCCTCGGACGCGGCGTGCAGGTAGGGATGGAACGGATAGGTGGACTGGCCGATGCCGAGGTAGTCGCTGCTGACCACCACGTAGCCCTGGGTGGCGAGGTGGGTGACCATGGTGTCGTCGCCCTTGGCGTCGCGGATCTCCTTGGCCTGCTCGGCGCGGCGCAGCGACTCGGTCCCCTGGCTGTAGCTCACCAACGGGAACGGCCCGGTGCATTGGCTGCCGCCCGGCACCAGCAGCGCTGCGGAGGCGGTGGCGGGCTCGCCGTCGACGCCGATGGTGGCGTAGGTGAACTCGGCGACGCGCACGTCGCATTTGGCCTGGTCGGTGGACTGGTCGTTGGCCAGCAGGGTTCCGATCGCCTGGCGGGTGTAGCTGGTCAGCACATTGCTTTTGAGCAGCGTGCCGCGCGCCGGTGCGGCCGATGCGGCCAGGGGCAGCAGCGCGCCCGCAACGCCGATGGTGAACAGGACGCGCAGCGTCAGCCGATTCCGCAGTGTGGCCATGAAAAACGTCCTCGCAATTGAATCCCGGTTGCACGGGACGGTGGGGTGGGGGGCAACCCTACTACGGCGCTTCGACTGTTCTTCTGACAATTCGCGGCAATGTTTATCTGCAGTATGGATTCGCGCGGCACTCGGGCGAATAGCGAGACAAGCAGCGAAACTAAATCCTGTAGCGCGTCTGTGTGGCAGCGTGCGGAGCGGCACACAGGTGCAGAAATTCGCTTGAAATCCGCATGCTTTCGCTGGATTTATGCCTGTTTCGCAGATGGCGAAAAAATCAGATGGCGCCGCGCTTCATTCGAAAATGGATCTTTCATTATTCGATAATCTGGCGATAAAGGTTATCGCCGCGCATTGAAAGATAATCCGGCATGCAGTGCATGTCGGGTATGGGCGATCGCATCGATTGGGTGGCGCGACGCGGCGAGGCAGCGGCGTCGGGTGGCCGCCTGGTTTCGCCGCAGGTCATGGCGCATGCCGCGCTCCCGGATGCGTCCAGCAGTGCGTGCGGCGTAGAAGACAAAAAAAGCCGGCTGCCCCATCAGGGCATGCCGGCCGGGTGTCGCTGCCTGCGCGGCTGCGCAGGCCGGACGAAGCGGATTAGCGCACCTTGTACAGCACCGCAGCACCGGGCTTGGGTTCGAACATGGGCACGGTCTGCTGCTTGAGTGCTTTGCCGTTGGCGTCCCACACCAGGGTCTCGGCGGGGTATTCCTCGTTGCGGGTCATGGCGCCGATCTGCTTGACGATCACCGTGGAGCCGGCCTTCACTTCGGGGTTCCAGGCGAACACGCCGAGCCTGCCGTAGAACACGGCTGGCGCTTCGGCATCGAGGCGGCGGTCGGGGCACATGACCAGGCCGCGGTCGAGCATCACGCGCAACGCGCCGACGGGCACGGCTTTCACGGTGGGCGCGGTGCGGTCGGTGCTGTGGCCGGGGCAGACATTGGCCGAGCGGAGCAGCATGTCCTCGACCACTTGCCGATCGGGCTGGGCGAAGGCCGGCAGGGCGGCGGCGGACAGGGCGAGCATTGCGACAGTGGACTTCCAGTGCACGTGACACCTCCTATTGAATGAATTGCTCCAAGCGTCGCGGTGGGCCAGGTGGCACAGGTGGGCTGCCGCCGGGGACGCGCGGCGACTCTATCAACAAGGCCACTGGGCAATTGCAAATGAAGCGTGATGGCGCGTGAGGTTGCGCATGCTTCTATTCACGTTGGATGTGCTGGTCGATGATGTTGGCGAGGTGATTGCACAGTGGTGGTAGGCGCGCGGGGAGCGCGGCGATGCGTTCTTGCACATTGCATGGCGCGCACTCACGTGTCGGCATCGCTGCGGAAGGTGAGCGAACATTTCTCCCGAGGGGAGAGGGGCTAGCGGCTGTTCCTTCTCCCGTCGGGAGAAGGTGCCCCGCAGGGGCGGATGAGGGTACGGGCGAAGCCTCGTGCACCCAAACGCCGCGAGACGCTTCGCGCCGCACCCTCACCCCAACCCCTCTCCCGGGGGGAGAGGGGCTAACTGTCCTGGTCTAATTCTCGTGGACACCTCGCTAGGGGATGATCATCCCCCCGAGGACCGAGCACGCCATGACATCCCGCCCGCGTAGGACTTTCGATAGCGCCTTTAAGCTGCAGGTGGTGCATATG
>Ga0308160_10005140_pt1 | contig 13766 bp, 20 predicted proteins | sample PhyFR1_FD_201036 | JGI IMG/M metagenome (GOLD analysis project Ga0308160, IMG submission 201036) | Phyllosphere microbial communities from UC Gill Tract Community Farm, Albany, California, United States - DLSLF.R1 | ecosystem: Host-associated > Plants > Phyllosphere > Unclassified | place: USA...
TTTGCAACAAAGCAATACTACCGGCGAGCACCCTGATAGAGGATCGAGCGCGATTAAACGTTTGCGTCTGTCCTTATAGCTCCGCTGTGAATAGGCTTAGACTGTAGGAGTAGCATCGATGGAAGAAAAGTAACATCTCGCTAAGCTGGCACAAAGCATTGACCATGTCCGATGACAAAGAAGGTGTTCCTTGATTGATGCGACTTCCATGATCACGGGGGTCGAAAGCAGCTAGACAGTCGTCAACTATGAGTCCATTCTATGAGTCCATTCCGACTGGGAGTGAGGGAGAAGTACACCTCGGCTTCTCCCATCTACAACCACAGCTGCCCTTCCAAAGGTCTAGGATGTTCATTCGGGTCGTTTGTCCATCTCCTCGATCATGGGCAATATTATTGATTCTCGCGCGACCTTTACTTTTCACGCGCCACGGCCTGTCCGCGGGAGACGTGAGCGAAACCAAGCAATCGAAAAGAATTGGAGGTCCGACCTCCATGGGAACAGGAAAATCAAGGGTGGACACGTTGTAGTTCTTTTTTGACCTTCGGTCACTTGTGGTCTGGTTCTATTCCTAAGATCTAACTTTACTGGGATTACCATTGAATTGTGGATTCGGACAGGGTTTATCATCACATTCAACAATGCCTGTCCATAAGAACTTTGATACATTCTACTTTCTACCATAATACCATAAGAGGGAAAGCAATGCTCTCAAGCTCTTTTATCAGTATGATGTTTTAGCTTTATGGCACAGGAGCCTCAACTATCAGGAAGGGCTCCAACTCTTAGGATTTGCGCCCTCTGCCCAGCGACTTGTTCTGTACGTGTGCACAGAATAGCTGTAAGTGTGGACAGGCGTGTACTGGTGGATGATCCGATGGACGATCTGACCTATCTACCAAGTTCGAAGCCTCTCCGCGACGCCCATCTTACGCCTCGTCGATACTGGCACTCTTTCTTCAAATGTTCGGAGATCTTGAATTGACCTCCGGGGTCTGGGATATTGTATGGTTCTCGCTGTCGGTATAGGAGGTTGGAATACAGCTCCCGACGACTTGCCTTAGACTAGCTGATCGACTTCCCTGGAATTGTCGAGCCTATCCGCTCCAGCCGCGAATCTACTCGTACTACACCCGTCTGTCACGCGTGACGATCCTGCCCGCCTCGGCAAAAGTCTCGGCATCGAACAAAAGCCAAAGGAAGGGGGTCATCGATGTTTCAGGTTTCGACCGGCCACCTCCTTTCGGGTCATCAAAAAGGTGACGTAACGATCTGAACCGGTTTTCTTTTTCGGATCAAAAAACGCCAAACAATTCACCCAAAGGAAGGAGGTTTCGGGTCGGATTTCAGTGATTTGTTGGTTGGTTCGGGGAAATCGGAAGCCGAAAGGTTTGAGAACGGGGGGAACGGGGGGAGGACACACAAGATTACAGCTTCCTTTGTCCTCGACACATTAAATGTATATAGACAGACGGCGATACGGGATGATCCAACCCAAATCGATACGAATGGCGAATTCGTACATGAAATATCGTCTCATGTTCTGACATTCATCGACCTAGCACAATGTTCCATCCAGGGATGCTGATGGGCGGAATGCCTCCACCGTTGATGGGTCCCGGTATGGGGATGATGGGCGGCTTTGGAGGGTTCAACCCGAGGTCGATGCCGGGTTGGTTTGGAAGGGATTTGTTGGGTGGGTCGATGGAACCCGTGGTTTATCAACTGCACTAAGCTCACGACTATCCTGATGATGATTATAGGTCGTGAATTCTCGGGACCTGGAGGTTTAGGTACGTGACTACGGGGATTAGAGGATCGATAAAACATCAGGCTGAGCCGATCCCTTGATCGATCCAACAGGCCATTCGACAGTATGTAACCCTCTTCCTATCTATTACGATCAACAACACACCCAAAGCACTTGCCCAACAGCCATACCGCCCACCCGATCCATCCGTCTTACCACCCATGCCCTCCGGCCTCCCAATCATGGCTCGACGTTCGTCCTGTTTCAATGGATCGCAGGGTATCAACTCATGCTAACGATGCTCTTCGTTTGATGTGACAGCGCCAAAAGAAGGGTTCGATGCGTATGGCCGCAAGATTCCACCTACTTTGCCTGCAGGTGAGACCTGGTCGTCCCGTTTCCTTTTATCCTGCCATGTGACTCATAATTGATGGCGTATCCACCTGGAACAGGTATCGACGGCTGGGGCAGATCCATCCCAGGTGCCGATGGACAACTACCCTTCCGTCCTCCCGGAATGCCAGGAATGCCAGGAATGGTAGGTATACCCGGAATGGGGATGGGAATGAACGGTATGCAGCCTCCAGGAGCAGCCGAGCTACCGGCGGACCTACCAGGACCGACTGAACCTGTTGCTGAGACTGGGGCGGATATCGGGTTGACGAGTGATTCGGGAAGACCGGAGGAGTGAGTTTCGAAAGGCCAGACCATTTCGGAAGGCGCGATGGCACGAATTCTCAGGGTGATACTGACCTGAACAACGCCCTGATCGACAGACCCCCAATGTTCTACAGAGAGCCAGTACGTGACGACACCAACGATTATCGCGACTTTCCACCCTTTAGCTTTGAATCCACCGCCCTCGCTCGGATTCATCGGCTCCGCCGACCGCCCGAGTTGAGACACTGTGATGTTCGGTCAGATGAATGGGCGTATTTCATCGAAGCGCTCGAGCAGGAAGCGTATCGGTATGCCGACAAATCTTACCTCTCGACGCATGGGACATACAGTCAGGATGATTTACCGTTGTTGACCGAGGATGTGCATCAGCTGCTTAGGTGAGGAAAGACACCACACATGCATGATGTACGAACACCAAAGCTAATGAGCGCCCCCCAACAGAGCCTGGCAAGTCGGATACTTTGGACCTCGCGGCGTCCATGTCTACCCTGCGAAACAAGGGAAACGACTATTCGCCCCCGGTCTGGTCGTTTCGAGTCATCGAGGATATGGCAAGGATACAGATACGATGACTCTCGTCGACTATCACGATGACGACGAGTATTCTGTTGACAGCCGATTCGATCCGCGGGAGGAGGCGATCTATTCCGCTCGAGAACGGGTCTACCGGCGCAGACAGCGACGTAATCGCAGGCGAGAGTTGAGGGAGAAGCGACATCGACGAGATATGGCCACAGATGATTGGGAGATGCATTTTGCTTGGATGCACCCGACAGCTTGGCGTGCAGGTATGAAGGTGGGCCGAATGACGCTAGCCTATGACTACGCGGAGAAAAGCTGACGAACACCTTGTGCTGACAGCCACTTCAATATGGAGAGAAACGGCCACCGCTACCGCGTCCGCAATAAAGGCCTTTAGAGTTCGGTGTGGTTCTCATACAGTAAACGCCTAGATGTTTAATCAATTACAATGCTCGAAAATAGAAAAAGTTTGGAAGCTGTCGTTATCGTCCTCGTCCCGAGTGAATGAGTGAAAAGAAAGGGGGCTTTGACGAGTCGGCCTAGTTGAGATTGATATCGTTCAGTGCACAACAGACGGCAGCTCTGAAGATTGGAAGCAATATCTCAATAACAGTGCGCAATTGACAGCGAAGCCTCGCGACTTACCTATGATGCCCACTGTACTGTCGCACCGTCGACCCACTCTGCAGATCCCAAAGCCTCGCCACATGATCCGAAGACGCAGTGACGAGGTACGCCGAATCTGCGCTGAACGCAGCATCCCATACCCATCGCTGATGACCCGCCAGAGTCCGCTCGAGCTTGTACGTATAGTCCTCGGTCGACCAGATCTTGACCGTCGTGTCCGCTGAGCAGGTAGCAAGTAGTTTCGAGTCTGGACTCAGGAGACATCGGGTAAGGTATTTTGGGTGAGCGTTGAAGGTGGTGACGGGTTGTAGGTCGACCAGGTCGTTCCCTTGTCGGATCTTCCATACGTAGACGTTACCCTGCACGGATGGTCGTGAAGGTCAGCCTATACGCAACCGCTACAAACAGGTGATATCAGACTTACCTTGTTGTTTCCTGCGATCAGAGTCCCCCCATCTCCGGCTATACTGACACTCCGAATTGGCACATCCTCCGCTGGTACCTAAGTGCGTCGGGCTTATCAGTCTCCCCTGACCCGGCTCTGCTTAGTTCCATGCCGGAATCAGCTGACTCACCAGTTCGTGCGTACAACTATCCTCACCCAGATCCCAAATCTTCACACTACCATTCTGGTCACACGAGATCAATTCACCTTGATTCGGATGTACGACCACGTCGTTGACTGGTGAATTATGTTGATACTCTCTTTGCGTTCCAGATGTCCTGACGAATTTACACCATGGATAAATGAGCGAATGAGGCAAACATTCGCATGTCTCGATGTTCTGAGCTACATACCGCATATCCCAGATCTTGATGCTGCCGTCCTCACTGCCCGTCGCAAGCCATTTACCCTCACAATGGAAAGCCACCGCCGTCACGTTCCCCGTATGAGATTCTAGTGTCGCAATCTGGTAAAGAAACTGTCAGTCCAAGTAGCGGAAAACGGAAAGTTCCGTGGGGTAATTTACTGGGTTATTGCTATTTCGATCTTGAATGTCATATAGTCTGTGGAAATTTGAATGCGATTGAGCAATGATCGAATACGGTGATTTCAAGTCGCAAGATACGGACCTGACGGCGTTGTGCCCTGCTGCAGCTAATATCCGCTTATCTGGCGAGATTGCTAATCGATTTACTTGTTTCTACATTGTGCAGCTCCGTCAGCTTAGCCGGGAGGTTTTCCAAGCCACGACCCGACTAACCCAGTGAGGTTGCTGGTTGATCGTCCGTGCGCATATTCCACTCAGAGCCTCCCAGAAACGGATGGTATGATCGTCTGTCGAAGAAGGCTATCCGGTCAGTTTCTTAGACGAGATCCCCGGTCGCTCGAACGCACATCCTGCGGTGACCAGGATAACGCTCATCTCCTCCTGGGTATGTTGGCCAGATTGGCCCCCCGACGACATGCTAGATATGGATCGAAGTGACTATACCGCAATGGACGCTGATGGGTGCTTGCTATCGCCTTGAGTACCACTGTCTGCTCGTCTTGATTCTTCAGCTTGATCTTATCCAAGGTTCGTCATAGTCCTTACCAAGACCGGCATCATGTCCGCCGAGATCCGATTATGCGATAACGCATAGATGAATTGCTCATATGCGTTTTGAATCTTTGTTGACAAAATCGAAAGTCCGGCCAGTGGACAGAGTTGCCGGGAACGAAGCACATAGTTCAACTTTCCGCCATAATCATCGCGAAGGCCTTTACAAATATACGACAGGTCGGTGACCGTGACATTGCATCATCATGACTAGTGGAAACGGGGAAGCACTAGCGAGTGGGTCTAACGGCTTGACGAAAGCCGCTAGACTCGGAGCTGGGGGAAAGGAGCTACCGGAACTGTACAAGTAAGCCTGGGGAACCGCGCCCTCGCCAGGTTGATTGGGGGACTAATGCTCGGGTCGCCTTCCAGGTCGAGGGGGAACGAGATGCAGGATAGATTGGCCTTTCTTCATATGCTGGAGCAGCTGAAGGTGAGCAATACTTGAGTTCCGCCATGGCGGTCACTCAAGATGTCTTTCTCGCTGATGCTTGACGTGTGACTCGCTCATCAGATCCAGAAGCGATCGGGCTGGATTCGGGAAGGTGTCGAACAGCCTGAGAGGTGTGTTCGAAGCGATAAGATGGCTGCAACGCTGCAACTTGAGCTAACATGTTCGCAATTGCAGCGTGGCTGATCACATGTACCGCATGGCGATGGTAGCCATGATGATCCCCACAATCGGAACAGATCGACCACTTGACATCGGTCGATGCGTTCAGGTGAGCCAGACGATAACAGATCCTCTCGCCGTCATACCAATGCTCGTGGCTTTTGATTGACAGATGGCTTTGGTGCACGATCTTGCTGAGGCTCACGTCGGAGATATCACACCAGTTGAAGGTGTCTCCCCAAACATCAAGCACGAGGTGGGTGTGAAAGTTCAGTCTCGACGCTGGTGAAACGAGCTGACTCGCCGGATCAGCTTGAGGAAGAGGCAATGCAGTCGTTCATGAAGGAGATGCTTGGAGGAGAGGGCAACCGAGAAGCAAGGGAGAGAATCTGGTCGTTGTGGGAGGTGAGCTCGTTGCGCATGATCAGCACTGATGTCGTGAGCTAATCCAAGTTGAGCTTGCGCAGGAATACGAGGCTCGTCAAACACCAGAATCAAAGTTGGTCAAGGACTTGGACCGATTAGAGCTTATTCTTCAGGCGATCGAGTACGAGCGATGTGAGTCGATGCTACGAAATGTATTCGGGTATTACGAATTCGCTGACACCGCCTGATTTCGCCTATAGCACAAGACGTCCGGACCCTCGCACCGTTCTTTGCAGGATCGATGCGTGAGCTCGTACTGAATTGTAAAATATGTCGCTTATAAGCTGACATAATGCCTCGACAGCTCATCTGGAACATCCCGCAGTGCGAGAATGGGCACAGGCGTTGTTCGACGAGCGACAGGCTCTCTGGCAAAGTCGGGGCTTGGGGGAACAAGCGGAGAAGGAGATTGGCCATTTGAGGCCCGCGTCAACGACCAACGGCGGCACTCAGTAAAGCAAGACACACTTTCTTTCATCATGGCCCAGGACATCTATTCATCATGTATCAATATGCATGCTGTGAACCTCAATCTGTTTTGCTTCTTTCGGCTGGTGTGAGTGGCGCCGTGCCTCGCATCACGTAATCACCGATAAGGTATAGAAAGACGTTGTAGGCGATCAACAGGGAGGCGATCGCAAAGTGACTGATGGAAGAGCCGATTTCCAACCAAGATCCAGTGGTCTTGACCTGACGGAAGAAGAACAGACATATTGCTGGTCACGACAAAACAGCGTGATCAGTCCGGTTCATCGAAGGGAGTTTGACATAATGCCGGCTACTCACGCTCACTCATCGCTAATGTCAGCAGAATAAGGGCGAATGGCGGCAGGCGTTGAGAGGAACAGATGCTCGCAAAAGCGGCCGACAGGAGGATGAAAGGGACAATGATCTTATACATCAAGAGGGACGACATGATTGCCGGCTGGAACACTGGGATCAATCGGTAGACCGGGCCGAGGTAGAAGGAACTTTGACCGAGGGGGGCCGGGGGGGTGAGTATCTGGGCGAGCTGGAAACTTTAGGTTGACATCCTTGCTACTTACGAGATGGATGCCACATTTCCGGTACAGAAGAATCCCTAAGGTATTAGAACACATGCTGGACGTCAGCGCGGTACGAGTAATTCAAAGACCAGCCGGCCTTACAGCATGGACGAGGAACAAAAAGGCCAGGGCCCGTGAAGCGTCCGAGCTCTTGATACGACGGAAGGTCTTGCTTGGATCTACGGGATCAGACGATTGTTGCACGTTCATCCAGATGGCCACTATGACGGCGTAGTTGATGAGAAAAAGGATTTCCCAGGATTGCGATAGCAAAAGGTAGCTTCCCGAGAAGGTATTGTAGAGCAGAGCTAATCGCAAATTAGCGCTTTGACCCGCTTTAAACCCCGAGGCAAGAGGGAACACGATCGAGTACGCTGCATTGAGACGGATGTATCAGATCGAGAATCACTGGAATGCGAGCGAGACAGCTTACCCAGTAGGATCCAGCCTGCGCCTCTAGTCATAGGCCCGAGGGACATTTTCCTGCTCAAACTAAATGCTGCCCAGATCGCGTATACAGATAGCGCCCCTTGAAAGTACAACTGTACACCAAATGTTCGTTGGGCAGCCTTCCATGCTGGGTCCGTTGCGGAATAGCTCTTCCAGAAACACATTGCTGTGAAGGCGTAGTTGATCAGGCCACCCAGGACCCTGTCGTGGGTATCATCAGCCGGCCGAAGGATTGATCTATGTAGTGACTATCGAACTCACAGTATTGGGAGACTCTCGTCCCTCTCCACAGGAAAGAGCGCCCAAACCGCAGCCGATACGACCGGGAGTGATCGCGTAAGGATTTGATTGCGAGTGCTGGATCCGTTACCGCGCAGTATCAGTGCGAGAGGAATGAAACCTGATGACCAAACCAGGCGATGTTGATAGCCCAGCTGCAGAGAGGAGCGAGATCAGCATCGTGACTGCGTCGGATGGCATTCCGAGCACGATACCTACAGCCATGATGAGAAGGGCCAAAGAGAAACTCCCCAGCAGGCCGACCCGCTTTACCACGGTACCTGCAGCGATTCTTCGCAAACTTGCGCCGCCCGATGTCTCCCACAAGTCGATGATGATGGCTCGGACAAGATAGATTGGGAAAGCTGCATACAGTGCGTGCCATGGCGATCTCTCGACCGCTGCCCCCGCCAAGACGAGGATTCCCAACCCGATTGATAACACGTCTAGCGCGAGCGTGTTCATGGGAATGATCTTGCTCGGCGTGGATGTGCCGAAAACGTGCCGGATGTATAGCAAGGTGTAGATGCTAAAGCTGAGGTATCCAAGAGACACGATAATTCGCAGTCGTGCTTGGTCGTACGTGTCATAATAGGTGAGACCTTCGAGCGCCAGTCCTGCGATCGTGCGAGATTCTATGGCTGCCGCCCGGTAGTCTCCGCGTTTGATCATCGACTGGACAATGCCAAATGCATCCTCGCCGTAATTGTTGAGAAGCTTTGTGAATGGGCGAAAGAAGAGCTTACGAGCGGAAGTCCGTCCTGATTTCCTCGGTCAGCGGGGAATCGCTGTCTTTCTCAAAAGAGCCTCGAACGCACTTTGCTTGGTCCCAAATTGCTCCAGGATGCTCCTAGCGTTGCCCAGCATAAGATCCGCTTGTGTGTGTTCCGGGTTGCTCAACGGCTTGAGTAGGTCATCAGGTAGAATCCCCACGCTGTTCTTCGGCCAGCTTGTTCCACTCAGTGCAGCCATCAACATTGTCAGATCCACTTGGTCGACGTCTCGCCGAACGAGGTGGTCGAATAGCCACGGCCGGGAGACTTGGTCGTGCGAAGAGGAGTTGGGGTCAGGTACGGGACCTCGCACGCCGGACCCCCATGCGACGAAAGGCGTCCGGGTGCTGTCGGGATCTGCAACCATTTGAATGGTCAGCGCAACAGTAGCCCACGGTTTTGGATCAAGCTCGTGCTCACGACCATCACCGTGATTCCCAATATTGCTCATTCCATGGTCGGCACTGCAGGGCTCAGCCTCTTTAGTTCTTTAATACAGGTGGATCTGAGGGCGAAAGGTACTCACGTGAAAAGGAAAGCGGTTCGATCATCAGAAAAGTAATCCTGCATCTCTTGCTCGACCTTGCGGACAATTTCGTCCACGACCTGTATGTTGGCGATGTATTCCTAAGGACGTAGGCCTGGCGAATCAGCAAAACGCCATAGTATCGGTGTTTCTCTCCGACTGACTGGCGAATGTGGTCCGTATCCGTGTCCCGTGGTATCGAGACCGAGTAGATGCAGGAAAAAGACTGTGCCGGGAGCTCGAAGTCGGCGATCGAGTGCAGCGTCCTGGCGACCCTGCTGGAGGACTGCGGAGAACTTGTCAAACGAAAAGTGATCCAGCCGGGTGGCGTCTGTGAGCGAAGAAGAGGAGGGGGAGGGTTTGATCTACACATTACATTGACGAGCCGAGTTGAGCTACTCACCACTGGTGAAGTCTTCATCCTCCTCGTGATACATCCACATGAGAACCTTGCGACTGGGGTCCAATGGATCGTCCTCACGTTTCCCATCGGCCGGAGGCTCGCCAAAGATGGGCAGGATGTCGGGAGAGCCGAATGTGAACGACGTGGAAGATTGGTTGAGGACAGAATCAAAGTTGACGGGGTTGTGTTTCCAGCCTGGGCAGGTGAAGCGATATGAAGATTTAGTCAGACGAAATGTCGACGAGAGCAAGGTGATCAGCTCACCCTTGAAGACAGCACTAGGGTCCTCCCATAAGCCGCCTGCGAATCGACCGAGTGTGAGCAAATAAACACGACAACACTTGAAGGACGGACGGCTGCCTACCGACCTATGAGTGCGACGTCTGTAAAGCCGGTAACGAACATGAGCTACCGATCGTGCTCTCGGTCGACCACAAACTCACGACCTGGACGGCTTTCGGTGGGCACTCGAGCATGGCTGAGGCCGAAACATCCTCGGCTCGAGATGATCGAGCGGAGGTGAGGTGCCGTGACCTGTCCTTGCTCGAGGGGTATCCGTGGTGAGCCTGATGGCGTGAAGACTAGGTCGGCGCGAAGGCCGTCGGCTGAGGTGCGGGTAAGAGCTGGACGTCAGTTGGGCGTTCCTCGTGCCAGGGCAGCACTCGACCCACCGACCAGTAGCACCAGACGATCCGTCAGGCGTTCCTTTGTTTCAATCGGGTGAGAAACTTCGACTTGAACGATGGGCGAATGAAAGTAGGTATCGAACATGGCCAGGAGGTAGGCGAGGTGTAGGAGGAGGCCGAGCCCGATCACCGTCCTCGGAGAGCTCGGGAATGGCGGCATGGTGGGAAGCTATGAGCGATCTCGATCGCTAACGATCCGAAGGGTACGTATACTTGGCAATAACTGCAAAGGTCGGACCATCACGAAGACGCTGTTGTAGCTTCTTGGTCTCGTGGGTGACTTTTGATCGTTCGGACTTTGCGGTCGGCGAGGTCATTCGTCATTCACGTGAGGTTGGGGGTGGAAATAAGCTGACAGAGGACCGGCGCGAGAGGACGAAGAGTCGTCTCCTGCGCGGGTTGGGGCGAGGTTGATGGTTTGCTCGAAGTATTGAATAGTCTTTCGCTTTGCCCTTTGCGTTGGCGCCTATTATCGACGGAAAGCGAGCTCTATGGATTGTCATATCTTCCCTTGCTGACGATTAGTTTCGCATAAATCCAGCTGAAACGGGCCCTGGCGGAAAGTGGCTACGTTGCCGTTTGGTGGTGATGGGTACGTACAATCTGACCGGGAGGGGATTTCGCCTGATGACCACTTCATGCCTTTCGAGGCGAAGAGAGGGTTTAGTTGACCGTTGAAGAGCTGATGAATTAGGTGCCACACGCTTGACATAACGAGGATGTTTTGTGACGGGGGTTCATGCAATCGTCTTGATTCTTGTAGGAGCCTCGAAGCGAGTCATTCTGTCCTTGCCGGCGAACGCCGTTGTACCGTTAGGGCGTGTTTATCTCCCGATAATACATGGAGATCCTACTCTCGTCGGGACAACGTATATGGACAGAGGTCCCGATATCCCCTCGGTAGAGGTCGTGAGCAGTCAGCCTCGTTTGCCTGAACAAAATCACATCGGTACACGGTCGACGGCACCGCGAGAAGAGCGAGACCGAGGGGTGAAAGTCGATGTGAGGCCGCAGTGTCAACAGACCGAGGTGTTCAAGTGTTGTGACAACGACATATTAAGGGAGGGGTGAAGCGCCCCTTGGCACGCTGGCATGGGAACACACTACACAGAGGGAGAGGTGTAGGCATGAAGAAGAGCCAGGCGGGCGGTAGCTCGCCTGGAGAAAAAAACCTTGTAAAGGTTTGATTGCATGAGTTGCCAAGTGACATGATGGGTTGGAGATGGTGGGCGAGTGAACCATAGCCTCTTCATAGCTCAGTTGGTAGAGCGAGGGACTGTAATATGGAAGCTCCTGGTCATCCCTAGGTCATGCGTTCGACTCGCATTGAAGAGATTCTTTTTGCGCTATTGTGTCGACCTGCCTCGGTCCAAGAAACCCCTTTATCTTTTTGCCCGGTATTGGGGCCGATCGTCCGCGCGCTGGTGTGTAGCTTGGCCGTTATCGACCACCATCCAGAAGCCTCACCTGACAGGTAAGCTCCCCTCCCAACATTCGAGGCCATGGTGACAAGCGCCGTCGCACAAGCACGCCGTGTTTCATGTTTCCGCGATCGACAGGACGCGCGTGAGCAAACCAATCAGGTCTCGACGCGACTTTCAAACGAAAGCGTCGTCAGTCACATACCAGCTGCTCCAGTGACCCTTCCCACGTCGTGAACCCTCCCCGGTCATATAGCAGCCTGGATCCCGCCAGTCTTGACGAGCGTTTGTGAGGTCGATGACTTGTGATAGTCGTACCCACGCACGTCGCCCGCGCAGGAGACACTCTTTGCACCTTGTCGCGCCAGAACTCAGAGTCGCCTCGAAACGCCAGGCGGTCAAACCTCCAAAGACGATACGGGAAAATGAAGATTGCCAGGCAGATCCCGCGATCGAAAAATCGGACTCGGAATCATATACGGTCAGTGTGCGGTTGGTCATTTAGACGGAATCCAGAAACCGCGCGCGAGGACACAAGCGCGAGTCGATTGAAGTACAGAGAGCAATACTTTCATGAATCCAACAAAATCATGTGTTTTAAGCTGCAACGACGCTTTCTTTGATAGCTTGATCCACAGTCGAGTCGAATCGAGCGCTCGCGGGGCTGTAAGGAATCTCGCTCAGGCGCGCCGTCGTGCAAGCAAACAGACCGTTGTATGCCAATTGGGTCGTAAGACAGAGCTGTACAAGGTTCATGAATCAAGAGAACTTGACGTTCGACGTAGCGATAGAGACATGAGACTTGGGTCGTTCGTTCGCGACGTCTTACGGGGGCGGTACTCCTTCCTACAGAGCACAATGAAGGAAGCTTATAGGAATAGACCCTCAAAGCCGGAGGGGCAAGGTCCTCCCTCTTGATCCCAACAGCCAGGCAAGCGTCTGAACTTGACAGTAACAATAGCTCGCTTTAAATCGGGAGGACCCTCAAACAACAGCCACGTCAATTGCTGAGAGGTGAAAGATTTGCCTTGCCCTCGGTATTGCAACGGGAGTGGTTGCGTGTGAAAATGCTGAGGGACCAAGCGCCTAAGTTAGGCAGCAAGAAGAAGGCAAAGGCAAGCAGGAGTGCAAGCAAGGTAAGTACAGGGCAGCAGTGTGTCAAGGAGAAGGAGAAGGCCTACTTGAGGAAGCTGCAACAACAAACTCTTGTTCTTAAAGCAAATGCAACTTTGGCGAGCACTATCTGTTGAAAATGATTCGACTATATCTATGATATGCTGACAAGCTCATCAATTCTCCTGAAGGTCTGGCAATCACTGCTTCTCAAGACTAACAATGACAAGGGTGAGGACAACAACAACGACAAAGACAATGAAGACTGAGATGAACTATGACCTCCGTCCACAACGCCCAATTACGTACATCTCTCCAGTATTCACCGGTAGCGGTCCACCTCAGTTGAGATAAAAGGGAGCCTGCAATAACTTCATCAAGATCTTTGTCCTCCACGACTATAAAATCACCCTCGAAATGAAGGGATTCAAGGTTGTTATGTACAAAAACGCCTTGGAGGTACGGTTCCAATATTGCAGCAGCTGCTGTACGCCATGTTGGCTTTGCCATAAGGTCCAAGTACAGCATTGTCTCCATCTACAATAGGCTGTTTGATACCTTGGCACCTCTTTGCGGCCAATCGTATCTGCATCCACTGGCAAATTGCGGTCTGACTGTCAGCTACCACCAGGACCAGAAGATGTCAAGGACATGTTCCGGCAGCAACTCTGCAGCAATCTGCCTTTGCAAAGCTCCATGACGCCAACGACGCGTCAGACACTAACAACCTCTCGCATGACCTCTTGCCGTTCTTGACGTTCTCATTTGGTCCTCCGGTGTTGTTTATGCTGTGTCGTGTCCCACCCTGGGCCGACAATAACCTGGAGGCATAGGCTTGATTTTGGGAAGCCAAATGTTCTCTCCAATATTAGGAGGAGCAATATGCGCCGGCTGCAGCCTTGGTGG
>Ga0308160_10005141_pt1 | contig 13764 bp, 5 predicted proteins | sample PhyFR1_FD_201036 | JGI IMG/M metagenome (GOLD analysis project Ga0308160, IMG submission 201036) | Phyllosphere microbial communities from UC Gill Tract Community Farm, Albany, California, United States - DLSLF.R1 | ecosystem: Host-associated > Plants > Phyllosphere > Unclassified | place: USA...
CAGTTTTTTCATCGGTAACAAGAGCAGCAACTGGATGCTGGTCGCCTTCGGCATGGTCGGCACGACCCTGTCCGGCGTGACCTTCGTCAGGGTCCCCGGCGCGGTCGGCGCCGACGGCTTCGGCTACCTGCAGGTGCTGATCGGGTACGTAGCAGGCTACATCGCGGTGGTCTACCTGCTGCTGCCGCTGTACTACCGGATGAAGCTGACCTCGATTTATCACTATCTCGAGGTGCGCCTGGGGCGGCGCGCCTACCAGAGCGGCGCCGGCTTCTTCATCCTGTCGCGCCTGTTCGGCGCCACCGCGCGCCTGTACCTGGTGGTGGCGGTGCTGCAGTCGATCATCCTCGACAGCCTCGGCATCCCGTTCTGGCTGACCACCTTCGTCATCCTCGGCATGATCCTGCTGTACACCTACCAGGGCGGGGTCAAGACCATCGTCTGGACCGACACCCTGCAGACCAGCTGCATGCTGTTCGGCCTGTTCGCCTGCGCCGCTTTCCTGCTCGGCCAGCTCGACCTGTCGGTGCCGCAGGCGCTGGCACAGATGCAGGAGCGCGGCCTGGCGCGCGTGTTCACGCTCGATCCGAACGCGCCCGGCTTCTGGCTCAAGCAGATCGTGGCCGGCGCCTTCATCACCATCACCATGACCGGCATGGACCAGGAAATGATGCAGAAGACGATTTCGGTGAAGACCCTGAAGGATTCGCAGAAGAACCTGCTCAGCCTGACCGCGGTGCTGGTGGTGGTGCTGTGCGCCTTCCTGTTCCTGGGCGGCCTGCTGTACCTGTATGCGCCGCTGGCGGGCGTGAGCGCGACCGGCGATAAAATCTTCCCGGCGACCGTGATGGGCCATTTGCCGGCGGCGGTGCAGATCATCTTTTTGATCGCGCTGATCTCGGCGCTGTTCCCGAGCGCGGACGGCGCCATCACGGCGCTGACCTCGACCTTCTGCATCGACATCCTCGGCATCCAGCGCCGCCCCGGCATGAGCGAAGCCGCCCGCATGCGCCTGCGCCGCCACGTGCACCTGGCGTTCGCGCTGCTGTTCCTGGCGATGGTGATGGTCTTCAAATGGCTGAACGATCCGAGCATGATCGGCGTGGTGCTGAAGGTGGCGGGTTATACCTATGGCCCGCTGCTCGGGCTGTTCGCCTTCGGCATGATGACGACGCGGACCCTGAACGACCGCCTGGTGCCGGTCGTGACCATCGGTGCGCCGATCCTGTGCGCATTGCTTGAACATTACCAACAACTTGTGTTGGGCAGCTATCGCCTTGGCCTGGAATTGCTTATCCTGAACGGTGCGCTCGTATTTGCCGGGCTGTTCGCGATTTCGCGCCGCGCCACGGCACGGCCCGCCGGCGGCGCCGTCGCCGCCAACACCCCATTCTGAAAACCTGACCGGAGTCCAGATGTCCTTCAAGCCCTTGTCCACCCTGCGCCGCGGTATCGGCTCGCTCTGGCGCGGCCTCGACGCCACGCGCCGCTTCGTGCTGAACCTGATCTTCCTGCTGGTCCTGATCGTGCTGTTGATGGCGATCTTCGGCAGCGGCCTCAAGCCGCTGTCGCCCAAGACCGCGCTGGTACTCGACCTCAAGGGCGAGCTGGTCGAGGAGCGCGCCGGCAGCGTGCGCGATTCCGTCGTGGCCGGCCTGAGCGGCAATGCGCGCCGCGTGGTCCAGCTGCGCGACGTGCTCACCGCGCTGGACCACGCCGGCAAGGATGACCATATCAATACCGTCGTCCTGCTGCTCGACCAGCTCGATGGCGGCGGCCTGGCCTCGCTGCGCGAGATCGGCGCCGCCGTCGACCGCGTCAAGGCCAGGGGCAAGACCGTGGTCGCCTGGGGCGGCAGCTACGACCAGAAACGCTATCTGGTGGCTTCCCACGCCAGCGAGGTCTACCTGCACCCGATGGGCATGGTGATGATCGAAGGCTTCGGCCGCCACCGCAACTACTACCGCGACGCGCTCGACAAGGTCGGCGTCACGGTCAACCTGATGAAGGTCGGCACTTATAAAAGCTTTGCCGAACCCTACATCGGCAACGGCCCGTCGCAGGCGGCGCAAGAGGCCGACAGCTTCCTGTACAACGCGCTGTGGGCCAACTACACGGGCGAAGTCGAGAAGGCGCGCAAGCTGCCGGCAGGCAGCCTCGCCAAGGGCATCGACGAGCTGCCGCAGCGCATGGCGGCGGCCAACGGCAACGCCGCCAAGGTGGCGCTCGACTGGAAGCTGGTCGACGGCCTGAAAACCCGCGACGAAGTGCGCGCCATGCTGATCAAGCGCGGCGTCTACGACGACACCAACAAAACCTTCCGCCAGATCGGCTTCGACGACTACGTGGCGCACTACCCGGACAAGAAGCTGGGCGATGCGGTGGCGGTGGTGGTCGCCGCCGGCGACATCACCGAAGGCATGGGCGGCCCCGGCATGGTCGGCGGCCTGTCGACCTCGAACCTGATCCGCGCCGCGCGCGAGGACAAGGACGTCAAGGCGCTGGTGCTGCGCGTGAATTCCCCGGGCGGCAGCGCCTTCGGCTCGGAACTGATCCGGCGCGAGCTGGAACTGACGCGCGCCGCCGGCAAGCCGGTGGTGGTGTCGATGGGCGACGTGGCGGCTTCCGGCGGCTACTGGATCTCGATGGCGGCCGACGAAGTGATCGCCGACCCGTCCACCGTGACCGGTTCGATCGGCGTGTTCGCGATCCTGCCGACCGCCGACAAGGTGGTCGACAAGCTGGGCATCCACACTGCCGGCGTGACCACCACCTGGCTGGCCGACGCCTACAATCCGCTGCGTCCGCTCGATCCGCGCTTCGGCCAGCTGATCCAGTCCAGCATCAATCATATTTATGACGAATTCACGACCAAGGCCGCGATCGCGCGCCGCACCTCGCCGGAAAAGATCGACGCGGTGGGGCAGGGCCGGGTCTGGACCGGCGCCCAGGCCAAGGAACGCGGCCTGGTCGACCGCCTCGGCAGCTACGGCGATGCGCTGCGCTCGGCCGCCCAGCGCGCCAAGCTGGGCGACGATTACCGCATCGCTTATGCCGAGCAGCCGGCGTCGCTGGCGGAGCGCTTCCTGGCAAGTCTCGGCCTGTCCGACGTGCAGGCGCTGAACGTGCAGGTGAAACTGGGCCTGCTGCCGGATCCGGTAACCGCGGCCGCCTTGTCTACCGGCGCTGCAGCCGGCATCACGCGCGACCTCGGCTGGCTGTCGCAGGTGGCCGAGCGCCGCCAGCCGTTCGCGGCGGTGACGCACTGCCTGTGCGAAGCGCCCTGAGTTTTGTAACGTCTTGTAGGCCGGCATGCAGATGCCGGCGCGACGGGCGCGGAATCTTCCGCGCCCTTTTTTGTTTTGAATGTCCGCCTATGTGGCGCGATCGGTGTTCAACGGTGTAAAGACGCGTGCCGGCTTTGTATCCGGATGTTTCGCAGGGCGCCGATCTCGCCGCCTTCTGTACGAACTGAAACATAAACACGGTGCGACGCATGGTAAAGTCGAGGGAACTTTTATTGTGCTTTTGAACACTCGGCCGCCAAGGACAAGAATGAATTCGACCGTTACCCCGGACAAGGACAAGACCACCACCACCCCGAGGCGTTCGCGCCGCTCGCGCATCATCGGCACCATCATCGCTCTGCTGGCGATGGCCGGACTCGGGTGGCTGGCCTGGCACCTGACGCACCAGGACCCGCAGGCCGGTCCCGGCGGCGCGCCCGGCGCGGGCGGACAGGGGCGCGGTGGTGCCGGCGGCGGCGGTGGCCGGGGCGGTCCCGGCGGCCGCGGGATGCCGGCCACCACGGTCGGCACCGGCAAGGCCGAACGCGCCGACATCCCGATCCTGCTCGACGCCCTCGGCACCGTGACCCCGGCGGCGGTGGCGACCGTGCGTCCCCAGGTCGGCGGCGTGCTGCAGAAGATCAACTTCACCGAAGGGCAACTGGTCAAGGAAGGCCAGGTGCTGGCCACCATCGACCCGCGGCCGTCGCAGATGGCGCTGCTGCAGGCGACCGGCCAGCGCCAGCGCGACGAAGCGCAGCTGGAAAGCGCGCGCGTGCTGCTCAAGCGCTACCAGACCCTGCTCGAGCAGGACTCGATCGCGCGCCAGGACGTCGACACCCAGGCCGCGCTGGTAAAACAGCTGGAAGGCACCGTCACCACCGATAAGGCAGCCGAAGGCATTGCCCGCATCAACCTCGGCTACACCCAGGTGCGCGCGCCGATCAGCGGCCGCGTCGGCCTGCGCACGGTCGACATCGGCAACCTGGTGAATTCGGGCGACACCAACGGCATCGCCGTGATCACCCAGCAGTCGCCGATCGACGTCGAATTCGCGGTCCCGCAGGACAACCTGCCGATGCTGCAGCAGCGCATCAACGACAACGCGACGCTGCCGGCCACGGCGCTGGACCGCACCCGCACCGACACCCTGGCCAGCGGCCGCTTCATGGCGCTCGACAACCAGGTCGACACCCAGACCGGCACCGTGCGTGCCAAGGCGCGCTTCACGAACGATGCGCTGAAACTGTTCCCGAGCCAGTTCGTGAACATCCGCCTGCAGGTCAACCTGATCAAGAATGCGGTCACGGTGCCGGTGACGGCGCTGCGCCACGGTTCCAACGGCGACTTCGTCTACGTGCTGAATCCGCAGGAACGCACGGTGGCGCTGCGCACCGTCAAGCGCGGCCAGGCGACCGCCGAGCGCGTCGAGATCACCAGCGGCCTGCAGGGCGGCGAGACCGTGATCACCGAAGGCGCCGACCGCCTCAAGGACGGCGCCAAGGTGACGCTGCCGGGCGACCGTCCGCAGGGCATGGGGGCCGGCGGCCGCCGTGGCCAGCATGGCGGTGCCGCGGGTGCGAGCGCACAGGGCGGCACGGCACCGGCAGCGCCCGGCGCCACCCCGGCCGCTGCAGAGGGTGCGCAGCCGCAGGGCCAGCAGGGTGGCGAGCGCCGTCAGCGCCGCCAGCAGCAGGAGGGTGCAGCGCAATGAGTGTAATCCGTACGGAGGTGCGCGCATGAGTCCATCCGCCCCATTCATCCGCCGTCCGGTCGCCACCTCGCTGCTGATGCTGGCGATTATCCTGGCCGGCCTGGTCGGGTATAAATTCCTGCCGCTGTCGGCGCTGCCGCAGGTCGATTTCCCGACCATCCAGGTGCAGACGCTGTACCCGGGCGCCAGTCCGGAAGTGATGGCGCGCACCGTGACCGCGCCGCTGGAGCGCCAGTTCGGCCAGATGTCCGGCCTGTCGCGCATGAGTTCCACCAGCGCGGCCGGCGTGTCCGTGATCACGCTGCAGTTCAGTTTAGGTGAGACGCTCGACGTCGCCGAGCAGGAAGTGCAGGCCGCGATCAATGCCGGCGGCTCGCTGCTGCCGACCGACCTGCCGGCGCCGCCGGTGTACGCCAAGGTGAATCCGGCCGACGCGCCGGTGCTGACCCTGGCGATCACTTCGGACACGATGCCGCTGACCGAGGTGCAGAACCTGGTCAACACGCGCCTGGCACTCAAGATCAGCCAGGTCAGCGGCGTCGGCCTGGTCACGCTGCAGGGCGGCCAGCGCCCGGCGGTGCGGATCCAGGCGAACACCGATGCGCTGGCCTCGTACGGCCTGGGCCTGGATACGCTGCGCACTGCGATCACCAACGCCAACGCCAACAGCGCCAAGGGCAGTTTCGACGGCCCGGCGCGCGCCTATACCATCAACGCCAACGACCAGCTGGTCACGGTGCCCGACTACAAGGGCCTGATCGTCGCCTACCGCAACGGCGCGCCGGTGCGCCTGTCCGACGTGGCGCGCGTGGTCGACAGCGCCGAAAACGTCAAGCTGGGCGCCTGGGCCAACATGAAGCCGGCGATCATCCTCAACGTGCAGCGCCAGCCGGGCGCCAACGTGATCGCCACCGTGGACGCCATCAAGGAACGTTTGCCGGAACTGCAGGCGAGCCTGCCGGCCAACATCAGCCTGAGCGTGCTGTCCGACCGCACCACCGGCATCCGCGCCTCGGTCGAGCACGTGCAGATCGAACTGGTGCTGGCCGTGGTGCTGGTGGTGCTGGTGATCTTCGCCTTCCTGCACAGCCTGCGCGCCACCATCATCGCCAGCCTGTCGGTGCCGATCTCGCTGATCGGTACCTTCGGCGTGATGTACCTGCTCGGCTACTCGCTGAACAACCTGTCGCTGATGGCGCTGACCATCGCCACCGGCTTCGTGGTCGACGACGCTATCGTCATGATCGAGAACATCGCGCGCTATATAGAAGAAGGCGAAAAGCCGATGGCGGCGGCGCTCAAGGGCGCGACCCAGATCGGCTTCACCATCATTTCGCTGACGGTGTCGCTGATCGCGGTGCTGATCCCGCTGCTGTTCATGGGCGACGTGGTCGGCCGCCTGTTCCGCGAATTCGCGGTGACGCTGGCGATCACCATCCTGATTTCCGCCGTGGTGTCGCTGACGCTGGTGCCGATGATGTCGGCACGCTGGCTCAAGGCCGAGGACAAGTCGCACGAGAGCAAGTTTGCCCGTAAATTCCAGGGCGGCTTCGACTGGGTCATCAAGCACTACGACACCAGCCTGAACTGGGTGCTGGCACGCCAGGGCCTGACCCTGCTGGTGGCGCTCGGCACGCTGGTGCTGACCGCGCTGCTGTGGACCTTCATCCCGAAAAGCCTGTTCCCGACCCAGGACACCGGCCAGCTGCAGGCGCGCGTCGAAGCGCGCCAGGCGATCTCCTACCAGGCGATGGCCGAGATGCAGCAGGCCGTGGCGCGCGAAGTGCTGGCCGACCCCGACGTGCTGTCGCTCAGTTCGACGGTAGGCGTGGATGCCGCCAACAACACCATGCTGCACACCGGCACCATGCTGATCAACCTGAAGGAAGACCGTAGCAACCAGGAAGACCTGATGGAGCGCCTGCGCCGCCGCGTGTCCCAGAACGTGGCCGGCGCCACGCTGTACCTGCAGCCGACCCAGGACCTGACGATCGATGCCGAGAGCGGCCCGACCCAGTACCGGCTGTCGATCGAAGGCGCGGATACGAAGACCGTGACCGAGTGGGCGACCAGGCTGTCGCAGGCGATGGCGCAGAGGAAGGAATTGCGCAACGTGGTCACCGACGCCGGCGCCACCGGTGCCGCGGCCTACGTCAACATCGACCGCGACAGCGCCTCGCGCCTGTCGGTGACGGCCTCCAACGTCGACGACGCCCTGTACAGCGCCTTCGGCCAGCGCATCGTGTCGACCATCTTCACCGAGACCAACCAGTACCGCGTGATCCTGGAAGCCCAGCAGGACGAGCAGATGTCGCTCGACTCGCTGTCCAACCTGCAGCTGCGCACAGGTTCCGGCTCGCCGACGCCGCTGTCCAGCATCGCCGCGATCACCGAGCAGGCGGCGCCGCTGCAGATCACCCACGTGGCGCAGTACCCGGCCACCACCGTCGGCTTCGACACCGCATCCGGCGTCAAGCTGGGCACCGCGGTCAGCGCGATCCGCGAGGTGGCCGAGCAGATCAAGCTGCCGGCCTCGGTGACGCTGACCTTCCTCGGCGCTTCCGGCGCTTACCAGAACTCGCTGTCGAACCAGCTGTGGCTGATCCTGGCGGCAGTGGTGTGCGTGTACATCGTGCTCGGCGTGCTGTACGAAAGCTACATCCACCCGCTGACCATCCTGTCGACGCTGCCGTCGGCCGGCGTCGGCGCGCTGCTGGCGCTGATGGTGACCGGGCAGGGCCTGGGCGTGATCGGCATCATCGGCATCATCCTGCTGATCGGCATCGTGAAAAAGAACGCGATCATGATGATCGACTTCGCCATCGAAGCAGAGCGCGACGAGGGCAAGGACCCGCGTACCGCCATCCACCAGGCGGCGATGCTGCGCTTCCGCCCGATCATCATGACCACGCTGGCAGCGCTGTTCGCCGCCATCCCGCTGATGTTCGGCTGGGGCGAGGGCGCCGAGCTGCGGCGTCCGCTGGGCCTGGCCATCTTCGGCGGCCTGATCGTGAGCCAGATGCTGACCCTGTTCACCACGCCGGTGATCTACCTGGCCTTCGACCGCCTGGCGCGCCGCTGGGGCGGCCAGGAGCCGGCCAAGCCATCGGGTCCGGGATCGGCGACCACGCCGCCGCCCAAGGCGCCGGCGGGACAAGGCCATGAAGCCGCGCTGCTGAAGCCGCCGGTCAATGCGCGCGAGGCCGACGCATGAATTTGTCGAAGCCCTTCGTCCAGCGGCCGATCGCGACCGTGCTCCTGACCCTGGGGCTGGCGCTGGCCGGCATCGGCGCCTTCTTCGTGCTGCCGGTCTCGCCGCTGCCCCAGGTCGACTTCCCGTCGATCTCGGTCAGCGCCAACCTGCCGGGCGCCAGCCCGGATACCATGGCCAGTTCGGTGGCGACGCCGCTGGAACGCAGGCTGGGCGTGATCGCCGGCGTCAACGAGATCACCTCGAACAGCGGCAACGGCTCGACCCGCGTCAGCCTGCAGTTCGACCTGAACCGCCAGATCGACTCGGCCGCGCGCGAAGTGCAGGCCGCGATCAGCGCCTCGCGCGCCGACCTGCCGTCGACGCTGCGCAGCAACCCGACCTACCGCAAGGCCAATCCGTCGGACGCCCCGGTGATCATCCTGGCGCTGACCTCGAAGACGCGCAGCCCGGGCCAGATCTATGACGAAGTCTCGAACCTGGTGCAGCAGAAGCTGGCCCAGGTGAAGGGCGTCGGCGACGTCGAGATCGGCGGCGGCTCGCTGCCGGCGGTGCGCATCGACCTGAACCCGTACCAGCTGAACCACCACGGCGTGTCGAGCGAAGACGTGCGCGCGGCGATCCAGGCCAGCAATCCGAACCGCCCGAAAGGCGCGCTGGAAGGCAGCGGCATGCGCCTGCAGATCTATTCGCAGGCGAATACCCCGACCAACGGCCGTACCGCGGCCGACTACCGCGGCCTGGTGGTCGCCTGGCGCAACGGCGCCGCGATCCGCCTGCAGGACATCGCGGAAGTGACCGACAGCGTCGAGAACATCAATACCCTCGGCCTGTTCAACGGCCAGCCGGCGGTGATCGTGCTGGTCACGCGCCAGCCGGGCGCCAACATCATCGAGACGGTCGACGGCGTGCGCGCGCTGATGCCCTCGCTGCAGGCCCAGTTGCCGCAGGACGTGAGCCTGCAGGTGGCGTCGGATTCGACCAACTCGATCCGCTCGTCGCTGCACGAGATCGAGCTGACGCTGATGATCTCGATCCTGCTGGTGGTGCTGGTGGTGAGTGTGTTCCTGCGCAGCGTGCGCGCCACCGTGGTGCCGGCGGTGGCCACCGTGGTCTCGCTGCTGGGCACCTTCGGCGTGATGTACCTGCTCGGGTTTTCGCTGAATAACTTGTCGCTGATGGCGCTGACCGTGGCCACCGGCTTCGTGGTCGACGACGCCATCGTGGTGCTGGAGAATACCAGCCGCCACGTGGAAGAGGGCATGGACCGCATGAAGGCGGCCCTGCTCGGCGCCCAGGAAGTGGGCTTCACGGTGCTGTCGATCAGCCTGTCGCTGGTGGCGGTGTTCATCCCGCTGCTGTTCATGGGCGGCCAGGTCGGACGCCTGTTCCGCGAATTCGCCGTCACCCTGTCGGTGGCGGTGATGATCTCGCTGGTGATCTCGCTGACCACCACGCCGATGCTGTGCGCGCTGCTCCTCAAGCCGGGCCAGAAGCCCGAACGCAAGCCCGGCGTACTCGCAAGGTGGTCCGAGGCCGGCTTCGACAAGATATTAAAAGGCTACGAGCACGCGCTCGACTGGGCGCTGGACGCCAAGCTGCTGGTGATGCTGATCCTGGCCTTCGTGGTCGGCCTCAACGTATTCCTGTTCTCGGCCGCGCCCAAGGGCTTCTTCCCGCAGCAGGATACGGGACAAATCAACGGCGGCATGCGCGCCGACCAGAGCATCTCGTTCCAGGCCATGCAGGGCAAGCTGTACCAGCTGGTAAACACGATCAAGAAGGATCCGGCGGTGGACACCGTGGTCGGCTTCACCGGCGGTTCGCGCGCCGGCGGCGGCTTCATGTTCGTCAACCTGAAGCCGGCCAGCGAGCGTGCCAAGGGCGAGAGCGGCCAGGCCGTGATCGCGCGCCTGCGCCCGCAACTGGCGAAGATCACCGGCGTGCAGCTGTTCCTGAACCCGGTGCAGGACTTGCGCATGGGCGGACGCCAGAGCAACTCCACCTACCAGTACACGCTCAAGAGCGACAACCGCAATGACCTGAAAGCCTGGGCCACCAAGCTGGCCGACGCCATGAAGGCGCAGAAGGCCTTGACCGACGTCGACACCGACCAGGCTGAGAACGGCGTCGAGACCTATGTCGAGATCGACAAGGACAGCGCGGCGCGCCTGGGCATCAGTGCCAAGGACGTCGACAATGCGCTGTACAACGCCTTCGGCCAGCGCCAGGTCGCCAACATCTACGACGAGCTGAACCAGTATCACGTGATCATGGGCGTGGCGCAGAAATATGCGCAGTCGCCGGAGGCGCTGGACGACGTGTACGTGCCGGCCGGGTCGACCGCGTCCTCGGCGACCACCAACACCACCGCCGGGGCCACCGCGGCCAGCGGCACCGGCACCACGACCGGCGGCGCCACCGCGTCCACCAGCGTCGCGTCGAGCACCGGCAGCGGCGGCGGCACGCCGACCAGCCCGAGCAACCTGACCGCGGCGCGCGACCCGTCCAGCGGTGCGGCGCTGGCTACCAGCGTGCGCAACATGGTGCCGCTGTCGGCCATCGCCCGCTTCGCAGAGCGCTCGACCCCGAGCTCGGTGAACCACCAGGACGGCGAACTGGCGACCACGATCTCGTTCAACCTGGCGCAAGGTTCCTCGCTGTCGGACGGCCAGGCCGCGGTGCGCCAGGCCGAAGCCGACATCGGCATGCCGGTGAATGTACGCGGCAGCTTCCAGGGCCAGGCCAAGCAGGCGCAGGAATCGAACAAGCAGCAGCCGCTGCTGATCCTGGCGGCCATCGTCGTGATCTATATCGTACTGGGCATCCTGTACGAGAGCCTGATCCACCCGATCACGGTGCTGTCGACGCTGCCGTCGGCCGGCGTCGGCGCGGTGCTGGCGCTCCTAATGTTCCATATGGAATTCTCGATCATCGCGCTGATCGGCGTGTTCCTGCTGATCGGCATCGTGAAAAAGAACGCGATCCTGATCATCGACTTCGCGCTGGAGGCGGAGCGGGCGCGCGGCTTGAGCGCGACCGAGGCGGTGCGCGAAGCCTGCCTGCTGCGCTTCCGCCCGATCCTGATGACGACGCTGGCGGCGGCCCTTGGCGCCTTGCCGCTGGCGATCGGCTTCGGCGAAGGCTCGGAACTGCGCCAGCCGCTCGGCATCGCCATCATCGGCGGCCTGCTGGCGAGCCAGTTGCTGACCCTGCTGACGACGCCGGTGGTCTACGTCTACATGGACAAGCTGCGCAGCAGGAAGCCGGACGAACACGAGCTGGTGCGCCACTCCATCGAGCCCCAGCCTTCGATCACCACGAATTCATGAACAAGAACAGACCAAGCATGCGTGTAACCCGATTTGTTTTACCCTACCATCCGTCCCTGCTGGCGCTGGCGGCTTCCGCTGTCGTGGCTAGCTGCGTCGCCGGCTGCTCGGTGAGCCCGACCTACCAGGTGCCTACCACGCCGGCGCCGGCGCAATTCAAGGAAATGCAGGGCTGGGTGCCGGCGGCGCCCGCCGATGCGCTCGAACGCGGGCCGTGGTGGACCCTGTTCGGCGATCCGGTACTGAACGACCTGGCGGCCCAGGTCGAGGTCTCGAACCAGAACGTGGCGGCGGCCGTGGCGGCCTACACCCAGGCGCGCGCGCTGGTGGCCGAGCAGCGCGCGTCGCTGTTCCCGACGGTGACCCTGAACGGTTCCGGCACCCGCTCGGGGTCGCGCGGCGGCGGCGGTGCGGCCACGGTCGACGCCAACGGCAACATCATCGGCGGCAGCAGCGGCGGCGACGTTCGCAACAACTTCCGCCTGTCGATCGGCGGCAGCTGGGAGCCGGACGTGTGGGGCCGCCTGCGCGCCGGCGTCACCGCGGCCAGCGCCCAGGCCCAGGCCAGCGCCGCCGACCTGGCGGCCGCGCGCCTGTCGGCCCAGGGCGAGCTGGCCCTCGACTACGTGTCGCTGCGCTCGGTCGACGCCCAGCGCGAACTGCTGAAGACCACCATCGAGGGCTACGAGCGCGAACTGCGCATCACCCAGAACCGCTACAACGTCGGCATCATCCCGCATTCCGACGTGTACCAGGCCGAGACTCAGCTGGCCACCGCGCGCAGCGACGAACTGTCGCTGAGCAGCCAGCGCGCCCAGCTCGAGCACGCGATCGCGGTGCTGGTCGGCAAGGCGCCGGCCGAATTCTCGCTGCCGGCGGCGCCGTGGAACGTGACCGTCCCGGATGTCCCGGTCGGGGTGCCGGCCACGCTGCTGCAGCGCCGGCCGGACATCGCCAGCGCCGAACGCCGCGTGGCCGCGGCCAACGAGCAGATCGGCATCGCGCGCTCGGCCTACTTCCCGGACGTCGGCCTGAGCGCCAACTACGCGACCGCGGCGAGCCGCATCGGCGACCTGCTGAACGCGTCGGCGGCGACCTGGTCGTTCGGCCTGTCGGCGGCCCAGACATTATTTGATGCAGGGGCGACACGCGCACGCGTCGAGAGCGCGCGCGCCGCGCATGAGCAGGCGGCGGCGAACTACCGCCAGACCGTGCTGACCGCTTTTGCCGACGTCGAAAACCAGCTGGCCGCCACCCGCGTGCTGGCCCAGCAGCAGGACCTGCGCCGCCAGGCATCCGAAGCCGCCGACAAGGTCGAGCAGCAGGTGCTGAACCGCTACCGCGCCGGCCAGGTGAGCTACACCGACGTGGTGACGGCCCAGATCACGGCACTCAACGCGCGCCGCAACCTGATCCAGTCCCAGGCCGACCGCCAGACCACGGCCGTCGCGCTGATCCAGTCGCTCGGCGGCGGCTGGCACGCGCAACCCTGATCCAACACACCGGGCTCTGACCCCGGTTTGGGGTTTTTCAGCCTGGTCGGCGGGCCCAGCGCGCAGCGAGGATGGCGCACACCATCAGCTGGATCTGGTGGAACAGCATCACCGGCAGGATCACCATGCCGAGCGCGCTCGGCGCGAACAGGACTTTCGCCATCGGCACGCCGCTGGCCAGGCTCTTCTTCGAGCCGCAGAAGACGATGGTGATTTCGTCTTCCTTGCTGAAGCCCAGGCGGCGGCTGGTCCAGGCCGCCAGCAGCAGGGCCACCGCCAGCATCGCCCCGCACACCAGACCGAGCGTGACCAGCGCCGACAGCGACAGCTTGTGCCACAGTCCCTCGTTCACCGATTCGCTGAAGGCCGTGTACACGACCAGCAGGATCGAGCCCTGGTCGACGATCTTCAGCATCGGTTTGTGGCGGTCTACCCAGGCGCCGATCCACGGCCGCACGAACTGGCCGGCCAGGAAGGGCAGCAGCAGCTGTTCGACGATGGTGAGGATCGCATCCAGCTGCGAGCCGCCGGCGGCGCCGCGCGCGATCAGGGTGCCGACCAGCAGCGGCGTGACGAAGATGCCGACGAAGTTCGAGGCCGAGGCGCTGCACACCGCGGCCGCCACGTTGCCGCGCGCCACCGAGGTGAAGGCGATCGACGATTGCACGGTCGAGGGCAGGGTGCACAGGAACAGGATGCCGACGTAGAGCTCGGGCTGGAGCACGGT
>Ga0308160_10005142_pt1 | contig 13762 bp, 25 predicted proteins | sample PhyFR1_FD_201036 | JGI IMG/M metagenome (GOLD analysis project Ga0308160, IMG submission 201036) | Phyllosphere microbial communities from UC Gill Tract Community Farm, Albany, California, United States - DLSLF.R1 | ecosystem: Host-associated > Plants > Phyllosphere > Unclassified | place: USA...
TGCCCAGCTGCGATCTACGCAGCTTCGCGATCTCATCTATCGAGGAGCTCGAGCTGAAACGACCGAAGACGATCAGACATTGGAGACCTTAAACGACGCTACGCACGCTCATGTCACGGCAGTGTACGCAGATGAGGATGGCATGGAATGGAACTTCAAACGAAGGTAAGGTCATATTGACAGCGAAAGCTAATCACAGTATCACCAACGCTGGACAGTCTACCTACTCGCTCAACGATCGAGACACCTCGTACAAGAATTACAATGGCCAGCTGGAAAAGTTCAATGTGCTGGTCAAGGCGAAAAACTTTCTCGTCTTCCAAGGCGACGTCGAGAGTGTAGCGAGTCAGGACAGTCGAGACCTCGCAGCTTTGATCGATCGAATCAGCGGGTGAGTGTGTGGGGCTGTATCCAATTGATCCCAGTTCTGCCGATCTCGCTGCCGCCTATGATAAGGCCAAAGAGGAATTGGACAAGGCCACGGATGCGTCGACTTCCAATTATGCAAAGAAGCGAAGTATGGCGTCTGAGGTGAAACATTTCCGAGAGCAGAAGGAAGAAGTGAAGCAATGGGAGAAGCTCAATCGGGAAAAGGTGCGTGACATGTAGAGCTGACTAATGACAGGATTCTGCCACGCAACGCCACATTCTGTGGAAGCTTTTCCACCTGACGAGAGAGATCAACAACTCTACCAAGCAGGTCGAGAAGGCCAACACGAAATTGCGGAGTTTGCGCGCCGAAGTCGTCAGTACTTCGTCTAGCGACTCTGACATTAGTCTGCGGAAGAAGAAGAGCTTCGAAACGCTAAGCGCGAAGCCGCCCAAAAGCAACTCGTCATGAAGAAAAGCGACGCCGCTGTCCACAGGGCGGAAAAGGCTGTCGAAGATGAGGTACGGCCTTGACGACGGCAGCTCTGACCGCAGAAACCGACTCTGGTTTCGACGGACGCACAGATCGCCCACTCAGAACGTAGAGCTAAAGAGTCTGAGAGAGTTGCCGAGCGAGTCGAGAAGGATATGGAACGACAGCTGGCTAGTTTGCAGCAGCTGCAAGCGGATTCGGCCGATGTGCAGGCTCTGATGGAGGAAGCCAAAGGTACGGCAGGGAAGGAGATTCTGGCTGATGTCAGAGAGGCAACGACAGAAATCAGCTGCATCTGGCAGAGTCCTCTCGAAAGACCAATTGGACAACTACCGCCAATTGTAGGCACCGCTACGATCTTGGTGATTTTTGCTCATGCCAGGCGTGCTGCCGCCAACGCAAACCTTGTCGCCGAGCGGCAGCAGGTTGAAATACTCAACAGAGATCGCAAGACTCAACTGAATGCGGTCAAGTCGACGGAGGACAAGATCCAGCAGGCCGAAGCGAGAAAGCATCGTCTTGGCAGCGAATTGGATCAGCTGAAACAAAGAGCTCTAGCTGTGAGCAATTCCCTTATTTAACGCTGACCTCCAGATGCAAGAGCGGCGCGATGAGATGACATTGGAACGGGAAAGCATAAAATCGAAACTTGATACTGCTCAAGCTGAACGCGAGAGGATCAAGTGAGTAGCGGGAACGCCGCCATCGAACTGATCGCAGCATCAAGGAAACCGAGCTCAACGAGAAACTTCAAGATGTATACGGCAAGCTGCTTGCAGCTGGCGCGGACAAGCGACAGAATGAACGTGAAGCCAAGCTTCAAGAGACCCTCTCCAGTCTGAAGCGAGTTTTCCCCGGTGTCAGAGGTCGGATAGTCGACTTGTGTCAACCCACGTCGAAAAAGTACGAACGAGCTGTGACGACCGTGCTCGGCCGCAACCTGGACGCCATTGTTGTGGAGCACGAAAAGGTTGCCATTGAATGTATCGACTTTCTTCGCAATCAACGCGCTGGTCAAGCAACATTCATACCTCTCGACACGATACAGGTCCAACCGATACAAGAGAAGTACCGCAACTTTGCAAAAGGCGCTCGGCTCGCCGTCGATTGCCTCGAATACGGCGCAGACGTCGAACGTGCGATCCAGCATGCGTGTGGAAGCTCCCTCGTTTGCGATTCCATGGCAGTCGCTCGTCATGTCTGCTACGAGAAGGGTCAAGAAGTCAAAGGTCGGTCAAGTTGCTTACGTTGCTGATCTCGTAGCCGTCACGCTTGAAGGCACCGTCATTCACAAAAGCGGACTCATCACGGGTGGGCAAGGCTCCAATCAACGGCAGTTTAATGACCAAGATGTAACGAGTGAGTGCCAATGCAGACTGTCAAGCTGAAATCAGACTTGCAGAAGGCGCGAGACACATATATGGCTCAACTTGCGGAGCTCGATAGAGCCAGACCCAAAGCGGACGAAGGCCTCTTGGCTTTGCAAACTCGCCTCGATGCGGAGATGACAGTGGCTGGCGATGACTTTGTAAGACGTCTTTGGCGGCTCGACTGACGTCAGTCCGCAGTCGAGTTGCGGGTAGATTCTCTCCAGGCCGAGCTGAAAAGCGTCGAGAAGGACCTCCGCAGTATGGCGCCGGAGCTTGATAGGAAGCAGAAAACTCTCGAAGCGACAGACCAGAAATTGTCTGAATTGGAGGAGATGCTCGACGAGGCCGACAGGGAGGTCTTTGGCGCGTTCTGCGCAGAGATACGCGTCGAATCTATTCGCGAATACGAAGACGTGCAATTACGAATGGCTCGGGAGGAGACTGAAGCGATGGAGAAGTATGCGACGCAGAAAGCGCGCTGCGAACAACAGTAAAGTAAGAGGTCGTTTTCCGCTGACGTTAGACTAGCATTTGAGACTACGCAGTGCAAATCCACTCGAGACCGCCTCGATAGCCTCCATGCAACGACAGCAAAGGCTCGAGCCAGTCTCGAACGGCTGTCTATCGTCAGGCAAGAGATACAGGCTAAAATAGCGGATCTACAGGCGTCGGTGGAAACTCATCGCCTCCAGCTAGCTGAGACCAAAGCTGCGCTAGACGAGGCTTTGACATTGGTTGACGCTCTTCGTGACTCGTCCCGTCAGACACAACGCACACTTGACAAGGCGCTCAAAGAAATCGCCGAGCGAAACGATGACATTGAGCAGTCGGGGTCGAATCGCCACGCCATCTACCGACGATGTCGCTTGGAGGAAATTGACCTTCCACTCTTAAGTGGTGACCTGAGCCGTGTGCCATTGGATGAGGTCGGTACCTCTCTACCCGGTTTCCGCTGATCAATAGACTGTGGACGTGTCTATGGACATTGACGACGACGGTACGCAACGACCAACCAAGGCCAACGATTTCGGCGTCAAGCCTGATTACGATATGCTTGACGACGAAGAGAAAGAGGTCGGTGGTCACCTGACCTAGGCTGACGGCAGAATGGCGACGAAGACGTCGGACGCGAAATCGAAGCGCAGATTGCAAAAATGAGATCTGAACTCGAACGAATGATACCCAATATGAAGGCCATGGACCGCCTCGCAGATGTTGAGGCCGGCTTGCAGGATGCCGAGCGCGAGGCCGAGGACACGCGTCGGGAGAGCAAAGCCGCCAAAGATTCTTACCTCGAATTGCGGAAGAAGAGGTGGGAGCAGGCCATTGATGAAAGCTGACTGCAGATGCGAGCTCTTCAACAAAGCCTATGAGCACATGTCCGCCTGTATCGACAAGATCTACAAAGACTTGACCAAGAGTACGACCTTTCAGACCGGTGGAGTTGCATTCTTGAGTCTCGAGGACGCAGAGGTGAGGACAGGATCTGATTGAGGCTTATTGCAGGAACCGTACCTGAGCGGAGTCAAGTACAATGTCATGCCGCCCGGAAAAGCTTTTGTCGACATGGAGCAGTTGTCCGGCGGTGAAAAAACGATGGCTGCGCTGGCTCTGCTGTTTTCGATCCACAGCTTTCACCCGGCGCCCTTTTTCGTGCTCGATGAAGTGGACGCAGCGCTGGATCCCACAAACGTTGCTAAACTGGCACGGTACATCCGAAGTCAAGCGGAGAAGCAAGTGCAATTCCTGATCATCTCGCTGAAGGCAACATTGTACGAGCACGCGGACGGACTGGTGGGCGTGTATCGAGAGCAAGAGGTCAATTCGTCAAAGGTGTTGACGTTGGATTTGAGACGTTATGTCGAGTAGAAAATGTGCCATGCTATTATTACGTATTCGCCTCTGCGGCACTAGAAACCGCCATTTCGTCATTCTACCCGCACCCACCATTACACTCTCGTCCTCCATCTCACAATGCCTCTACCTAAAGAATGCGAGGCCTTTGAGCCGTACTTCAACTTGTCTGATGATAAGCTCCGTCAGATCCTCGCTCGTTTCAGGGAGGAGATGGAGGCCGGTCTCGCCGAGTATGGTCAAGACGTCGCCATGGTCCCATCTTTCGTCACCGGTGTTCCCGACGGCAGCGAGCAAGGGTGAGCTAGACGGCGCGTGATGGGCGCTGACTCCAGAACATTCCTCGCTCTAGATCTTGGAGGAACCAATCTGTAAAGTGTCGACGACGACTGTCGCTGATGTTTAGGCGCGTCTGCGAGGTCCGACTGCACGGAGAGAACAAGTTTGAGATCAAACAGCAAAAGTACAAAGTTTCCGACGAGCTCAAAGAGGGGCAAGCAAAGGTCTTGTTTGGTGCGTGCTCAGCCTGGCCATTGCTCATCCGACAGACTATATTGCCGACTCGGTCGACGCCTTTCTCACAGACATCGGTTCGGACATCAAAAACACGAATGAGCCCATGCACTTGGGCTTCACTTTCAGGTGAGCTGTTATTCCATGCAGTGCTGAGCCAAAGTTTCCCGGTTGAGCAGACCGCCATTGATGCCGGGAAGTTGCTTACTTGGACCAAGGGATTCAACGCCAAGAACGCGATCGGCCACGACGTCGTCCAACTGCTGCAAGACGCCTTTGACCGCAAGCACATTCACGTCAGGTGCAGCGCCCTCGTCAACGATGTGAGCTGCACCCGGGTCGTAGTGACCGTGCTCACTTCAGACCGTCGGGACACTACTGTCTCGTTCATACCAGAACGGCCCAGCTCTCATTGGAGCCATCTTCGGCACTGGAACGAACGGCGCATACATTGACAAGACGCGAACGATCAAGAAGCTCGGCGACGATAAGATTGCCGCCGCCGAAAAAGGTGGAGAACACGCCGGTCACTACATGGTGGTCAACACAGAATGGGGAGCAATGGACAACAAAGTGAGCACCCTCCTTGTACCGGGTTGACCTCTGCGTCTCGTTTTGCCAATTTCAATCTTCGACAACAAGCTTGATCGAGAGAGCATCAATCCGTGAGCTTTTGAGCGGGCAGCACTCACAACAGTCGTAAACAAGCATTTGAGAAGATGGTTTCCGGGATGTGTGAGTTGTGTCTGTTGCCTTTCGCTTACAGCAGACCTTGGCGAAATCACCAGAAATATACTTCTTCACTTTATCGACGCGTCTCTTCTATTCGATGGTTACTCTTCCGACATCCTGAACACGCACTACGGCTTCGACGCCTCATTCGTGTCCGCAGTTGAGGCAACACAGGACCCGAAGGATGTCCAGGCGGTGATCGTCAAACACCTCGGTCTCGACGAGGAGCACGTGACGGATGATTGTGCTGCGATCGTACAGTGGGCGTGTCGCATAGTGGCTGCCCGAGCGGCAGCCTTAGCGGCTTGCGCCATCGCAGCAGTGATTCAGCACACCGGCAACGATAAAGTGCCTGAAGGCGAGGAGGATACTGGTGTTGATGTCGGTCTTGACGGAAGGTAGGTATGATTATAGCGCCAAATTGATCCAAACAGTGTGTCCGAGTTCTTACCCGAGTTCCAGCCCCGCGTTCGTAAGGCGCTCAAAGTGTTGCTTGGCGATGGAGTCGACCGTGTCAAGATGGGTCTTGCCAAGGATGGAAGTGGTGTCGGAGGTAAGTTCATACTAGCGACTCTGCTAATATGCAGCCGCTCTGACCGCGCTGCAAGCAAAGAAAGCGTTGGACTCCAAGGTCCCTGAGGCGTTGGGTGTCCCTGGCAAAGCTTGTCCGACTGATTAGTGGGCGGTAAATGAGCAAATACCCATGCATGCTGTGGCAGATTTCACATGGCTTACAGCGATGGGGCGTTTCCCCGAGATCGAGCGATGTTAATTAGCGGTGGACGTGATCTCGACAGAAAAGAGTGTAGATGCTGGTGTAGGGTACAAGATGAGCATGTACTGCGAGGGCGGCCGACAGGAGTGAACTGAGGTGAAAGTCGATTCAAGATGTGGGTTAGGATCGGAAGCTAGGCACGCTGTAGACAGCCGCAGTTGCCCCGCATTAGGATCAAGGGATGCGTTTCCCGGTTGGGCCGGTTGTTGCCCTCACAACGTGACCTGCTGTCACCTCTCGGTCCACTTTTCATCTGGCTCTATTGTACTCCCATTGCCATCCCTCCCTCGGCAAGTCGTCCTTCACAGTCAGTCACAGCGCTCCTAAGGCACACCACTACCCCGCCATCCGCCGGCATCTGGCCCATCAAAGGCCCATAGAGGAAAGCTTCGATTGCCGCCTTCACTGAACGTTCCTTTGCGATTTTGGTCACGTTACCGATCACCTGCGGCTCAGTCCTTCGCGCCAGCTTTCTCCCTCCACCACAGTCTGTTATCCTCCCAATAATGCAACGATAGCCTTGCTGCAGCAATGGCGCACTTGAATCGTGCATCACCTTCCCCCTCTCCCGAACCTTTTTCGCCTCCTCGCTCGGCCCGCCCTGTTCCTCTCCTATCGTTGGCGCCACCGGCTTTAGCTCTGGGTGATAGGCTCACTGTCGGTGAACCCGGTGGTGATGCGAATGCTGGAGAAATCTGGAACGGTGAGTGCAACGAGTCTCTCCGTGTTGATGCCAGTCATCACCCGTGCAGCGGATCTTGTCAAAGATGGCGAGCGCCTCGAGAATCTCGCTTGGAGACATTGGGGGCAGCCTCAACAAAGCCTGCCTCGTCGATCGTCCACTTCCTCACTCGGGTCGAGCATTTCCACGCTGTACACGCCCGCGACGGAGCGATCTTCGTATTCCCTCTCCCGGTCCAAATCATTCGAGAAACGATCCTTTGGCGGTGCATTGAAGCTGCTACTCGAAGATGACTCAAATTTCAGAGACTGGGTCGAGGATGCCAAGAGGAATGCGCCAATACCCACCATTTCGGTCCCCGATACGCCCGTGGCCAATGTGGAGATACGTCTGGTTGAACCGACCCCGGTGCCTAGTCGAGTCGGCAGTCTCGGTGCTAGTATGGCTGCCGGGGGATTACTTGGTGCAGCGACAGTATCTCCCAGATTGAGCGAAGAAGACGAAGAAGAACAGCTCGCTACTGAGCAACCAATCTCCATACGATCTCCTCGAAAACGTGGGAAGTTTTTCCTGCATTCGAGTCCATCGAAAGGCTCAGGCTCGGACACCTCACAGCCATCTCTCCCCGCTGATATGGGTCAATCTTCGACAGTACTGCCTTCGCCGGTCTTCACTGTACGCAAGTCCCCGCGCAAAAGTTCCGCATCCTCCCATGGCGAGAGACCGAAGAAGAGTCGTCTCAATGAGCTCGCAGAACAGCCACCTAAGCGTAACGTGTCGCTGTCGACGATGCGTGGGAAGTTCCAGGCAGAAAAGCGGAGGATCGCCGAAACGCTGGCGGCGAAAGAGGAAGACAGCGGGTGGGAAGATGAGGACGCCGAGTGCGAAGACACGAGCGGTGACGATAACACGCCGTTGGATGAGGAAGGGGACTGGGAAGACGCGCCGGAGAAACCGTCATCAGCGCGAAGGTCCTCCAACGATCTGACCCATCTTTTCGCCAAGTCGTCACGGAGACACCACGTCAAACCCTCTCCGCCTCCTCCCGCTCCCACGCCTCTCAAGCAGATGAGCAAAGAAGAGAAGGCGGCGGCAAAAGCTGAACGAGCTCGGATCGAAAGTGAACTTGACGCGCAGAGAAAGCGAGAAATGTTCGCCAAGCAACAAATCTTCGGGAAGACCTCAAGGTCCGCTACGGGTCTTTTGGCGGGCTTGTTCAAGACTGGGGGGAGCATGGTGGACTTGGTATGTGACCCGCGAATCGTTCACTGATGCCAGACACAGCAAGCTACGGATATACGATCGTCGCCCACTCATGGTCACCTCCCCTCGATTATACATTCGCCAGCGCGCGGGTCTTCTCTGCTAAGGAGCAAGTCCGCGGTCGCGGTACCCGTTCAGACCGGGGTCAGCGTGACCGTGTCTCCGCTTGGCATGGAGAACTTTCAAATGCCCGACAAACGACGAACCGAGAGTAAGAGTAGTAAAGGTAGCCAAGAACGAGTGAGTTTGGGACCACTTCGTACCTAGGCGTGCACTAACAACCAGCCTGTGCCTGAGGAGGTAGAGATGGAATCTTCCGACGAGAGTGCTGGGGAAGATACCTATCTAGCCACCTCGTCAACTCGGCGCAAACTTGCAGAACTGGTCGCCAAAAAGGAGGCCAAGACGCTGCCCGTAGCGGCTGTCCGATTCGACGATGCCGTCCTCGCGGAACCGTCCTCGCCAACGACGCGTCGACGTAACATAATCATGCGTGAGATGTCAGTGTCTCTGAGGCAAAGTAAGTTCGCAGACATTGATTCGGCTGACGGATCCAGGCCTGATACAGGAGCGCAAAACATCTGCGCCCATGATGGGCCGTCAGTCGTCCTTCGGACAGCAACGTCCGTCTACTTCCCGTACGAGCCCACTGGAACGGCATCTCTCAGAATCGCACATCGAGAGCAGCCACACATCTCCGCCCGCCCAGGTTCCGTCTGTTCGGCGTGGAAATATACTTGGCAGTGGATTCTTGCGCCCTCTTTCGCGCGTTCCCACTCAAACAGAACACACTTTGACCCGAGCTCAATCGACAGCGGATTTGTCTTCTCGGTCGACGAGAGGTTTGCCATCTGCGTCGACAGGGGGCTTGGCATCTAGGCCTACGGTGGGATCAGTTTCTGCATCTGCAAGCGATCCCCCAGCCGCTCAACCCATGGCCCGAAGCTCGACGGACGAAACCAATGTACGGGCCGTGGAACGAGCTGCACACGTGGAGTACGCTCGCCGGCATCCAGACTTGCACATGACTTATCGGACGCATGGGTGGTAGCACAGCTCGGTATTGACACGAAATAGGAGTTTGGCCCATCGGAAGTGTGCATTGTACGATAGATAGAGCTTGCGATACATGTTGTGAATGTAAAATGGCTGAAGAGGAAAGCCCGCGCGAAGTCGGCTGTGTATTTGGTTATTCAATTATACTATCATTCCGATCATTGCATCAGCCGCGACACTGCATCAACCGCGACGCCGTTCGCGACAGCCCCTCCGCATGCCCATTCAACTCGTATCGATCAGTGTCTGAGTTTCGACGAGACGGCGTTACTATGCAGGACCTGAATTCCGCCGGGATCCCCTTCACCCCCCCGGCGGCGCATCGCCCAGCTACCACCTACCCGCCATTGGCTAGCTCTAGTCGACGTGGAAGCGGGACTCCAGAGTCCCTCAGACACAGACCTACACAGAAGGAGTTAGATGCCGCCGAAGCTGAAGCGAAACGGAGAAAGGTTCAGGTAGGAAGTGTTGACGATGCCTTTTGACCGCAGCGGGCTTGCGATGTGTGTAGGAGGAAAAAGATCAGGTGCGAGGGCCCTATGACTAGTATGAGTGATAGTAGTGAGTGGCTTGTGCCAACGACCAATTAATCGCTAGAATGCGCAAACTGTCAGGAATACGGGTTCGAGTGCACCTATGTGGAAGCGGCAAAGCGGAGAGGTCCTCCGAAAGGCTATGTCGAAACGCTTGAACAGCGTTGCTTTCGTCTGGAAAAGTTGTTGCAGCAGGTGGGTGCCATAGCATCGCGGACTGACGGGTAGCTTCATCCCGGTGCCGACTTTGTGACCACCGTCGGTCCGACACCCGACCGGGACGACTACGAGCACTCTGAATATCAAGACACGCTGCGTGGGCTTGGAATTCCGCCTTACCCTGCTGTCAAGCCGTATACCCCGACGCAGTCCGTCTCACCCGCCCCGGCGCCTCTCCTCGGACCCAAGCCGTGGTCGCATTACGAGCAAGATCCAAATAGACCACCGCCAGAGCCGGTCCACGAGATGGAGCACGATGCGATGCACGCGGCCATGGTGAATGCGATGCACAAATTGGACGTCAAAGACTCTCATTGGCGGTTTCATGGCAAAGCTTCGCCATACCATTTGGTCATGATGTTCAATGACATGCGGTTCGCTCGAAACGGCAGCAACGTCTTTGAGGGCTTGCGGCAGACAAAACGAAATGAGTACTGGATGGTACCCGAGTGGGAAATTGTCATCGCCAACGAGGGTTTGCACAATGTTGACTTTTCCATCTGGCCCGATCCAGACTTGGCGATCCGACTGGTCGACGCGTACTTCTCCTACACCAATTACCATTTCCCTTTGCTCAATCGGGTCATATTCACCCGATCTTACGAGTTGGGACTGTACAAGACGAACCACGATTTCGCCAAAGTGTGTCTGATGATCTTTGCCAACGGGTCGAGATACGTTGACGACGAAAGGGTGTACTGGCCACTGGACGACGCCATGACCGAGGAAGGGAAGGAACGTCTACGAAACGACAGAGACGGAACGCTCAAGTACTCGGCCGGCTGGACATATCTGCGGGCTTTGCTCAAAATGGGACGGAGCGTCATGCAGGGACCTAATTTGTTCGACTTTCAATGTCAAGTCCTCATCTGTCTCTTTCTGCACGGCAGCGCGGTGCCTCATCTCACTTGGATAGTGAGCGGTATGGGATTGCGAGCTGCGCAAGAGATCGGAATACACGTTCGGTCCATCCTTCTCCACACCGATCCGATCGAGAGGGCGCTGTACAATCGCGCGTTCTGGTGCCTCTACCACATCGATCGCATGAACTGCGCTGCGATAGGTAGATCGGTCGCTTTACAAGATACCGACTTTGACGCCGATTATCCCATCGCAGTAGATGACGAGTATTGGGACACTGGTGATCCGCAACGCAATTTCATACAGCCAATCGACGCCGGCGTGCCGAAAGTAGCCGCATTCATACACACTCTGAAACTGGATCATATCATCGGCGCCGCGCTGAGGACGATATACGCTATCAACAAGCTGCCCCGCGCGGATGTCGTGGCACAACGCGCTGTCGTAGTGGAGTTGGACTCTGCGCTCAATGCATGGGCCGACGCCGTGCCAGACGGCCTGCGATGGGATCCCACACGCTCGGATCACAAGTTGTTCGAGCAATCCGCCGTGCTGTATGTGCACTACTACTACTGCCAGATACTGGTACATCGACCGTTCATCGAAATAGGAAAACATTCTGAGTCGATAGGCTTGCCTTCACTAGCAATCTGCTCAAACGCATCGAGGTCGATTTGCAATATCATCGAAGCGGTCATGAGGAGAGGGAGACAATCAGGCGCCCTTCCCGGTCGGATCTTGCCCGTGCAACTCATGCTTCCAGCATGGATCGCCGCTATCGTTCTTCTGGTCAGCGTGTATTCAGGTAAACAGCAGGCCTCGGAGCGGGAGCGGGCCATCGCGGATGTGCGGAGATGCGTGACAGCGATGAAGGAGCTTGAATTGACATGGAGGCAAGCTGGTAAGCTTACCGATGTGATGGCCGAATTTGCGCGAGAGGTCGAAGGGGACGGTTTCTGTGCGCCACCTCCACAGGGGCAAAAGCGAGCGCATAGAGAGCCTTCATTCGATGGCGCGCATGGCAATATGGCCGCGCGTGGTAGTGGCAACGCGGGGCCACCCCCGACCCCACCGCTCTTGGCCGCATTCCACCACATGCAAACTCAGCCGAGCAATTATGTCGCGCCAGCGGCGTATCAGGGCAAGACTGAAAGTTTGTTTAACACAAGCATCTTCGAACCTTTTTACGGGCAATTCGCCGATGGGTCGTCGGGCGGAATATCTCGACCTGAAGACGACGGGGATATCTGGGCGCAACTGTTTGCGGGGTATATGTGAGTGACAGGTGTGCGTTACTGATTGTAGGCAGGGAGGCGGCGAAGCAGGCAGCGGCGGAGGCAACGGCGGGGGCAACGGCGTAGGCAACGGCGGGGGCAACGGCCTTGACAACCGCGGAGGCAACGGCCTTGACAACCGCGGCGTCGGTCCGTCACAACTAAGTTGACATATGCATACAAAGTACAAAGCTAGATCTCGTCCTCCTCGTAAACCGGCTCCAGCCGGACCTTGGGTGAGTCTTCCGCTACGAACAAGGCCGAGCCGAAGTTCACGGCCGACATCAGCAACATGAAGATCCACCACAATCTGCCACCAAGCACCTTTCCATCCATCGAAATCGCGAAGAGCTGACATGAGTGTTGCTCCGGCAGGTCCACTCACGGCGCTAACGAGCGAAGGTCCCACGACTCGCCCCATGCAACCGACAGCGGTAGAGATACCGTTGACGGCTCCGTACGCCGTCTTCTCGGGGCAGGATAGGTTGATGAGGACCATCAAAAGCGAATTCGACATGCCAGCTATGCTCGTTAGGCTGAGCAGGAGGTTGATGCAGATACTGGTGGTCCAGCCTCGTTCGACCGGGTAGTGGACAGGGTCGTAAGGGTTCGTCGAGGGCAGCGGAGTTTCGGTCGACACAAGCACATTGCGCAATAGCGGTAGAAGAAGCCAGATAGGTATCCACGTAAATGACAAGATTTTGAAAGAGCGCGCGATGCCGAAAAACCGCCGAATTCGGTTGAGCAGCAGAAGTTGGCAAGCTATTGTCCAGAACCCGTTGACCGCTAGCGCAGTACCGATAGCTGATGCAGACATGCCCAAGCCGCTTGCCATGAGCCGAGGCGGTGGGGGCGGGGGGGATGGGGGTGGGAGGGGCCAGACTCACTTGTTTTTGTCGTACAGGAAAAGCAAAGAACCCGCACTCCACGCTCCCGACACAAAGCTGGGGTAAGTTCGGTAAGCTCGGCTACTCGACAAAACTTACGCATTGAGGAACATGGTTGTGGTCATCACTTGGACCGGTCGGTGCGCCATAAGTCGCCGAAACGTCCACTCTTGGCTGATCCGAGATATACTTGGGGCAATGTCCGTCGACAGCTTGGGGTTCGACTCGGAGTCTACCAAAGTTTCTGTATCGGATATGCTCGACAACGAAGAGGAGGTACGGCGATGTGAGAACAGTCTCATCGACAGTATTGGAGACGTTGCGGACGGAAGGGATTCTCTGAAGAACATGGCACAGAATATGATGCCGACTAGCGTACACGCAGTCGTTACGAGGCAGGCTTTCGTCAATTGAGTCTTTCCCTCACTCACGAAGAAGGTAAGGGTGGGCATGGAACAGATCGAAGCTGCCGAACAGCGCCGGGAACCTGTCATACGGCCGTGAGAGGGTGCCGCCCAGTGACGTTCCGATGATTGACCCAACTGTCCAAGTTAAGCCATACATTGCAAAGGCTTCGGTCGAGTTCGTCTCATCGGTGATATCGCCCAGAGCGGCCCTCACGACGGCAACGTTGCCGCACAGAGCGCCTGACAAGCACCGAGTGATGATCATCATCGCAAAATTGGTGGACAGGCCGCTAACGTGAGTCGCTGAGCTGATGGGGGTGTTTGCTGAGTGCGTGCAAACCCCGCGGTAACGCGAGGCACTCACAAGAGCGACCCAGAGATTGCTACACCGATGAGACCGATCAGTATCACAGGCTTCCGGCCTATTCGACTGCCGTCAGCCCGACACTTGTGCGGTACGTACTCGGACAGTTT
>Ga0308160_10005143_pt1 | contig 13762 bp, 16 predicted proteins | sample PhyFR1_FD_201036 | JGI IMG/M metagenome (GOLD analysis project Ga0308160, IMG submission 201036) | Phyllosphere microbial communities from UC Gill Tract Community Farm, Albany, California, United States - DLSLF.R1 | ecosystem: Host-associated > Plants > Phyllosphere > Unclassified | place: USA...
CATACTGTTCTTTGCATTGATGGGTCCGGCTTTGCTGGGCGCCTTCGCGATGTTCTTCTCCAACTCGTACTATCAAGACGGCTGGATATCGAACAAGCCTCATGCGGATTCCGGATCATTCCCTACGGAGTAGGTATACTTGTACTTCGACACCGTCACATTCGCTGACCTTTCTGCGCTTAGTATCGGCTATGCTGGACCAACCATCACCGGATCTGAGTGAGTGGTTGCGACATAATACTGACACAGTGGAGCAATTTCTGAAGATCATCGGTTTCTCAGGGCTGGTCTCATCCTGACTGCTCCTGCTCCACCTCAACAGACTGCGCAACCCCCTCTTGTCGCCCCTCAAGTTGGAGGCAAGAAGCATCCCTTCAACATCATGCAGTCTTGGGGCCATCTCTCACCCTGGTATTCGGTAGACAGTCACGGCCTACCCAAGACGAATAGTCTGGAGCCGCAGGGGTGTAAGGTCAAGGGACTACACTGGCTACAGAGACATGGAGCTAGGTGCGTAGATGGCTATACCAAGCGTAGGCTGTTGCTGAATCTGAGCTTTTTTCCCCTCCACAGATACCCTACTACAGACACAATCGAGGGTATGTCTTGATCGAACGACGCCAGGCTCAGTTTGAATTGACCCAGCTCGCTTCACAGGGCCTATGGGACTGGCCATTAGATTGCAGAACTCAAACTGGACGGCGTCTGGTGATCTTTCTTTCTTGAATGATTGGTCCTACAAGCTCGGAGGCGAGATCCTGACCCCCTTTGGTCGCCAGCAACTTTGTCAGTGATCTCGTTTACGCGTTTCTGTGCCCTTTTCTGACAGAATCTCCAATAAATCAGTCAACCTCGGAGTATCAGCTCGCGTGAAGTATGGCTTTCTCCTAGAGGAGTTCGAGGATCGCCTCCCGGTCTTCAGGACCGAAAGCCAGGAGTAAGTTTCTTGGCCTTCTCGCGCATGTCAACCTGATCCTGATTGTCTCTTGTAATCTCAGTCGAATGCTGAAATCTGCCCAGAACTTTGCGGCAGGTGAGTAAAGTGTCATCGTCTATGGCATTGCGCGCGGCTAATTGTTTGCCATGTCACAGGCTTCTTCGGAATCCCATCTGAGGATCAGTACAATTTGGCGGTAATGATTGAAAGCCGAGGTTTCAATTGCACTTTGTCCCCGTATGCCATGGTGAGACTCGTTGATCGGTAATCTCGACATCTGGTCAAATGGCTAAATATGACCGAACAGTGCCCTAATGATAACGGGAAACTATACGCCGTCGCAGGCGCCAAAACGCAAGCATGGGAGAACGTTTTCCTGAGCGAACCTGTCAAGCGATTGCAGAAGGATTTCGCTGGTTACACGTTGACACCCCGCGATATCAAAGACTTTATGGAGGTCCGTACAAAATATTCTGCACCACCTGTCTTGGCGCCGGATACTGACTGATTTTGTCATGCAACGCAGATGTGTGCGTATGAAACCGTTGCCATAGGATATTCCGCCTTCTGCGACTTGTTCACCGAAGACGAGTGGAAGGGTTTCCAGTACAGGTAGGTCTCGCAACGGGCTGGGAATGGCTGTCCAGGACTAATGCCCTCATTGTTGAGCAGAAACGACATCTGGTGGTGGCATACCAGTGGGTTCGGTTCGCCGGTCGCTAGGGCAGAGGGTGTCGGTTATGCCCAAGAATTGGTTTCGCGATTGACTCATAGTGGGTGACCTGCAAAGTCTTTCAAAATATGTGCTAAATCTTGATGCCTTTCTCAGCTCGTCTTACCGAATTCAACTCGACGACGAACAGCTCGTGGCATGACGATGTTCATTTCCCGCTGAACGACCCTATGTACGCCCGCTTCATACTCGTTTGCGAGTCCGTCGCCTTTCTCACTGACTCTATCTCTTACAGTTACGTTGACTTCACGCATGACACTGTGTTCCACGATGTCATTACGGTTCTCAACTTTACTGGATTTGCCGCAAGCGGAACCCCACCAACCGATCACATCCCCAAGCACCGGTCTTATATCTCATCCAAGTAAGCCAACGTCTCAGGAGGAATCATGGTGATCAGATTGTTGAAGCTTTTCTTTTCGTCAGAATCTCGCCCTTCGCTACCAACATGCAGTTCCAAGTCTTGAGCTGTCCGGATGACTCGTACGACATCGAGGCGGAGGGAGGAGTAATTCGCAAGAGCGACGAGTATATTCGAGTCATTCTCAACGATGCCGTCGTTCCTCTTACTGGCATTCGTGGATGTCCCGAGAATGACGACGGGAAATGCCCGATGTCGACATTTACATCTTCAATCCAGGAAATCATCGGTAGCATCGACTTTGCAAAGGAATGCAGCGGAGAGGGTGCGGATATCGACTACGATGCCGAGGTCTTGAATGGTGCCCCCGTATTTCTTGCTTAGAGATTGGCTGCTGGGCTTGTTCTCTTGTAGGCGTTTGTTATCGACAGGCTGAATTATAGAATACACCAACATTATCGTGGTCAATCTCTTTCACGCGAGTAGAAGCGCATTTCGCCAAGCGCGCGTTGTTGCTCGATGTGAACCTCGATTCTAGATAACTTGAAGTCATATGCTAGATGAGTAACTCATCGATGGCGTTGACAAAGCGGTCGAAAGCATCCAATATACACAGTGTGGCCAAGGAAATTTAGAACATGTCGCTCAACTCTTTTGCCGGGGCCCTGCGCTCAGCACTGCCGACATGCCGACCGTCAGCCTTCCGATCAGCAGCTCAACTTATTCCAAGCGGACCCTCAAGTAGCAGATGGGCTAGCACGAGCACGGAGCAATCGGGTCATGGACCTTACATTACATTGGGAGAATTGGCAAATAACAAGGGTGCGACCAAAACTGTGAGTAGCGAGTTGACGCTCCTGGTGATGTTGGTGCATGCGTTGAATATCTCATCGTACAGCACGTCCGTCTCGGACGAGGTTGGTCATCTACCAAAGGAGGGACGTCCGGTCGAGGTCACAAAGGTCAGAAGGCTCGAGCTGGGAATGGAAAGCCCAAGGCGGGCTTTGAGGGAGGACAGACGCCAATCACCCGTCTGTTCCCGAAGCGAGGATTCAACAACTTGTACGCTAGCGACTGCTTTTCTAAATCACGGTGCCGCACCGCTAACCCTGTCGTCCCGCGCTGACAGTACTTCGAAGGAGTACGCACCTTTGAACTTGCCGGACCTCCAAGCTTGGATCGCTTCCGGGCGATTAGACGCTTCGCAGGCGATTGACGTTGGCTCGATCTTCCGAAGCAATTTGGTGCACGGGATCAAGGGGTGGAGCGGTGTCAAGCTGTTGGGCGAGGTCAGTCGATTCGCTCTGCTCGAGGAAAGTAGCGACGGAGCTGATCCTTCCGGTATCGATATTAGGCGGACCCCTCGTTACCTCTGCCACCACTAAATCTTCGACTATCCCGATATTCCAAAACAGCGGCAAAAGCTATCAAGGATGCGGGAGGTGAAGTGACCGCCGTTTATCACAACACATTGGCTTTGAGACAAGCCGCTCACCCTGAAAAATTCGCCGGTCGGGAGGTAAAGGAAGCCAAGCCGATCAGGAAGACGGATATCCGTGAGTCTTTGCCGTCAGCTCAATGCTGGCTTACATGCTGACATGTTCGGATTTGCGGTGCTCAGTGTATTACTCGAATCCCGACAAACATGGGTATCTTGCCAAGGAGGCATCGGCTTCGGAAGGGTCCTCATCGATGGCATGAGCGAAGCCAGGCCAACAATGTGGACCATGTCATGAGATATACAACTCTATTAACCAGTCAAAGCCAGAGTCGGGTTGACCCCCCGATATACGTTTATGCAGACTACGAGCCCGACCGAGTAAGGGTCGCGATGATCAGACGCGACGATAAACGACCTTCCTCATCTTCTGGTTCAGACCGATCCTCTTGCGAGTGGTGTTCTTGTGTCGAGCCAATCCCTTCTTCAAGATGTCCTCGCCAGGCGGCTGAGTCGCGAGGAAGGGGGGGATGGCTTGTTTCTCAGAATTGATGGAAGTCTTGATCTGCTTACCCGCCCGGAAACCGTATCAGCTTTTCTGCAACAAAAGGAGTGGATGCACGTTGAATGAGTTGGACTTGCCAGCGGGCTGATAGGGTATCGACGACGTCTAGGCTTGGGCAAATCGCTGCCCTTGGACCATCCCAAAACCCCCCGAGGAAGAACCTTGCCTCGCTCATGTTGTTGCTGATCCAAGTAGAAGATGGGGTCGTCGGAGGGACCGCATTGAGGGTTGAGCCAATTCCCGCTGAAGACTGAGTTGAGAGTGCATTCGACAGATCCGATGATTCGAGAGTAGAGGGTAGTCGGGACAACGCGGGGCTTGGAGGTGATGTCGAGAGGGATATACTCGTGCTGTAGTCAGATGATGATCAAGATGAGCGTCCCTTCAAGTCGTAGATGAGAAGCACACGAAACCTCACGTCGACATAGACCGGCTCATCATCTTCTTCGTCGATCGCATCAGGCGCCCCAAAGAAATTCTGAGAAGTGCTAGGGATGGTCAAGGCGATCGGAGGGGCAGGAGAGAACGTATCGCCACCGAAGTGGCGTTCTTTCGGCCTACTCTCAACGGCTTTCCCAGCTGTATTCTATGAGACGAGACCACGGGTATGCTCAGCCGACTTGCATCTAAGACTGCAAGGATTGGGTGGAAAGAGACTTACGGATTTCGAGATCGGACCTTGGCCGAAGACCGAGCTGAGACCGACGATCAGAGCTGAAATGACGTAGAATTGACTAGGTTTCATGGTGGCTACGCGATGTTGTTACGAGAGGTCGAATGAGATAGAAATGAAGACTGACAGAGCTTGTCTGTTCTGTGATTCAATGATCGATGACGAAGACCGTCCAGACGAAATCCAGAGCTTCTGGGATGTAGATTGCTGTTTGCAGACGTATAGGAGACTGCAAGGAGACGCACATCTTCAGCACAGAGTGGCCAGTCTAAAACGATAAGAAGGAATCTGCGATCTCTAACTCACAACGACAGTGGATGGTGATATAGAACCGGATGAAGCTCCAGTCAAACGTAAGGGTTGCTCCAGACAAAGACACAGTGTGATAGAATGCCAGGATGCTGTGGGCTCAGTCCAATAAACTGTTGATCTTACAAATGAAGGTGAACAGGAACTATATACGATTCGAGACGTGCAAGACGTCGCTTCGGTCCAGACTGGATGTGACCGGAAGCAAGATGGATGACGAATCGTTTCTCTCTCTCTCTGATCAAAACGTAAGGACCGCCCATCAGAACAAAAGGATTGATGAGAATGAGGATTGATTGATGGGAACCATTCTCATCAAATTGATCGCGCGCTTGTTCAGTCCGGGCACGCGTAGAATATCGCTCAACCATTTCATCTCGATGCTTGTAACGCGAGCCACGGGAAGGAATCTCTTGTTCTCGCTCTCCCCCGGTTGACCCACTGTGAGACCCAGACGTAAACCGACAAGAGACCGTTATACAGCATCATCATACTCGTACAAGACCAAAGACAACACAACTCAATAACTTTCAAGGACGAAATGCACGAGACGAAAATCGAAATTATTAAAGCAACAGGCAACGTGACCGAGATCCAAACCATATCATCCCGTTGAGACATAGGTATCCTGAATGCGATCACTCCGCCTCATCCTCATCCGGGACCATGTGCGCGTTCAAGTTCGTCCAGAAATCCGATGCCTGAACCATCGGCATCTCCATCGAGCTCCTGAATATGCCCAGGCCTTCCAAAAACGACTTGTCCTTTTCCAAGTCCAAACCGATGGGAAGATATTGCATGACTTTGGTGTAGATCCACGAGCCTGCTTTGGCGGGATCCTCCGCAGCTTGCTTAAAGCATCGCAGCTTGTAGTTCAAACCTAGCAGTCCAGGACAAGACATTGAGAGTCAGATTTTCGCTTCCTCACACAGCGGGTGCGCGGACCCAGACTTACTCCTCCCCTGAACCGTCTGCACACACACAAAGGTGATCTCGTCCCCATTTCCACCCTTGATGATCTTCACCTGAGGGATCATCAAGTTCGTCAAGTCCTCGTAGAGCTTGATGACCTGTTCATTCTGTTCCCGATCAGCCGCGACTTCTTTCGCCGAGGTGGGGCCTGCTACCGAGCCCGTCAAGGCTGCGGCAGCGGCTCGTCGTTCTGCTTGAGCCAAGGCTTCTTGGGAGATCTTGACTTCGGCTTCGAGATCCTTCTTGAGCGTGGCGACTGGCAGCGATAGAGGGGCGGGAATGCGCGGTCAATACGTCGTCCTAGCGAGAGGTGATCGTCATCGCCCGAGAACTCACGCTCAATCTCCTTCTCTTCAGCCCTCGACCGCATTCGCTTGGCCTCGCTCTTCCACTTTTTAACCTCCTCCTCCGTCTCCTTGAACCCCGTGGCTGTAGCAGCCGCAACCGTAGGAGCTTCTACCGGTTTCTCAACCTGCATCGGGACGGCCTTTTCCTCGCTTTGCCGTTTCTCAGCCTCAACCTTCTTTGCCAATTCGTCTTGAGTTGTCGACAAGGTCTTTTTCGTCTCCGCAAGCGATGTCTCCAGAGATTTGACTTTCGATGTCAGCTTCTCGTTGAGCTGAGTCAAGGTCTCAATGATCTTGTCTTGGGCTATGCGATAGACAGATCCGGAGTGAGTGAGCTAGAATCTCACATTGGATACGTAGGCCAGGACATACCGTCTCCTTTGCTCTGACTCTTATCTTTAAGCTTGTCATACAACTTTTCCACCTCGCCTCCCTTTTTACCCTCGAGCTCTTTGAACTGCTTAGCGAACGTATCCCGTTCCTCTGTTCTCCGGGTAAGCTGGGCCTTGAGCTGGAATGATAGGATTGTAGGGTCAGCGATCGAACGACACCAAGTCTGTCAATCTCGTTAGCTCACCCTGGTCAACTCTTGTCTCAGAGCTTCTTCATCGCCGCCTGCGGAGTCAAATCCGTCTTCTGCTGGTGTTGCTTTGCCGGTACTGGTCGTCTTCCTATTGACTACCTTTGTTGAAGCTTTACTCGACTCCCCTCGCTTGCCTCTAGCCGAACGCCTAACCTCTGGCTCATCCATTTCCACGTCCTCTTGATCCTCATCTTCCGAAACCTCGATATCTATGACCTCAGCTTCCTCATCCTCATCTGAAGCTGACGCATTTCGTCCTTTCGTTCGGCCCGCCGTAGCTTTCCCTCGACCGCGAGGTGCGGCTGGGTTTGAAGCTGGTTTGGTAGCTTTAGCGGTCGACGCTGCTGGCACACTCGATTTCCCCGAAGTCGCTTTCCGTTTGGCTCCAGTCGAGGAGGCTGTGGATTTCTTGGCGGCTCGGACGCTCGGCTCATCTGAACCATATCCTGCAGACGTTTACGATCAGTTTTCTCGGTCTTGCAGATCTCCGCAATGACACCCGCTTACCGCCAAAATCGTCGTCTTCGTCCATATTTGCTGTGAATTTAGAGTCTCTTGATATCAAGTCGGTGGGAATTACTAGGTTACCGGGGATTCGTTATGACAATGCACGGCCCTAGCCAAAGATCATACATGCATGTTTTGTTTTCAATTCGAATCAACCCAAAGGGATATGGCCCCGGCTGATCTTTCGTTTGTTTACCTTTTGAAGCAGAGCACGCAAGCGCAGTAGAATGCCGGCATAGCCCAATGCGCTTTCTTTTCGGACGAAAGTTGTAAGTAAATCCCGGACGGCGTGATATAGGGACACCGATTAATCCGGAAGTCTAGGTCAGTCTATCTGAAGATCTTGTATACGCATCTTTCTATTGAGTGAAGCTCAGAGATAGGTTCTATCATCTCGTTCGCACCTTGTCTCAACTCTGGATGGTCGATAGTTCTGATCGTGAGCGCGTCCCTTTGAACCCTTACACGTCATCAGCCTCCATGACCTCCACCCCGGCTCCGCAGGATCCGTCCATACCGTTGCTAGCTTGCTAGAAGATATCGTTGCTGTACTTTAGTGTGATTGACCAGATCGCTCTGGCTTTCACGTCTGATCACAAACTGCTATAATTACCAGTCCATATCATCTAGAAATACTATAACAATGGCTTTCAAACAAGAATCGCAAAACAAGGCGTTCGGCGGGACTTTGACAAAGTACTCGCTCAAGTCTAAATCGCTGGGCGGATTGGAGACCAAGTTCAACGTGTTCATGCCCGCCGATGCGGAAAAGGGAAAGGTCCCTGTGCTCTACTAGTGAGAACGATCGACTCGATACAAAAATTGTGCTTGAGTTGGTCAAGACTAATTCCGTCATACGACAGCCTCGCTGGATTGACCTGCACTGAAGATACTGGTGCTCAGAAGGGTCACCTCCTCGCCCCTGCCGCTAAACATGGCATCGCCATCGTCTTCCCCGACACATCCCCTCGAGGAGCCGGTATCGACGGAGAAGACGAAGATTGGGATTTTGGTACCGGTGCTGGATTCTACCTGAATGCCAACAAGGACAAGTATGCTGAGTTCTACAATATGGAGGAGTTTGTGACGAAAGAGTTGAGGCAAGCCATTGAGGCGGAGTTGCCCGTTGTGAGTCGGAGTATCTGTTTTCATCCTTGATCTGATACTAAGACATTACCGCACTGCTGTTCCCGCTACAGGATTCGAAGAGAACCTCGATCATCGGACATTCGATGGGAGGTATGTGAAGGCCGACGCCGCTACAACGTCGATGCCTGTCGGCCCACAACTGACTCTTGTTATGCGCGATCGTAGGACATGGAGCTCTTTCGCTCTACCTGAAATACCCTGGTGAATACAAGTCGGCCTCGGGTTTCGCTCCCATATGGTGAGATGCATCCGGCAAAACCTCACATTCCGGCGTAAGCTTACAGTCCCATCTCGTAGCAATCCCACCGAATGTCAGTGGGGTCAAAAAGCCTTCAAGGGTTACTTTTCCGATCCCTCGAAAGGCTCGGAATACGACAGCACTCTCTTGCTCGCCAAGTACCCCAAGGAGGAGAAGATGGCCATCAAGGTCGATTACGGTACCGGTGACAAGTTCTACAAGGATGGACAGTTGTTGCCTGAGAACTTTGAGGAGGCTGCGAAAAAGGCCGGACGAGAGGCGGATGTAGAGGTCGGCCGTCGGGATGGATACGATCACTCGTGAGCTGCCTTGACTCGGATAGATCGACGGGAAAGCTGATCGACCATGCTTTCGACCACATCAGATACTTCTTTATCAGCACGTTCGCCGAAGATCACGTCAGCTTCCACGCCAAGCATCTCAAAGCATGATTTGACGATAGATAGTTAAAGGTCAAAAGGTTGTACGAGGTATAGCTTTACTGTAGTCAGAACAAGAACTAAATGGAAACAACAAATTCGAGCGTAAGGCGGAAAGGACAGGGGAAACCGTTGGAGTGTTTTCGCTACCACTGGCCTTCTTGCCAATCATCTTCTTCGCCATCCTCCTCACAAAGACAGTTCTCGTCGCCCTCTGCGCATGGGTCTCCGTCCTGTGGCCAATACAAGCAAGTGGGGTCCGGACTTCCTCCAGCTGGCAAAGGGTGACAACAGGCGTAGAACGCAGGATCTCCTCGATGATTAGGGCACTATAAGCAGGGTTTCTCAGCAATCAGGTTCGTCTCTGCTTGCTACGCTCATGTCAACTCACGTCGGTTCCCATAAATCGTTGTCTGAAAAGGTAGAAAGGCTCCATGAGGCTTTCGTAATCCGGTGTCGCAGGCTGAGCCGTCAGAGAAGGCTGCGCTGCTGTTGAACTATCGGTGGTAGTCGCAGTAGCAGTCCCTGCGTCGAGCGTTGTCTGGACCGCAGCGGCATCTTGACCTTCTTCGGCTGTCATAGTGGTATCCTGTGCCGAAACGGTTTGCATGCTCAAGAGAAGAGGCAGTATCGCACAGATCACGAGGCTCTGCGTTGAGAGCTTCATTTGGAGCATCGGGGAAGAGGTAGGGCAAGACTCGGCTTGATCAAATAATTTTGAGTGTCCGAGTAGCGTGAAATCGAGCTTGTAGGTCGAACAGCGGATGTATGAACACGATTATAACGAAGTGGTGAAGCACCCATGATTAAACTATAATAGTGCCTCGAAGGTACCGCTTGACCTATCCATACATGGTTGCGGCGAGACAAGAAATCCGAAACACCGGCGTGTATTCCCTGTCGCAAGGGATGAAGACAAAGGAAGCCAAAGCCAAGTCCAACCCTGGTCTCGCTTGAACCCCTCATCCAAAGACGAAACGCACGGTCCCTTCATTCTTCCCTAAGCCCTCGACCAGCGACAACCATGCTCCTTGCGAACTCTGGGCGGTAGGGTCATCCCCGATAACGTTCCCAAACGTCGTTTCGATGGGTGTGTGCATGTCCACCTTTTGCCGCCCGCCGATGCCCTCTGCTCGAGACTGATGCAGTTGGATCTTCAGGTGTGTCAACGTGCTGGAAGTCCAATACGATGGCAAGACGAACGACGGTGCGAGATATCGATTCTGAGTTTGGGTTTGCGCGGCCGAGTTCATATTGGTAGATGGATCCGACGGCGAATGTGGGGATGCCAAAGGAGTCCCGGCAGTATCCACCGCGAGAGAACTCAGTACGACAATGTACATGTCCAGGACGGCATGCACGACCTCTAGAAAACGAAATTCAATCAGCCTTGGCAAGCTCTGAATTCTGTTTCTGACTGGTCCACTCACCATCCACATCTCCCAAAGTTGCACGCAGATCGGTTTCCCACGATGCATCCTGCTCGATCGCGTTTCTCCCTTTGATGGTCTCCTCCAGCAGATCCACATGCGTCAGGTCTATTTCCCCTATTTGATTCTCAGCCCGGATCTTTTCTGCTTCCACTGGTCCGAAAAGCAACAGGGATGTGATATATAGGGATGCAAGAGCGATGACGTGTGGAGGTTGCTGTAGAGGTGCAAGAGTACGAAACCTGCTCGAATGCAAGGTCAGATTTGCGATGACGCTAACAAGGGGGAAAGAGCAAGACAAACTTACGTATCGATTGCTATCCGCCAAGCATACTGTATGTATCGTTTCGAGACTACCAAGAGGGAGATTGTGAAAATCAGATCTAGCCACTCCCGTCAACCACACACCCACTCACATCCAAACCTTTTTCCCAACTTCAACACCAAAGCAAACGTATCCGCCTTCCCGCTCCCCGCCCCGGCTCCCGCATCCAAGAAATTGAAACAAATCGTCTCCAGCACCAACCTCTCGATAGCGAGAACTCTTCTCCGGTCGTGTTCCAGCTGCTTGGCGTCGACCGAGGAGACGTCGATTTGTGATCTTCCCTTGAGTAGGTCTGGGTAACGGATGGCGTATGAGGAAAGGATAATATCCCGTGGCTTCTTCAGTGTATCATGCAGCTTGGATGATACGTAAAGAGTGGTGAGAGAGACTTCCTAGAGTATGCAAGAGACTCGGTCTTAGCCTTCGTCCAGCGCTCTGCAGTCACGCTCACTTACAACGTAGTTGAAGTCTTTCAGGGGGAAGAACAAGTGAAACCGGTGGTAAAGAAGCTGTGCAGTTGAGACTGTTCGTCTCGGGCTGAAAAAAGCCAGTATAGGGACTTTAATGAGACTAATGGCCGTCTGCGGTACTCCACAACTCGACTTACAAGCCTGCCCTTTGCCCCACAGCCTCGATAAACCCGCAAGCGACCTGTCGATGTCGTTCATCTCGAGCAGTGGACTGCTTACCTCGCTGGCGAGCGGACAGCGCCGAAATCTCCCTCGGTGTGAAATACGGTCTATATGTCTTTGAGAGCGGTTCCGACATGGTCGAGGTGAGTGTGGGGTGTGGTATTTATGTCAGTTGCATCGAATACATAGCACCGATTCGACATTCTGATATTCAGTCCCCCTCTCGACTTCTTGAACAGCCCGGGCATCAGTCCCGAACTCAAGAGTGGAGGCGCGCGGATGCAAAGTTGATTCTGATCTCGCTGATCGCGTTTCGACGGCGTTGCATCGGTGAAACGCACATGATCCTGGGTGGTCACGACAACAGACCATGTATATGGTAAAACTTTGTTGCTTGACATCAGCCCATCCCCACATAAGACGGTCAGAATGATGAGCGCCAGATTTTCGTAACACGTTATTATCATCGCTTCAGATTGGCAGTCACGACCAGAGCGAGAACGATTAGCCCCCTAAAGTCGAAAATACTTGTCGTGAGAGCGGCGATCAGGCCAGGGGCTCCAACAGCGCCGAATCCATGCGAGAGCTTGAATTATTCTGGTACTATACCTCAGCCCTAAGAATTGCTTGGAGTGTCAGGGATGCTTCTCGCCATCTTACCCTTTCCTCTTCATGCAGAAGACCCTCGCATACAGATGCGAGCTTGTGCTGGGCCGAATGACGGATACAAGCAGATCATCACCATTCCCCAACCCAAGCATGAATATTCGTATTTCAATATTATAATCCGGTAGTCGCCTGTATGGCTGCTCTGCTTGTCAGTAGAAGGGATTGTCTTTCAAAGTCACGCCCGAAAAAGGGATTGTGGGATGGACCAGGATCTGTCGAAGTAAAGCATAGATCCATTGCGAACCGTCATTCCGAGATCTCGCTGTGGAGGATACAATAACCCACAAGAAATACTTGTCCATAAGAGATATCGTCATAAGAGATATCGGTAATACTCATCGAGATGCGCCGCCCATTAGAGACCCTGGGCTCTGCTGAACATTCCCCACTCTTTAGCGAGCATCGCTTGCGAGATCATCGAGCCGCAGAGTTCTCATCGATCCAAGCAGTCGTCCCCATCAGGCGTAACGTATCCGACAAACTCAATCAATTCCGGCCGACCATCTCCCTCCTTACGACTTGCACCGGGCTTTACATGAGACATAAAGCGGGCGACCGATCGATTACCCTTTCGGATGAAGCGGCTTGTTCAGATCATTCGAATAGTGTCTCACCCGTCTCTCTGCCTGGTCGATCGGGATCTGGGGCGCGCTATCCCTAGCTACAAGCTTCCCATCTCGAGATCGGCGCGGCCGTAACCTCAGAGACTGGTGGTCATTGACTGTTGACTGTCTTTCTAACTGGTCGGCGAGGTTGAGCTAACTATATTGTTGATTTCCCTTGGACATCTCATCGACCACGGTTGACTACGACCCTGACCGTCGAGTTGTGACATACCAGTCTAATACGAGGTCGTCATAATCTCGAACAGTCTTGGACCTCGCTCCCGGACAGATGTACAGTATCACCTATGTGGAATTCGCCGAGACACTGCTCAGCTTGGATGCGGCCGTACGACGCTGAGATCAAGACCAGTTTGATAACCCCTAACCCCTACCGAAGCGCGGGCAACTCAAAAAAGCGGACGACAGTTTCGGTCGATGGAGGATGTATGTGACATGGTACGATACCGACCCTACTGCCCGATCATTCTGGTCCTCTGGTCCTCTATCTTAAGCCACGCAGTGGTCTTCAGTTACAAATCAACGTGCTCGACTTCAGTCTTTCGCTTTCCCTCCAGTGACAGACGTGAGGCCATCACCGTATCATACCGAACAGTCCTCTGCCGAGTTTTACCTATAGTATCCACGAAATCGCCCTCTCTCGGTCTTTCTGCGAGAACGAAAAGACCTCACCATGTCGTCCGAACAAGTCTGAAACCCAACAGTGAACGTAGACATTCCCCCCCTGTTGCTCGAAATACAAATCATAACCTTGACTAGAATATGGTCCTCAAAACACACGTGGTAGCGGTCGATCCGGGACAGACGCCATTGGCTGTATGCCTTGGAAAT
>Ga0308160_10005144_pt1 | contig 13759 bp, 19 predicted proteins | sample PhyFR1_FD_201036 | JGI IMG/M metagenome (GOLD analysis project Ga0308160, IMG submission 201036) | Phyllosphere microbial communities from UC Gill Tract Community Farm, Albany, California, United States - DLSLF.R1 | ecosystem: Host-associated > Plants > Phyllosphere > Unclassified | place: USA...
ACCCACTGCCGTCACCTCAGTTGTCATAGAAGACTACTAGTAGGACTCACCACTTTCTGATTAGGACTTTATTAGTAAGTGACGCTATTGCAATTCGCATTTGGCGTGAGTTCGCAAAGTGCACAGAACAGATTGACGTAGCGGGTTGTTTGATTGGGTCAGAGGTGATACTATCGAACGACTGGATGAATGTACACCTGAGAATGAGTAGATTGGCCAAAATGAGCTGGAGTCTGCTGTTAGACAGACTTGTTGGTATGTCGCTTGACCTGCAGTCCAGGTCAGACTTCTTAGTTTAGAGTCAGACGAGCAACCACTTTACAAATTATGGTACACGCGTGAATAGCACTCCCTTGTTATTAGAGAGGTTGCAGGGGAGAGAGCCAACCAAGGTAGACCTCCATGGTATCGTGCCGATGGTAAATGGTGAGGACAGTATCCCAATGGTCCAGATCTTCATGCGTACAAATGACTGGTAACGAGATATGCGTTGGTATGCGGATGTCCGACATAAACGTCAACTACTGTACACGATGAATCCTCCCCCTCCCTCAACATCGAGATCAGGTCTCGATGGTAAACTCCCAACGCCGCTGCTGGTCAGCTTGGATTCCGGTGCGCCCGCGCGACATACCTCAAGATAACCCTGTAGTGTATCGTCCAAGAGGATGTCATGTCGTTTCTGAACATATGCCTAGATTATCAGCTTTTGTCGATTCGAGGACGAAAAGCTAACCGATTCATTGGTAATGTCTTGCCGCAGCTTGGCCAGAGATTGGTTCTCGATAGGCTGTTCCAACAAGAAACTGAGATTCTCCACTGCTCTCTCTAGATCTCTCTGATTATCCTCGAATAGCTCCGTCATGTTGTTTCGCTTCAGACTGATTATTAGCGGCAGCTCGTCAAGAGGCAAAAAGCGTACTAGAAGGCCATGCAGTAGGACCACTTGAGCGTGATTCTGGCCTTGACAACCACGTCCACGGCTTGCTTGGCGAATTGAACTTCTATCCAGGACATATTGCCTGAACTCTGCATCTGTTCCATCTTCTTCTCGGTATTCTTGTAGAATTCGGCATCCAGCTTGGCTGAATTATCGTGGTTCGCCCACCGGTTGAAAAACTGCTCGTCAGCTGTTGTCCCGGGTACATGACTCACATGTAGATATCGTTCGAGACTGGCTCGACTCTTTGCTTGAGCGTCACGAGCGTTGATACCGGTTTTTTCGTCGAAACGATTACACTGATACCACGCTGTACCGTGCTCTGACCAAGGACCCATACAGACCCAGCAAAACTCCCATTTACATTTCTTACAGGTCATATGGCTAGTCATCAGCATTGCTCGCCGAAACACCCGCAAGGATTGGGACTTACTTGCAACCGCCAGATTTCTCAATGGTGGAATTACATTTCGTACACTCTTTGGTATTGGCGTTCAACCAGTTGGCCGTTTCTGAATCATCCGCACACTTCTTTTCCCATTTCTTTACGACTTTACAGAGCACCGGGCGGTGTGTATCGGCATATCCACATCCGAAACACATGAGGCGATTACATTTACATTCGACAATGGGGACGATTTGGTTCAGCATCCGTGCCGGGGCTTGTGAACATTCGATAATGTATTCGCAATTTCGATGTGGACACCATCGTAGGTTTGAAGCGTCGGATACGAATGATGTGTTGAGCAGGGTGTGGTACCTGGGATCAGTATGTCTTCGCTATGGCCTGGAAGATACTCACTTTTTCGAGACCTCTGGACTGACAAACCGGTCGACAATTTCCCCCTTGATGATCCTGTCACACCCACTCTCCATACACTGTATCTTGCTACTCTCCCCGTCATTCGATACCTTTCCAGCCAGATATTCCGTCCAGCAATCTCCACAAAATCGGTGCCCACAGCCCATTGCCATGGTCATCTTCTCTAATTCTTCTTGTGGATAATCGCAACAACAGATTGGACATTCGAATGGACCACTGGATAGACCGGCGACTGATGGCTTGCTTCGTTTGATGGATGTGGATGAGGATGATTTCGGGTTCCGAGGTCGTGCGCGAGGTGATTGAGGTGGCAAAGGACGGGACGATTGACTTGGAGATGATGGTGGGGATAGTCCTGCTTCTTCAAAGACTGCAGCTGGATCGTTCCAGAACTGCTCCTGGAGCTTCTCTGCATTCCAGACATAATGGCGAAGTAGGATCGCAGCCGTCGACGACTAATGATCAGCTTGATAGTACTTTAGGATGCACGTACCGAGACCTCTAGCAGGGTTTGAATATTGGTAACTGCGGTCGTCTGCATATCGATGATTTCCTGCAATGATCGCACCTTGTAGTCGACATCATATGGCTTCTTCTTTGGCGCTTCTGGTCACATTAGTAAGCCGGATTAGACCGAGACATGAAGCTCACCTTCGATACCAGGACTCATGACATCGTAAGCATCAGGCTCCGACTCTGACTCTGACATTGTCAGCTTTTTGCACGACCAGCGCCCAAAGATCTGATAACATACCTGCGTCCATCACGTCCTGGTCAAACCCATCATCCTCGTCATCATATACGAAATCATCATAATCTTCCTCTGACGACATGTTGTTATTGACTTGGTCTTTTGCTTTCGATGAGATCTCAATCTGCTTTATACGTTTGTGCTCCCGCTCAGAATACGAATCTGGTGAAAGAAGGTGCTTGTGCGGGTTTCCTCGAGGAGATGTCGACGGCAGAGTGGCGGCGGGTAAATGACCTTCCGAAAACGGGACTCGGGTAGCTTTGACTCGGATCGACCAAGCCGATGATAGCGAAGGCTTGTGATCCTGTCGGGAGCCGGGGATATGGATGAGAAGGTATGAAGGACGGTTGGGTGTACAAGAAGCGACAAAAGACCTAGTCGACACACAGGAAGGTAGAAGCTTCACCTCCACTTTGACATTAGGCGTGGGTGATCGAGGCTGTTCCGCGCGCCTGTTTTGACTTTTGATCTTGTAGAGTAGCTTGAACCGTAACTCTGTTGACGATACTATACCACACTGCCCAACATGGTAGACGCACCACAGACGACAATGTCGACATATCAGGCATTCTCAAAAGACTTTGCTTCATACCAAGAAGTCAATGCTCAGGCTGGCCCATCAAAAACGACAACGACAATTCACCTCGATAGTCAATTACCTCATGAGACCGTGTTGGACGAAGATCATGGACTGGTCGGGTCACTCATGAAGTCATTGGAGGACCAGTAAATTTATGGACCCTGGTGGTACTGATTAAGCGCTGATGTGTAGGATCCGGTCGAGAGAAAGTTCAGGTTGGGAGGGCGAAGATGCGACGACGGCTGAAGAGAGGGATGCGTTGTTGAAAGAACACCGGACTTGGCAGCTTTTCAGAGCGGTATACAGGTATGCTCCAGGCCTGACTCTACCAACGGCAGCTGACAGCTAGTAATCGCTTAGTACGGTCCGACCCGACATTCACCCCCAGCTCGGCGAGTGATCAATTGGCTCGTAATCCGTATATCGCCCCGGAGGATCTGATGCAGTATATGGTGGATGAGGATGACGAAATGAGTCTCTTTGCTGTATGTCCCTCCGTGACTCGAGAGGCATTTGCTGATGAGCAGACCCTCGTAGATCACCTCCAATCGCGCCCACTACTCAACACTCCCCCACCCCTCGAAGCGCGCCACGGTTACATACCCTCTACCCTTCGCCGGACACGTACTGCAAAAGCCAGCAAACACCCCGTCCCCTCCTCTCTTGATCCAGACTTTACACTTCGTGATCCCCATGGAACAGGTCTAGCAGGCGAAGACCTCACATACGAAACACCACTCCTCGAAACGCTCTGGGATCTGGTCCGACACGGAGAACTAGACAAAGCTATAGAAGTCTGTGAACAAGGTGGAGAACCATGGCGCGCAGCCACGTTGATGGGCGGTCGACGATGGAATATGCCTGGCCTGACTACTGATTCATTGGAGGAGATGGGTGCTCTGGAAGGGAACAGAAAGAGGGCACTATGGAAGAAATCATGTCGAGCCATGGCCAAGAATCCGACTCTACCAGCGGCAGAGAGGCATCTCTACGCTGCCCTCATTTCGGATCTACCACATCTACATTCCGCACTCGAGACTTGGGAAGACCTACTATGGGCCAATGTTCAGTATAAGATGGAGGCCAGGCTGGAGAGGCGGTGGAAAGAGCTAGGAGGGTTCTGGCAGGAAGAGGATCGACTGCTGGGAGAAGATGCGGAATTTGCGGGCGTGTCAATGGGCGGAATGGACGATATCTTTGCGGCTATCGGTGCTGTACAGAAGAACGAGGTCCAGTGAGTGGCTCTGGCTATAGTTCCAAAGATCGTTAATGTCCAGGGCATCCAAGCGGGACCCGTACATTGTCGCACAGAAGATGATCATCCTCGGACGCACAGATGCGCTTTTAAACCAATTTGTCGACCTCCTGGAGCAGATTCAGGAGACAGTGGCCGAAGAGTGAGTCCACCTCAGCGCTACATCGCTGACAACCAGACTCATCGGACCGTTGATACGATTTTACGCCCACCTCGTCTTGGCACTGCGTACAATCGGTGAAACAGTACCCGACCTAGCTGCCAATGCTATATTACAGGCTTATCTCAAGGTACTAGAGATGGAAGGGAGCGATCACCTCGTAGCGGCTTATGCGGCATGTCTGCGTCAGGGTAGCGGAGAAGAGAGTTATGCCCGATTCCTAAGATGTAAGCCCATCTTGGCCAAATTCATGAACGAAGAGCTAATGAGTAGCGATGGATCCGAACGCAACGAGGGAAGCTAGACGAGAAGCTCTAATACGAGCACGTCAACACAATCTGGATGTTGCCTCTATCGCAAAAGAGACGGTCCGCATGGTCCTGGAGCAGGCTTTCTTGGTGAGCTGGGTTGTGTCAACAACCGCAACGCCACTAACCAGCAGGACATTCCGTCATTATCACGCAATCAGCCCGACGTCGCATCCCTCACCATTGGTCTGGACGAGCGCGATGTCTTTATGATAAGATCAGTCGAGTGGTTGACTTTCCTCAACGAGACCGCGGATGAGGCTCTGGTCAAATCGAACGCTGTGGCTCGGTACTTCTTGGGTACGTATTGCCGAGCTGTGCCCTCTACCTCGCTGACAATACAGCCCTTGGCCAGGCAGCTGCTGCTCAGAACCTCTTCAAAACATTACCAAACAATATTCACCATATATTCGAAGAGGGAGAAGCCGATAGGGAAGAGTACGAGGATTACCAACTCCTATTTGGTGTTTTCGCGTGTCATGATCTTGTTGATGATGTTCTCGGTCGAAGACCAAAAGACACGTATGTCGGCTGTTTTGCCAAGTTGGTCAAGCTGATATCTAGGTCATCCAAGCTTGAGCAGCACAATTGGTCAAAGACCCTCACCGTAAGCTTTCTGGACAAGTCCACCAACTGAAACTGATTGGCAGACATCTATCGAGAGGGTCCATGATTCGACTGTCCACCTGCTCATGCACGACTGGTTACAATTCCCTATAGCCAAATCCGAAACTAGCAAGTCTGACACTGCTGCGGGGGAACGTCAGGCTAATCTCCAGGCATTCAGCATAAACGCGAATTGAAGCGTATCCGCCAGATCTTCGTCCCCGACCTCGTCATGCGTCTCCACAATCTACTCATGACGCATCAATCGGCAATCCCCGAATTACTCGAGAAAGCATTGAACCTCACCAAGATTGTCGCCAGTGAAGAACATAGTGTCTATGCCGAGTTCTTGGGACATGAGGACGATACTTATAGGCTGGTCGCATATCTGGACAAGGTCAGAGAGGCGAGTTTGGTCTCGCTAGAACGTGGTGGTGTTTCGTAGAGTCTGTTGAGGAAGTTGTCATGAAAACTGCCCAGAATATGATTAACGAACCGTACCTCCAGAAGTCAAAGAGCCAAATCTCTCCTCGACATTGAAAGGCAGTGTAGTCCCACGTCCATGTCGATGCATGCCAATGCAAATGCAATGTGCCCTATGTGTATGTAGTTGTTTCTATTCCAAATGTATACGATATGTCTTTTTAAATATGGGATCATGACTCCCACGGCCTGCGTGAGTAGTCGGTAGGGAGTACAGGAGGATTTGAAGAAGATGACGAAGACGTAGCGGGCGGTGGAGGGATTTGTTGTAAAGGAGGAGGATTTCCATCTCCCGGATGTCTATTCCATTGATCTTCTCTATACTCGGGATAATATGCCTGATCGTTGATGAGGGGAGTTTGCGCCGGTGCTGGCCCTTGCAGTTGTGTCTGTGGGTACTCGTAAGGCGTGTAGGGGGTTTGTATTTCCTGAGAAGGTGATTTGGCGTATACAGCCGCCGGGGGGATTTGGGGGTATGTCGCGATTGGTTGAGTGGAATTTGGTCGGGTATAAGGTCCGGCGCCAGGAGGGGCTTGTTGTTGATGTTGTGACCCGGGTCTCGAGGGGAAGTAAGGACTATACGGTCCCGAGGGGAATCGTGTATTTTGCATCGATGGGGGAGCTTCGACGCCTGCTGCGATAGATGAAAAACCGGGAAGTCCACCAGGAGGACCGGCAGTCATGGGTGTGATTGGGGTTGGCGGGCCGTATGAACTGGCTATTGTTCCTGACGAGACTGCTCTCGATTGCGGCTGCGGTTGTGTTTGCGGTGGAATAAAGAGACAGCTGACGACGAGGTATATTCGATCATAACTTTCGGGTCGAAGTACTGATCCGCCTAATCCACCGCCGAGATGTAATCTGACGTTGAATAGGCTGAACTGCTGGTCCGAACGAACGATCCTGACGTTCTGATTCGGGTATCGATCTCCCATTCCTTCTGCTGGCGAGACCAATTCCCTTTCCGACAAATGATGTACTGAATTTTGGAGGAATTCCCAATTCGAATTCGGCAACATGGTCGAGTTGTTCAATGTCAATAACCGTAATCGTTCCTCGTCCAAAATAGATCGTTCGGCAGCATACACCCAGTCCAGTAATGAATGTCCAATGAAATCAGGTTCCTGATATCCCGTCAACATCCATGATCCGTGTGTGACGCGCATAATCCTGAAATCCGTCGTGGTGAAGATCGTGAATAAATTGGGCGGATCGGAACCGGCCATCTGAGGAGACGGTATACGAGCTTGAGGTGGGGGAGGTGCATTCTGATAGTAGATTTGATTGGGGTGGAATGATGGGTCGTAGTTGCCTGGAGGCGCACCGGGGTACGGAGGGAGTTGTTGACGGTATTGCCGCATGGCATCGTCATGTGGTGGACGTGCACGCGGATGTGGTGAGGTTGTGATTGTCTTATTGACTTTTGGTCGACCTCGCTTCTTGTGCTATATTGTCAGTATAGTCCTAGCAGAGATTCCAAGAATGGACATACCGGGACATCCTCGCATTGATCCTCCTTGCCCATATTCGTACAACGCTTACATGGCCGCTGGATATCACATGCCAAATGTGCCTTTTTGCACGGTCCACACGCCGACGATACATTCGCCTTGCCTCCTATCCGCCTCAGTGGCTTTCCGTTCGGTCCAATTTGCGCCTCTCCGGGTGAAACAGTACTTCTCGAAGACGAAGCTTCTCCAGCCCGATGTGCTTGCAGTTGCGCCTCATACGACTCGGACGCGTGTGTGCCGGGATACGATCCGGGTCCCGACATCAGCGGTGCGGACGTTAACGGGGTAGGCGGGGGAGATGGGCGATTCGTAGATGGTGGTCCGTACGACTGGGGAGGTGGCTGAGGGTACTGAAGATTTTGTTGAGTCGGAGGATAATAAAAAGACTCTTGGAGTTGTTGATCTTGATTGGTATACTCCATCCTGAACCCTTATATCCCCTAGTACGATCTCAGATTAATCTCCTTCCACCTTTGTGTCTGTTTTCAATTATCTTAGCTCCCACAATGACGTGATACACTCCGCTCGAGCCCAAGCCTTGTAATCTAATGACCCGGCAGAACTGTCCCTATCATGCATCCGGCCGATCCGCCCTTGTCCTTGTGCTTCTTTCACGACTAGCAGATGATATCACAATGACAGGGATGTGTTTCGAGTGAAAGGGGGCGCAGTGTGTTTCGGAGACCGAGTAGGTGATTCGGGTCCGAAGCCGCTCGGAAAGGATGTGTATGTGGTAGCCAAGTGGGGATGAACCAGTCGCCGGGAGGTACTTGAGCGTGTTTCACAATCGAGTGGTTCTAGGGCGTCAATGAGCCCAGCAAGGCCAATGCGACAATGGAGCGGTAGATCCTTGTCGTGTTGATCGATAGTTTTCGTTAATTGCGACGATCTCCCGAAATCAATCTTCCTTCAACCCGATCCGAGCCCAGTCGTCCGTAACTGTGTGTGTGTGTCGTTGTCGGGTCGAAAACAACAAGCCGGTACCAATTGTACTGGTCCAGCTGGTGCTCAAATCTGCAGACCACTGGTGCTCGTGTCGTGTCCAAGCGACCGCTCGCTCGAGGCTCGTTAATTGACGATAACAATGTAATCAAGTCGCTTGGATCACCTGACTTGATTACAGGACAGAACTTAGAGTTGAGTGGTTGGAAGTATGAATCGCAGCTGATCACTCAGGTCCAGGCCGACGAGCAGATGAAAGGTAATAAGAGTGCGTACAACAGAAGCTGATGGTTTTGTAACGATATTCGAAAGCCCGGTACACGGTGTGCTCGATTGCGGAAAACGACAGGGTAATTTAACCAAGATCAAGGAGGCGTTAGAGAGAATTATCGGTGACTGAATATCAGCTTGCTTGGCTCGTCAGAAACAACGCTCACTCCGGATTTTCCGCTGATGACTGAACGTACCGTGCTGACCCCCGATTCTTCAGATACACTACTACTCTCTTGTCGAAGTACAGAGCGCTGGACAGACTTGGGTGATGTCGGTGGGCAGAGTGGTATGACTAATCACCTATTGGCCGACGACGATGATGTCGGACCAAGAGAATACAGATCTGAGGCTAACCACAAGAAGAACTCGGTCGTTTTCTTTTTCAGGGAAGAGCCGAGCATGCCCCCCAAGGAAGATCCCAGGTCACGTCGGTATCCCACAACATTCCCTGATAGACTTGATTACATGCGCATCTACTGGTATCACATCGCGTAACAGGCAGGTCAAGTCGAATCAGCCTCTTCCTCGGTTGAGTCGCCGTCTTAAGTCGCACTTTCGGCTCACAAACTGTATCTTCGGAACAGTTCTGCCGTTCTGCCGGTCTGGCCTTTCCCGTTTTACGGCCGATGCTCAACCCACAAGACAGAGACATGCACAGTGGGCGGTATCTTGCATACAGAAGGTCTACATCATAAGTTCCGACAGCTACGATGATCAAGATCGCACTGCTGTGACCAACACGATAGCAACACTACACCATCGTTTGCGAAGGAAGGACCTGCTGCGCATCGTCCTGTCGCAGTCAGACCGGATTTAGGGCAAAGCCGGACAAATAGGACTCACGAGCTCAGCCTCATCTTTGCAATCCTGAACTTCCTTGGCCAAGCGTTCTTTTTCTGGATCACTCGTTCCGTTCCTGTCTTTGAATCGTTGAGCTGCGACCATTCCAAGTACAGCTTTTCGGACTGCGGGATCAGCTATAAACACGCAGTGGGGTATCGAGAGCTTACATGTCTTCTTGGCGTTGAAGGCAGACTTGACATTGGGTAGCAAATCCACATTTCGAGTGGAAGCGCCGTCTTTAAGCCACGAGTGGTTCAATAGCTGATCCGAGGTAGGTCGGTTGGATGGGTCGATCGTCAAGCAGGATCTGACAAATTGCTTGGCAGTGTCCGAGACACCTGCCCAGTACTCTGCCTAACTGTTCAGCTCTATCCAACAACGCAAGACTCACCGGCTCAAACTTGTAGTCACCATTACAAATAGCCTGCATCTCTTCGTACTGCGAGTCTCGGTCAAAGGGCGTATAACCACAGAGGAGGAAATAGGAAATGACACCGATAGCCCAGATATCGACAGGCTTGCCGTGTCCAGCTTTCTTGAAGATCTCCGGCTGGGCCGTCAGTGATAGTCACACGCCATGAAGCTTACCGCCATGTATCCTGGAGTCTGGTGTGATCAGCTATGTTCTTTCCCTACCGAGAGCGACCTACTCCACAAGTCGTCGTGAGGATCGAGAACTTGTCCTCTTCCAATACCTTCGACAGCTGTTCATCAGTCTCAATCGTGCAACACCACGGATGACTCACTCCAAAATCTGCCAATGCCAACTCTGCATCTTCTGCCTTGTTCTTAAACAGGATGTTCTCGGGTTTCAGATCTGCCCATCAGCACGCCCGTCTTCCGGAGATTGTGAGGACTGACCTCGATGGACAATGCCCTGATCATGCAGGTACTTGACTGCACTCGTGACTGTCCTGATGATGTTCTGTGCGTCCCTTATTATCAGCTAGACTCATGCAGGAAAAGTCAATAGCTGACTTTTCGTAATAACTACCCCTGGCGCAGATCCTGTCGAATAGTTCTCCACCGGTACATAGGTCAAAGACTAGCTGGATAGGTCAGTTTAGCCGATTATACGATCGGGCCAACATGCGTAGAGATTATGTGTGGTCTCGAAGAAATCATGCAAGGAAACGATATTGGGGTGACCAGCTGATACCCTTTTCAAGACCGCAATCTCGTTTCGAACCTGCGTCGTCAGCTGCGTTATGATCTTCAGTCTCAGTAGGAGCATACCATATGTTCTCGACCCTATCATATCAGCAGAGTCCTCAGTGTGGAGGGACAGCTTACCATCAAGAACTTCTTATTGAGCACTTTGCAGGCATAGTACTCGCCAGTCTGCCATGAGCACTGTGATTCGCCCCGGTTGAGCACAACTTACAGTGATATGAACACATTCCTTGACAACCGCGCTATATCATCAGCATCCGTTATTCGCCGAGTAAGCCTTCACATACTACGTTCCACTAGACAGGTCAGCGAAGGACCGGACACATAGATGAGAGAACTTGCCTTCCTAACGTCTTGCCAGTCTTGTACTACGATTGTCAGCTCACTCATCATCGACTCATGTACCCGCATCCGCTATAGTCGATCTCCAAGGCCCAAGTCCGTCCATGGAGCTTCGAAGCCCCTCGAGCGTCCTCTGACATCTGCGCGCGGAAAGTCGTGCTGACACATACCTGACATGGGACGGTCTGTGGCTTGGACATGGTATCTGTTTCGATGTTCCTTTGTACGTCCTACTAGAAGTGAAGGGTATCGGTGAAAGCTACGACGTAGTTGACAGGTGTACTATGTATGTGATAGCGTTACAATAGCTGTACTCTGTTGATGATGATATGCCAAGGTCTACACCAGCTGCGAGATAGTCAATTGAATTCAGGGCAGAATAGACGTTTATCCCCACAAGGCACATAGCATCTACCCCGCATAATTTGATTCCGTTCAGCAAAAGTTAAGAGACAACCACCACAATCAATGGCCACCCATTACATACCTATACCTATACAACAATGTCAGACGCAGAATCATCAGCAGCAGGATCATCAAGATCACGATCGGAATCACCAGATGTAGCCGCCCAAAACGGTGTCGAGACTTCGGAAGACAAGACATTCGCCGAACTAGGTATCATTGCGGAATTGTGTAAATCATGCGAGTCGTTGGGATACAAACGCCCAACACCTATCCAGGTTGAATCGATACCGCACGCTTTGGCTGGGAAGGATATTATCGGACTGGCTCAGACTGGTAGTGGAAAGACTGCCGCTTTTACCCTGCCCATCTTGCAGACATTATGGGAGAACCCCCAGGCGTTTTACGCGTTGATTCTTGCGCCCACCAGGTCAGTCGCTCTATTGGAGTCTTTGTGTAGGAAGTAAACTGATGAGCAGAGAGCTTGCATACCAGATTGCTCAGCAAGTGACGAGTCTCGGTGCGCCATTGGGTGTACGAGCAGCCACAATCGTAGGAGGAATGGATATGATGTCTCAATCCGTCGCACTGTCAAAACGACCTCATGTCATCGTCGCAACTCCCGGTCGATTGATGGACCACCTGGAAAATACCAAGGGTTTCTCGCTGAAGGCTCTCAAGTATCTCGTAAGCTACTGCCTCTGTCCAGGGTCAATCAGCTGACATTCAGATCATGGATGAAGCGGATAGATTACTAGATATGGATTTCGGGCCCATCATTGACAAGATCTTGAAGGTCATTCCCAAGGAGCGAAACACATATCTCTTCTCGGCTACCATGACAACAAAAGTCGCCAAGCTGCAACGAGCGAGTTTGAACAAGCCAGTCAGAGTGGAAGTGTCGTCAAAGTAAGTCTGTCTTGTACCGTCTCGAATCATGCTGACATCCAGGTACTCTACCGTATCCACCCTACTGCAACATTACCTCTTACTACCACTCAAGGCAAAAGACTCGCATCTTCTCTACCTCGTCAACGAACTATCCTCTTCTTCCATGATCATCTTTACCCGTACGGTCCACGACGCGCAGCGACTCTCGATCGTTCTACGCCGCCTTGGTTTCCCTGCTATTCCGCTACATGGTCAAATGAGTCAGTCGATGCGTCTTGCAAGTTTGAACAAGTTCAAATCTGGTGGACGGAGTATCTTGGTGGCTACGGATGTAGCTTCACGAGGCTTGGATATCCCCTTGGTCGACCTTGTCATCGTAAGCTTCGCAATTCTTACATCCCGACACAGCTGACAGTGCAGAACTACGACATGCCAACCAATTCGAAAGACTATGTCCACCGAGTAGGACGTACCGCCCGAGCGGGTCGTGCTGGAAAATCAGTAACCCTAGTCACGCAATACGATGTGGAGATCCTCCAACGTATAGAATCGCATATCGGAAAGAAAATGACCGCATTCGAAGTCGACAAGGAGGCCGTGGCATTACTGCATGACTCGGTCAATAGGGCAACCAGGGAAGCGGCTTTGGAAATGAGAGACGCTGGCACTGGAGGTGGAGGTGGGAAGAGGGGTAGGGATCATGGTAAAAGGGGTAGAGAGGATGATCGGGATAGGGACGATGATCAGCATGAAGCTGGGATGCCTAGTAGGAAACCAAACAAGTTCAAGAAGAGATAGGTCAGGTTGGGTCTTCGAAGAGATCTACATACTACTGTACTCGCATGTATCGCTAATTAATGGTACCACTTGACAGACCATCTTTCCAGGTTTGGATATCGCACACCGCGTTCGTGCCTCCATCCCCGCTCTCCTGCAAATCCAGCAGCAACAGCCCTTCCTGGCCTAGGATCCACCTGTGCCAAGGACCCATAACTCCACAACTGAATAGCATCACCCTCAGTCCCAGTCGGACTGATTGCACCAAGATCACCAATTGTGAACTTATTGTTGTTGGGATCGAAAACGGGCGAAAGGACTTCCGTGTAGAGAGCAGGCGCAGACCCCTCGATCGAATCTCAAGACGAGTTTGAGCAGACACCAGGTTGTCGACTAGGTTCGAGTTGGAGCACCGTGTTGGTATGTCTGCTAATTGTCAACACTGATTAAAGCATCAAGGCACGTACAGCTCGTGACCTGTTCCAGTTATGTATTGTTGCTTGCATCACACAGACCTAGCTGCTTGGATATACCCCCAGTCACCAGGCCTTGCTGCCAAGACCACGAGACAGCCCCGTGATACTGAAGGTTGTTGAATGTCTGGTAGGTCAGCGCCGCACATCTGCATAATGCTAGCCATAGCGACCAGGGCTCACCTCGATGTTGGTGACATTCGAATCATAAGCTGCTTTGGCG
>Ga0308160_10005146_pt1 | contig 13757 bp, 12 predicted proteins | sample PhyFR1_FD_201036 | JGI IMG/M metagenome (GOLD analysis project Ga0308160, IMG submission 201036) | Phyllosphere microbial communities from UC Gill Tract Community Farm, Albany, California, United States - DLSLF.R1 | ecosystem: Host-associated > Plants > Phyllosphere > Unclassified | place: USA...
TGGTGAGTGATGCAAATGCGGCTTACCGGGCGTTCGCCAGCAAGCACCGGATTGCCCATCAGGCGGCCAACCTGCGTGCCGGCCAGCGGGTGCGTCGAAGTGCGGTGGACGTTATCCACGTACAGAACGTCAACGCCTATCACGCGCGTTTGCGCCAGTGGCTTACGCCATTTCGAGGCGTGGCATCGCGCTATCTGCCGAATTATGTGGGTTGGCGCTGGGCGCTCGACATGGGCCGAATTGCTACCGTCGAACAATTGTTCAGCATCGCAATCAAACTCATCTATACGAAACGGTGACAGCGCCTTTTTTATCCAGACCCAGCCCGGCCGGCGCCCCGCCGCGACGTCAGTCGATTCAGCGAATCAGTAACTGCGCTCCGCGTTGGCGCGCTCGATCTTCTGGTCGGTTTTGTACTGGCCGAGCGCGTACACGGCCCAGATCGCGGCCGGCAGCCAGCCGATCAGGGTGATCTGCAGAAGCAGGCAGATGACACCGGCGATTGGACGGCCGATGGTGAAGAACGTGAACCACGGGAAAATCAGGGCGATGAGCAAGCGCATGTCGGTTCCAGTCGCGCCCCATCAAGGGATAGGGCAAAAGTTAAGAAAGTGACACCAATCTACCTGACATGCATGATCGACGGCGCACTTATAGGATTGGCAAGCGCCCCCGTTCGCCGCACGCGCATCGCCGCCGCAGCGCTCAGCCGAGTGACACCTGGGGTTGACCCACCTTTGTGGCGCTTGCAACGCGCAATATTTGGTAAAGCCCGACCTTCCCTGATACTGTGGAGCCTGCTTGATTATCACGGATAATCACCTGCCACCGCATTCATCAAAGGAGCCACCCATGCGCGTCAAACCGATCCTCGCCGCAGCTTGCTTCGCCCTCTCCGCGTCCAGCCACGCCAGCCTGCTCAAGAACGGCGGCGCCGAACTTGGCTCGCTCGAAGGCTGGACCGCGGGCGGCGTATCCGCCCCTGGCGTCGACGATGGCAGCTTCGATCCGGGCATCGATCCGCGTAGCGGCTCGTACATGTTCTACGGCGGCACCGGCGCCTTCGGCTCGCTGAGCCAGAACGTGGCGCTGACCGGGGCCGGCCAGGGGCGCCAGGTGCGCGTGTCGTTCTGGGAACAGGGACTCGACCAGGATAATCCGAGCGACCAGGGCTATGTGTCGCTGACCTGGCGCGGCATCGACGGCGGCATCATCGGCAGCGTGATGACCCCGAGCATCGATTCGCACGACGGCATCTGGACCAACTACAACGCGCTGTTCGCCGTGCCGGCGTCAGCCTTCACGGTCGACTACACGATGCACTTCGTACGCAATCTGGGCAGCGACCTGGACGCCTTCTTCGACGACAACGAACTATCGATGGTGCCCGAGCCAGGCTCGCTCGCCATGCTGCTGCTGGGCGCGCTGGCGCTGTTCGGCGTGCAGCGCCGGGCGCGCCAGCCGGCCCTGCGCCCGCTGCCCACAATCTGACGGCGCGCCCGCCGCGCTGCCGCTAGGCGCCCGGCAGCCGGTGCTCGCGATAGGCCTCGCGCAGCTTGTTTTTCTGGATCTTGCCGGTGCCGCCCACCGGCAGGCTGTCGGCAAAGACCACATCGTCGGGAATCCACCATTTGGCCACCTTGCCGCCGAAGAACTCGAGCAGTTCTTCGCGCGTGACCTCGAGGCCGGGCCGCCGCACCACCACCAACAGCGGCCGCTCATCCCACTTTGGATGCTGGACCCCGATGCAGGCCGCCTGTAGCACGGCCGGATGCGCCATCGCCACGTTCTCGAGGTCGATCGACCCGATCCACTCGCCGCCCGACTTGATCACATCCTTGCTGCGGTCGGTGATCGCCAGATAGCCGTCGGGGTCGATCGTGGCCACGTCGCCGGTCGGGAACCAGCCGTCCTGCAGCACGCCGCCACCTTCGTCGCGGAAGTACCCCGAGACCACCCACGGGCCCTTGACCAGCAGGTGGCCATAGGTCACGCCGTCCCACGCCAGTTCGGCGCCGTCGTCATCGACGATCTTCATGTCGACGCCGTAGATGGCATGGCCCTGCTTGCGCAGCACGGCGCGCCGCTCGTCAGGCGTGGCGGCGTCGTGCCTGGCCATCAGGGTGCAGGCAGTGCCGAGCGGCGACATCTCGGTCATGCCCCAGGCGTGCACCACCTCGACGCCGAGGCGGTCGATCAGCGTGTCCATCATCGCCGGCGGGCAGGCCGAACCGCCGATCACGGTGCGGCGGAAAGTCGAAAAGCGCAGCTCGTTCTGCAGCGCGTGGTTGATCAGGCCCAGCCACACGGTGGGAACGCCCGCCGAGAACGTGACGCCCTCGGCCTCGAACAATTCGTACAGTGATTTGCCGTCCAGCGCCGGCCCCGGAAACACCATCTTGGCGCCCGACAGCGGCACCGAATACGGCAAGCCCCAGGCATTTACGTGGAACATCGGCACCACCGGCAGCACCACGTCGCGCGCCGAGACGTTGAGCGCGTTCGGCATGCTCGACGCGTAGGCATGCAGCAGGGTCGAGCGGTGCGAATACAGCGCGCCCTTCGGGTTGCCGGTCGTGCCCGAGGTGTAGCACAGCGCCGCGGCCGAGCGTTCGTCGAACTGCGGCCACACATAATCCGGCGCGCCGCCCGCGACCAGTTCTTCGTAGCACAGCAGTGTCGGAATGCTGCTTGCCTGCGGCATATCTTCGCGCCCGCACAGCGCGACATAGCCTTTGACGGTTTTGCAGTGCTGGGCCATCGCTTCGATCGCCGGCAGGAAGGTCAGGTCGAAGAACAGGTATTCGTCATTCGCGTGGTTGACGATGTAGGCGATCTGATCCGGGTGCAGGCGTGGATTGATGGTGTGCAGCACCGCGCCCGAACCGGACACGCCGTAATAGAGCTCCATGTGGCGGTAGCCGTTCCAGGCCAGCGTCGCGACCCGCTGGCCGATGCCGATACCGAGCCCGCCAAGCGCGCTGGCGAGCTGGCGCGAACGGCGCGCGCAGTCGCGGTAGGTATAGCGGTGCAGGTCGCCCTCGACCCGGCGCGAGACGATCTCGGTGGCGCCGTAATGGCGTGCGGCAAATTCGATGATGCTGGAGATTAAGAGTGGCCCATCCATCATCTGGCCCATCAACGGACTCATCGGCAATTCAGGCATTCGCGCTCCCGTCATCAGATTGGCAACCGGGGTCAAAGTGTCAGTCCGGCTGAGTGCAGGCGTCAATGCATTTCGATGATGCAGCGCACCACAAGCAACTCTGCGCCGATATGCTCGCGTTACCGGATGTAACGCCTGCCAAAAGCGCAGCCGTGCGCGAATAGAATCGTGCTGGTGCGGTAAAATCGTGCCCAGATACTGTCCAATGACTTCGAGGGTACTGCCATTACTGCTGACGACCTGCCATTCAACAATTCGTTCGCCGAATTGCCGCCTGCGTTTTACACGCGCCTGATGCCGACTCCGCTGCCGTCGCCGCACTTCATTGCAGCGAGTCACCCTGCCGCCGCCCTGCTCGGGCTGGATGCGGCCGATCTCGCACGTCCCGACTTCGTCGAACTGTTCACCGGCAACAAGGTCGCGCCGCGCTCGCAGCCACTCGCGGCGGTCTACTCGGGCCACCAGTTCGGCGTCTGGGCCGGCCAGTTGGGCGATGGCCGCGCCATCGTGCTCGGCGACCTGCCCGCGAACAACGGCCAGATGGAAATTCAACTCAAGGGCGCCGGCCGCACCCCGTATTCGCGCATGGGCGATGGCCGCGCCGTGCTGCGTTCGTCGATCCGCGAATTCCTGTGTTCGGAAGCGATGGCCGCGCTCGACATCCCGACCACGCGCGCCCTGATGCTGACCGGCTCGCCGCAACAGGTGGGACGCGAGACCATGGAAAGCACCGCCGTCGTCACGCGCATGGCGCCCACCTTTGTCCGCTTCGGCTCGTTCGAACACTGGGAGTCGCGTGGTCAGCAGGACGAACTGCGCGTGCTGGCCGACTACGTCATCGCCAACTTCTATCCGGAATTGAAAAGCGCCGACAACCCGTACAAGGAACTGCTGGCCGAGGTCACGCGCCGCACCGCGCGCATGATCGCCCGTTGGCAGGCGGTCGGCTTCATGCATGGTGTGATGAACACCGACAATATGTCGATCCTGGGCCTGACCCTCGACTACGGCCCGTTCGGCTTCATGGAAGCCTTCGACGCCAACCACATCTGCAACCACACCGATTCACGCGGCCGCTACTCGTACGCCAACCAGGTGCCGGTGGGCCACTGGAACTGCTACGCGCTGGGCAATGCGCTGCTGCCGCTGATCGGCGAACCCGAGACGGCCGAAGAAGCGCTGGCGCTGTATCGCCCCGAGTTCGGGCGCGAGATCGACCGCCTGCTGCACGCCAAGCTCGGCCTGCAGCAAGCGCGCGCTGAAGACAGCGCCCTGTTCGACGCCATGTTCGGCCTGCTGCAGGATAACCATGCCGACTTCACCCTGTTCTTCCGCCGCCTGGGCGAGCTCAAGCTCGAAGACCCGGCCGCCGACGCGGCAGCCGACGCGCCATTGCGCGGCCTGTTCATCGACCGCCCCGCCTTTGACGCCTGGGCCGCGACCTACCGCAGCCGCCTGCGCGCCGAGGGCAGCGTCGACGCCGTCCGGCGCGAGGCCATGGCGCGCGTCAATCCCAAGTACATCCTGCGCAACTATCTGGCCCAGAACGCCATCGAACAGGCGCAGAACGGCGACTTTGGCGGCGTGCAGCGCCTGCTGGCCGTGCTCGAGCGCCCATTCGACGAGCAGCCCGAGAACGACGCCTATGCGGCCTTGCCGCCCGACTGGGCAGCCCACCTCGAGGTGAGCTGCTCATCCTGATCTGCCACCACCAGGCAAGATCCAAGACTCATCAAGAAAGCGACTCATGACCGATAAAGTGACCAAGAGCGACGCCGACTGGCGCGCCCAGCTCGACCCGATGGAATACCAGGTAACGCGCCACGCGGCCACCGAACGCGCCTTCAGCGGCAAGTTCTGGGACCACCACGAGCACGGCATCTACCACTGCGTCTGCTGCGACACGCCGCTGTTCGAGTCCGACGCCAAGTTCGATTCCGGCTGCGGCTGGCCGAGCTATTTCCGCGCACTCGACCCGGAGAACGTGATCGAGAAAACCGACCGCACCCACGGCATGCTGCGCACCGAAATCATCTGCGCCGTGTGCGATGCCCACCTGGGCCACGTGTTCCCGGACGGCCCGCCGCCGACCGGCCTGCGTTATTGCATCAACTCGGCGTCGATGCGCTTCGAGCCCCTGTAAAGGCCGTACCAGAATGAAATTCCTGTTCGACTTCTTCCCGGTGCTGCTGTTCTTCGGCGTCTATAAATACGGCGACAGCAACCAGGACTGGGCGCACCGCATGGCGGTCGAGTTCCTCGGCTTCATGACGGCCGGCGGCGCAGTGCCGGCTTCGCAGTCGGCGATTTTGCTGGCCACCGCGGCCGCCATCATCGCCACTGCGCTGCAGATCGCGTATCTGCTGGCGCGCGGGCGCAAGATCGACACCATGCTGTGGCTGTCGCTTGGCGTGATCCTGATCGCCGGCGGCGCCACCATCTATTTCCACGACGAGACCTTCATCAAGTGGAAGCCGACCGTGCTGTACTGGGCCTTTGCCGTGGTACTGCTGGTAGCGCAGGTGGTCTACCGCAAGAACCTGATGCGCTCGGTAATGGAGGCGCACCTGAACCTGCCCGATCCGATCTGGAACCGGGTCGGCTATGTCTGGATCCTGTTCTTCGTCGCCATGGGCCTGCTGAATCTGCTGATGGCCTTCGTGGTCTTCCGCGGCGATACCAGCGCCTGGGTCAGCTTCAAACTATTCGGCTTTACCGGCATCTTCTTCGCCTTCACCATGATCCAGGCGATGATGCTTTCCAAACACATCAAGGAGGAAGACGCATGACCACCAATGATCGTCAGGAGCGCATGCGCGCCCTGCTGCAAGCCGAGCTGGCCCCTGCTTCGCTCGAGATTATCGACGACTCGCACCTGCACGCGGGACACGCCGGCGCGGCCTCCGGCGGCAGCCATTACACCGTCAAAATCGTGTCATCCAGGTTCGAAGGCCTCAAGCTGGTCATGCGTCATCGTCTTGTGTATGATGCCGTGCACGACATGATCAACAAGGCGGAAATTCACGCTCTTGCGATCAACGCGGTGGCTCCTTCCGAGCTTTCTTGAGCACTCTGGTCTTGTCGATTCAAGCCCAATGTTTTCAGGCTGGATTAAGAAATTTGTTCGACAATTGCACTCGAAGTTACAAGAATTAATCTAATCTCGTCCAAGCAACTTTCCCGTCACAGGAACACACATGACTTTTAAGCCAGCACACCTGCTGTTAGCCCTGATCGCCGTCGCATCGGCACCGACCTTCGCCCAGAACGCGGCTGTGGTTAACGGCAAGGCGATCCCGTCGTCGCGCGTCGACGAAGCCGTCAAGCAGGTCGTGGCTCAAGGCCAGGGCCAGGATTCGCCGCAGCTGCGCGCCGCCATCAAGGAAGAACTGATCGCACGCGAAGTGCTGATGCAGGAAGCCGTCAAGCAGGGTTTCGACAAGAAGCCTGAAGTCAAGCAGGCGCTCGACAACGCCCGCCAGACCATCGTCGTCAACCAGATGGCGCGCGACTACATCGCCAAGAACCCGGTCAGCGACGCCGAGATCAAGGCCGAGTACGACAAAGCCAAGGCAGCCAACGGCGACAAGGAATACCACGTGCGCCACATCCTGGTCGACAAGGAAGAAGACGCCAAGGCGATCATCGCCAAGCTCAAGGGCGGCGCCAAGTTCGAAGAACTGGCCAAGCAGAGCAAGGACACCGGCACCGCCAGCAAAGGCGGCGACCTGGACTGGGCGCCACCGTCGCAGTTCCCGCCTGAATTCGCAGCTGGCTTCACCAAGCTGCAAAAAGGCGCGATCACCGACGTGCCGGTCAAGACCGGCGCTGGCTTCCACGTGATCAAGGTCGACGACACCCGTCCTTTGAAACTGCCACCGCTGGAACAGGTCAAGCCGCAGATCGCCGAGAACCTTTCGCAGCGCAAGCTCCAGGACTATCAGGAGCAAATGGTCAAAAAGGCAAAGGTGCAGTAAGATAAGCAATCGCCGGTGCTGGTCAAGACCGGTATTCGTCGCCTGCGGCGATACTTTTCGTGTTTATATAGGATCTCAACAATGATTTTGAAGCCAGCCCGCCTGCTGTTAGCCATGTCCGTACTGGTTGCGCTGCCGGCACTCGCGCAAAACGCTGCAACCGTCAATGGCAAAGCGATCCCGCAGGCCAAGGTCGACCAGCTCGTCAAGCAAGTCGTTGCCCAAGGCCGCGCCACGGATTCGCCGCAGCTGCGCGAGATGATTCGCAAGGACCTGATCGGTCGTGAAGTGCTGATCCAGGAAGCCGACAAGCAAAACGTCGGCAACCGCGCCGAAGTCAAGGCCGCGATCGACAACGCCCGTCAAAGCATCATCATCAATGCGATGCTCGCCGACTACGTCAAGAAGAACCCGGTCAAGGATGCCGACATCAAGGCCGAGTACGACAAGGCCAAGGCACAGATGGGCGACAAGGAATACCACGCGCGCCACATCCTGGTCGACAAGGAAGAAGACGCCAAGGCGATCATCGCCAAGCTCAAGGGCGGCGCCAAGTTCGAAGAGCTGGCCAAGCAGTCGAAAGACGGCTCGGCCCAGAACGGCGGCGACCTCGACTGGGCCAGCCCAGGCAACTTCGTGCCAGAGTTCTCGAAAGCCATGGTCGCCCTGCAAAAAGGCGCCATCACCGAGACCCCGGTCAAGACCCAGTACGGCTATCACGTGATCAAGCTGGAAGACACCCGCGCAGCCAAGATCCCGCCGCTTGAAGAAGTCAAGCAGCAGGTCTCCGAGCAGCTGCAGCAGCGTCAGGTTGCGCAGTACCGCGAGAGCCTGGTCAAGAAGGCGACCGTGAAGTAAATCGCCGCGGCGGTGGTACTTGAAAAAGCGCTCTACGGAGCGCTTTTTTGTTGGCTGTGAATTTGTGCGCAACTCTGCGCTGCACGTTTTTGCTATCGTCTGCAACGGCATGGCGATCGCGCCATGACACAAGCGTATGTCTCCCGGAATAAGGATTTGCCAATGCTGATGGACTGGTTGTGGATGCTGCTTCCTGGTGTGGTGATCATGTTCGTCAATCCCCGTCTCATGCAATGGGTAGAGCGCAGTCGCTTGCGTGTGCGGCCAGCCGCAGAGGCGCGCAGTCTCGTGCAGCCGCGCGGCGTACTGGCGATCGGGTTCGGCTTCCTCGTCGCCGCTGCCGTGTTCGGGTTTGCCATGTTCGATTGGCTAAATGTGTCGGAGAACAGCTGGTTATACGGGGCAGTTGCGGTTCTTCTGGCGCCAGGTCTGTGGGTGATCGCGGAGTACTACCTGGTGCGCCATGAACTCAAGCAAGAAGGCATGCAGTTCAAGCGGCTGTTCGGACGGCGCGGCGAATTTGGCTGGAATGACGTCGAGCATGTATCGTTCAACAAGGCCATGGGCTGGTACCGGATCGTGCTGCGCTCGGGCGAGAAGGTACGTATTTCGTTCATGCTGATGGGATTACCGGAGTTCGCGCGTATGCTCTTGTTGCACGCACCGCGCGCGCATGTTTCCCCAGCGGCGCACACGATGCTGCAGGATCTCGCGCAGAACAAGCTGCGCCCCCTGTGGCCATGAACTTGCGTCAGGCAACGCAAGCCGATATTGCCGCCATGTCGCGCATCCGGCTGTCGGTGAGCGAAAACGTGCTGCGCGATCCGAGCCGCGTTACTGCCCGGATGTATCAGGACTACCTGGAACGCTGCGGACGCGGCTGGGTGGCAGAAGACGACGGCGAGGTGCGCGCGTTCAGCTACGCCAACCATGTCGATGGTTCGATCTGGGCGTTGTTTGTCGATCCAGCACACGAGGGACGCGGCTTGGCCAAACCCCTGCTGGCGCTGGCCGAGCAATGGCTGTTCGAACAAGGATTTTCATGCATCAGGCTCAGCACCGCAGCGGATACGCGCGCCGACCGCTTCTACGGGCGCCAGGGATGGCGCCGCGGCGCCGTTAGCGGGCATGAAGTTCAATATTGCCTGCTGCGCGAAGACCGGATCGTGCCGCCACAACAGTAGGCGCATAGGCTGGGCGGGGCTGAACCACACGCCATCCTGTTCCTCTGCGCCGACTACGCTCAGCCGTGCCCGCGCTCCGGCGCCGAACCTGTCACGCCAGCATGCGCAGTAAAACACCCGCCGCCCCGCCGCCCATCACCACCAGCCACGGCGGCAATTTCCAGACCATCAGCGCAGCAAGGGCCAGCAGCGCCAGCAGCACGTCCTGCGGCCGATAAATTGCGCTCGTCCACACCGGGTGATACAAGGCGGCCAGCAACAACCCCACCACCGCCGCATTGACCCCGGCCAGCGCGGCGCGCGTGCGCACACTGCGGCGCAGAGTGTCCCAGAACGGCAGCACACCCGCCACCAGCAGGAACGATGGCGCGAAGATCGCCAGCAGGCAGACCAGCGCCCCAAGCCACCCTGATGGCGTAGTACTCACGGCAGCGCCCAGGAAAGCGGCAAAGCTGAACAAGGGTCCGGGCATGGCCTGGGCGGCGCCGTAACCCGCAAGGAAGACATCGTTGCCGACCCAGCCGTTTGGCACGACCTCGGCCTGCAGCAGCGGCAGCACCACGTGCCCGCCACCGAACACCAGCGCGCCGACCCGGAAGAATGCAGCCGCCATCTGCGCCGTCTGGCCTGGCAGCAATTGCGCGAATAGCGGAAGTGCGAGCAGCAAGACAAGCAGCAGCGCCAGCCATACTGCGCCGGCGCGCCGGCCATGGCGGGCCGGCAGCAGCTCGTACGCGCCGCCAGGCTCGGGCTTGAAGAGCAGCAGGCCGACGATGGCCGCGACCGCCATCGCCCCGACCTGCATCCACACGAACGGCGCCAGCAAGGTGGCGCCGGCGGCCAGCGCCGCGATCACGACGCGCGCCGGACTGCGACAGAAATGGCGGCCCATGCCCCACACCGCCTGCGCCACCACGGCCACTGCGACCACCTTCAAACCATGCAGCGCCAGCGCGCCATAGCGCACCATGCCCAAGGCGCACAGCGTCATGGCCAGCGCCGAGGGTAGCGTAAAGCCGGCCCAGGCGGCCAGCGCCCCGGCATAGCCGGCGCGTCCCAGGCCGATGGCGATCCCGACCTGGCTGCTGGCCGGCCCGGGCAGGAACTGGCACAGCGCCGCCAGGTCGGCGTAGCCGTGCTCGGACAGCCAGCGCCGCCTTGCAACGAACTCGTCGCGGAAGTACGCCAGATGCGCGGCCGGGCCGCCGAACGACGTCAGCCCAAGGCGCAAAAACACCAGCAGCACGTGCCATGGGCTGCGCTCGTACTCGGCCTGGTCAATCATGGGTGGTCTCTGCATCGTGAAAATCCGGCCAATGCTACGCTGCCGCCGTGACCGCCGTGCGACAACAAGGCAGCAGCGTGGCGCCCAATGAAAAACGCCCCGATCGGGGCGTTTGGGATCAACTCAGCTGATCACGCAACCCACTTGCGGGCATTGCGGAACATGCGCATCCAGGGCGACTCGTCGCCCCACGATTCGGGCGCCCACGAATGCACGACACCGCGGAACACGCGCTCGGCGTGCGGCATCAGCACCGTGAAGCGGCCATCGTCGGTGGTGACCGAGGTCAGGCCGCCGGGCGAACCGTTCGGGTTGAACGGATAGGTTTCGGTGGCCTGTCCATGGTTGTCGATGAAGCGCATCGCCTTGTTGGCGGCGTTGATGTCGCCGGTGAGCGAAAAGTCGGCGAAGCCTTCACCGTGGGCGATGGCGATCGGCGCCTGGGTGCCGGACATGCCGGCAAAGAAGATCGACGGTGACTCGAGCACCTCGACCATGCCGAAGCGCGCTTCGAACTGCTCCGACTTGTTGCGCGTGAACTTGGGCCAGGCATGTGCACCGGGGATGATCGACTTCAGGTTGCTCATCATCTGGCAGCCGTTGCAGACGCCCAGGCCGAAGGTGTCCTGGCGCGCAAAGAACTTGGCGAACGCATCCGACAGCTGCGGGTTGAACAGGATGGTCTTGGCCCAACCCTCGCCCGCACCGAGCACGTCGCCATACGAGAAGCCGCCCACCGCAATGACGCCGTGGAAGTCGTCGAGACTGGCGCGGCCGGCGATCAGGTCGCTCATGTGAACGTCGATCGCATTGAAGCCGGCCTGGTGCATTGCCCAGGCGGTCTCGATGTGCGAGTTGACGCCCTGCTCGCGCAGGATCGCCACCCGTGGCCGCACGCCGCTCGCAATGAACGGCGCGGCGACATTCTCGGCCAGATCGAACGTGATCTTCGGGCTCAATCCGGGATCGGTTTCGTCGAGCAGGCGGTCGTATTCGGCATCGGCGCAGGCCGGGTTGTCGCGCAGGCGCGCGATGCGCCAGCTGGTGTCGCTCCACAGGCGATGCAGGCTGCTGCGGGTTTCGTTGTAGATCACCTTGGCGTCGCGCGTGAATTCGATCGCGCCGCGCTCGTTGAGTTTGCCGATGATGTGGCTGCAGGCGCCCAGGCCCTGGTCGCGCAGCACCGTCATCACGGCGCTCTTGTCTTCGGCGCGCACCTGGATCACGGCGCCCAGCTCTTCGGAAAACAGCGCGCGCAGCGTCATTTCGTTGCGCCGCTCGGCCACCTGGCCGGCCCAGTTCTTGGCGTCGCCCCAATCCGACGAGTGTTCGCCTTCCATGGTCAGAATATCGAGATTGACCGACACACCGGCGCGCCCGGCGAAAGCCATCTCGGCCAGCGTGCCGAACAGGCCGCCATCCGAACGGTCGTGATAGGCCAGCAGCTTGCCGGCGCTATTGAGTTGCTGGATCGCGACGAAGAACGCTTTCAGGTCTTGCGCCGAATCGACGTCCGGCACGGCGTCGCCCAACTGCTGCGTCACCTGCGCCAGGATCGAGGCGCCCAGGCGGTTCTTGCCACGGCCCAGGTCGATCAAGATCAGCGCGGTATCGCCCGCGTCAGTCCGCAGTTGCGGCGTCAACGAACGGCGCACGTCGGTCACCGGCGCGAACGCCGAGACGATCAGCGACACCGGCGAGATCACCGCCTTGCTCTCGCCATCGTCGCTCCAGGTGGTGCGCATCGACAGCGAATCCTTGCCGACCGGAATCGACACACCCAGCGCCGGGCACAGCTCCATGCCGACCGCCTTGACGGTGTCGAACAGCGCCGCGTCCTGGCCCGGCTGGCCGCAGGCCGCCATCCAGTTGGCCGACAGCTTGATGTCCGAGATGTCGGCAATCGGCGCGGCCGCGATATTCGTGATCGCCTCGCCCACCGCCATGCGGCCCGAAGCGGCGGCGTCGATCACGGCCAGCGGGGTACGCTCGCCCATCGCCATCGCTTCGCCCAGGAAGCCTTCGTAGGCCATCGCAGTGACGGCGCAGTCGGCCACGGGAACCTGCCACGGGCCGACCATCTGGTCGCGCACGGTCATGCCGCCCACGGTGCGGTCGCCAATCGTGATCAGGAACGATTTGTCGGCCACGGTCGGGTTCAGCAACACCCGGCGCACGGCTTCCTTGAGTTCGATGCCGGTCAGGTCGACCGGCGCGAAGCTGTGCTTGACGTGGGCCACGTCGCGCAGCATCTTCGGCGGCTTACCCAGCAGCACATCCATCGGCATGTCGACCGGCGAGGCATTGGCGGCATCGGTCGCCTGGTCGTCGATCAGGCGCAACTGGCGTTCTTCGGTGGCGGTGCCGACCACGGCGAACGGGCAGCGCTCGCGTTCGCACAGGGCGGCGAAGGTGGCCAGGTCGCCTGGCGCGATCGCCATCACATAGCGTTCCTGCGATTCGTTCGACCAGATTTCTTTCGGCGCCATGCCGCTTTCTTCGAGCGGCACCTTGCGCAGATCGAAGATCGCGCCGCGCTTGGCGTCGTTGACGATCTCGGGGAAGGCGTTCGACAGGCCGCCCGCGCCGACGTCGTGGATCGAGATGATCGGATTGTTTTCACCCAGCTGCCAGCAGCCGTTGATCACTTCCTGGGCGCGGCGCTCCATTTCCGGATTGCCGCGCTGGACTGAGTCGAAATCGAGGTCGGCGGTGTTGGTGCCGGTCGCCATCGACGACGCCGCGCTGCCGCCCATGCCGATGCGCATGCCCGGGCCGCCGAGCTGGATCAGGAGCGAACCGACCGGGATATCGTCCTTGTGGGTGTGCGCGGCCGAGATGCTGCCGATGCCGCCGGCGATCATGATCGGCTTGTGGTAGCCGTACACGGCGCCCGCGGCGCCGACGTTCTGCTCGTAGCTGCGGAAATAACCGCCCAGCACCGGACGCCCGAATTCATTGCTGAATGCGGCGCCGCCGATCGGGCCTTCGATCATGATCTGCAGCGGCGAAGCGATGCGCTCCGGCTTGCCGTAGAGCGTGTCGACGCGCTCGCCGCCGGTGACGTCGGACGCGTTTTCCCACGGACGCACGGCGTCCGGCAGCAGCAGGTTCGAGACCGTGAAGCCGGCCAGGCCGGCCTTCGGCTTGGCGCCGCGGCCGGTTGCGCCCTCGTCGCGGATTTCGCCGCCGGCGCCGGTCGAGGCGCCCGGGAACGGCGAGATCGCGGTCGGGTGATTGTGGGTTTCCACCTTCATCAGGGTGTGCACCAGCTCGGTCGATGGGCC
>Ga0308160_10005148_pt1 | contig 13755 bp, 15 predicted proteins | sample PhyFR1_FD_201036 | JGI IMG/M metagenome (GOLD analysis project Ga0308160, IMG submission 201036) | Phyllosphere microbial communities from UC Gill Tract Community Farm, Albany, California, United States - DLSLF.R1 | ecosystem: Host-associated > Plants > Phyllosphere > Unclassified | place: USA...
GCTATACTCCTCTTCATCGTCGAGGGGATGTAGAGTTTTACGCTGCCGACGACCACATAGCGGACACAGGGGCCTTTACCGCCTGGGGTGGAGAATGCGCCTTTGGCTCCTGCTCCCAAGGGGATCCGCATGCGGAAGGGGATGTAGTGGGTACCCTCGGCTGCTAGGCGGTATCCCTCCTCATCTGGACCAGAGGCGAATAGAGACGGTAACGGCTCGTTCGAGTTCTCATTGCGGTCAAAGACCGACATTGCGTGGGGTTGATGGTAGAAGATATGTCGCTGGCTTGCAGAGACGTCTATTTATCAGCTCCATCCTCTTCTTACACGCAACAACTCACCTTCAAAGCCCACAACTCGGACTTTACCTCCTGCTACGCGAAGTCCTTCCCCTCTCTTTCCACCATTCACTCGAATCTCGAGCCGTCCTCTCACCTCTCCGCCTTCGACAACACACTCTCGCTCCAGGACCACATCAACCTCGACTCTCGCTTTCTTCTTCTTTGCAGCTTCCAGCCTGACATCATCTGTAGCTCCGCCTGCCAATGTCCAAGCCTCCTGATCTGGCGGAGGGAGGATACGAGTACCGGAAAGTCGTCTCGATTTCGGTTGTCCAAGCATCAAGTTCAATTCGGCCGATGATCGTTGTTTCGACGATCCCGGGTGGAATAATGTCCCCTGTCGAGCTAGGATGGCCGCACCATCCGATAACGATCTTGCGCGATGGCCAAGCGAGTTGTTTTGCATATGCTGCGACATCGTGCTGTTGCTCCAAGGCCTCGATTTCAAGCTCTCCTCGACATCCTCGGTAGACCGAGCACCCTGCTGATCGGCGGCTGCTGGCGTTTGCATGAGCGCACTTCCTGGACCAACAATATGTTGACCAGGTCGATATTCACCACCAGGCGAGAAAGCCAACATCATTCCCCCAGCTTCGGCATTTAGCAATACCCTATTTCGAGAATGCATGCCGGTCGATGGATCCGAGATCCTCTTCTCCAGAGCTTCGGGAACGGGCTGCAAGTTCATTGGCGTCGATTTTGATCTCGACATACCCCTGGCCAAAGTCTTCTGGCGTGTGCTAGGGATATCTTGCGATATCTGTCTCTCGTTTCCATGGACATGAAGCGGGAACGATCCGGGATGAAAGGTATGTAGCGTATCGGACGGAGTGGGTCCACCTAGTGAAGTGCCGTTATGGGTGATGGCGCCGGTAGCGATAGTCGAAGTCAACGTCGAGTTCCTAGTTGGCGTACTTTCCCTCATCATCTCCTCTTCCCGTTGCCTATCATTGTTTTCTGGAATCGGGACATATGCTCCTCCGCCAACAGTCTCGTCTCCACTCTTTGACAATCCTCTCAAAAAGTCCACACTCTTGTTCCGCCTAGAAGAATGCCTGCTGCCGGTGGTCCCATTACTAGCCACCGAAGGCCTTCTGAGGGGTTGCTCCTCCTCATCATCATGCGAATATTGCGTTTCCGACTCGACTGATATATCGTCACGGGGCACGAAACCTTTGACGGCTGATCCTTGTCGACGGTGCGTGTGCGTGGAGGAAGGGGGACGAGGCGCGTCCTGAAGTTGAGATTGGGTTTCGTGAGGAGGGAGTGCGCTGAAGGTATTGAAGCCCTTGGATCCGCCTCGTGAATGGGTTGGTCGGAGCGAGAAACCAGGTTGATAGAGAGGCGCACCATTCGTGCTTGTTGGCGGTAGAGCCCTCGCAGGCGGAGCTCTCGATTGCGCTGCCGTTGCCGGGGCAGATGGTCCAGGTCCAGCTCGACTAGGCGAGTCCGCTTGAGGTCGAGGCATGGCGCCTATACCCGTAAACGAGACTGGTTGTCGGTCGGTCCGTTCATCCCGGACGGGCGAGGGAGATAGAGTCGAGAACGATATACCCAATCCTTGCGATTGAGGAGTAGGGGAGATGGTATGAGGCGGCATTTTGATCGGTGTAAACAAACGCTCAAGGCGTCAACTTTTGCTCTTTCTTTTCCAATTTCCTTCGTCCTCTTGTAAGAATATCGTCCTAGGTACTACTGAAAGAGCTTGAGCAGGATTCGACGACAAGGGTTGTGAGACATATGAGGAGTAGCTGATCAGAAGTAAATGGATTAGATCAATCGTTGTTGCTTCGGTGAGCTCACCATGTTCCACCCAAAACGGATCGGCTTGTCCGAGCTCATCGTCTCTTGTTTCGGTTGATTCTCTTCATGTCCAGGGCATGATGTGATATGAAACATTGGATGAGATCGGATGCTAGTGATGTCCTGAGTATTTCATGAGCGGGTCGTCATACTACTAGGCCGCTTATCCTAGATTGGCGTATCTGATGGACCTGTCTTTCGGTGTCCCATCCGATGGGACAGACCGGTCAAGGTCGGGGCTCCTAGCTTTACAGCTCTTGTCGCGATTCGAGATGCATGAACAAGTCTGTAGACGAAACGCTGGTCCAGATACCAGCACACACCGCACAACAGGAGGCATCTAATAAGATATTGGAGTGAAAAAGGAAAGACGTAAGGTGAACATCTCCAAGCATCACCGAACCATCCAACTATATAACCGTGCCTGGGATGATGGGACCATCAGGAATCGTCATTTGCATCTTTAGACTTTTACAGTGACATTACTGAACATAGCATAGAGTGTCTGGTGAAAGATGGCCTGGACAGACCTCTTCTCCAGGGTCTGGCATCGATTAAAGCTACCGACACGTTTCACCCGCGACATCGTTATCGGTATCATTGTCGGAATCACATTCTCCCTTTCCTCAACATCACTCGCGTTGCTGGCACAGGGGTGGAGACGGAGAAGGGCAATACAGCGCATACCGCCTCGACCAATAGAACTGAGGAGCGATGAAATCGTACCGGGTGTCATCGGACTCATCGGTATGCTAGCTGGGCACAGGTGTACATAGAGGCTGATCAGAAGGAAATACACCTTTGGTGCGGATAAATTCGCTGAGTGACAAGTTGGGCGTGGAGATCTTTGTGAGTTCTGAATTGGTGGAGCTGATGGGATAAGGGGAAAGCAGAATATCTAAATCCCGGAGGCTCGGTAAAGGATAGGGTGGCTTTGCAGAGTAAGTCACTAAATGCGATAGGACAGGGCTGAACAAGCAGTCATCGAAGATGCCGAAGAACAAGGGCTGATACACCCTCACACTGGGTCGGTCCTCTTTGAGGGTACCGTCGGGTCTACTGGTATATCGCTGGCCACGGTCGGACGAGCAAAGTATGCTGCCCGGGTTGATTAGGCTGGATGTCAGCTGACATCGCAGGGGTTACGGATGCTGTATCGTCATGCCTGATGATGTTGCCATGGACAAAGTACTCGTCTTGGAGAAACTCGGCGCAAAGGTGGAGAGGGTCCGTCCTGGTAAGTCGCTCTCTCATCTTTATAGTACAGTATTGATGATATAGCAAGTATCATAGACGAGAAGCAGGTAAGCTCAGAGCATAGGTATTTGTTGGCAGTCAGCTGATCCGGTCCTTTACATTCAGTTTGTCGTAAGTCGTCGCTTTCTCGTTGGTATTGTATTCGACTCTGAGCTCACGATGCAGAATCTTGCCCGCAAACGCGCATCCGAATTTGGCCAGACCAATCTGACGGACGGCCATCTGACCGGCACAACTCGCGGAGACGATATCCTCGTAACAACCACCGCACCAGAATCTGAGGTTTCGTCCACTTCCAAAACGAAACTCCAAATCAGCGGTCTATCGTCGATGATGAACTTTGAATCCGAACCACGAGGCTTCTTCGCCGATCAATTCGAGAATGAAAGTAATTACAAAGCCCACTACCGCGGGACTGGACCCGAGATCCTACGTCAAACAGGTGGGATGATTGACGCATTCGTCAGTGGAGCAGGAACAGGAGGGACCATATCGGGTACAGGATCTTTCCTCAAGAAACATGTTCCCGATATCAAATTGGTCCTTTCCGATCCAGAAGGATCTGGGTTATTCAACAAAGTCAAGTACAATGTCATGTTTGACCCGAAAGAGAGTGAAGGGAAGAAGCGTAGGCATCAGGTCGACACGGTAGTGGAAGGGATTGGGATCAACCGGATTACGCACAATCTGGCCATGGGATTGGAGATGATCGACGACGCGTACCGTATATCCGATATCGAGGCGGTAGCCATGTCGCGATACCTGGTCGAGCACGACGGACTTTATCTAGGCTCGAGTAGCGCTTGTAACCTCCTGGCCTGTGTTCGAGTCGCCAAACGCCTGAGCTCGGGATCGCGTGTAGTCACCATCTTGTGTGATGCCGGACATCGCCATCAAAACAAGTTCTGGTCCGACGAGTATTTAGCTAAAATGGGAATCACACCGGATCCCACCATCATTGACCGATTACTGGACGAGTGACGACCTTGATGCATGTTATAATGATGATTGCTTCTACTCTCTAATCCCAAATGAGCTTTCCGTTATGATCCAAAGTTGCTTTCGATCCACCACTAGCTTGGCCCCCGGTATTTCCGCTCTTCTTCTTACTCGCCCCATAGAGATCGTCAATTTTGGCCCTATACCACGTCAGCAATTTTGATGGAAGGCACAGACAGTGACACACTTCTCTAATTGACGCTTGTGCATTGCGAGTCGCCTGAGACGTTCCTCCTCCTCAGCAGCCCTAGCCGCCTTGTTGGCTTCTGCCTTTTTCTGATTTTTCCTCTGGACCTTCGTAGCGGTAGGTAGAGGAAGCGAAGTCGCAGTCTGGGGATTGGACGATGAGAAGTTGATCGAGATTGGTTCTGTTCAATCAGCCCTGAGTCAATATAGATCACACCACTTACTCTTCTTCTTGCTTGCTACTACTCCCCATCCGTCATCCTCGCGCATTTGAGATCCACCATTGCCCGATGCGGATGGAGAGGTCTTTTCTTCTTCGTCCGATGAGGAAGCGTAATCGTCCGTGAACTTCTCGACTTTCTGCTCGGGCTCAACGACAGGTGGGGCTAGTACGGGTGGGCCAGGTGATGAAGTCTGTCCAGTGACTCGCATCACTCGTGCGTGTTGTCCTGGGAGGTCCTCGGGGGCGAGCATACTGCTCTATTAGCTATGAGTAACGGGCAAACCTAGCTAGCTTACTCGTCCACCTTTGACTTGCGTGGTTGAGGAGCGATCTTTTGAGCTAGCGTCTTGGGTTTTGTCTTTTGAGGGGCGGTTGCCGTCGAGCTCTCCGCGGCACCGTCTTTCGCTGCAGGCTTGGCGATATCTCCATTCGTAGCTGATAGCTTTGAGGTCTGCCCATGTGCCGATTCGACGGGTTTTGTATTGCTCTGCTCCTCTTGTCCACTTCCAGCTCCCTTACTCGACTTCTTCTTATTCTTGTTCTTCTTCTTCGAGCTCGTACTGCCAGTACCGGCAGCGCTCGTACTGGGTAATGGTATGTACTGATAGCCCAAAGCTAGGGCTATTACCAATGCCCCTCCTACCAGCGCTTCAGTCGATATGTATGGCATGCTTTGTGTATATAGTGATCAAGTATAGAGTGGGGAGATAGTCAACTTAGACCGTCATTGTCCAAGCTGTGAATTGCCACTTTGGGGAATATCTAGAGTGGACACAGGCTAATAGCGTGTCACCACCGCTCCTTGTTGTCTGTACTCGTCTATCTATACGTATATATCCCATACATCTGCTTCATAAAGAGCATCAAGGGAACAACAGAAGGGATACATAAAGCACGTAAGTCTATTCCAACGTACCCTGTTTGGATTTGAGGCATGCCGGATGGTCACAGACGGAGCTCTTGAGGCTTGCTGCGCGATACTTGGCCACATGCCTTTCCAGTGTCATCTCCCTCCATGTCCACTCCAGCATGAGCTCCTGCTCTTCTGTCCATACTCAGAGAAGCATAGACCAGAAAGACCAATAAGCTGACAGACAGTAAACGACTTGACGAATCATACGACCGTGCTTGCCCATAATGGATCAGCAACTCATTTCCCTCGTCAACAAGGTCAGTCCAGCTGACCTTTGCGATACAGGTACAAAAGCTGACAGTACAGCTACAAGATGTCTTTGCATCGATCGGTGTCGCAAACAACATCGTGAGCTGCTCACTCTCCTTACCGATCAAGCTGACATTGTAGGATCTGCCCCAGATCACCGTTATCGGTTCGCAGAGTAGTGGAAAGTCTTCCGTTCTAGAGGTAAGCTCGGGATTCCATGGCAGAGCGATCAAGCTGATCATCAAGAACATTGTTGGACGAGATTTCCTACCCCGGGGTACCGGTATCGTAACTCGTCGACCATTGGTTCTTCAGTTGATCCACCGAAACCCCACGCCAAAAGCAAATGGCGCTGGGAAGGAGGAGAAGCTCGGTAAGCTTTTGGCGTCTGATCCTCGACGAACAAGCTGACGGGACTAGAAGACGCTGTAGCTAAAACCACACTCAATGAGGACAATGCCGACGAGTGGGGAGAGTTCCTGCATCTACCTGGTCAAAAGTTCCATGACTTTAGCAAGATCAGGGATGAGATTGTTCGAGATACCGAAAAGATGACTGGAAAGAATGCTGGTGAGTAGCTTAATTTGCCAGGATAGTGGATAAGCTGATGATGTAGGTATCTCGCCCAACCCCATTAATTTGCGAATCTTCTCGCCAAATGTCCTCACGCTCACCCTTGTCGATCTGCCCGGTCTCACCAAAGTCCCCGTCGGTGACCAGCCTCGAGATATCGAGAAGCAGATCCGAGATATGTTGATGCGATACATCTCGAAACCTAACGCCATCATCCTCGCAGTCACTGCAGCCAATACCGATTTGGCAAACTCTGACGGTCTAAAGATGGCTCGAGAGACCGACCCCGAGGGGACAAGGACTATTGGTGTCTTGACCAAGGTGGATTTGATGGATCAAGGAACGGACGTTGTGGACATTTTGGCCGGAAGGGTTATTCCCCTCAAGTTGGGTTATGTTCCCGTTGTCAATCGAGGTCAGAGGGATATCGAGGCCAACAAGACTATTTCGTCTTCTTTGGACAACGAAAGGAAGTTCTTTGAGAACCACCCCAGTTACGCATCCAAAGCTCAGTATTGTGGTACCGGATGGCTTTCGAGGAAGCTCAACCTTGTGAGTTGTTCAGTGGAATATTTGAGCAGGACTGATCTGTCAGATTTTGATGCATCACATCAGAAACACTTTGCCAGATATCAAGCAGCGAATCAGCTCGCAACTCGCCAAGTACCAGTCTGAGCTCCTCGCTCTCGGTGGACCCATGGGAGAAACGAACCCCGGCTCAGTCGTCTTATCCACCATTACCGAGTTCACATCCGAGTTCCGCTCAGCCATCGACGGAAACACCAACGATCTCTCGCTCAACGAACTTTCTGGAGGAGCTAGAATCAGTTTCGTCTTCCACGAGCTATTCAACAATGGGGTCAAGGGTATCGATCCTTTCGATCAAGTCAAGGACGGTGATATCCGAACTATCTTGTACAACTCTTCTGGATCTACACCTTCGCTGTTTGTTGGTACTACCGCTTTCGAGGTGATTGTCAAGCAGCAAATTCGAAGATTGGAAGAGCCTGCTTTGAAGTGCTGTGCTTTGGTCTACGACGAGCTGATTCGAATCCTGGGCCAGCTGCTCAGCAAGACCGTGAGTTCACTACTTGTCCGATCCAAGCAGGGGCTGATGTATAGACCACCTTCAAGCGATATCCCGAGCTAAAGGACCGATTCAACCTCGTCGTCATCACCTTCTTTAAATCCCTCATGACCCCCACCAACAAGCTCGTTAGCGATATGGTGGCCGCTCAAGCATGCTACATCAACACCACCCACCCCGACTTCCTGAACGGCCACAAAGCCCTCGCCATCGTTTCAGAACGAATGAACGCCAACAAACCCCCAGAGAAGCCGATCGATCCTAAATCCGGTAAACTCGGTGTTGGTGCGCTCAACAATGGTAAAGATCTCGATACAGATCTCAAGAAGGATGATAGTAGCTTCTTTGGAAGTTTCTTCAACAAGGACAAGGCACCCAAGAAGAAGGGTATGAGTGCGATGGAAGCTCCTCCTTCCATCATTAAGCCTGTATCTGGTCTGAGCGAGCGAGAAACAATGGAAACCGATGTCATCAGTGCGTACCTCTTCCCTCAATTACCAAAATTTTCGCTCATCCTGCAGAGCTTCTGATCCAATCCTACTATGCCGTCGTCAAGCGAGAAATGATCGACATGGTACCCAAAGCCATCACCCTCACACTCGTCAATCACGCTAAGGAGAATCTACAAAGGGAACTACTAGAGAATCTGTACAAGCCAGACGTACTAGAGGAATTGCTAAAGGAGTCGCCGGATGTCGTTGCTAGACGACGAGAATGCGTCAAGATGGTCGGAGCTCTAAATTCGGCAGAGGCTATTGTTGCTGCTGTCTAGGCTGGGTAATGTAGGAGGGGGATTAATAGATACGATATTCGATATGCCATGAAGTTGTGCCACGAGTTTGGATCATGCTATTGGGAAGACAGTGGATGTTGTCTGCGAAGTAGGAGATGGAAACGACATGATTTGGATTCAATGCAAGTACTGATTTTACAACTGGCTCACTCTCTATTTCCCTATGCTGGTCCTATATCCGTCCGATGGTCTGACCCCAATACGGGCCGAACCCGTCCTCCAGCTTCCCCTTCTTCCCCTCCATTCCCTTGTCTTCAGTCTCCAGCAAAACCTCCCGGATTGAAGAAGGATGTACGAGACCATAATGAGGAGGCGGTAATGAAGGTAGAGGGTCTCGACCATATACAATCCTCTGGACATCCAATTGGTCGGACTTGTCGAGGATATTGTTTACGTATAGAGCGAAATGGTTGTCTCCTATTCTGGGCATACTGAATAATGCAGTGTTAATGTTGAGAGCTGGATGAGCTTGAGAGATGGCGAGTGTGGAAAGGAGAGCTAGGACCGATCCAAGTCCGTGTCCTACGATCTCTATCTCCTTAACCTCCGGAGCTGGAGTCGGGGGATGATGGAAGCCGAAGTGGTGTAGTATCAAATTCAACGGGTCCATTAACCAAGAGCGTGTAGTGCTCGGGTATGCGATGAAGTCATTAATCGCATCGAGAGCTTCTTGGAGTATATCGAAGTATTCAGCGTAAGGTGCGTATATCAATGGAGCGAGATCCGTGTCAGACTCGAGGAAGGACGTTGGTAGAGATACGAGGTAGTCGGTATCGTCCAGATTCGATGATGCCAATATCTCCAAAACACTCTCTGGTACTGGTGATGTGAAAGCCATAGTGAGTGTCTGCGTGTCGGGGTGATGTGTCAAGAGCCCTACATCGTCAGCTTGACCTGTCTGGTGGCTGGATGGGACTCACAGCCTGGTTCGTCTTTTACTGCTTCACTATATTGTATGCGCCTGCCTGAGGAGAAGTGGTCTGTGTGATAGGCGTCACTGATTGTCAGTATTTGTCCGCCTGGGATGGGAAGATGCTCACTTGGCTATTTTCGCGAGTTGAGCCATGTCAATTCGCTCACGACTGGGTGTTGGTGCTGCCCAAGCAGGGCTTACTAGCGCGATGATCAGAGTCGATAGGAGCATGGCGTCTTGGTCTTCTCGTTACAGAGACCGAATTGAGGATACGTTCAAGTTATAAGTTGGTCAAGGGACGAGTTCAGTCAAACTTATGTCTGCTGTCCACTTCGAATCCCACTCGCACATCATGTCTCATGTCGATCATCAGTTTCCCTGGCCGAAGACTGAAGACCCAAGACCCGAAGAAACGAATACCCAGACCTGACCTGACGAGACCAGGACTCCGGTAAGCCCAAAACAAAGTTTACGCCACCAATTCCATTGAACAATAGATTTTTGGAATTGAGGGATTTGAGGGTGACGCCCATTGGATTCGGTATAAGCAATAAAGAGCCGCGTTGGGTAGTTGGAAGGACTGGAACAATGGTAGTGTCATTTGGTGGTGAGTCAGTTATATTTCTCTTGCTCCGAAGGTGTCCCGAAGGCGCGAGTGGGTAGTATTCGACGACCGTGAAGAGTTGATCCGACAAGAGACCGGCCCAAGCGGACCGCATGGTGCCAAGTGGCTTTCTCAGAAGTCTGATGACGTTTCACGGTCGCTTGCTGTTTAGAGCAGGGCGAGGCACTGGTTTGTGCCTTTTGACGGGTCCGGATGGAATAAGGTTGAGCAGGTGCATGCTTTTGCTTTGACAGATCCTACATACTAGCCTGCTCATATCAAGCGTTTCTCTGACGCTTGCATGGATGATTGCATCACAACGCCATCCCATTTGTTACTAGACTGCATACGTGTCTGCAAGCTGCAATCCAGCCAATGGATCTCGATCAAAGATGGTTGGTGAGTCACCGACATCAACAAGCCAATCACCCGACCCCTCCCAATTGATTTTCCAATTTGATGCCCACTAGTGTAGTAACCCTTAAATACCTGGATTAGACCCTTGATTGTTCCTGTGTAAACTATAAACGATAGCTATCTTGCTCCCCCGCCTCTGTGCTTTTATGCCTTGACTTAATTCGGATGCATGTTAAATCTACCCTATCTCTTTCCAGGCTTTCGTCCGGTTTTGGACCTGAATCTGAACCTGAACTAACCTTGGCCATCTCATGAACAACCAACCCAAGGCATGCAACCTGTAACCCAGTACCTCTTGCTTCCTTGCTACTCTACCTACCTTAGCTCGGTCAATTAACTATTCAAATTCGCCTGAACGCGCTGAACAGAGGTGTATCAATTATACGGTATCGCTCAATATCAAGGAAATCCGCCAGGGCACCAAAGCTCTCAATTCCACCTGATAACACGTACATGTCTCGGTCAACGAACGCTACGACTATCGCTATAAACGGGTGGCTGATTTACTACGCACCACTCGCTTGACCACGCCGGGCGATTTATTGGTCGACTCATTCTTCGGTGCTTTTTCCACATTGCTGGTTTGGACATCTGCTTGATCAACAACTAACTACGTTGGAATAGAGGAGGGATTGATCGCGAAAGGAAACAGAGTGACGACTAGAGGTGAGTCCGTTTTCGACTTGCGCACTCTGAGCAAGAGATGAGGGGGTACGATGGTCCAGAGCGTACATACTGTGTTTAAGAAGGGAGGAGCGCTCGGTGCGGGACGGAAAGGACGACCGTCAAAGTGATCTGCAGTACATCATCAATGATCCACCGCCGACTATCAAAGGTCCTGGAGTTGATCACGGGATGCTCACGGGATTGCAAGATCATCAATTCCTTTCCTTCTATGAGATCCCTAATCATCCCCACACTCTGGTACTCCTAAACCATCCATCCGTTCATGCTCCGAGCCTAATTGAATTCATGGCGATCCCTCATCTTCTCCACACTAGTCTGGTGCTGATCCTGCCAGATTCTATCCAGTGACTCCGAACCACATCTCCACGTATTGTCCCAGTCCTTGAACGTCGACATACATATTCAGCTTTAGCTCGACCGCTTTGCGCATCCCTCTTAATCGTCAGAGCTTGCGCCAGACCGACTTCGTGTCGGGGTATCAACGAGACGTCAAATATTACGATATACAAGTGATTGAAAGTACCAGGAGAGATATCGAAGGAATATCGACAGTGGAGCGGACGGATCGTCATCGAGCCTCTCAAACCCGTGCCTCTTTCCTCCCAGTCCACACCGCTGGCGCCAAAGTCGATATATAGCGTGGAGAATTATCCAGGAGCTCAAGAAATTGGGTAAGTCAATCAATCACTCTATTTCTGAATGGGACGGGTGTTGTGAAACAAAGAATGGCAAGGATATCCGGGCGAATGGGGACGATATATCAGTAGTCTGCGCGGGTCCTTTGAGTGCGGACACTTGGCGTACGGGTCCCCGGTATAGCCTGCTGGATCACGCCAGACTATGAAACCGGCGAGGACGGTTCATATAATGGCCATGGACTGGCCATCATCGGGAGTATATCCAGATGAGGAACCACAGGAAGGAGGGAGAGTAGGGTTCGATGTTTTTGTTGATTCATCGTCGTGCTCGAGAGAGGCGGCTGGGGTCTTGCTCCTTTCACGTATAAGGTTCAGGCTCGTGCTGGCACAGGATGAGAGAGAGATGGGATAGTTCCAGGATTGTGCAGGGGAGAGGGTAGGAGCGACACGGTCATGTGGATGTGGCAAAGGACTGCTTGGCCGTCTTTCCAAAAACAGTGTGGGACCCTCGGACCTGTTTCCTTCTTTTCTTTCACATCGAGGCGGATTGGTTGTTGTGATACTTGCGAAGCATGTTGTCGCTGACTTGTCAGTCTCTGTCAGTGGCGACAAATAAATCCATTCCTCAGCGACATCGTCCGTACCATCTTTCCGCCAAATTGAAACTCTCAATGAGTATACCGGGAATCAATCCACCTCCTATAGATAATCATACATACCATAGCTTTACGCTTTGTCAGTACACACCACCTCGTGACACATTCACTCCGACTTTACAATGTCAAGACCTCAATCTCGATCACCAAGATCACCCTCGGCCACGATAACACCCGGAGATCCTGGTCCTTCTTCACTCTCATCAATATTGTCACCGTATAAGCGTAAACGTTCCCAATCGCGCGACACCTCCTCTGCGATCACACCTGTTGCAAGGAGAGCTCGATCTGCCTCTAGTGAAGACGAGGAAACACCTAGACTCGGGGATGATGGAAGGGATATGGAGCGGGATGAGCTGGAGAGTGAAAATGGATCTACGCCCTCTCCGGGAGGTGGTGGATGGTGAGTCTCCTTGTCTGTCGTGTACTGACAATGTAGGACGTACCATCTCGAGATTGTCCAACAGCCTCAGAGAGCGAGAGCGTGTGGGTTCGGCGATAAGGTCAGTAGAATGTTATTTTAGGTCTGTTAGCATGCTAAAGAGGCAGGACCGAAGACCGCTGTCTCCCCCACCGATACTTCGCCTATGGGTCCGCGATGCCAATGGGCAATTGGTAGACCCAAGGTATGTTCCTCACCGAGCCTTTTTAGTTTCATACTGACATCATAGTCATGTCAGCATCAATTTTCTGGTACTCATGGTCGACCTATGGTCGGCAGATGCGGAGCGGCATCGTAATGTCGTCATGCACCCCGCATCACAGAGCTCAAATCGCGACGACTCGCCTCCAAGAGCCTTCTCCGAGCATCCCTCGAGACCTAGTACTGCTCCGACACGTACGGATCCGCCTGGCATGTGGTCAATGCCGGGTTATAGTATACGTCAGTGTTTCAATCAGTAATGGTACGCCATAGCTGATTTACAGCTGGACAGCCTTACCCCTCTGTCCTTTCTCCTGGTACTTCACCCCGTACTGGCCCACCCGTACCTCTACCCCCGATGGAATCTTCAGGTCATGCTGCGGCAACCAACCTTTCTCGACCATCAACCAATGCTGAAAGGAATCTACCTAGACCCATGCCTACACTTCCTGAACGTATACGACCCACCACGGCCCCTTCCCACCACCTCAACCGGCCTAACATCGAGCGCAAACCGCTAGACTCGCCTCGAGGCTCTTCATACGCTCTGCCGCCTATATCCAGCATCACGCTACGTGATCGTGACGAGAGTCAATACCCTCGAATCGTATTACCAGCAATGCAAGATCGACCTTATAGTCGCGATACTCATTCTTCTTCGAGTTCGAACGTGATTTCGCACGACTATCATTATTCGTTCGGTCGACCTACTTCGAGTTCAAGTACACTTCCTTGGCTCCATGGGATCACTCCTTCTGATGCGAGGTACAAGGA
>Ga0308160_10005149_pt1 | contig 13753 bp, 13 predicted proteins | sample PhyFR1_FD_201036 | JGI IMG/M metagenome (GOLD analysis project Ga0308160, IMG submission 201036) | Phyllosphere microbial communities from UC Gill Tract Community Farm, Albany, California, United States - DLSLF.R1 | ecosystem: Host-associated > Plants > Phyllosphere > Unclassified | place: USA...
GCGTAGACGGAGTCACGCTTGGTGGGAAGCGTGGAGGGGAACACATCCAGCGATTCCAGGATTTCCAACTGGGCTTCGTCATTGTGCCGGGCCCGTTCCAGCAGCGCCGGGAGTGCACCGACGTTGTGCGTACCAAAAACGGCATCCACCCACGGGGCCTTCTTCAGGATGGTTTCGCGGTCCTTTTGGGCCAGGCAGCCGCCGACTGCGATCTGCATACCCGGGTTCGCGGCCTTGACGGGCGCCAGGATTCCAAGGTTTCCATAAAGTTTGTTGTCCGCGTTCTCACGCACGGCGCACGTGTTGAAGACAACGACGTCGGCCCGGTCACCGTCCGCGGGGACGTAACCGGCGTCCTCAAGCATCCCGGCCATCCGCTCGGAGTCGTGGACGTTCATCTGGCAGCCGAAGGTGCGCACCTGGTAGGTACGTGGTGTGGCTTCATGTGGCAGGCCTGACACCGGTTCTTCGGTGGGGGCGCCGGAAAAAGGGGAAGGAATGGTCAAACTCACCTGTTAAGGGTACCGGCTGTGCAAGGTTGGGGCTGGCTCTCGGAGTCCCGGGCCAGGAAGGGGCCGACTATCCGGGCCTACGCAGTTGGTTGCGGCGCGGCCCGTCAGTCTTCGCCGCACTGGCCGGACCGGGAGTCCAGGACCTCGCCGACGATGCGGAAGGCCTGGGACGGCTGGTATCCCTTGCGGGCCAGCATCGACGCCAGCCGCCTGGTGGCCTTGTCCCGCTCTGCACGGTCCTCGAGGTCCGTGCCGGGACGTAGCTTGCGTTCGACGAGGGCCCGGGCAGCTTCCTCCTCATCCTGGTCGGAGAGCTGCTCCAGTGCCGCAGCAGCGGATTCCTCGTCGATGCCCTTATCTGCCAGTTCCCGGCGCAGTGCACCCTTCGCCAGCTTGCGTGATTGCGAGCGGCTGCGGACCCACATGTTGGCGAACTCGGCATCATCGATCAGCCGGGCATCCTCGAATTTGTCCAGCACCGATTCAGCAACGTCTTCAGGAATATTCCGTTCGGCGAGCTTCCGGGCCAGCTGGAGCCGGCTCTTGGCCGACACAGTGAGCTGCCGGTAGACGATGGTCTGCGCCACGGTAACCGGGTCGGGCTCGCGGTCGCCGAATCCCGGCGAACCGGAATCGGAATCGGCGGCGGGTTCCGTTTCCTCCGGGCCTGCCGAAAGGCTGCCGGTCCGCCGGCGGCGGGTCCCTGCGGACCCACCCCGGCGTTTTTCGAAGCCAGTCAACTGCTAGAACCCGTCGACGGCCTTCAGCTTCGGGGAATCCTCTTTGGACTCCGCGTCAGCGGGCTTGACTCCGACGCCCAGCTTTTCCTTGATGAGCCGTTCCAGTTCGGCCGCAAGTTCGGGGTTGTCGCGCAGGAACCGGCGGGAATTCTCCATGCCCTGGCCCAGCTGGTCACCGTCATAGGTGAACCAGGAGCCGGACTTCTTGATGATGCCGTGCTCCACGCCCATGTCGATGATTCCGCCTTCGCGGGAGATGCCCTGGCCGTAGATGATGTCGAACTCGGCAATCTTGAAGGGCGGTGCCATCTTGTTCTTGACGATCTTCGCCTTGGTCCGGTTACCCACCGAATCGGCACCCTCTTTGAGGGTCTGGATCCGGCGGACGTCGATGCGGACCGACGCGTAGAACTTCAAGGCCTTACCACCGGTGGTGGTTTCGGGAGAACCGAAGAAGACACCGATCTTTTCACGCAGCTGGTTGATGAAGATGGCGGTGGTTTTGGTCTGGCTCAGGCGTCCGGTGATTTTACGCAGCGCCTGGCTCATCAGGCGGGCCTGCAGGCCGACGTGGCTGTCTCCCATGTCGCCTTCGATTTCGGCGCGGGGCACCAGGGCTGCCACGGAGTCGATGACCACGATGTCCAGCGAGCCTGAGCCGACCAGCATGTCCATGATCTCCAACGCCTGCTCACCGGTGTCCGGCTGCGATACGAGGAGGGCGTCCGTGTCCACGCCCAGCTTGGCTGCGTAGTCCGGGTCCAGGGCGTGCTCAGCGTCGATGAAGGCTGCGATGCCGCCGGCACGCTGGGCGCTGGCTACAGCGTGCAGCGCGACGGTGGTCTTACCGGACGATTCCGGCCCGTAGATTTCGATGACCCGGCCGCGGGGAAGGCCGCCAATTCCCAGGGCGACGTCCAGGGCGATGGAGCCCGTGGGAATGACTTCGATAGGGGCACGGACTTCGTCGCCCAGGCGCATGACAGAGCCCTTGCCGAACTGCTTGTCAATCTGGGCCAGTGCTGCTTCCAGCGCTTTTGCACGATCCGGGGCTGCCGCCATGGTTGACACCTCTAATGCTTTCTCGATGGTGGCCTTCGCGGCCGTTTATTGGTCATCTCTGACGCTAAGGGGACCCACTGACATTCCGGCCGGATGACAACGGCTATGTGGATAACCCGCTGTAAAAATCATAGTCATATCCGAACAGGTATTCGAACAACTTCCCGGCGTGTCAGCCGAAAAACCGGGTGTGGCTGCTAGTCGCGGCGCGGTTTAATGTCCCTGCCGAGCCGTCGCTCCGCGGGCACATCCTGGACGTCGCACAGGGCGAGCCACACCCTGCGGGGCTCCACGCCGGCGGCCAGGGCCTGGTCTGCGGTCCTGCCGCCAACGCCGGACAGGACCAAGGTGCTGCTCAGGACGCGGGAATAGCCCGCACCGAACTCGTCGTCCATCAGCCGCCAATAGTCGCTCAATCGCATCGGAAGATTCTCTCATGCGCCGGACCCTAGAATTGTTGCCATGAGCAACTCCCCCGACGCCCTGCCGGGCAGCACTCCGACCGAGGACACCGTGGACTCCGCGCTGCAGAACGTGGAACACCAGATCAGCCTGTTCTGGCGGCGGGCCCGGGCAATCTCCAACCAGTTGTCCCGCGAGGTCCACCCGGATATGGAACCGGCCGCCTACGGACTGCTTTCCGTCATCCGGAAAGAGGGCACCATCCGGCTCACGGATCTTGCCATCAACATCGGCGTGGGCAAGCCGTCGGTCAGCCGCCAGATCGCCTTCCTGGAAGGCCTCGGCCTGGTGTCGAAGGAGGCCGATCCGCTGGACGGCCGGGCGCAGGCCATCAGGCTGACTCCGAAGGGCGAGGAGAAGATGCACGAAGTGCAGGACGCCCGCCGGCAGGTGTTCCGGGAACGGCTCGGGGAATGGCCACTCGGTGACCTCCAGGAATTGGCCCGCTATATGGCGAAGCTCAATGCCACCTACGAACGCGACGGGTTTCCCCAGGACAACGATTCCGAAGACCCTCGGGCCTAAGGAGCCGGTTCAGGGCCGAAACGGCGAAACCCCCGGCCGGTGGCCGGGGGTTTCGTGGGCTCCAGGACCCGTTACCGGGCGGGCAACCCTCAGCGGGCGCCGGAGAGGAGGCCGGTAGACAGTTCGTCGTTGAGTTCCGTGTTCAGGTCGCGCTCAAGGTCGCGGCCGTAACGCTGGGAGAATTCCTGCGGAACGGTGTCCGGTACGGCAACGCCTTCTGCGACTGCCACCCGGTCGCTGACCTCGCGGAGCATGCTGGACAACGGAACATCCAGGGCCGAGCAAATCGAGGACAGCAGTTCGGACGATGCTTCCTTCTGTCCGCGCTCAACTTCGCTGAGGTAGCCAAGGGAGACCCGGGCGCTGTGCGAGACTTCACGGAGCGTGCGCCCCTGACGCTGGCGGACATCGCGCAGGACATCACCAATTTCGTGACGAAGTACAACCATCTTGCGCTCCTTTTGTTCGCTCTTAGCCTGATCGGCGAGGCCCACATCCTTCCAGCGGACAACGCCGTTTACGGATACGGGCTGCTTTACCATCTGTATCGCCTTGCTCCCTCATAAGTCAGGTCCGCCGTCAAGCGAACCGTCGTGGTCATTTCATCCTAGGCGCCTCCGCTCTTCGGAAGCGACACAATGTAATAACTAATCGGTACCGGCTTTTGTTCCCGGCAACTTTACTCCCGGTAACAAGGGGCGCTGCCAGCCCGGCGCCTGCCGGGTCTGATCAGGTGAAAGTGCTTCGAGGAGCCGTTCCAGGGCCGCTCCGCAGGCCTGGCCCCGGATTTCGGGACGCGTCCCCTCGAAGTGGTACTCGTAGGCCGCCGCTCCCCCGGCGGTGGCAATGCCGATGTAGACAGTGCCAACGGGCTTGCCGTCATGCGGTTCGGGGCCGGCGACGCCGGTGGTGCTGACGCCGATGTCGGCGCCCAGGGCAGTCCTGGCTCCGGCGGCCATGGCGCCGGCCACACCGCCGTCCACGGATCCCACCCGGGCGAGGAGATCACCGGCGACGTTCAACACGGCTTCTTTGACCGAATTCCGGTAGGCCACCACACCGCCCTGAAGCATGCCCGACGCTCCCGGGGTATCAGCCAGGACGGCTGAAACCATGCCCGCGGTCAGCGACTCTGCGGTGGCCACCGTCCGCCCGGCCTCCAGCGCCTGCCGGACTGCCTCGCCGGCCAAATGGTGAAGGTTTGTCACGGCTGTTCCCGGCCCTGGTTGGCGCGTGCCTGCAGCTTGCCCCTGGCCCGGAGCCGCAGTGCCTCGACGACGTACTCCACCCCGGTCCAAACGGTGATCAGCACCGCGGCGAGCATCACCGCGAACGCCACCCACGTGAGCCAGGGCGCCACAGCCCCCAGCGGCAGGAGATAGAGGAAGATCGCGGCGGTCTGGACCACGGTCTTGAGCTTTCCGCCCCGGGAAGCCGGGATCACGCCGTAGCGGATGACGAAGAACCGCAGGCCGGTAATTCCCCATTCACGGACCAGGATCACCAGCGTCATCCACCAGGGCAGTTCGCCCAGCACGGACAGCATCACCAGGGCGGAGCCGATGAGCAGCTTGTCCGCAATGGGATCGGCGATCTTGCCGAAGTCCGTGACGAGGTTCCGGCTCCTGGCGATGTCGCCGTCGAGCTTGTCCGTGTAGATCGCCACGGCGAAGGCCACCACCGCGGCCCAGCGCCAGATCCCCGATTCGCTGTGCAGCCCGGGGGCGTCGGCGATCAGGAACCAGACGAAGAAGGGCACCAGCGCGATGCGGATCATGGTCAGGACGTTGGGTAGGTTCCAGACCCCGGCACGGCCCTTGCCGGCGGCGGTTGCATCAGTGCTAGTCACGTTTCTAGGCTACAGTCCCCGGGCTATCGACCGGTCAGTGACCAGGCGTCCTCGGACCCCTCGTCGTCGTCCCCATAGCCGCCTGGCGCGGAATCGGAGCCGTCGTAATATTCGACGTTTTGCTTCCGCTGGTCCAGGTCGGCCGCCACCAGGTCCTCGGCGTATCCGCCCTGGGCGATGTTGGCGTTGGCGTTGTCGCTCAGGGCGGCAGTCTGGGTATCCGGCGCCGCGGGTGCTTCCTGGCCCTTCATGGCTGCCAGGACGGGCGCGAGGTCGTCCGGCTTGACCAGGACGTCACGGGCCTTTGAGCCTTCGGACGGTCCCACCACGCCCCTGGACTCGAGGAGGTCCATCAGGCGGCCGGCCTTGGCGAAGCCCACCCGCAGCTTGCGTTGCAGCATGGAGGTGGAGCCGAACTGGGTGGTGACCACCAGCTCGGTGGCCTGCAGCAGCACCTCGAGGTCGTCCCCGATGTCGTCGTCAATCTGCTTCTTTTCCGCTTCGGGGGCGACGTCGTCGCGGTAGACGGCCTGCAGCTGTCCCTTGACGTGTTCCACCACCTTGTGGATTTCGGACTCGGTGACCCAGGCGCCCTGGACGCGCATGGCCTTTGAGGCGCCCATGGGCAGGAAGAGCGCGTCGCCCTGGCCGATCAGCTTCTCGGCGCCGGGCTGGTCCAGAACAACGCGGGAGTCCGTCACGGAGGACGTGGCAAAGGCCATCCGCGAGGGCACGTTGGCTTTGATCAGGCCGGTGACCACGTCCACGGAGGGCCGCTGGGTGGCCAGCACCAGGTGGATGCCGGCCGCACGGGCCAGCTGGGTGATGCGGACGATCGAGTCTTCGACGTCGCGCGGAGCCACCATCATGAGGTCGGCGAGTTCGTCCACGATCACCAGCAGGTACGGGTAGGGGCGGATCACCCGTTTGGAGTCGGGCGGCGGCTGCACCTTGCCTGCACGGACGGCCTTGTTGAAGTCGTCGATGTGCTTGAAGCCGTAGTTGGCGAGGTCGTCGTAGCGGGCGTCCATCTCGCGGACCACCCATTGGAGGGCCTCGGCGGCCTTCTTCGGGTTGGTGATGATGGGCGTGATGAGGTGCGGAACGCCTTCGTAGGCGGTCAGTTCCACGCGTTTGGGGTCAACCATCACCATGCGCACCTCATCGGGGGTGGAGCGCATCAGGATGGAGGTGATCATCGAGTTCACGAACGACGACTTGCCGGCACCGGTGGCACCGGCCACCAGGAGGTGGGGCATCTTGGCGAGGTTGGCCACCACGTAGCCGCCTTCGACGTCCTTGCCAACGCCCATGACCATCGGGTGGTCCGTCCTGCGGGCGTTCTGGCTGCGCAGCACGTCACCCAGGGACACGGTCTCACGGTCGGTGTTGGGGATCTCGATGCCGATGGCGGACTTGCCCGGGATGGGGCTGAGGATGCGGACGTCGCTGGAGGCCACTGCGTAGGAGATGTTCTTGGACAGCGCCGTAACGCGCTCCACCTTGGTCCCCGGCGAGAGTTCGATCTCGTACCGGGTCACAGTGGGGCCGCGGCTGAAGCCCGTCACGGTGGCATCGACGTTGAACTGCGTCAGGGTGTCCGTCAAGGCGGCGACGACGGCGTCGTTGGCCTCGGTGCGCTCCTTCGGGATGGAGCCCGGCGTGAGGAAGTCCGAGGCAGGGAGCGTGTAGGTCACGTCCCCGGCGAGGGAGAGCTGCTCGGTCCGCTGAGGGATGGGCACGGGCGGCGGCGCGGGCGCCACCGGGTTGGCGGGCACCGTGGGTGCCGTGGCCGGTTTCCCGGGCGCGGCGGCGCCGGGGATGACCAGCGGAATAGCCTCGGTGGCATTCTCCGGCGGCGCCGCCTGCGAAGCGGTGCCCAGGCCCTGGGCCGCTTTGATCTTTTCGACGGCGATCTCCGCCTGGGTGGGCCGGCGGACGCCGGGAGCGGGCCGCGGCGGCTGTGGCTCGTCGTCGTCGATGACCGCGTGCTCAAAGGCTTCGTCGCCCACATAGCCCTCAAGGCCGGCGTCGGGATCTTCGTCCTTGCCGAAGAGGCGCCGCTTCTTCTTCTTGGGCGCGGCAGGCGCGGGCCGGTCCAGGTAGCTGCGGTCATGGGTGTCCCCGGCCTGCTCCTGTTCCATCAGGTCGATGCCCATGAGGTGTTCGTAGGCTCCGCGCAGGCGGCGCGGGATGGCCGTGAACGGCGTGGCGGTGATGATGAGCAGGGAGATGAACGCCAGGACTCCGTAGAGGACCGTCGGCACGGCGGGGTGGATGGCTGCCAGGGGCGTCGCCACGAGGAAACCCAGCATGCCGCCCGCCTGGCGGAGGCCGTCGAAGCCGTCTGCGACAGTGGGCTGGCCGCCCAGGATATGCGCCAGGCCGGAGCCGGCGAACGTCATGACCAGGAATCCGATGCCTACCCGGTTGTTGCCGCGGCCGTCCGATGGCACCCGGAAAAGCCGGAAGGCACAGACAAAGAGCATGAGGGGCAGCAGCAGGGAGATCCACCCGAAGGTGCCGTTCACCACCGCGTAGACGGCGTCCGGGAACCACCCGGTCAGGCCCCACCAGGCAAACGTGGCGATGAAGACGCCCAGGGCGAGGTTGAACAGGGCGGCGCCGTCGCGGCGTTCCTCGGCGGGGATGTCGCTGACGTCGTGGCCGATCCGCCGGACTCCGCCGCCCACCATGTGCCCCAGTCCCAGCCAGGCGCCGCCAACCATCCTCGCCAGCCACGGCTGGTGGTGTTCGACGGCGGGGAGCTGGCGGGTGCGCGCGGTGCTGGACGAGCCGCCGCGCGGGGTCTTGCCTGCTGGTGAGCCGGTTCCGCGGCCTGTGGAGCTGCCGGCTTTGCTGCCGGAGCCGCCCCTGCCGGTACCTTTGGGCGCGGAAGTAGTACGTGTGGCCATGCTGTTCACGCTACCGGAACCAAGCCCTGAATCCGGGGATATCCGGCCGCCCGGCCCCCCGCAATATAGGTGGGCACGGGATAGGCAAAGGGCCCGGTTCCACCGGAACCGGGCCCTTTGCCTCCCACCCGCTGGGGTTGGAACCGCTGCGGGGGTCAGGCCTCCAGCACCACGGGGATGATCATGGGCTTGCGGCGCAGCTTGCGGTTGACCCAGGTGCCCACTACCCGGCGGACCACCTGCTGGAGCTGGTGGCTGGTGTGGTCCTTGTTGTTCAGGACCGCTTCCTCAAGCGCAGCGTTGATCTTGGGGATGATGTCGTCAAAGACGGAATCATCCTCGGCTACGCCGCGGGCGTGGATCTCAGGCCCGGATACCACCTTGCCGGTGGCACGGTGGATGACGGTGATGATCGAGATGAAGCCTTCATCACCCAGGATGCGCCGGTCCTTGAGGTCGGCGTCGGTGATCTCGCCGACGCTGGAGCCGTCCACGTAGACGAAGCCAACCTCCACCTGGCCCACCACGTCGGCGCGGTGATCGCGCAGGTCGATGACGGTTCCGTTATCCGCGAGGATCACGCTTGCCTCGGGGACGCCCGACTCGATGGCGATCTTTCCGTTGGCCAGCAGGTGGCGGGTCTCGCCGTGCACGGGCATCGCGTTGAGCGGCTCGAGGATGTTGTAGCAGTACAGCAGTTCACCGGCAGCGGCGTGGCCGGAGACGTGGACCTTGGCGTTGCCCTTGTGGATCACGTCTGCGCCCAGCTTGAGCAGGCCGTTGATGATCCGGAACACCGCGTTCTCGTTGCCGGGGATGAGGCTTGAGGCCAGGATGACGGTATCGCCGTCACCCACCACCACGCGGTGGTCACCGTTGGCCATGCGCGAGAGCGCTGCCATCGGTTCACCCTGGGAACCGGTGGACATCAGGACCACGCGGTTATCCGGAAGGTTGTCGATGTTCTTGATGTCCACGATGAGCCCGGCCGGCACGTCGAGGTAGCCCAGCTTTTCGGCGATGGCCATGTTGCGGACCATGGAGCGGCCAACGAACGCCACCTTGCGGTTGTGCTTGGCGGCGGCATCCAGGACCTGCTGCACGCGGTGGACGTGGGAGGAGAAGGACGCCACGATGATGCGCTTGGTGGCCTGGCCGAACAGGCGTTCCAGCGTGGGGCCGATCTCTTTTTCAGCGGTGGTGAAGCCGGGGACGTCAGCGTTGGTGGAGTCGGACATGAACAGGTCCACGCCCTCTTCGCCGAGCTTGGCGAAGTGCCGCAGGTCCGTGATGCGTCCGTCCAGGGGCAGCTGGTCCATCTTGAAGTCGCCCGTGTGCAGCACGGTTCCGCCGGCGGTGCGCAGGAACACGGCCAGGGCGTCCGGGATGGAGTGGTTCACGGCAACGAATTCGCACTCGAACGGGCCGAACTTCTCCACCTGTCCCTCTTCGACCGTCAGCGTGTACGGCCGGATGCGGTGTTCCTGCAGCTTGGCTTCGATCAGCGCGAGGGTCAGCTGTGAACCCACCAGCGGAATGTCGTTCCGGAGCCGCAGCAGGTACGGGACAGCCCCGATGTGGTCCTCGTGGCCGTGCGTCAGGACAACGGCCACGATGTCTGCCAGCCGGTCCTCGATGTACGAGAAATCAGGCAGGATCAGGTCAACGCCGGGCTGTGTTTCCTCCGGGAAGAGGACGCCGCAGTCGACAATCAGCAGCTTGCCGCCGATTTCGAACACGGTCATGTTCCGGCCGATCTCCCCCAGCCCGCCAAGCGGGACGATGCGGAGCGTGTCCTGCGGCAGGCGCGGAGGTGTGACAAGGCCGGTAAGGGCGGTTTGGGTCATATTGCACTACTTTCCAGGCGGAAGGGTGCCGGTCGTCGTCCTCAGGAGTAGACCAGCCCCGCTTCCGCCAAATCCCCGCGGATGGTTTCGATCTCGGCTTCGTCCGGCTCCACGAGGGGCAAACGGACGATCGAGTTGGGCAGGACTCCCTGCCATTTAAGAATCTGCTTGGCGGCCACGGCGCCCTGGACCCTGCTCATGGTGGCGCGCACCACGGGCAGGAGTTCGAAGTTGATCTTCCGGGCGGTGCCGAGGTCGTTGGCGTTGACCGCGTCAATGAGCTCACGGAACCGGCGGGTGGCCACATGGGTGGTGACGCCCACGAGGCCGACGGCACCCAGCGCCATCCAGGGCAGGGTCAGTCCGTCGTCGCCGGAGTAGAAGAGGAGGTCCGTCTCGGCCATGACCCGGGCGGCAGCAACCATGTCCGCCTTGGCGTCCTTGACCGCAACAATGTTGGGGTGCTGCGCCAGCCGGATCATGGTGTCCGGTTCGATGGCAATGGAGGACCGGCCGGGAATGTCGTAGAGCATGACGGGGACGTCCACTGCCGAGGCGACGGTTTCGAAGTGGGCCTGGACTCCCGCCTGGCTGGGCTTGTTGTAGTACGGCGTCACCAGCAGGAGGCCGTCGACGCCGAGGGCTGCAGCCTGCTGGGAAAGGTGGACCGAGTGCGCGGTGTCGTTGGTTCCGGTGCCGGCGATGATGGCGGCGCGGCCGCCCACGGCGTCCTTGACCGCGCGGAACATGCCGAGGTTCTCTTCGTCCGTCAAAGTGGACGTCTCGCCGGTGGTGCCGGTGACTACCAGGCCGTCGCAGCCGTCGTCCACGAGCTTGCTGGCCAGGGCCGCTGCCTGGTCGTAATCCACGGCGCCGTCCTTGGTGAACGGCGTGACCATAGCGGTCAGGAGCGTACCGAGGGCAGGGATGTGCGCGGAAGAGTCAGCCATGGGAAAAACGTTACCCTGTCCCCCGCTGGTTAGGACAATGCCGGGGGCGTGATGAACGTCAAATAGGGGGTTCCCGGAGTCATGGGGTGCTGCAGTACCGGCCGACGGCTGCCCGGCGGAGTTCCTCGGCCCAGTCCGAAAGGCGCTGGGCTGCCCGGACATAGTGGAACAGTTCCAGCGGCGTCAGGGCGTCCAGGTCCGTTTCTGCCAGGCGGCGGGCAAGCTCGGCGCCTTCGGGCTGGGCCGCGAGGCTGACGCCCTCCCGCTCCCACTGGACATCCTCCGCGGGCTTTCCGGCCACGAGCTGGCGGAAGAGGAAGTCGACTACCCCGGGGCTCATGGCTTTCAGGAGGCCCGTACCCGGCTCGGGGTTTGCCGACCCACGGCCGGCGGTACGGCCAGTGGACTCGTGGCGACCCGGCCCGTAGGCGGGAATCTCCGGCGTTGGCGTCTGCATGGTCTCCATCGTATTCGAACATATATTCGAATACAAGGGTTGCCGCTCCATCCGCGCGGCTTCCCGGGTGGACTCCCCGGCGTGACAGCGGGCCCCGCCGCGCGTATGAGACGATTCGGTTCATGACTTCCCGCAACCCGGCCAGGGCACCCCGGAAAACGGCAGCCGGCCAGGCACCGGGACGCCTCTACGGCATCGATGCTGCGCGCGGGATTGCCCTGCTGGGCATGATGGCCACCCACCTGCTCCCCACCTTTGAATCCAACGCCAGCCTTACCCCCACCTGGATCGGACTGGCCTTCTCCGGGCGGGCCGCTGCCCTGTTCGCCGTGCTGGCCGGCGTCGGACTGGCCCTGTCCACCGGAAAGCACAGGCAGCTCGCGGCTGGTGAACTCGCGGCCGCGCGCCGCGGAGTCGCCCTCCGGGCCCTGGTGATCGCCGCCGTCGGGCTCAGCCTGGGCGGCCTCGAAGTCAACCTGGCCGTCATCCTTGTCCACTACGCAGTCCTGTTCCTGTGCATCCTGCCGTTCCTGGGCATGGGCGTGAAGCAGCTCTGCGCCTGGGCAGCCGGATGGATCGTCGGTTCCCCGGTCCTGGCGTACCTCCTGCGTCCCTGGCTGCTGGCCGCGGAGCCGCCCCTGCAGCTTGGCCACAATCCCGGCTGGGAGGACCTGGGAACGCCCGCGCGGCTGGTCGCCGACGTGTTCCTCACCGGCTACTACCCGGTGTTCCAGTGGATGTCGTACCTGCTGGTGGGGCTCGCCATCGGCCGGCTGGTGCTCAGCAAGGCCCTGGTTCCGGTGGCGCTGCTGGCCGGCGGGACTGTTGTTGCGATCGCCGCGAAGGTGCTGGGCGTGACGGCCATGGAGGACTGGGGCGGGCGTGCCGCACTGGAGAAGGTCCTCAATGCGCCGGGGTACCCACTGGACAGCGTCCTGCAGGTGAACCTGACCGGAATCAGGCAGGAGGGGTCATGGTGGTGGCTGGCGTCCGCCGCCCCGCATTCCGGCACCTCCCTCGACCTGCTGCACACTTCCGGCGTGGCAGCGGCGGTCATTGGTGCCTGCCTGCTCCTGGGCCGGTTGGCGGAGTGGGTGGACCTGGACCTCCTGCTTCCGCTGCGCGGTGCCGGCGCCATGACACTTACCCTGTACACGGTCCATGTGTGGGTGGTGTCGGGTTTCTACCTCAAGCCGCTGCCTGCCGGCTGGACCGAGGACGGCATGTACTTTGCCCAGGCAGCCACAGCGGTGGTGGTGGGCATGGTCTTCGTACTGCTGAAGTGGCGGGGTCCGCTGGAGTGGGTGGGCCACGCGGCCAGCCAGCTGGGCCGCGGGCAGCTGAAACTCCCGCGGTAGGAGCTAGGCCGGAACCTTGCCGCGGAAGAGCCTGACGGCGTCGCGCATGGACGCACGGGCCCTTTTCCTGTCGCCGGCGGCGTCGTAGGCGCAGCTGAGCCGGAACCAGGACCGCCAGTCGTCGGGTGCCGCTTCCGCTTCCGCCTTGTACTTTTCGAACTCTGCGTCGGCCGCTTCCCGGATGATCCGCCCGGCCGGTGTCCGGGGCAGTTCATCCACGGGGAGGCCGCCTTCGGCTTCAAGGACCTTGGCCATCTGCTCCGTCCGGGCACCGAACATCAACTCGCGGATCAACGCCCATGCACCGACGACCGGCAGGACCAGGTAAGCGGCCCCGATGGCCTGCGCCGTGAGGTTGCTGTCCGTCAGGAGCAGGATGGAGCGCTGGAGGGAAACCACCAGGTAGAACACCAGGAGCAGCGTGACAAGCCCCACCCAGATCTTGGTGCGGTTCTTGCGGAACCCTGCCAGGAAGCCGTCCATCGCCTAGAAACCCAGGTCCAGGTAGCCATCCAGCCCCACGGTAAGCCCGGGGTGGGCGGCCACGTTGCGGACGCCGAGGAGGACGCCGGGCATGAAGGACGCGCGGTCGAACGAGTCGTGGCGCAGCGTCAGCTGCTCACCGGCGCTGCCGAGGAGGACTTCCTGGTGGGCCACCAGCCCGCGGAGCCTCACGCTGTGGACGCGGACGCCCTCAACGTCGCAGCCGCGGGCGCCGGCCAGTTCACTGGTGGTGGCGTCCGGGCTTGCCGGCACCTGGGCGGCCTCGCGTTCCGCGGCAATGAGCTGGGCGGTGCGGACAGCGGTCCCGGAAGGGGCGTCCACCTTGTCCGGGTGGTGCAGTTCAATGATCTCTACCGAGTCAAAGTACTTGGAAGCCTTGGCGGCGAAGGCCGAAGCCAGCACCGATCCCACGGCAAAGTTGGGTGCGATCAGCACGCCGGTTTCCGGGTGCTCTGCCAGCAGGGCCTCGAGCGCGGACAGGCGGCCGGCATCCCAGCCGGTGGTCCCCACAACGGCGTGGATGTTGTTTTCGACGGCGAAGCGGACGTTGGCTTCGGTGCTTTCGGGAACTG
>Ga0308160_10005151_pt1 | contig 13750 bp, 16 predicted proteins | sample PhyFR1_FD_201036 | JGI IMG/M metagenome (GOLD analysis project Ga0308160, IMG submission 201036) | Phyllosphere microbial communities from UC Gill Tract Community Farm, Albany, California, United States - DLSLF.R1 | ecosystem: Host-associated > Plants > Phyllosphere > Unclassified | place: USA...
AACTTCAGGATCGTATCGTGAAAGGCTTGGAAGAGCTGGAAGCGTCGGTCCCGCCCAACGAACACGCTCCGGCGATGCAAGCTCCTAAATTCGAGCGAGATCACTGGCTGCGACCTCAGGGCGGCGAAGGTTCTTCCTGCGTCATTCGAGGGGGCCGCGTCTTCGAGAAGGGGGGAGTCAATGTTTCCGTTGTACATGGGAAACTCCCTCCAGCCGCGATCAAGCAAATGCGGGCCGATCACAAGAGCTTGAAAATATCCGAGGAGGATAAAGATAAGAGTATGCCTTTCTTCGCTGCGGGAATCTCAATCGTACTTCACCCCTGGAACCCACATGCACCAACAATCCACATGAATTACCGATATTTCGAAGTGGACCGACCAGAGACTCCGAAAGATGCACTCGACACAACCAGCGGCAGCAGCACTGCAGCTGGATTTGCTGCGGAACCCGTCGCGTGGTGGTTCGGGGGAGGATCGGATCTTACACCCTCGTATCTTTACCCGGAAGATGCCGAGCACTTCCACAACTCGATCAAGTCCGCTACGGACGCTCATCACACAGCGTATTATCCAGCTTGGAAGAAGTGGGCAGACAAATATTTCTACGTGAGTCGACATCGTCAGTGGGCCAGTCGTCAACCTAATCGAGCTTTTCTCAGATACCGCATCGGGGCGAATGCCGGGGAGTTGGCGGAATCTTCTTTGATGACTTGACAACACAAAGCGAAATCCATGCTCAATCTGGTCGAAAGTCAGTCCGGAACCTTCCTCACGAGGAGCCTGTTCGAGAGCCTTCAGCGAATCAGATCTTTGACATTGTCAAATCAATGAGCAATGGTTTCTTGGACTCGTATGTCCCGATCATGAAGCGTCGAATCCATACTGCGGTCACAGATGATGAGAGACGCTGGCAACTGTTGCGGAGAGGACGATATGTCGAATTCAACTTGGTATATGATCGCGGCACCAAATTTGGGCTCAATACACCCGGCGCCAGGATCGAAAGTATTTTAATGAGGTGAGTGCCTTTGCATATGGAAGATGCATGACTGCAGATAGATTCCTAAACTGAGTTTGCGTCGACTAGCTTGCCCGAGACCGCTCGATGGGAGTACATGTCGGACATGGGGCATCCCGGTGCGAATACTCGGGAATCGACAGTGATGGAAGTATTGAAGAATCCGAAAGAATGGGCGACGGTCTAGAGAGCAGGTCAACACTATCACAATGACAATCATGTTTTGCTACGGCGCACACTCAATGCCATGATGTCGCTTTGGTGAAATCCGCGGTTCACAAAGAATCGGGCGACGCGTGCAATGTCAAACGGCATTTGTTTTGAATTCACTCGTGCAAGAGATTGTAAACAAATCGCACAGAGTCGCATCACCTCCTGATGTCTCTGTCTATCAAGCATTGACCAGCTCGACTTGATGCCCTGATCATTCTTTGTTTTCTGCTGGTTGTGATACGACTCATCCACGACATATCGGCAAAATAATCAATTACCGACTCGACATATCAGTATCAGCTTCTGACGTTCAGCAATCGACTACCGACATTCTGATTGACGTTGCCAAGCGGGATCCTAGGGGAATCATTCTCGTCAGCTAAAATACCTTCCTCAGGTCGGTCTGAACCCATAGGAATAGACAAATAGGATGCCTCCTCGACGCACCACCCGCCAAAGCACAGCTACGTCTGCCTCGACTCCGCCTCCAGTCTCGGAGCCAGCGACGCGGGCGCGGCGGTCGAGGGCTGCTCCTCGAATCAGTGTGGCCTCCTCTCTACAAGATGATGAGACGCAATCTGAAGGTTCAGAGGGCGACAGTAGACAAGAAGGAACTCTTGATGATAGCATTCTCGATGAGGAAAGCGAAAGAGAGAGTGAACCTGCCGACGATATGCCCAGTCCCAGTGCCTTGCTGCAGGCGAAGAAGAGTTCGAAATCAATGGCCAAGGCCGGGCCAAAGGTCGCAAAGACCACTCGTCCAACCACCGCCCGGAACACGCGCCGACAAGCTGAAAGCCCTGACGCCCATGACGATGTAGATGTCAAACCTCGACGCTCCGCTCGCTTGTCCACCACTCCTGTTCCCGAAACAATCAAGGCCAACCCGCGACCCGCCCGTACTAAGAAGCAGGTCGTTATATCAGATGAAGAAGACGAGGAGCAGCAAGTGGCAGACCAGGCGGGTCGAGACGATACCGGCGATGTTACGATACAGCCTAGCGATTCTAAAAGGTCAAGTAGGACAACCATGGCTCTCGAGGAGGACGAAGAAGATCTGGTGGAAATGTCTCTCAGACCGTCCCGGGCGAAATCTGAAACGCCTTCTCTAGGAATAGCCACGGGAATAGCCGGAAGCAGCTCCGCCAGATCTCGCGACCCACTTCGTCCTTCCTCGAGACAGAACGAGGTTGTCGAAGCTAAGCCAGAGCCGTCAATCGACAAGGGCCCCAAGAAGAGGCTAGTCATCCGCAAGATGGCACTTGTGAATTTCAAGAGTTATCGAGGCCGACAGGAGATAGGTCCATTTCACAAGGCAAGCTTGAGCTGTGTCTCGCTCTGAACGTTCAGGCCAAACTAATTTTCGACCACCTAATCCAAATCTGCCAGTCTTTCTCAGCCATTGTTGGACCCAACGGTTCCGGGAAGTCCAACACCATCGATGCCATGCTGTTTGTATTCGGATACCGTGCAAGCAAGATGCGACAAGGCAAATTGAGCGAATTAATTCACAACTCTGAAGGGAGCGAAGATTTGGACAGCTGTTCGGTGGAAGTCTGGTTCGAGGAGATCATCGACAAGGTAAGATACCTTAGTAAATCTGTCGATCGATGTCTCCGGTCTCACACGCCGACACATCCTATTGCAGCCCGGCTCAGATGCCTACGAAGTCGTACCAGGATCTCAGCTTGTGGTGGCGCGGACTGCGCATAGGAACAACTCCAGCAAGTACACCATCAATGATCGTAACAGCACTTTCAGCGAGGTCACTACTCTTCTCAAGAGCCGAGGTATCGACCTGGATCACAAGCGTTTCCTCATTCTGCAGGTGTGTATAGCGTGTCATAATATACGCTTACTAGCGACTGATGATGATTACCGGCCGCCACCAGGGAGAAGTAGAATCCATTGCTCAAATGAAACCGAAAGGTGCCAATGAACACGAGGACGGTCTGCTCGAATATCTCGAGGACATCATTGGCACGTCCAAGTACAAGCAGCCTATCGAAGATGCTCAAGTGAGATTGGACCAGATCAATGAAGCAAGAGGCGAACGCCTGGGACGCTTGAAGCTGGTCGAGCGCGAGAAGTCTGGGCTCGAGGTTCGTATATTTGGCTGAATGCCTCATATCTGCAAGCCACGATGGGTGTTGACATCATATTGGCTCGGTCAGGCAAAGAAGCAGGAGGCCGAATCTTACCTACGAGACACCAACGAGTTGACCCGCAAGAAGTCTATGTTATACCAGTTCCACATACACACTTTGAACAACAACATCGCGATTACCAACAAGATGATGGTCAGTAGGTCTGATAACGCCTCTTCTATCTGTCGCTCATGAGTGTCTCTGCGGCCAATTATAAAGGAGTCTCACCGAGAGAAACTGGCGGCAGAAGAAGCACGCAACGCAGGCAATCTTGCTGAGATTGAGTCTCTAAAGACCGCTTACAACGAAAAACTTGAAGCATATGAAGAGGTCAAGAAACACGTCGGGGTTCTTACTCAAGACTCCAAGAAATTAGGCAAAGAAGAGCTGGCGTTGAGCGAGAAGAAGAAGCATCTTGTTACGAAGCAAAAGAAGCTGAAAAAGGCTTTGACCGAGGTTGGTGCAGCAAGCTAGACCAAGCGAAGAACAAGCTATTTACTAACTCTTCTGTGCCTCGTGTCATCATAAATGATCTTAATAGAATCGACATGCCAGATCGGAAGCAGTACACCAACACCAAAGTCAAGATGAGGAAATCGAGCGCATTCGTAATCAAATCTCCGAGATGGAACATCGTCTTGTGAAGGAAGAGGCGGATCTTGAAGAGGTACGAGATGGTCTGAAAGGTAAGCCACCTCGATTGCCATTCTTGTCTTGTCAAAATCAGTTACTCACGCTTTCGGTTCTTGCAGACAAGACCGACCAATTTACCACGCAGATCGACGGTCTGCAGCGGGAGCTTGAGCCTTGGGTTGCTAAGATCAATGAACGCCAATCCGCAGCGGATATTGCCGAGTCTGAGAAGAAGACCCTGAGCGGGAAGGCTTTAGCAGGTCAGAAAGCCGTTGAGACCGCACATTCGGCGCTCGAAGCTCTAATCCAGGCCGTGCAATCCAAGGTGAGCGAGTTTGATGTTCGCAGTCACTTCCAGTTCTGATGGAATGAAAGGATGTTGCGGGAAACAGCGCGAAGCTAGCAAGGCCTTGATGGAGGAAAATGACGAGCTCCAGAAGGGACTGGTCGTCGCACAGAACAAGGTCAATGTACGTAAACTCATCTCGGTACACTCAATCGCAAAGTAGTCTAAATCTGTCGCTCTCCAGGCTCTTGTGGCTAGGGTAGACGTCAAGCGCGTGACAGCTTCAGCAGCGCGCTCGAAGACCGATGAAGCCAAATCGTCTTTGGCCGCAAATCGATCCGAAAACGCTGTTCTCAGTACACTCGCAAAACTCAAGTCGCAAGGAAGACTTCGCGGGTTTCACGTACGTCGGCCTGCACTGCCAGACAGGCGACTCAAGCTAAAATCTTGGTTGCATACTTTGTTACTTAGGGACGATTGGGTGATTTGGGCACCATCGACGACAAATATGACGTTGCGGTGACAACGGCATGCGGCGCCTTGAACAACTTGGTTGTCGACACTGTTGAGCAGGGTCAAGCTTGCATTGAAGTCTTACGACGCGGTAACGTCGGACGAGCCTCGATCATGGTTTTAGACAAGCTACCTTCTCGCGACCTTGCGCCTATCGACACTCCTGAAGGCGTTCCTCGTTTGTTCGATCTGATCAAGCCAAAGGACGTGAAGTTCGCACAGGCATTTTACAAAGGTCTACATAACACTCTGGTTGCGACAGATCTCGCACAAGCTCAAAGAATAGGATATGGCAAGAAACGATGGCGTGTCGTAACCCTTGCTGGTCAACTGATCGATCCGTCAGGGACCATGTCAGGCGGGGGTGCAAGGGTGCAGAAAGGAGGGATGAGTTCCAAACCCATCGGGGACGTAATCGAGCCCGCGTCGTTAGCCAAGTACGAGCAAGATGTAACAGTGGCCGAAGCAGATCTACAGGAGGTACTCGCCGCTCGCAAACAGGGGGAAATCGATCTTCAATCTATTCGGAAGCGGATTCCTGAGGTCGAAATCGAACTGGAAAAGTTACAGCTTGAGCTCAACACAAGCGATACGAGAATCGTCAACGCCAAGGAGCGGCTAAAAGAAGTAACGTGAGTAGACTTCTCGGGGACTGACTTCCAGTATGGCTGACAACTTCGCACTAGAGATGAGGCAAGACCCAATGCTGCTGACGAGAAGCGTATCAAACAATTGGACGCAAACATCGAGACACACCAGAAAGAGCTTGGCAAATTGCGTATCAAATCGAATTCTATTGAAACCCGGATCAAGGAACTTCAGGAAAGGATCTTGGAAGTCGGAGGTGTCAAATTACGAGCGCTCCAGTCCAAGGTTGCCAACACTCGAAGCCTGATTGACCTGGCTGGAGACAACCTGACCAAAGCAGAGGTGGCCAAGGCAAAGGCTGAAAGAGACGTCGAAAAATACGACAAATCGCTGGGGGCCGATACAGCCAAGGTAGAAGAGGTGGACAACGAACTCGAGATTATCGGGAACGATCTCGCAGCATGCGTTGCCGATCTTCAAACCATTCAGAGCAAAGTCGACGAAGCTCAAATCGGAATGGAGAGTGTTCAAGATGTTTTGGTGGAGGCAAAGAGAGAACTGGAAGAAAAGACCACAAGTATCAATTCTTTCCGCGCTTTCGAGGTGGAGATCAATCAGAAGATAGAAGAGCAAGCGAGAATGCTCAAAGACCATAACGCCAAGCTTCGCCATTGGGACAAACGTAGCCAGGATCTTGAGCTTGTCCACGTTGAGTGAGCACCTCGGGATGGTGTATCATGCTTCACGAGACGGATCAATTACTAACGCGACCTTGAATCAGCGAGGACGATGATGATGAGGACGATGACGATGACGACAACGCAGCGGGAATTGCAGAGCGCAATGGCAGAGACGACGCGATGGACGTTGATCAAGAGCAAAAGGGCAAAACCGCGAAGGCTGTATCACTCAAGGAAGATAGCTTTCAATTGGTCGAGCACAGTCCAGACGAACTTGAAGCTGTCAACAGGGACGTCTTGAATGCCGAAATTACTCAATTGGAAGGTAGGTCGACGCCGTCTGACCGTAAGGATAGCGGACGGGTGCTGATCGCACCTAAATCGTCCAGAGGATCTCGGTCGGATGAAGCCCAATCTGAACGTTCTTGCCGAGTATAGGAAGCGTGAGACGGAGTTCTTGGATCGAGCCAAAGACCTCGAAAGCGTCACTCGCGACCGCGATACCGCTAAGCATGAATACGACGACCTTCGGAAGACTCGGCTTGAAGAGTTTATGGTCGGGTTCAGTACGATCAGCAGTAAACTCAAGGAAATGTACCAGGTAATTCCACGAGCGGATACCGATCCTACACAGAGATCGGCAGCTCACCCATCTCGTGTGCCAGATGATCACCTTGGGTGGTAACGCAGAGTTAGAGCTGGTAGACAGTATGGATCCCTTCTCGGAAGGTATCATCTTCAGTGTCATGCCACCGAAAAAGAGCTGGAAGAATATCTCCAATTTGTCGGGGGGAGAAAAGGTATGCACCGGGGATCGTTATGAAAACACGGCTACTGTCTAATCGACTATCGTGCGCAGACTCTGAGTTCCCTTGCCTTGGTGTTTGCTTTGCACGTGTTCAAGGTGAGTAACCTTCCGTTGATGGTGCTTAGCATGAGTCCCCGCTGATGTTTACACATCCCTCAGCCCACACCGCTATATTTCATGGACGAGATCGATGCTGCCCTGGATTTCAGGAACGTATCCATCATAGCTAATTACATCAAGTCCAAAACCGAAGCCGCACAATTGTGAGTACTGAAACCTTTAAGGCGTGCTGCTCGCGTACTCACGATTCCGCGATTTTTATGCCATTTCAAAAGCATTATCATCTCGCTTCGAAACGACATGTTTGAGTTGAGCCACAGGCTTGTCGGTATCTACAAGACCAACAACGTGAGTCCATTGTTGAAAACAGCGTGGAGCTGCGGAGCGTCTTGGTGCTGGAGACTAACGCCTTTGTTGTCGATTTCCATAATGTCAGTGCACAAAGGTAAGGCCTTCATGAGATTGAGCGCTTGTCAATTTTCAAGGCACTAAATCGTGAATTTAATCTATAGAGCATCGCGATTGACAACAAGGACATCACAAGCCAAGGCCGGGCCAAACCGAATGAAGCCGTTCAAGTCGTCCCTGTTCGATGAAAGATCGATCATTTGCTCTGCCACCCCGATTGGCTTACCCCTCTTCGTTTTCGCTCTGGCCTGGGTTCGGATACCTCTTTTGCACGAGTATCATATTCAACGCTCGACGCATAGGTAGACCTCGTTGTATCAGCACCATGTAGTTGTACTCGCCACGACCGTAGGATCAATTCCAATACTGTGTGTCGTACCGACGTGGCAGGCTTTTCAGCCATGCATTCACTGGTTGGCAAGGAAGTGAACTCCATTGGCAACCAACCTTAATCTAGAAGAGCACTTTGGCAGCCGCGGAATCAAAAACGCGCCTTCCGTTGACGCGTTCGACGGGGTCGATGGGTCTCCGAGCGAGGCTCAAGTTGCAAGTAAATGAATCTCCAGGCGGCTTCTTGCTTGATATCACATGTCTAGAATCGATTACTCCTCCTGCTTCTCTTATCATCTTCAGGTCTATTCAACTCTGAGCAACGTCAACAGGATGAATCCAGACCAAGTGATCGATATCGATCAGACGATTGCTGTGGATGATACGGGGCTCAAGCCAGACGAGTACCAGAGAATCAACGAGGTCCGCGAACATGCCTGGCTGAATGAACCATGAATCGTCTCACTGCTCCGTGCTGACTCGATACCCTGTCGTCTTTCGTGCTTCTAGGAGTACAAGATTTGGAAGAAGAACACGCCCTTTCTCTATGATACCGTGGTCTCCCATGCGCTGGGATGGCCAAGCTTGACCTGTCAGTGGCTGCCGGACATGGAAAGGTCAGTGGTTACGGTCGTCCCCGCCTAACCCGGCCGCATGGATCTAACCTCATAGGATGCTTACAGTCCGGCCGGCGAGAACTTCACAAAGCATCGTCTAATCTTGGGGACTCACACGTCCCGGACCGACAAGGATTATCTAATGCTTGTCGAGTTGACCCTGCCGCGAGCGCATGCTGGGATCGAGGGAGAAGATCCCGATGTGAGCGGAGACCGCTTAAAAGAGAACTCGGGAAACAAGGGCAAGAGGGTCGACGTGCTGGCCGATTATTCGGAAACAAGAGGAGGTTAGCACAGAGCAACAGCTCGAACTTCTGAGGGATCCGGGCTGAAATTTCCCTTCACAGAACTTGGCGATCACAACCCATTGTCGTCTGCACGCATGCGAGTCATCCAACGCATCAATCACTTGAACGAGGTCAATCGTGCCCGCTATATGCCTCAGAACCCCAATTTGATCGCTACCAAGACAGTCAGTGGAGATGTGTATGTCTTCGACAGGACCAGACACTCGAGCGAACCAGGACTGGACGGGGTTTGCAGACCCGATATGAAGCTCAAAGGACAGAAGAAAGAGGGGTAAGTGACGATAGACGAAAGAGAAGCGGAGACAGACTAACGTAGTGATTGTGAACTTGACAGATATGGTCTTAGTTGGAGCACACTGAAGAGTGGACACTTGCTCAGTGCCAGCGACGATACAACGGTGTGTCACTGGTGAGTGCCCCTTGAAACGCATCAACCATATGGGCATCACAATTGACCACACCAATCCTGCAGGGACACCAACTCATACAAAAAGGGCAGCGGCCATCTCGATCCTTTGAGAACCTATAGCGGGCATACTGCTGTTGTCGAAGTAAGGTTGATTGGCAAGCCGTTTTGACAACATTTCCTGACGTCCTCAACTTCCTCCAGGATGTCGACTGGCACGCCGAAGATGTCAACATGTTTGCTTCGGTTGGTGACGACAAGAAATTGATGATGTAAGCTCACAAAAAGGAAATTAACACCGTCATGATGCTGAGCCGCTTTGTATCATCAGTTGGGACACAAGATCCGATAATGCAAGCAAGGCTTCTCAGGAAGTTGAAGGTCACGAGGAGGAAGTCAATGCTGTAGCTTGGTCTTCAGCGGCGCCGAATCTGCTGTTGACGGGATCTGGAGACAATGTAAGTGGCCGCATCGCTGGCCTCTGCAGCATGGAAACACTATTGACTGCAATCTTGCTTCTCCAGACCGTTGCACTTTGGGATATTCGAAGGCTTGATATGAAATTACATTCGTTCGAAGCGCATCACGATGAGGTCCTGCAAGTAGCTTGGTCACCTCACGACCCAACCGTGTTCGCCTCGTCTTCTACAGACCGACGAGTCCACCTTTGGGACGTTTCCAAAATTGGAGAGGAGCAGACTCCAGATGACGCTGAGGATGGACCGCCTGAACTCTTATTCGTGCATGGTGGACACAGCAATCGGCCAACGGATCTTTCTTGGTGTCCGAACCCAGAGAAACGCTTCCATCTTGTCACCACTGCGGAGGATAACGTTGCCATGGTATGGCAGCCTAGCAGGAACATCTACGGAGGTGATGATCTCTCAATATTGTCACAGGAACTCGAGTCCGAGACGGAATAGCTTGCTTGTCATCGAAAATATCGATTTCTTTCTGTGTACAACTAATTTGTGATGCTTAATACAACATCGGCGGAATCGTCGATCAGATGCTATCCCCTATGCGATTTTACGTTTTACCAGTCCTTATTCAGGCCTGCTTATGTCACTCGATCAGCCACAGGCGGGAACCAATGCATCGAGTCTGACTGACCGACAGTCTCCGACACGGCCATTCCTGAGATGGCATTTCCTTGCTTGTTGCCGGTGTTACTTTCCGACGAATGTATGGAAGCAGACGATGGAGATGATCGTAGCCGAGATCCCTGTTGGTACAATCTGATAGCAGCGCGACCAGCCATGGGCTCAAGCTGTACGTACGCAATAACGTCAGTCGCCAAGGCCTCTCGCTCTATTTCCTCCACACTGCGTACCCTCTTCTTGATCTCCCTAAGCGCTCTCGTGTCTGGTTGCCACGTCAGAATTGTATCTTTGAGGGCTTTGATCTCCGCCCGGAACAGCTCAACCGCCTGGGGGTCATCCATGACGCCGCGAAGGATCCAAGGCAATTCAAAGTCGTTTTTGGCATCGCGCGCACTAAAAGGCTCGACTACCAGAGAATCACCGACGGCGGATGAGGTCCTGAGCAAGTAATTGACGGCAAGATCGTATCCTCCAGGATCTTCGTATGCGTTGGAATGACCTACGCCTCGCCATGCACCGGCAGTCGCCTCAGACAGGTGACTTAGGAGACCTTGATCGTCCAAGCCCGCGTTCAACATCATCAAACCCAGGACGATAAGATTCAAAATGAAGTCGTGTGCTGGCGATATCGAAGAGTCCACGTAGAGAGCACGGAGTATCCCAGGATGCCTGGCTGCAGAGAAAGCTGCGCTATATATAGGGACCTGTATGTATACCAGTAAGCGCCGTGGTCGCAAAAACCTGTCCTCGCGGTACTTTTACCATCTGGTCGTCGAGGGATGCAAGCAATACGACCTTGACGCCGCAATCAAGAATCGAACTCAGACTCTCTTGGTACTGCTCGCTGACGGTGGAAATCGTCTCCTGGAAGTCGAAAAGTTCTCTATGGTGCAGAAAGGGGATTAGCGGGATGTCCTTTGTCACGTCAAAATCGGGCCTACCTTGCGCTTGGATGTTCAAACCAAAGGTACGGTGTCATGACTGTGGAGGTGGCTGAGTTCCAGAATGGACCAAGATGGACTCCACACATGGAAAGCAAGGCGACTCGAGGGCACTTGTTTGTACCGGTTTGGGTGATTTGTGGCAGCGGATGTGACCTGCTGCTTGGATCTGGATCCTTAGGGCGAAGGGGACTCTGCTCTGTAGCAATATATCCTTCTCTTATCAATCGGGCTGTGATGTGGGCAGCGACGATACACCCTTGAGACTGAAGCAACAAGTCTGAATGACTTTACGCGTACTTATGCCTACTTTCGTAACTCACATGAGCGGCAACGAATATAGCATCCGCTTGACCCAAGTCCTTGACCCAATCTGGCCTCGATGTACACACGCCATAAAGTCTGAGGACGAGATCAACATCATGTCAACGTGATGATAGCCTGCTACTAGACTTACTTGTCGACACGCTCTGTGATGCCCCCTTCACCATCAAGCGGCATGTAAGTCAACTTGTCCAATTGCTCCTCGCCTATCCCATGAGCATCCTCAAAGGCTGCCAGTACGGCTTGGCCCATCATGGAACAGAAGTAACCAGAGCTCCGAGGGGCGCCGACAACTCTTTCATGGAGGAAGACCTGTAAGATCAGATGATGGGGCTGTGCACTTCGAAGATATTTGGACGCACTTCTGTATATGTGTGTTTGGAAACCATCCATGTATCCCAATGACCACCACACGCCGAATTCCCTTCCAGCAGTTTCTATTATCCAGCTCGAGTCTCGGCAGACCGTCCAGTTCGCCGGGCGCGCCGTCCATCGACGGCGTCGATCTGGGAGGACGGTGGAACGTTGAATTCCAAGACGGTAGGATCTGGTTCTTACGGATGATTGCAGAAGCTCTTCTGTCCGTGCGTGCAGAGGCGGGCATGAGAATTTCGGATTCCTTCTCATGCTGAGCCAGGCTTTGGCTGAGCGGTGGCGTGACTACTGTTCCATCAGTGACTCGTTCAAAGGTATCAGCCATCCGAGACTCAGAGGCGACCGAGGCGGACTGGCCTCCGGCAGTCGCTACTCCATTTGTTCGGCGACCGAACCACCAGCTGGAGGAGGTCGGAGCAGACTCTGGATTCCGGTTGGCATCGAGGCCGTCGGGCGCGCTCAAGCCAGCAGGCGCCGGATCGCTTTGGAGAGTCTTGTCGGCTGCATGTGTCGCCCCTGTTGAAGGTTGCGACCCAGAGGTGTCTGGCAACGGCGATCTTCCTGCTGCTGCCGCAGGTTGAATTAGCGCATCGATAACAGGATCGCGAACAAGAGACGATCTGAAACGTGATGCCCAAGTCTGTCCGCTAGGCGTTGTCTCAGCCGGAGCCATTTTGTCGAGGTCTGCTCTCTTCGTTCGAACAGGATCGGTTAAAACGACTGGCACACGCTCAGTCGGCGATTGATCGGTCGCAGGAGCGATGGGGGCTTCTCGAGATCCCGTTGTTGGTTGCTCGTTTAGCTTATTCAGTGCAATTGGTGTGCCATTGGACTCCACTACGTCAGAAGCGATATCGACTTTGGCTGGCGACGACGTGACGGTCTCCTTCTTGGATCCTCGCCAGAGGTACATGCTTCCCATCCAGCCAGAGCTTTGGTCCCGTGTGCTCGGAACCTCTGCCACTGAGATGTCTCCAGATGATAGAACTACGACAGGCATATCGGCCACATCTGGGGTGGACTCGGCGTTTGCTTCTGGAGGAGGCTCATCCACCGGATTCACGCCATGGTCTCGAAAAATCACGTCAGCGGGTTCTTTCGGGCCAACCTCCACAGCGGGAGAGGCAGCGGACCCCGAAGCTAGCGCACCTCGAATCGATGGCAACGATTCGTAGACCCACGAACCGAGACGCCATATCATCCTTGCCGTTGGGGGAGTTCCCGCATCCATCACTTCGGGCTTGACAGCCGGGCTCGACTCGGACTGCTCCACCGCGGCTTGTGCATCATCGACGAGCATGGGCTCTGCGCTCGTCTCGTTATCCTCTAACATCACCGAGTCGGGACCCGCAGGCTTATCTTTCTCCATATCGACGCCCAAAGTAGCTCTTGCCGTTATAAACGTATCCATACTCCTCCTTCCGAGGGATTTCGACAAGTCCTCCCCCATATCTTCATCCCCACTGGGACCAGGCGGACGCATTCCTATCGCTTCTGACGGTTTCTGCCGTGACAACCCGTCACCCCGATCCTCCTTCTGCAAGTGAGAACCATGTCCCGGCCCACGATCCCCTTCGGAGAACGTCCTCAGGGTCAATTCTTCCCGTCCTTCACGTTTCGTATCGTATTCGAGATGATACAATAATGCTTCTTCCGATGGTGATCGATGTTGTGCGCCTGGGGATAACATCATCATCGCGCCTGGAGACGAGATCGGAGGTAACCCATCGACATCCTCTTCAAAAAAATCGTATTCCCGCGGAATATCCGAAGAGCTCGTAAGCGGAGAAGTTGTACTCGACCGACCGGGTCTGAACGGCCCAGCCCCCTCTCCTCGACTCGCCAACTTGTAATTGAGCGGGGTCGAAAGAGACCTCGAAGCCGTCCCTCTCGCGCTAGCTCTTGAAACTCCTCCTTGATTCCCAGACGACGTCAACCCTTTAACCGACAACAAGCTAGGTCTCCTTGACTGATCCCCCGATTTCCTCCG